>JACCDQ012122952.1_pt1 | contig 315690 bp, 414 predicted proteins | sample 7446031 | NCBI WGS metagenome assembly JACCDQ01 (sample SAMN15323442, study PRJNA562643) | freshwater metagenome | isolation source: river surface water | place: USA:Blue River Watershed | collected 2017-08-17
CTTCAAGCAATCCAGAAACTGCGGCGGATGACGCTGGTGAAGAAACCGTTGACACAGATGATCTGGCCGATGCACTGCCCGCAGACGATGAATCAGAAGAAGATGAATCAGAAGATGAGGCTTCTGAAGACGAGCCTGATGAATCCTCGTTGAGCGGTGCTGATGCTGAATCCGACGATACAGTAGGTCCAGAAACCATTGACGACGATGAGGCTTCTGAAGAAGCAGATGAAGATGAAGATGATGCTGCTTCAGAAGAAGATGCGTCCGACGGCGATGATGAAGAAGGTACAGAAGCTGGCACCTCAGAAAAATCGGCCAAGAAGAAATCCGGCAAGAAGCCAAACAAAGAAGTGACAGAAGAAGGAATTACCATGAAGCTCAATCTAATTGCCTCGCTGGCAGAAGCTGCCGAAGGATCTGAAGGCGCCGAGAACGTTAGCGTGCGTTTGGATACTCCTTGGAAGGGAATTTACTCAGTGTTGAGACGTCCATATGAAAAGAAGATCATTGAGCTCTTCTCACTGTTGGGAGTTCCAGGCCGTTATGTTCAAAATGCCGAGGGTTTTGTCGAAGCGGTGCGAGCTGCAGGCGATATTATCCGCCGCCCTGGAAGAAAGCAAAATGCCTTCAATGATTTCTTTGGTGCTGTGCAATCTCTTGCGCTTACTGAGTCCAAGAAGCGCGGGGGGCATACGCAGAAATTGCTCGAAACAGTGATGATCACTCTTGGATTCCCCGTAGAACTGGTGACAGTTGAAGGTGGTAGCCCCGTTGCTTCTGTTCTGGCCAAGACTGCTGGTGCAATTGAATCTGATAGCAATGCAGAATTCTGCCTCATTTCGCTCGCCAAAGCTTTCGGAATCACAACCCAACAGGTTGAAGAGTCTGTTCGGGCCGATGAAGAAGTCGATGTGGGCAATGACGAATTTGCGCAAGCAGTTATGAACCTTGTTCTCGCCTTGGGCATTCCAGAAAGCGTACTCGCTTCACGTCGCACCGTGATCGCTAAGGCGCTGCGCGAAAAGAAAATGTCGCTAACGAATAAGACAATGGTCGAATATCGCATTGACAATCTCGTGCAGCTGATTAAGAAAGGCACCAAGCAATCGATCGCTGCTCCTCAGAATGAATCGCTTACCGAAGGTTTCAAAGATCTCGAAGCGATGGACAATTTTGACCTGCGGAAGTTCCAAGTAGAGGAGCCACATGCCGGCCCAGCGCTCTTCGCTGCTTACGATGGTAGCGGCGCTCATGCAGAAACTTGCATCATCTTGGCTGCTGATCCGGATGCCGCTGACAACGAAAGCCTTTACGTTGCAGTGTCTTCACCTTGGGCAGACAAGGACGAAATCAAGCGCACCAAGCACTTCACCAACGACAAGGCTGGATACAACCAAGCTAAGGCATATGCTGAACAGCTTCGCACAATGAATCCAAAGCTTGGTGGTCGCCCAAAGGGTTGGAAAGAGTAATGTCAACAGCCGCTATCACGAGCGGCTGGAATGTAGCCCATCTAGCTGGTGGGCTACTTCTCAGCAGCGATGACTTCACGTTGCAACTAGATGCAAAAGAAGTTGACGCGTTCATTGACATTCTGAACTCGCAAAAGCCCGGAAAGATTAGAGATGATAGCGGCAAGGTTGTTACCGTTATCCCAAAACACGACCATGTGGTCCTAAAACGAGTCAGTGATACACTGTATCCAGATGGTATTATTCTACCTGTAGAGACTTTCTCTGAATTTCAAGATGAAGAGAAAGTCACTGAGGGGCTTCGCCCAGCATTCAAGCGAGTTGGTGGACGGATTAAACGCGGTTACAGGGTCACAACAGGTCGGCATAAAGGCCAGGTTGTTTTAAACCCGGCAACGGCGCACAAACCGCCCGTGAGTGGTTTGACACATGCCCGTTTAAGTGCTGCAGCAAAGAAAAATAAATTGATCAGAGCTCTCAAATCGAAGCTAACAAAGCGAAAGTCGGCTTCAATAAGGCTCCGAAGATTAAATCACACAGAATAATGCGGCACGACGACCTTGCGAATTTTTGGAAAAGTTCAGATGATGAACAGCGCATCTCTATGCTGAAGAGGATGCGCGGGAAACAATTATCTCTGACGGCAAATCAGCTTGGCATCGATTATCCTGAAGGTATTCAAACGCTCGACAAACTGGCCGGAATCGCTGAACTTGCAACGGTGTATGTCACAGTTGTTGACGTTGCCGGAATGCGCGATTATGAGCCAGGAGTCGTGTCGCAAGAATTTGCAAACTGGCATCGACCTAGAAAATCTAGTTACCGTTCGGTGACGGACTGAATTATGAAGTACCCTTACGAGGATTACAAAACAACCAACGAGCTGGGGCTCCGTTGGTACCACACCCCATGTGGTGCGTTTCCGTCAATCACCACGGTTCTTGGAGTTTCAGATCCTCCGGAGAAGGTCGCGGCACTGAAAAAGTGGCAGGATTCGTTGGGTCCTGTTGCCGCCGCCCAAAAGAGCAAGGAAGCCACAGCCCATGGGACAATGGTTCACTTGATGGCTGAACGTTTTCTGAAGGGTGAAGATCCTTACGCACTCGTGGATGGGGTGTCGATCCCGCATAAGGACGTAGGTGCGTTCAACGCTCTCAAGCTTGAGCTTAGAAAAATCGATGAGGTGTGGGGGCAGGAGCAATCAATCTATTCACCAACGCTCGAAATTGCGGGGCGGTTTGACTGCATCGGAACATACAAGGGAAAACCTTCGGTCATTGATTTCAAAACTGCCAGTCGCATCAAGACCCGTGAAGATATTGCCAATTACGAACTGCAACTGTGTTTCTACGCTTGCGCGCACAACGAGCTATTTGGTACGGAAATTGAGCAAGGCGTAGTGTTGATGTCGTCTGCAGGCGGCATGCCGCAGGTCTTCTTCGTCAAGGTCTCCGACCACATCGATGCTCTAATAGAACGAACTCAAATTTTCTGGAAAAAGATTCTGCCAGCTGCTTGATTCAGCCGAAGAAGCTAAATAATTGAAGATACAGCTAGCATATCACCGGAGAACAAATGTCGACTACTCTTAATGAGTTCGCTCTAACGCTGCCAATCACTGGAATTGCCAGTGTTAGTGGAATGGCGGTTGCTGATGAACCTAAAATGTCGTCTCTTGACATCACTTCATGCAGCAAGATTCCTGATGAAGTAGATGCCACGGCTCACCAGCATATCAGTATTTCAGTAGAATCGGCACAGCCGGTGAACTATGACCCCACTTCGGCGTGCGTGCTAATTGATTTGGTGTTGAGCGTCGGCGTCAACAACCCATCCACGAACACCTCAAATTACTACAAAGTTGTCAAGAGACTATCTCTTGACAAGGTGAAGGTTGCGTGTGAGGCGGAACAATTGGTTCCTATTCATGTAGTCGAAGCTGAAGAAGATCCGGTTAAAGTTGAAAAAGAGATGCAGGCGTATTTTGCTCGTGTGAGAGCCCAAGAAATGGCTGGCATCTATGAAAGTGAAGGGCACGGCGAAGCAGTCGTGCAGTTCAACTTCGCTGACACCCCAGAAGCCCAAGCCGTCGAAAAGAACGGCGCTTCGGCAAGAGCATCTTCGTCCGTCGTCATCAAGAACGTCAAGGACAAGGCGCACGCAAGACACGTCTTCATGAAAAAGCACGCGCACAAGTACAAGGATACTAAGATCGTGCGCGTGACGTTTAAAGAACCAACAAAGGTCGAGTAATGCATCCAATAGTTATTATGGCGTACGAAAAGTCGCCAGCAATCAACAAAGCCGTCGCCGCGCTCGAAGAAGCCGGTATGGAGGTTCGCGTTTTGAACACGAATCACGCTAAGCTTGCCGATTTTCTTGGCGCTTTGGCTGGCGAAGAAGATGAAGAAGATGCGGTACCTGCAAAAGCCGCTGAAGAACCTCCAGTAGAAGACGCGGAAGAAGTTGATGATGTTCCACCGGCCCCTGCTGAGGAAGCTGGTGAAGAAGCTCCCGTGAAAGAATCACTTCGCGTGATGGTGGATGGGGAAGAGATTGATTGTGTAATCGTGGAAGGCGCAACGCAACTGTTCGCAAACACACTTCATGTTGATTCCAAATCCAGTTACACAATCAACGAATCATCGTATGCATTCTGGCCATCGCAAGCAGAAGATGGTTTGTTCTCTCTCAAGCACAATCTGCAAGTGCAAGTTGGCGAGAAGGCCATCTTTGTCGAAGCAAATATTGGTGCTACCCAAAATGCGAAGCCGCTGCTGAAGCTCTCCGCGGAAGACTATAAGAAGCTCGTAGGATAAGTCGCAAGACTTATCCTTTTCTGCTAATACCCATACCACATAGCATATCAAATACTGATAACCTTAAAAGCATACTAATCAGAACACAAAACAAATCATAGATTAGAAGCAAATCAAAAGCAGAAGATAAGCATAAGAAGACAAATAACGATAAGACAAAATAGAGCTACACATAACCATAATGATGTGTTAACATGTCATGTCGGCAAGGAAATTTGGAAGGATCACGTTTTAATCTACATCGCTGATCCTTCCTCGCCGACAGAGGATAACTTATCGTAAGCACTACACAGATGATACACTCACCATTTCACGTCGTCGAAGACTTTGTAAGTCCGCTGCAGTGCGAGCACTTGCTAGCTGAACTCTCATTGTCGCATCCGAATATTGCAGAAAACGGTGCGCCGATGAAGTATGAGAGGATCGTGACGGGCGAGCCTTTTCACAGCTTACATCAAAAAATACACGGTATCGTACCGGAGATTGAACAACGTTTCAACTCTTCGGTTGTTGGCGCGCCGACAATGCTGTTCCAACAGTATTGGGAAAATGCTAAGGCACCCGCTGAGGGGCTTGGCTGCGAGAATTCAAAGTTCATGAAGAAGAAGTGGGTGCGCGTCAAGGACGTGGACCTCGTCGGGTTTCTATGGCTTAAGTCATACCATGATGCCGTTCCACTTGATCCTCGCGTCGAGTGCTATGGCGGGAAACTAGAATTCCCTGCTTACAATTTCAGCTTGACGCCAGTTGCCGGAACATTGGTGGTATTCCCCGCGACTCCGCACTTCATCACCGCCATTAGTCACGTGATGCTTGGCTCACTTGAACAAATAAAGTTCGGGATCAAGCTTCAAGACTGGGAATACCGCGCTTCAGACTACCCAGGCTCATACAAGGACTGGTTCCTCGCTTGATTTACAAGTGGTTACAGTATTGTCATCCTGCGAGTTTTTTGGGTGATAGAATTTTCTTGTTGCCGATTTTTGTTGTGGATTATTCTCACCATGTTGTTTTCAGCTCGTGACCTTCGTTCTTTCTACCGCGGTCTTACCGCCTACGAATCTGACCTGATGGGGAAGCTTGATTTTCTGAATGCTGCCATGAAACAGGCGGCGCAGAACGAAAAACGATATGTTTCGGTCAACATTGAGCTGAACCCTGAAACCGCGATGGTGATGTCACGTGAGATCACCCATCGACTTTCGCAAGCCGGTTATTCTATCGCGGTTAAACCGATTGAGACGAAAAATGTGCTGGGTACCGATGTCGCAGTGATGCCGATCACGATTGATTGGTTCTGATCAGTACAGCTTCCATGAGCCTTGGGTTGCGGTATCTCCAACCCACTCATAAATTTGGTTGACCTCGCCCATAGAGCCATTGTCTCGTTCGGCGTAGTTCAAGTGCACCAGGGTCCTAAAGGGCCCTGTGTTGTATCCGGAAGGTGTTGCTGGGAGGCCATCACCACCAGTCATGTACACTGGGTCAAACGCTGATAGAAACACTGCGTCAGAACCGTCGTCCAAATCGTCCGAGTTGCTACCATTGACCGTGCCGTCGATCATGGTAGCAGAGCGCCGAGGCATTTTTACCCACGTGTCAGACTCATTCAGAGTGGCCCGGAGGGCCTGAATGCTCCAGCCCATAGAACTTATTGCCGTCAGCGGATCAGTGACCTCGGACACCACCAGGGGGTACCGGTGAACTCTTGGTCGAAGAACAATGTTTGCATTGTTTGGCCATTCAGTAGCGTCAATTTGAAACGTGACGCCTTTTGAAATGAAGAGTTTTCCAGGAAAGAACTCACCAAGGTCCTCAAGGAGAGATTCCCCCGCTATTTGCCACCTAATGCCGTATTTTCGCGCGCGTACAGAGTCGCCTTCCTTTATGATACGAATCTCTTGATCCCAATTCAGGTCTAACTTTGATAGTCTAGCCTGCAACGGAACGGCAAAACCGCTGGAAGAAACTTGTTCGTCTGTGTTGAGCACGGTGTTGTGCACGACAAGAAGACCTTTCTTCTGAGCCCCCTCCCCGTCCTCAACGCACGAGATTTTGATTAGATTTGCCCCCATACCCCTGTCGACTGATCGCCAAAAAGATCCGCCTGCCCACAATCGAGATCTTCTAGATGATCTAGACAACAGCTTGACTGGCCCTGTACCAGTGGGCATGAAGGCGTAAGTTTTTGGTTCGTTCATTGGCATTAGAAGGGCCCTTGAAAATTAGGGTCAACTGCGAAGTTGAAGTTATCTGGAACCCGAACCCAGGTGTCATTCCCCGTTTCATTCCACTTTGAGATATGCGTGGTAATCCCTGCCGCCCTTGGAATCCAAGGCCCAACCAATTCAACATCTCCCTGATCCGTTTGTTCAGTGAAGACGATCCGCGTCTCATGGACTGCTCCCCACCCAATAAACTGGCCATGCTCACCATAGCAAGCGATCAACCCAACATGAACGTACTTGTCTTCTGTGTCATGTTCAGTGATCTTGGTTGAGCTTAGGATGTTTGACACTTTACCATTGTGAATGCGTACGAACACGCACGAGTTATTTCGCCATACGTTTCTTGACGATAGCTTGGCGAGGTATTCAGCGTACTCATCATCGTATTTCTGCTTTGCTTCTTGCCACTTAGCAAGATCAGTTTGAAATAGCGGCAGAGTAACAAGAACTTCGCTCGTCGTAAGTGAGAGATCAGGCGCAGTTCCAGATAGGCTAGGAATAGTTTTAGCGTATTGGTAGTCTGCAATATTTGGGGCTGGACCTACTGGTGTGGGCGCCAAAGGTGCTTCAAGCCAAGTAACTGGTGAAACATCGTCGTTCAGATTATGCGGAAACACTTGGAAAGATGGTTCTCCCTCCAAATTGTCAGGAAGCATGTTTCTAGAAAAAATAGCCCCAGAAACCGTACTTGAGATGCGATAACCGCTGTCTAGCGCTTGCTTTGGTGACAAGACGCGGTGCTCAACTCGCTGATTTTTGAATGTTCTGTCTACCATCTGTTCAACAGCAGGCCAAGTCACCGCGCCAAAGGATTTTGGAATCATACGGGCATACGAGGTCAGCCCATGTCGCTCTACCCTAGAATCTGCTTCATTGAGGCGGTATGCTTTTGTCTTGTCCCAGGTGATTTTCAGCGGTCTGAACGTCCCCCTAAACCACCAGTTCCCACCATCGCTGGAGGTGAAGAACGATCCCGCAGGGCCGTTCAGTCTATCCACCAGATCATGGTTGAACGGTGTTCTGAACTTGTTTGCTACGCGGTACCACATTGGACCGCTGTTCACCACGACGCTGAACTGGTCGTGAGATACGAGGTCTTGGTATCTGACGTCGCTGAATTCGTCTTCTTTAATATTGGTCATTCTTCGATAGAAACGTCAGGTGAACCCGTAATTGCGACACCGTCATGTTGTCTCTTGCCGCATTTGTGAGGTTGGATTCGTGTTTTGTTTTTGAGTGCCACGGGCTGGCTGTTCACAAACACTGTGCTAGACCATCCGCCAATGAAAACAGTTGGCGGAAAGCACCCATGCCCTGTTGTGGTCTTTGCTTCAGCGTGAGTGACCGGCATTCCGTTCACAAAAACATCACCTGAGCCAGACGCCGAATGATCACCGCAACTTACGGTGTCACCAATTCGAACGACGTTCCCCATAGCATCACACCAAATCCTGCGATGCCATTTTCTTGGCAATGTTCTTTTGCGACTTCATGTTAGGTGGTTGCCCTGTGCCTAACTCGTCGTGAGTCACCACCGCGTACAAGTCAATGATGGTTGGATTCTTGCTGTGGCGCTTGTACACGATGCTGATGTCGTGCGTCAAGCCGGCGTGAATGTACCCTGATAGGTTACCTTCACCACTGAAGTGTCGGTCCTTAGAACCGAATTGCGCAAGCGGGTCTTGGGACTTCAACTTAATGAAGTCCTGGAACTTTGACTCTACCGCAGCTCTGTGTTTGGCGAAAGTCTCGCGAAACAGAGGACAATATCTAAACTTTACTTTTTCAGCCATCCGTTTTTCCGAGCAACTCGATGAGAAGTTCATCCCCATCGAGCGGCGCAGAAAAGTCAGATTCTGTCACGCTCATTGCCTCTACCAGCGTGCGGGCTTGCAGGCCGTCTCCGTTTTCACGGACGTCAACTTCTGCAAGTACAGTCTTGATGATAGGTGTGGTGTTCATGGGGAGATTGTATGTTGTTTTTTCTATTTAGTGTTGGCGAATGTGTAACACAATTCACACGGATTTAACATATTTGTAACATTCAGCAGCGCGCTTCAACCAGCCCTTCTGGAATTCAGGGCGTGGAATTGCCTTGATGAAGGCAACGCGAGCTCTGTAGAGCGCCTCTACTGCCGACGCCTCATCCATGTTCGTATTTGAGAGGCCGGCATTTTGGTAGATTGTTCTTGCATTCCCAGCCCCGTGCATGTAATTCATGTCGAAAAGCATAATTGCAACGCGAGCAGGCTTGCCCTCGCACGGCATCTTCGCGCTCTTCCAGTAGTTGTTGTACCCAGTTTTCTTTGCCTGATCGTACTTGATGTTCTTGACGTTGATAGAAGGGTTTGGGCGCTGCGCCACGCCAAACTTAGTTTCACCACCAGGGTCCGTAGGCAAATTCACGTAGCCACATTTCTTTCGCTGTTCTTTAGTCTCGATCAAGCCTTGCGATACCTCTGGATCTGTAGGGTAAGACTGTGTCCAGAACGGGCCAACCTCATGGGTCATGGCGAAGAACCACGCTAGCTCAAATGGATCTCCAGAAGGTGGATTGGAAGGAACTGGATCATCTGACTCGTCTGGATCCTTTGGGTAGTCAGGCCCATACGGTTCGCAGCTTGACGACTTGGCTTCTACTTCCTTTTCCGAAAGTGATGCATTGCTCTCAACTTCCTCGACGTCTGCAGGGTCGCCATTTTCAAGAGTGGTTCGCGCGACCTTGAGTTTTCCGTTGATGAGAGGCTCTGGATCAATGAACTTACCGTCAGGGAGCTTGCATTCGAAGTGTAAGTGATTTCCTGTGCTGCCGCCCGTGCTACCTTCCAGTCCGATTTTCTGGCCGGCCATTACCTTCTGTCCTACGCCGACGTAGATCTTTGCCAAGTGGTTGTACGTGGTTGTACACAAGTGCTTACCAGCGCTGGTACTGTGCTTAATGTGCACACGGAGACCGTATCCAGTAGATGGATTCCCACCAGCCAAAATGATTTCACCGTCTGCAGCAGCCACGACATCCTTGACGGATCTGTCTGCGTACTTCATGTCGATGCCAGTATGAGCCTTCATGACCTTCTGAATCGGGTGCATGCGCGGACCGAACTTTGAATTCACGATCGCGCCAGGAAGCGGGCTGATCAATCTAATCTGCGCGTCATCGCCTACGCTTGGAACGACGGTAAACGTTCGCGTGTCAATTACCCCTTCTGTGTCATGGGCCATGACTTGAATTTTGAAGGTCTTACCAATGTCAGGGTGACTAGCGGGCCATTGCGCCGTCAGCATCCCACCTTCGGTTAGAACCATTGCGGATTCTGGTGTCTCTGACATGGTCCACATGGTAGCTGTTCTAGTGCTACCAGTGGTTAGGCGGAACTGAACTCTCACTGACGCTTCAGTTTTAGTTCTAACGACCGGGACGGTCGTGTTCTCAATTTTATTGATTACATTCTCGGTAGCGTCGTCATGCAAGCCAGTCGTGTTGCCAGATCTGGCCACGTAACATTCCACTGATTCACCAGGGCGGATGTCAGATTCTGGGCCATTGGCTTCGGCGAAGGCGCCACCAATTACCGCACTTGGTGGAGCTGAAGGGCAGCAGGACATAGGTTACTTACTTGCAGCTTTTGAAAGCTGCTTCTAGTTCATGTTGGTACGCCAACAACATTTCACGATCACCCAACAGATCACGTGCTGCTTCATACACGTTTTTGTATGGAGGGCTGAAACGGAGGGTTGGGGCGTTAGGCTGCTCTGATTCACAAGGAACAGAGATAGGAACCAGAACCTGCTCTGGTTCCTTTGGTTGTTTGTGCGCGCACGCAGCCAGCGTTAGGGCTAGCGCTGCAATTCCAACTGCTTTCATCATTTTGCTGCTCCGTTAATCAGTGTCAGTGCTGAGGCACATAGATCATCTGGATTGCTAGGTGGTGTTTTGTAGATCACTTGACCTTTGTTTCGCTGGGCAGCAGACTCACGTTTAGCAGCTTCCAATTCAGTCTTATGAGCAGCGGTGCGCGCATCTGATTCTTTTTTCAGTTGCGCGACCGCGTCATTTTGCATACGGAGCTTTGTCGAAAGCGTAGAGTTCTCAGTCACCAGTTGAGTGTTTGCATCACTTAGGTTCTTGATCTGACCCTTGAGGGAGTCAACGTAGAAATAACCGCTGGCCGCAAGACCAGCAACTAGAATGAACAAGATCAAATACAACTTGAAGTTTGCAAGTTTCAGAACTGATAACATATGATTCTCCTTGTATGCAGTATTAATGTGCTTAGACGTTGTCTGGCTCGAAGTAAGACATAGTCGAATGACTTCTCACACCAGCGATAACACCAACCAAACGGACAGAGCCGGTAACTGGTTCGCTAAATGAGATTGTCAAAACCCCATCAGCGGAATGGATGATTGTCTTAGGATAGATTTTTTGAACCTTTCCATCGACCGTAACCATCACATCAACTTCAGGTTTACCTACGAAACCATGAGTAACTGTCCAGGTGGTGGATGGTGCACCCTGCGTAAAATTCAGAGATTTCAAATCCATTATGACACCTGGGCAAAGCCTGTTTGTGGTGAACTAAACGACACTGTGCAGACCGTAGGGCTGACGTACGTGACTGCTCGCGGAATGATCTTATTTAGACTTCCATCGACTGTCACGAATACGTCCACGACGGGGTATCCACCCACGCCGTGCTTGATAGTCCAGAGGTCGGCCGGCGTGTCTTGCGTGTGTTGATACATAGAAACGACTCGGATCGACATCATGAACTCCTTAGATCAGCTTAGCATAACCAACGTGGGCGCTGCTGAAGGTAATGGTAGTTTGGTTCACAGAATCATGGGTGATTGACTGTGGCTGAACTTCCTGGTTACCAATGAAGACGCGAACAATTGGGTTGTACCCCAAGCCGTGAGAGATGACCCACGATGAACTTGACTCACCTTGGTAGTGCGTGTACGAATACGTTGGTTTGACGTTGCCGTCGAAGTGGCCGGTAACGATGACAGCACGACCAATGTATGGAAGGCTCATCTTTACCTGTACCATATCAGGCGTCAGAACTTCAATTTCGTCAGGAATAACGACACGGTTAGCGTCATCAAACACTTGCACTTGCACTGAAGTTGTGTTTAGCCCGTGAGAGATGTTCCATGTGGAAGCAGCAACTGCTTGATTGTGTGTGAACGCGGTAATTTCACGCGTCATTGGGACCCACACAGGCAGACTATTTGCCAGGCTCACACAGATGTAAACGATGCTATTGACGAACGCGATCTGGCCAACTTTTGGTTGGGCGGGGAACGCGGTTTCAATTGGCAGTACTGCGTTTTGCAGTTCGTTCTGCTGAAGGTTGGCGTTGCCGTAGAACTTCATAGAAATGTCCTTTTAAGTTAAGGGTGAACAGACCTATTTAGGCCGGTCATCCCGTCTGAAGAAAAAAGAGGGCAGCCCTCAAAAGGTGCTGCCCTCTCTTATCAGTAATCAATCAAGAAGATTGATTAGGCGAGGCCCATCACGATGACCTTACAGGCGATGGCAGTGTTGAATGTCACTGTCAGTTCGTTGGCCGAGCCGAACGAGACCGACTGTGGAATCACCACTTCGTCTTCAGAGACGACAGTAACGTTGCAGTACTTCTGGCCGAGGTTGTGTGTGACAGTGTGCGAAGCAGCAGCCGTCGAACCATCGTACAGGAAGTACATCTTACCGATCTTGGCGTCCAGAGCAGCTTCAGCAGCTGTAGCACGAGTGACTTCAGCAGTGAGAGCAGTTTGGAGGGCACCTTCAGCGGCAGTAGCACGCGAAACTTCAGTAGCCAGGTCAGAAGCGACACCGTCAACACGAGTACCGAGAGCAGCTTCAGCGGCCGTTGCACGAGTAGCCTCAGCGCTGATTGCAGTCTGGAGAGCAGCTTCAGCAGCTGTAGCACGAGTTACTTCAGCAGTAACTGCAGACTGGATCAGAGCTTCAGCAGCCAGGGCGCGGGCTTCTTCAGCGTCAACATCAGCGATGCGAGCAGCCGTTTCAGCAGCAATATCAGCAGCCAATTGGGTGTCAGCAGCTTGGTAAGCGGCTTCCATGGCTACGTCGGCAGCTTGACGGGCAGCAACTTCGTCGTCGATACGGTCGCTCAGACCAGCTTCAGCTGTTTCAGCGCGGGTGACTTCAGCAGCCAGGTTGGTAGCAACGGTCGAGATCGAATCCAGAACCGACTGTGCAACGTCGATCGAGTCGGCGCTGACAGTGATCGTGCCAGATGTCGAAGCGATGTTCAGGGTGTTGCCGTCAAGAACCAGACCAGCGCCAGCTGTCAGGCCGTTAGCGCCGTTGAACTGGACGACTGCAGTGCCGTTGAAGACGTAAGGCACATCGGTAGCACGGTTGAAGAATGCAGCGCCGTCAACCAGAGCTTCACCATTGTCAAACTGTTCACCAGTGACGGTGTAGATCTTGAAGTCGGTGGTGTTCACAACACGGAAACCGTCAGCACGACCTTCTGCACCAACTGCCATGTGGTCAGCGGCGAGGACGTCAACAGGGTTTTCCCATGTCAGACCAGCGATAGCTGATTCAATCTTGTTGTTCAGAGAAACGTCAGCAGCAGCACGAGCAGCGATTTCAGCGTCGAGGGCAGACTGGAATGCATCATCAGCAGCTTCACGAGCAGCAGCTTCAGCGGCCAGGCTAGTGGCGAGTGCAGTGTCAGCGGCAGTGCGGTCAGCAACTTCTTGCGTAACACGGTCAGACAGGGCTGTTTCGGCAGCTGTGGCACGTGTTTGCTCAGCGGTGATAGCGGTCTGCAGTGCAGTGTCAGCGGCGATACGAGCAGCTTCTTCAGCGTCGACAGCAGCGTCCAGAGCAGCTTCAGCGGCCGTTGCACGGGCAACTTCAGCGGCCAGGTTAGTCGTCAGCGTAGCTTCAGCAGCTGTAGCACGAGTAACTTCAGCGGAAACCAGACCTTCGATGCGGGCTTCTTCACCGGTTGCGCGAACAACTTCAGCAGCCAGGTTGTTGGTCAGGGTCGTGTCAGCAGCTTGACGAGCGGCAACTTCGGCAGCGAGGTCCGACGTCAGAACGCCTTCAGCAGCTGTAGCACGTGCGACTTCGGCAGCGAGATCCGAAGAAACCGTGTCAATGTTGCCTTGCAGGACAGTGTCAGCAGCCGAGCGAGCCGAAGCTTCAGAAGCCAGAGCGTCTTGCAGCTTAGTGAACAGTTCCTTGACGGAAGCAGCACCAGCTAGGTTGCCTGAGAATACTGAAGCGTCAAACGTGCCGTCTGACTTGATCATGCTACCGAGGGAAGCCTCGAGAGCATCAACTTCAGCCATCAGAGCAGCAGCATCACCACCGGTTGCCAGAGGCACCCAAGCGTTGCTGATACCGACATAGATAATGCCGTTCGCGCTGTTGTAAATCAGGCGACCGACATCGGCTGCGCCAGAGTGTGTTGGGTTGACTGCGAACTTTTCAATACGCAGGTTTTGAATGACTGACGCGGACGACGAGTCAAATACGAGGCTACCATTAATCTTCATTGTAACTCCTCAGTTGGGGAAAAATAAGCGAATTCTTATTTTAGAGAATTCGCTTGGTTGCGGTTGTGAGTGCCTTAACAGCGTTGTTAAGGGCCACTGGCTCTACGAGTGACTGTCCCAGGTTGTACTCTGTAAGGACAGAACTTTCAACGTCAGCGAAACAAAAGATGCCACGCTTACCGTCTTTCTCAATTCGCTCGAGCCTAAAGCCCTTCACTTTGAGGGTTGCTGCCAATACAATGTCACTCGTTTCAACGTGTTGCTTCATGATCAGATGTTCGCAAATGTTTTTGTAACTCCGTATTTAGCTCAGGTTGACGAGAAAATCAGAAAAGCAAAATTATGGCTCTTCCACTCTGTGGACTACTGAATGCAATCCTGATGGTGTTTGCATCCATGATCTTCATTTCATCAGGAAAAATCTGCACATGCTCGCTATCATAAATGGTCACTGTTGGGCGCATGCTGTTCTTAGCGTGTGTAATAAACCACGCAATTTGTGGAGAGCTTTGGACATGCTCGTGAGTTCTAATAGAAGTAGCCGAACCACCACTTTCTACGCTACTCAGCGCTTGATCGATGGATTCAATAACTTCTTGGACAGTCGATCCACTGATGTTCTGCAGGCCAGCAGTATTAGCCGTGACGTCAGCTGCCTTATGCTTTTGGCTAAGGCCCGCAAGGTGATCTTGGAAATCTGAGTAAAACTTCGTAAGATCAATACCATTGATCGTGTCAGCAACCGTCAGCTGCTTCAGGTATGTCGATCCGTCTGAACCAATTCTGAAAACTGATGGTCCGGCATTGGCTGCACGAACGCGAACCAAATCGGTTCCCATCGTGACGCCGACCATCGGCTCAATCAACAATCCGCTTGTTGAGCCGTTAGGCATGTTGATACTAACTTGATCAACGTTTGCCAGAGTACCTTCAACAACGGTACTTGATCCAAGAACGGTCAAGTCGCCAGTGATAGTGACACGTCCAGTGTCCGCATCAACTTGGAAAATCTTCTGATTAAGCGCGTTGATTACGAAATTTTTTCCTGAACTCAGATTTATAGTACCAGGAGAATTGTCGTAAGCAGCTTGTAGTGTTGTACTAAATGAGACAGTGGAACCGTCTGACGCGGTTCCATCTGAGAATAGAATTGGTTTACCACCAACGGTGAAGTTAGAATTGGCAACGCCACCAATGCTGACAATGGCGTTATCCGGGAGCCTTCCAAGCTCACCGGTTTCTACGTTAATGTAGGTAAGCTTTAAAGTCATCCTCTAACTCCGATGTTCAACGCCGCTGTGTTGTCTCTAATCTCAGAATCAGTTTCTGCACTGTTGACTGAGCCTTGTAGAACAATAGCTGATGCTCCTGCCGCAACCTTTGCGGACAGTGTGAACGCAGAATAATTCCCTGATTCGATATTGACCTTAGGCAGCGACAACTTTGTTAGTTGCCCAATCTTCTCAATGGTGACGCCGACCGGCAAATTGATAATTTCCACGTCTGATCCATCGGCAGCGCGGATGATTAGCTCTCGCGTCACTTCAGTGGCGGCGTCTGATCCATCATTGGTCGTGAGCACTTGGAAACTGAATGGCGTGCCTGCATTCACTGTGCTTGGGGCACCAAACGAGATACCCAAGTTCACAAATTTCGCAACGGCAGGTGCCACAACATCAATAACATTTGACTTGATTTCTTCATCAATGCCATTGTTGTTAATGGCACGAAGTCTAACAGTGTACTTGCCTGGTGTTGCGTACGTGAATGTTGGGTTTGCGGTCGTGGTATCCACGTACCCATCGTTGTTGAAATCCCATTCAAACTGCGATCCGTTCACGGAGAGGTTTGTGAACTTTACCTGCAGAGGCGCTAGGCCAGATGTCTTGTCCATACTGAAGCGAGCGTCAGGAATGGAAGGTGGGACGGGCGCAGGGACAGCAATTTCACCTGGCTCTTCAAGGATGATTGGCTGTTTTATGTCAACAAAGATGGCGTCTTTATCGTAAACAAAACCAATTTGTTGAATCACACCTGTTTTCGGGGCGCCGGTTGTAATTTCACCAGTTGGTCCGCAGAACAATGGGCGGTTAATAACATTGTCGTTGAATGCCCAGTTGTCAGAGCGAATAACGCCTGAACTAATAACACGGCCAACTTCACCCTCGTAAAGATCTTCACACACGACCCCTGAGATCCGCGTAGTGTAATCTGTAGAGCGCGCGAGGACCAATCTGCGCCCTGAACGAAGTTGAACTAGACTGAATTTTGGCAGCTCTTCAGCTGCCATACCATTCATAATGGCACCATCAAGCCTAGCCGTGACTGTGCCAAGATTAACAACGTTTAGCCAAGTTGCCGTAGTAACAAAGCACCCATTGCTTTGTCTAAGCGGCATACCAAACGAGTCAAGAACGATGTTCCCAGCTTCAAAATCGCCTACGATTTCAGCCTGCGATCCAATAGGATAGCTATTGACGATAGAGCCAGAGCTTACCCAGCCAGCGAACACACGAATTTTTTCAACCCACTTAGCACCATTCCAAACGCGCATGAGATTTTCACTGGTGTTGTACCAATGTTGATCAACTGTTGGCGCTGTGGGAGCAATTGCAGAATAGATTGGTGGTAGAAGGGTAATTCCCCTTGTTAGAGTGGCGTTTAGGAGGTTTACATCCCAGTACAAATAGCTGTTGCCAGATGTAAGAGGCCCCCACGCGTTAGGAACTGAGCGCAGCTCCTCAATGAGGTAAGTGCCGTCTCTATGCGCGAATGCAATGATTGTTGGCGCGGGAGAAACGACCAGATCAACGAACTGCCCGTTTGCTGCTGAGCGCTGCAGGAATGTAGGATTCCCGCTAACGTCAGTTTGATGGCGTACGATGCCTTGTCTGAAGGTGAGCTTCACGTCTTGCCTACTTTCTGTCGGTTAGACTTATTTACGGTCAAACCGAAAGGTGATTAAGACACTTGGATCGTAAGGGTATAAACGATCGTAAGCTCACGGTTTCCGGTATGCTCGATAGGCGAGAAAACGAGGTGTGAAAGCATTAACTCATTCTCCTCCTTGAGCAGCGCACCATTATCACCGGAAGTAAACAGCCCAAGTTCGTCGAAAAAGTATGTACCTTCAGTTGGCGTGGTGTCAACACCGTCGAGACCGCCAAAAGACGTCGTGGTCGAGTCAGCTTGATCGGTGGTGCGGTTGACGGCCTCATTGGCTGAAATGACACATGTCACAATAACACGGCTAGTGCCGGCGGCGGTGTTAGTGTAAGTAACACTATTCCCAGGGTACTGAAGAGCCTTTGCATCTTTTTCATCAACGATCTCCACCCATGTAGGATTGTAAAGATCCGCTGAAATGCCGCTGGTGTTTGCGGGACGGAAAACGATTTGCTGAGAGGAGTCTACGTAAGTGCCTTGGTTACCCAGCTTCAACTTGAAGATTTGAAAATTTGGCGAGTTTGACAGTCCACGAGCAATTGCTGTCGCCATATTTGCAGGGTGGATAGCATTCTTCTTGTTGAGCAGAACGTTACCAGTTTCATCCTTGATGAGAACTTCACCAATGACTGTAGTTTTTAGTGATTCCTTCATATTGGTCCTTGAGAAGGTGTTGTTTCGTAGAACTTATTTACACACTTTCCCAAGGACCACAGGTCAAACCGGCCAAGGGTTTTCAGGTCACGATCAGCTTGAACTCTACAGGCTTAGCTAGGTAGAATCGGTACAGACGATTTGACAACTTTTCAACAACCGAGACCAATCTCGGAACAGTGTCATCAGCTCTCCAGATGTAAAACTGTGGAGTACCAGAGACAGTATTCGCGAAAGACACCTCGATTATGCGGCCAGTTGAGTTCACTGTTGTGCCAGACTCAAAGTCCGAGTAAGCAGTTCCTGCAGGTGGAATGCCGGTCGAGGGAATTGGCGGAGTGCTGCCAGGAATGATCACGACTGTGGTGTCAGGCGCCGCATCCAGTTCGCCAACGCCGTATCCAGCGCGGTCAAATGCGAAACCAAATTCAACAGACGTCAGAATCATTGAATCAACGACTTGAGTTTTTGTTGTCTCACGATCTTCGGCAGCAATTTCTTCTGGCGTCTTTTGACGATCTTTATGATTTTTGATTGGCAAGTGTTCATTGATCTGAATCCCCAAACCAACGTCAGGAATACCGAATCCAGTTAAAGTCGGTGTAACGTTCACTGGGTTATCGATGATCGGACGCAAAGGATTTGCGGCGCTGATAGCATCCACAAACTCTTCGACTGTCATGGTTGTTGGATCGTCAACGACCGCGCCAATCAAAACTTTGTAGGAATCGAGTCGCGCCTTTTCGACGTCCGTCAGCACATCGCCGTTGTTCTCCTTCTGCTTCAGAAACTTCGCTTCATCGAAGTGTCCAAGCAGAGGGTAGCCAGCGTCATAGTACCCATCGGCTCCGTCTTCCTTGTCGTACGCAAGGTTGTCGTATCCAGGCAAGAATCCGGTAAAACCGGTGTCCTTAACTTCAGCCGTAACTGATTCATCAGTCCACGAAAAATCATATGGCGACGAAGAAGGATTTGACAATAGCGCGGTGTCGAACCAAATCTGCCCAGTTTCGCTAAGTGAACCATTTTCCAGATACGGTCTGATTTTTCCCAGCAGAGCCGCATACTGTGATTCTTCCTCTGGCGTTCTGGTTTTGGCTGCCAGCATCTTGGTCAGCGCCAAATCGCCCGATTTAACTGCATCATATCTACCAAGACGAATGTCCCAGTTTAATGATTCAGACACGCCAAGATTGATATGTTCTTTGAACAGAGAGCTTGAGCTCAGGCCACCACCACTTAGGAGGAAGACCGCGCTCTCTGACATGTTGACCTTCACCAGATCATTCATGCCAGAGCTGTACGTTACAATTGTGGCTTCGGTGTTGAGTGGAAGATATTTTGCAGCAAAGTCCGAATTCCATCTGAAGTATACGGGTTCAGATGGGGTGTTGCCCATGGACAGAACTGTTCCAATTGTTTGCCCTGTTGCTGCGGCTCGGACCACCAGGCTGACGCCGATGTCACTGAATTCTGCCAGACTATTGGTACCATCATAAACTGTTAGAAGTGAAGGGATCCACCCGGTCAACACTGTAGTCTCTTGACTCGTATTTTGAACGATCGAAATGTTCGGGTCGATGAAGCGCGGGTCAATTGCCGACTGCCCAAGGTCGGCCAGCGCAACTGCGTGCTTTTGGTCTTTTACCTGTACAGAAATTTGAATGTCGTCGTATCGTGCGCGCTTGAAAACCACAAAGTCACTGGTAGTAGGCATTCTACCAGCAGTAGATTTCACGATGGCTAGGTCATAGCCGGTGAACACGTCACGCTCGTCGGCCACAATTTTCACGTGCGCGACAGCGCCCTTGGTGACATCAGCTGGTACAGAAAGACGGATGTATTTATCACCGACCGAATCGGTTCCAGTATCAACTGCTTTTCCATCCTTGTACAGAGTCCAATGGCCGTCAGCATGCGACTTTAAACGGTAAACGCCGCCGTCAGCATCATCTCTTAGATAAGTGACAGAGATGTTGTAAAAACCGTCTACTGATGAATCAGCTTGTACCCAGATGCCCGGATCTTCACCAAGTGAAGCAACGTATCCTTCTGGAAGTGGCGCCCACTCTTTAAGGCCGGTGACGGAATTTTGAATGTACCTGCCAAACTGGAACACTGAAGAAATTGGCTTATTGATCTTGAAGCCAACCTTACCGTTCCAGTAGTACTCTCCAAATGACGCAGGCTTTTGCCAACCGGACACGGAACCGTGCACAAGGAAACTTGGCTTGGCTGAGTGCGTTGAGAAAGTAAACACATCGCCATACGCCAGCCCAATGTTGCCGAGCACAATGGTCCAGTGTAAACTGTTTTCCGCGTCTTTGAATGACAGCCCGTTTGACAGGTTAATCGTCTTTGGCTCAGAGAACACGTTAGCATTCGTCATTTCGCCCGAATTGTACACACCCTGTAGGGTATACACTCCCTGGCTTTGCCATTCAAGAGTCCACGTTGCATCTACTGTGTCGTAGAAACTGTCACCGTGAATGATAAGACGGGGTGTGCGAACTGATGAAAGCGATGCAGGCTCCGTTTGGGCCGGCGGGTTATTTTCTACGTCCCACGCGATAACGTCTCCACCACGATATTCAGCACCGTTAGACTCAGTCACTACGGCCGAAATGAATGGCTTTGTTGCCTCAACTAGGGTGAAAGAAATGCCGTGTTGAGCGCTGCTGTAAGTGGCGCCAACAGGAACAGTTGAGACGAACTTCCAAGTACCGTCAGCGCCAAAGTATTCCAGAGCAAACTCATCAGCGTAGTACAGTCTGATGTCTGGTACTGCGTTTCCATCTCTGTCAAAAAGCGGGCTTAAGTTCTGATCTGGCTCTTGGGCTTGCGTCTGGTCTACGCGGTTGTCGGCTGGCGGCCGTTGTGGAAGTGGCTTTGCCATATTAGGCAAAGCTCTAAGACGCCAGCTACGGGCCGCCGTGCTAGGAGAAACCTGCAGGTTAAACGACGACGTGTCGTACGCAACAAATCTTGAATCGAAGTTGAAATCAAGTGACTGCAGGTAGTTGTTCACGGCATCATACACGTAAGTGGATCCACCATCATATGGATCCATATCGTACCCGTAGTAAAGATCCAGCCCCGTTGCCTTTGGCAGTTCGTTCAGAATCTCAACGAAGAACTTATCACCTTCAGCGAACTGATAAGCCGTTCCATCAACAATGGTGAACGCTACTCTTCCATCGTTAAACGGTTTGTCGACCTCTGCTACGGCGAGATAGTTACTTTCGCCGGTGCTGGTAACTGTGAATCTGCCATTGCCGACACACGTTAGGACCAATGTACCTGTCGGGAACGCGGTGTCCAGAATAGTAACCGTGTCTCTTTCGCCAGAGCCACTCGTGATGTACCCATAGCGAGTAGATCTGAAGCGTGGGCGCGAGTACGCAAGTGGATTGACCTTGATCAGGCTCCATACTTCTAGAGGCGCTTTTTCGTGCACCGTGATCTTTGCCGCCGGTGTCAGTGTGATTTTCTTGCCAACAATCGACGCGCCAACTTGCACAACCCCAGGGCCCGTCACTTCGATCGTGTCAGATGAGGTTTGGATTGCTGGTCCAGCGATGTACAGACTGGCGTCTTCAAAAGGCAACGTTTCAGTTAGCGGGAAAGTTTCGTCAGTACCGTATTCCTTGATGAACGCTGGCTTGATTTTGAAACTGATGCCAGCGCTCGAGAAGGCTGGAAACGCCCCTGACCCAATTAACCCACTATGTGAACCATAGACCATGAACTCCGTTTTAGAGATACCGTGAATGGTGATCTCATCGTAGTTTTCACGCTCGTGGTTAACGACAATATTGGTGATCTGTACGTCGTCTCTATCGGTGATTTCATTGTATCTAAGCGCCCCACCTTCACGAAGACGGCTATCGTTGTAGGTGTTAGTTTCATTGGGCGTACCAATGTCGTTGTAGTAATCGAAATAAATGGTTGGCGACAACTCTTCAAATAGCGACTCTACGGCGTCCCATGACAAGAACCCTGCAGGCAAGCTTACTCCCTTTGGTGAATTATCAAGGTCCAGCTTCTTAGTATCTTTTACGACAGTAAAGAAATCGTCATACGAACGTGGCAATTTCTTCAGATCAAGAATGATCTGAAGCTTGTCTAGCTCAGAAACTACTGGCGCAAATGCAGGGTCGCTCTCAGCAGAGGATCTGACCTCGTTGAGAATGCGATGGATTTGGCTGATCGACGAGTTAGGGTTCGATGTATCAGTAAGTAAAGCAGCAGTTGTCTGCTTTGCCGTCTTGATGACATCTTCGTTTCTCAGTTCAGCGAAGAGAGGATCGTAGACTTCGTCAGTTCCGACTCTTGTAGTTTGTGACACGCGGAATACGTATGCCCCGTGCGACAAGAATACATCATGACCTTCAAGCAGTGGTTCCGTGTTGCGGACATTACCATTGCGCTGCACCGCGGCATCAGCCAGACCAGCGCCCTCCAAAGCGGTAGGGTCAAACGCAAAAGGCACTAGTGGAATCAACGAGCTTTCATCGCGTCCGACTTTGTACTGACCACGATTGTCGGAGGGTTCAGAGTTTGACGTCGTGCCGCGAAACAGAGGACTAACAACTTCATGGATCTTCGTCAGCGGGGCAGGAACGCTCACGCCATCGGCGAAGTGACTATACGCCCAAGCAGACTTTGTTGTCAGCGAACTGAAGACGTTGTCAACAATCTTCACATTCATCTGATCAGAAAATCTGTACTCTTCGACAATTTCAGTCAGTTTCGAGTGATAAGGCTTAGTGTCGTTGATGAACGAAACCAAGCTTTGAACGTAGATCGAATTTTTGTTGGCCATGTTTTATTCGTATGCAGGCACCGCCGGCGAAGACCGCACCACTTTGATAGAATAGGCCGAGAGTCGTGAGGTTTTGAAAATATCAGTCAACTCGTAGTTTGCCGACAGAATGTCTTCCAGCACGGCAAAGAACAACTCATTCACTTGTGACGCCTTAGCGTCATTCCAAATCTTCGTCAAAACACTTCTTGTACTATCCGCAGTTCTAAACCACTCATCGGATTTTGCAAAATCCAGAACAGTGATGTAGTCAGGAATAGACACAGGACCACTATCATCGACCAGTTGAGTATTTAGAATCGTGTGCAGAAGTGTAGAACGCACCAAATCGGCCGGTGCTAGAACCTGACCGGCGCCAAAACCAAAACGTGTCTGAGACCCATTTCGCTCATCGTACGCAATTCGCTGCGGTGAAGGAAGAGGGTTGCCTGCGGCGTCCGCGCTACAAGCGGAGTTCACCATCTTTTCCCAGAGCTGTTCTGGAATTTTTGATCTTTGACCAGGGCGAATTAACGCCCATTCGGTGTGCGTGTCCTTCAACATGACGTCTTCCTGGTCAGGATCATCCCGCAATGTAAAATCGCGGGTGAACCTGAGCTTGAACGTGTCATCCTTTGTCACAACGTTGGATAAGCCTGACAAGGTAATGGCATCATAGATCAGCTTACGTGGTTGGATTGCCATAGTTTTCTTCTTGAATGTTTTGGAACGTGAGGTATTGAGACGGCCCGGTTGTGATGAGCTGGGTAATCGCTTTGACCGAAAGCTTCTTTGATTTCGCAGATGCCGAACGGTTCTTAACCCAGAAGAAGTACTTAGTTGTCGTGAACGAGCCGTCAGCACCACGAACGGGGATCGCCACGTACTGGTAATCGACCTTGTACTGCTTCTGGATCTTGACGTTGTCCTCCACATCAGGATCAAAATCAAGCTCTTCAGATGTCGGAGAATAAGCTCTGACAATCACAACGACTTCAGCACCTACGCTGATAGAAGGGATCTGAACCACAGTGATGTCTTCGCCGTCAGCAGTTGCATTAGACAGTGAGAACGTACCAGCCAACTGGGCAACACCATTGACGTAAACTGATACGCGATCAGGTGAACATCTTGGGATTTCGATCGTCATTGGATCTGTCAGGTTTGGCACCGAAGTTTCGCTGGCAGTTTTTCTGATCAACGAGCTAGAAAGCTCTTCCCAGTTTGTCCATGTTGATGCGTATCGTTCAATGACAGTACCGTCGTTCAAGGTGTACGAAGCACCCCCGGCGGCGTCCAGCACCATATCTACAGCTGGGGTGTTGACCACTACAAAGTCACCAACATAAGGGAGCCAGGCGCTGTTAGGCACTCGGCTGTCATTGTCAAGGTCATCCTGTGTTGGCACGTTCCAAGCTCTCCAACCGACACGAGCATCATCTCCATCGTTCGAGAAAGTCACAAATTCGGATCCGACGACAACCGCTTCAACTCTTACGGCGTCCTTGAGCTGAAGACCATTAAGCGCCTCTTCAATGATTCGACCAATGTTAGTGTCGTCACTGACATTGAAAGTCATTGCTGGGTGCTGGATTCGAAGACCAATTGTTGGGATGTCGTAGTATGCTGGAGGGGCGCTCCACTGAGAATCTACGTAGCGAATCGTCAGTACGTCTGAAATACCCGCATCCATCTGTTCAACGTTGACGGTAGTTTCGTAGTAATCAACCGTGGTCGTTGGAATACCTTCTTCATCAAGCACGTACACTGCGTTAGTTGAGCTTGATGCTGTCAATATTCCAACGACTGGGGTGTGGTTGACGACGGAAATTGTGAGCTCATCACCCGTTCCTACCGTGACGCTATTGGTTGACAGTTGCTTCGTGAAGTCGCTTGTGACTACGTATTCTGAAACTGGGCGAGCTCCAGTTTCATCTTCAAGCCACCCGCCAATTCGCATACCTGCCTTAATGCCGAGTGCCGCAAACGTGAACTCATCAAGGAACATCATTCCGCTAAGTGGATCGTTGCTGATCATCGCCTTCAGTGTTACTGGCAGCGAAGCGTTGAACGAAGGGTGAGCACGTTCTGTTGCCACAGCAGCCTTAGACCAAGCGATAGGGCGAACCTTCCAAACGCGTTCACGTTGGTAAGTCTTCGCGCCATAGGCTTGACCATCAGCCTTGGTAGATTCGTTCAAGTCCGCATTGCCAGCGTCTTGCGCAGAAAGAGCATCGTACTGAGAAGGCGGAACACTGCTCTCAACCCACTCAACTACATCCACCGTTGCGTAGTCCGCAAGGGTGCCCCAACGTGACAGGCGACTGTCGATGTCGGTAAAGATGGTGCTGTCGTAGTATGGGACATAGTCCAGATTCTTCGTATCAAACCAAACGCGGCCGACTTCCTTAGCGCCCCACGAGCGAAGTGGATCGTAGTTCGCGTTACCCACAACTTGTGTTGACACGTTGTAGCGGGCTGGATCAACTGTGGAAATGATGTTGATACTGTCCAGCGCCGTAGGCGCGTGTGCGCCGGCGGCAGGATGCCACACGGGAATTTCTTCAACCAACTGTGCTTCAACATAGTTGAAAAGCTTCACCGGGTTGAATTTTGGCGTGGCGGGGCCATAGCCAATTGCTTCAACCAAACCAGGACCATACACTTCCAACGTAGTATTGTTCAGCTTGCGCAGATTTGCTGAATCACCGAGCTCCTCGTTGAACGCGTAGTCAAGCTCATCGCACGCAAATCCCAGCTTAATTTGCTTAGGGAACACATCTTCAGATGTGAAGGTGCGTGAGTATTGCCCGACGACTTGCGACTCAAAGCTTCGCTCAGTGCCAAGGTCATCGATTGAGAACCAGCGGTCTTCATCAAGCATGTCAATCTGCTTAAAGCCGTAGTTCTTCAATGATTTTTCCGTGTCTGGGTTGAATTGCAGTTTAGTGAACTGTTGCAGCGTGTCGTCTACTCTCAAGCGTAGTTCTGGGTAGATCTTGGAGCGGCTATCGCCGTATTCCGCAACCTTGTAAGCCCAGTATTCGTCCAGCTTCGCGTCTTCGAAACGACCGTTGTTGAGGAACGCATTGATAGACGCGTTGGTTCCCTTCATCTGGATCAGGCCGCGCCAGAAGTTGAACTGGGTGCTGTCATTCAGATCAAGATCAGTCATGTACTGCTTAGGCGAGAATCCAAGCAGCGCCAATGCGTGGCGTGTAGACAGTTTGTCTTCAAACACGTGACCCGCGTCATAGTAGTTAGCAATCTTGTCCGTGCTGGACTGAAGGTTGCGTTTGACTTCATTACCGACTAAGTAGTGACCACCAAATTCGGGGCGCAAAGTCTGGGCAGCTTGACGACGGCCATTAAGCTTGATGGTTACAATTCGAGCACCAGAGAAAGGATCGTAAATCAGCCCTTCGCCTGTTGACGGTGACATCAGGTTATTGAACACAAACAGATGTTCATACTCATCGACTTGAGCGTGCACTGAGAACATCGGCACTGAAGCCGAGATCATAGACTTGCCTCTGGATCTGAGCACTGTGAGTTCTGAAGTAGGAATCTTGCTGCCAAGCGTGTCAAATACGCCAGGGTGTCCTGTCACGTCAAACAGCGCAGTGTCGTAGAATGGTGACAGCAAGCCAACATCCTGTTCAACCCAAACTCTGTCCATGAACGGAACGATGACATGACCTTGCCCAAGATCGATACCCGTGTAGATCGTGTCGATAAGCTTCTCAATTTCAAGCTGCCAGTTTCTTACACGACCGGTAACGATGTCAACATTGCCGCCATTTTCGTCTTGAAATCTCCAACCATCATCTTCAAGCTTCTTAGAGTATCCGTACAGGAACGTCACCACGTTCTGCAGGCCAGTGATTGTCAAAGGAAGTTCCGACTTTTGGGTGTTCTTTACTTCGGTGAACTGTTTCCATTCTAGTGCAGTATGCTCCTTCGAGAGCGCGTTAAACGTCTGGTATTCACCAGACGTATCCAGCGCGTAGTATTCGATGCCAAGGTATCTGCTGTTGTAGCCTTCTACACGGAAGACCCAATCCGAAGCGTCAGCCTTTGGAACGTAACCTACTTCGACCTTGGTGTTGTTTCCAACCTGAACAACGGAAACGCGCAGGCCTTGGACCCAGAGATCTTTCGCGTACGGCGAACGTTTAAAGCGCAGCTCATACGCTGACTCAGGAATAGAATCACTGTCAGAGAATACGCGGAGATCATCAGTTGAAACCAGCCCGCCTGCCCGGTAACCGAGGTTGACATCCCAACCCTTGTACGCGCGCATTGCGTAGCCCTGCGAACCGTCAATTGATGAGTCTCTCAGTGCATGTGTAAATGTCTGGCCAAAGCCGTTGAAAACGAAGTATGGCGTCTGCTCAAGACGATACGTCATACCGTTTCCGTTGGACTGGGCGGAAATAACAAACCGATCACCAATTCTAAACGGAATACCCTCGTCCTCGATCATAGCAACGAGAGAGTATCCATTTGAGTTGATTGATTCAAATCCAGCGCCTTCATGCAAGTGGCCAAGCAAGAGCCCAGTCGACGTACGAACGGAGAATGACTGTCGGCGATCTGTTGTGAAACCATCACATGTCACCGTTAGGGAAACATCAGCCGGTCCAGTGACAACTGAACCGAACGTGATGGGATTAGCACGAGATACATTACTAACTGACTCGCCATGCAGTCTGAAGCGACGGTGTCCAGGCACCGTAATATCAAACGTGTCATACAGAATACCATCAACCTCAACCCATTGGAATCCCCAGCAATGCCCAAGGAATCCAAGTGGATCTGCCCTGAACAAAGCTCGTGCGAGAGAATATCTGAACTCGAGCGACTTCATCCAAACAGTTTCAACAACTGATCCTTCACCGAATTGGTAAGGATTTGCTTTACCTGCTGGGTCAGTGGTGGTTAGGGCCTCTGAGCTAGCTTCAAAACCGGCATTGACATATGGGGGAATAAGGAGATCGCGACCAATGTCGATTGACAGCTTAAGTGTTGGACGCTGAGACTTAATGTGCGCCCACATTGCGCGCTTCCACCAGCGAACCTGTTCAAAGATTGCTGGTTGGCTGTTGTCAGTCTTGTCAGCCATGAGCTGCCATGAAGTGCCAGACAAGTTCACGCCGTCTGAAACTCCCACAACGAGACCCGCGGCAAGTGTGTCTACGGCGCGTTCCCATCCTCCGGATCTAACAATCCAAATACCATTATTTTGCGGAATCGTTTCGCTTACAAGTAAGATACGATCGCCGCTTCTCAACATCACACCGTCAACTGGGTCTGTAGGGAGCCCAAAGAGAGGAGTGCTGGTAGAGGTGTCGGCATAGATGACAGTGCGGACGCGTGCAAATTCACTAGCGCTGTCAACATCATCTGGCGTGATAGTGTTCGCTGCCCACACGCTATCCCAGTCGGCCGGCTTAGTTTCAAAACCAAGCAGCTTCCAAGGTTCAAGGTTCGGGCGAGCTGTTGGGATGACGCCTGGCACAGACGCTTGATGCTGTTTGATCGCATTGAACCATCTTGCTGGCAATCCGACTGAACTGTAGTTCCAAGTGAATGGATCTGCCATCTTATAATCTGGGGCCAGTGGATCGTAGCCATTGGTGGCGGCCCACGACGCAAGTTCGCGGTGCATGAACGGCGCCAGCTTTCCAGTTACCCAATTTTCAACTTCTCCAGAACTGAAGTACGTACGGTTTTCAGTGTTCACGTTATTGAACAGACGCTGTTCGATGTTGAATACCACGTTGTTCAAGACTGATGCAGGATCAATTTCAACCCAGGCGGCCATTGCGTTCACTTCATCTGCCCAGTAAGCTCCGTTCCAAACCTTAAGGGAATTTGCCGCACGGTTAAACCAGTGTTGGCCAACGATTGCATTGCTTGGGGCCACCGAAGTGTCGCTCAGTACATTAAAAACACGCAACAACTGGGTGCCGTCATTCAACGGGCAAAGCCAGAATTCACCCTTATACGGCAGTGCGGGTGGCTGCACCGTAAAGGACCCAACTGCAGGAGTGAATGTGCCGTCAGATCGCTTGACCGTCATGTTAGGCGAGAACAGACGATCCTTGAATTCTTGTGTGAAGACTGCAAGCGGCGAAAGATGACCGTCATGGTGTCTGAACAGCGTGCTTCCAAGTTCGTTATCAAAAACGATTCCTGGGGCGACAGCTGGACTAACACCAAGCATTGGAAGAGTGGCAGGGAATCCAGGAACACCTGAAGTCGAGTCATAAAGAACTGTCCTCACGTCGCTGTCTTTAGCTCTGATTGACAAAATGTAATCAACAAGTTGATTGACATCTGTGTCGTTGACCACGACCTCCACGGACGAGAAGTAGTTTACCAACTCTCTTGAAAAGATGTCAGTAACAGTATTGAGTGCTGACTCGTACTGGCGCTGTCCAAGATCGATAACAGAAATTGGTGTCAGGTCGCGCTGCATCAACAGTGATGCAAGCAGGTTCTGTTGTTCTGACCACAGCTTAACTGATCCACCGAAAGCTCTGTTTTCTGGCAGCCCAGCAATTTGGTTTTGCAGAATGCCTCTGAAGTGTGAGTACAGCGTTCCTTCTGGAATTTCACCACCATTCTTAGCTTCCACGTTGTTGTAGAACATGCGTGGAATTTGCCATGCGCCTCTGTTCTCTACATCTGCTTCAGCACCGCCAAAAACGTCGTAGACAGCAAAGTCATCATCGCTGCGGTAGACATATCGAGTGGTCTCAAAGTTACCAACGCGGGCGTAGATTACGTCCCCAACAGTAGCGATACCTGTGATGGTTGCCTTAAAGATACCGTTATTGTATTCCTGGCCAACTGTGATCGTTTGGAACTGCTCAGGAAGATCCTTCATCTTCGAGCCGGACACCGTGAATGTGGACGGGCCCGACGCAGTGAATGTCCAGATCTGCTGTGACGCGAATGGGTCGACAACTTCAAACGACACTCGCACGTCACCTTGCCCGACATACTTGACGTCTGCCGCGGCGGCACTGGAAAAGCCAGGATGCCAGATGCTGTGCAATGAACCGTCACGCATCTTATAGAACAGCTGAGAATCGCCGTCAATCAAGCCGTGACCGAAAATGAAGTCACCGGATTCATTGGTTGACAGTTTAACTCGGCGCTGAAGAGCGGGGTCAATATCAGCGGTAGGATCTTCAACATAGAAGAACAAAGGCGTCACTTGACCAGTATGTGTACCATCATACCTGAACAAGTCAAACAGCGGAGCTTGATTGAACTCAGTCTTACGCTGGATGTACTTAGTTCCACCAGAATCTACTGGTGTAGCTGTAGGAACACGCGTGAGTGGGTTACCAGATGTCACGTTAGCTGATCTAGCAAAGGTGATGACCTGGGGTGCGACCAACTTGTACTGTGAGTTCAACTGAACATCGGCATGGAATTCAATAATTGGGCGAGTTGCCTGAATCAACTTCGTGGTGTCAAATCCAAGAGCCGCAGCTTCATCGCGATGAATCCAGTAATTGGATTCCTGCCAGTCATTGGTATTTGAGGTTGTGTTCGCGACGCCGTTCCATGCGTTAGTTTGGGTCGAGGTGAATGTATAGTTCGCAAAGTCACCACCCGTAACGAACACTGCAGCACCCGCTTTAATGTTTGCGTCTGCATAGTCCGAAGCGCGCACGAAGGCTCCAGGCTTCACAACGTAAATTCCGTTATCGGACCCGTTGCCCGCGATCAACACGCGATCATTTTCCTTGACCTTCATCCCGCCAATTGTCTGGTACACGTCCAATGAATCTACGCCGGCAATCTTACCCTTCACACCAGACGTCGTGGAAACAACAGTGACGTTGTAGTTGCTAGAAAGGAATGGAGCCGAAATGGAGAACGTGTCGCCAGCTTCAAAAGATTCATTGCCGATCCACACTCCATTCGAGTCGTACACTGGGTCGCGTAGAATCTTGAAAGAAAGAAGCGGGCCACCCGCGCCAGGAACAGTGAAATGTACCTGGAATGAGTTCGTTGTTTCGTTTGTGACTTCACTCAATGTGAACTTTTTGGTGGTGTCCTCTGGCGCAATCCCGGCGCCATTCGCAACAACCACAAAAGTTCTTCCTTCAACATCAGTTGTTAGGTCAAATCTGTTGTCAGCCGTCGATAAGAATTCAACCGTCCAAGTTTGTGGGTAGAATCCAGTACCTGTCAGCGTCACAGGCGCACGTGATGCTGTTACAACGTTCAGCTTGATTGAAGTGTTGGCGGAAGGGCGAGCAATCGTGTAGTACTCTGGAGCCAGAGTAGGATTCCACTCGTGCACGGGCGCGTTAGGCAATGCTTTCGCAAACCAGTAGTAGTTGAAGAAGTTCGTGAAACGGTCAAAGTCGATTGGCGGGGCGTAGTTGTTGCCCTGCGAATACAGCCAAGATGCCGTGTCTTCTGTGACACCGAGGACTTCTGCTTTTCTAATTAGATCCTGAACCGTGAACGAGTGCGTCTCTCCGCCAAGCTTAAAGGACAGAACAGGAATGAGTGCATTGATGTCGCGCTCGACGCTCGGCTGAGGAATCTTTGGCGATCTATCATCAGGTGAAGATGGTTTGCGACCGACGTAACCGTACAGAGGAATGGCTTCATCCTTAGTGAGGAAGCGATTGAAGAGGTTGTCGATCAAAGACGTAACCATTGGGTTCCGTAGGTTTTGTGGAACCAGGTTGATTAGATCTTGGAATGGGATGTTGTAGTCCTTATTGGCCATGCTCTGAGCTTCTATCCGATTTGCCTGTCAAGTATTTAGCTAAGAGGCAAAAGCTCAAAAATGACCATCCTGACAGCCATAAATGCCGGGCCACAATGGTAGTCAACAATCTTACGTCTCTGAGGGGACTGGAGAAATCCATGCCAAAGATCGTCGAGTACCGCGTACGCCAAGTCGTTCGCCACGTCATCATCAAGTACACCGCCGATGAGAATTACGCGGGATCAGAAGTCATCTGTGGGCTTGGGAACTGGGAGAAGGCAATTGACCTGGCCAAGAAACTGGCCGAAGTAGATGGTGGGGGTCTACGTCTATCCACACGAAGACGCACCACAGCTCGGTGAAACCCCGGTGTCGCCGGTTGCACCCAAATAGTTCGGGCACAGAGCATAACAGTCGAGGGACCCTAGGGTCCCTCGTGCGTTCTGGATGGATCGATCAGTTAGGCTCTCGCAGACCGAGAACTTTCATGGCGACGCGAAGAGCGAACTTGTCCTGACCCTTGGTCTTGTCGATCAGCGCTTTCAGATCACCTTCACCCTTGCGTCCGAGTGTAGACATGAAGTCGTGGATCTTGTTGTAAGCGGGTGGAAGTTCATCAACCGTACCAACTGCCTTCACCGCATCAACAATCTCGGGGTCAACAGGCTTTAGGTTGTTCGGGTGGACGTGCCCATGACTTTGACCCTTCATGAAGACCTTCACGTCGTCTTGTTGGTCAACAATGTGGACCTTGCCGTTGCGATCGAGGACGACGTCGCCCTTCTTCCACTGCCTGTACTTGGCTTCAAACAGATCGGTTAGTTTCATTCTTCATCCTTTGTGTATGCGAAGTGTGTCGTGTTTCCATGGTCGAACTCAGAATGTGTCCAACCCTTTAAGTATTTATGAGCGATTCGACGGTATAGATTTGCGCGGGTGTCGTCATCGTTTTCCTTGTCAGCCGTGAACGTAATGCGTTGTGGCGCGTAACGCTCCAAGAACTCCCCGAACGAGGCCTTTACCATGGAGAACACTTTGAGCTCATCACCGCTACCAGTCATCCCATATGCCATTTTGGACCGGTGATCTTTAGTCTCATAGAACGAGACATCCCAACCCTGATCCCCATCGTTAAACGCAGTGAACGTGATGAAACGATCACCGATCTTTGCAATCGTCTGAAATCTCGTGGCAGTGTCCTTTATCACATCATATGCCACTCTGGAATTTAAAAGTTCTGCAATGAACATTATAAAACCACCTTGTGTACTAGTACGAGAAACTCATTCTCGTGCTGCCAATCTGAAATCTTTTGATCAAGCCAATCACGTAGATGCAGGTTTTGGATCTGTGTTGGATCCGTGACCGACCTGTACATTGGATGCTTGAATCTTTGCAAGAATCGCTTGTACAAAGACACTCGTGATTGAGAGCCTTTATCAGCCAAGAACACCAAGGCACCAGGCTGTTCTTTGTTTAGTACTTCCTTCGTCAGGCTTGCAACAGTGCTGAAGATCTTAAGTGCATCCCCTTTACCAGTGATGTCAACTGATCCATTCCTGGCAAACTCAAGCATGAGTACATTACCTTTTATGCTCGCCGCATATCCACGATACTCTGCCCAATCAACGTGAACAGTTGATCCGTCATCGGTGGTAAATTTTGCAGATGCCCCGCTGTCGTCATATTCAATGACGGCGTCATAAACGCTGTCAAAAATTTCAAACAGCTTCATCACTTCACCTGACGGATAACAGTTGGAGTCAATGCTTCAACGATTTCAATGTCAGTGAGCTGAGCAGCAGACTGCAAGATCTCATCAAAGCCGCACTCAACGGTGAACATGTCGCCGAAGGAGTTCGTACTGTACAGTGGCACAAGAACAACGGAGGCAACTTCAGTTGGTAGACGTTGGTGCATAAGCGCAATAAGTTCCGTCGCGTAGAAGGTCTCGCCGAAGTCCCAGTTGCCGATGTCAAAGTACGTGTTGATTACTGTCAACAGTTCTTCTTTCACGCGCTCATTCGTCATTGTTGCGCCAGGTGCTCGCACCACCTTGAACTTAGCGCGAAGCTGTGGTTCAGCGAGAGCGCCAAATAGCAGGCGAAGCTTTCCTGGATGCATCACCACGGTGTCTGACAACATCTTGTTCTTCAACAAATATCCGTACGAAGAACGGAGTTCAAGCGGTGTTGGAGGCGTAGGGGCTACGTCGGAGATTCCACGAACAAAACTAATCACGCTGTCATAGTACCCTTGTGTAAGCACATATGCATCATGAATGTTGGTTGGGGACGGATCGATGATGTTGGTATATGGGGCAAAATGTTGCCACATGAAGTCCAGACCCTCGCCAAGGTTGTTAACCATTTGTCTGCGGCCGTACGTGGCTGTTTCATCCACGAATGATCCCTTTGCAAACAACACAGTGGTATCCGCGATTGTAGCAGTTTCATACGTCACACCATCCACTGTGACTTCACCACCAGTGACTGCATCAGAAATGATTCTGCCATCTACTGATTCATCGGCAGATCCTGCGATAGTGTAGTACTCGTACTGCCCCTTAGAAAAGTTTTCAAACTGCAGCAGGCGGTCAGGAATCAAATCACCTGAACTGTCTTCCTGCATCAGATCCGACGGTACAACTTGCAGTTTGTTGAAGTCCGTGATGCCGGCGCCGTCCTTGACAGCACCCACCACGTCGTATACTTGGCTCTTCAGAAGACGCGTCTTCTGAGGTGTCATGTTTGATCTGAGGACCTTGATGTTGTCAAACACCCGCTTCTTAGTTTCACTGTCTAGTAGCTGGTCAACATCATTGTACCAGAACTTCGTCGTTGGAGACTTGGCAGTGAGACGCAAATTGCGGTGGTGAACTTCGTACCCAATCACGTTGTTTGTTGGCGGCTGGCGAAGCTTCTTGACAAAAATCAACCAGCTGTGCTGCTTCTGATTTTCAGAAGTGCTAAACATCAGTTCATCGCCGTCTGCAATTTTGCCGTCACGGTTTCCAGACAGTTGGACGTCACCAAACAGAATTTCCCACCATCCGTTCAAGTTGATGGTGCCAGGCTTTGTTGGATCGGTACCTGGGCCGGTATTATAAGCACCGGGGAACATGTCTGCAGTTCGAGCACGAAGCTTGAGAACTCCAGCATCCTCGTATGTATCCATCACGTACGCATCACCTGGTTCAAAGGCCGTAGAAATAGATGAGATACGGAACAGTTCTTGCGGGGTGTTCGACCCAGTAGGCGTAATCTGATAAGAACCATCGCTCAAAGACCCAGTTGGGAACGATCCGCGCAAGTTAGAGCGAACATTCAGGGTGTCGCCGTCAGCGGCAACTTCAACGGTCCAAACTTCACGGGCATCGGCACCGTAAGGCGCGGTGGCCGCTGGGACAAAAGTGGCAACACCAACACCAACCATAAAGCGGTTGTATCTTAACGCAAAGTGATCTTGCTCGGCAATAGGCTGAAGTCCAGAGCCAATGTCGCCAGGCGGGAACTTGGTAATTCCGTCAATTGTACGCGGAACAGAAGCCGCGTAAATTCTTGAGTCATCCTTTGGATTCAGCTCAGGGTCAGGAATTCTTGCCCAGATTTGATTGTTGGTGCCCTCAACATACTCAAGTGGTTCACCATACCAGTGTCGGTCAATCAGCCCCTGCATCGCCGTCTTTTCTTTCAGCGAACCATCTGGTGTAGAACCGTCAATAAGTCTGACATACCCGCCAGATCCACTTCTGAAAAGACCAGGACGGTTATCTTCAATGAATGAACGACGTGGCGATGAAACCACACCTTCAGTTGCAGGGTTTGAAGCTGACAGGTGCAGCATGGCGTTGATGACGCCGTTGGTGTTGAGGATTGGCTCGATAACGGAGTCAATCAGCGCCTGCCCTGACACAGAGGTTGTCAAGGAGTCGATACCAAGTTCATAGCGCATCTCCAGATCATCGCCAAATACCTTGACGTTCTCATACGTCCCAGAAGCGTCATTCCAGTCAATGTGCTTTGGCTGACCGGCAAACGTTCTGTTCACAGTCTTCAAACGAAGGATTGAAGGGTCTTTCAGCGGGTACGTGTTGTAGTCCTGCCCGTTGACCATTCGGTTCTGGGCGTAATACGTTGCTGGAGCAGACTGTCGAACGTGCTCAATGGTTTCCGATGCCGAACCGTTCTGCAGTGTTGTTGTCAAACTGAACGTGACCGTGCATGTCTCTGTGTTTCCAGTTGCAGACGTGTACGTGAATGACATTGGTTCATTCACGACCTTGTTCTTTGCAATGACCACGGATCTGTTTGCAGATTGACGCATCCAGAATCTGAACTGCCCTTGAGGCACCTCAGTGAAGTCACCATCGCCAAACAAGATTGCGATCTGGTCATTTTCCAGAGTGTCGACTTCGTACTTGTACCGTGTGCTGCGGTCGTCGTTGAAGATCAAGTTCTGCTCATTGACGGTTTCAACTTGTTTCCAGCGCTGAGAAACATTGCCCTGCTCATCAATTTTTTGAACCCACACGTCAGTATGGTTCACATTATCTGGCAGGAATTCAACGCGTCGGTTTGGAAGTCGGTCTTCAATTGTGTAGTCAACTCTCGCAAGTTGTCCTTGCTTCGTGTACATCAAAAAGCCGGTGTAATCTGACCCATCGCCGATACCGTCATTTGCGTAAAGGAGTGACAGTGGGGCGTTTAGATCTGGTTCACGCTCAAACGGGCCGTCTTCATCAATATCGGCGGGCACAATTTCCATGCCGTACGTGTCGAGCCCAGTCTGCACACCAAATGGAAACACCCCATTTGTGAAAGACCTTGTGGATGCGTTCAGCGCGTACAGATCCATGATGACGTCATCAACTTGGAACGACTTCTGCGGCTGACCAAATCTGGTCGTCAGAACCCTATTGGCTACCAGGAAAAATTGTTCTTTCCAGTTCTGGTTGTTCGGGTCGTTCCAGGTAACAGTGAGACCAGACAGATCAACACCACGGCTATCAACAACTCGCTCAGAGGTGCTGATGCTGGTGATCTTAACGAGCCCGCGCACAGGAATGTTTCTCGTCGCCTTGTACGAGATAAGCTTAGCGAGGCGAAGAATGCTCTGTTTGCGTTGCGCGGTGGTGATGAAGTTCTCATGCGACACCATGTCAACGCGGTAGGCCAGCTGTTCTGCGATGTAGGCAAACAGCTCCAGCATTGCCATCAGTTCAGATGACTCAATCAGGTCGTTGAAAACTTCTCGATAGTAGATTCGCAAGTAATCAACAAGGGACTGCTTAATCGTGTCAGCGTCGAACGAGGTAAAGTTTACCTTGTCGAAAGCTTCATAAATCTTGGTCCAGCTCTCTGCTGAGTTTGTATTACGGAAGGCCATTGTCGTCCTGATATAGATTTTCAGGACGTATTTACATCCCGGCCCCGGTGTGCTTTATTCACACCGGGGCCGGGATGATCAAATTGAGCTGGCTATTTGCTCGTACCGTTTGCGGAATTCATCAGTCAGAGGCCAACTGTCATCAAGCTTTCCGCCTGCCTTTATGAGATGTTCAATGTCGGCTTGATCTTGGCGGCTAAAACGTTTCAGCTTTGATGCGATCAGTCCTTCCTTGCTCGCCACCCTCATGCCATCCGTCTCTGCTGCGGTATCAATGATCTTCTGGACTAAATCCACGGACATGTCCAAAAATGCAGGATCAAGCACCTCAATTTCTACGTGAGTCTCATTGTGTCTGAATGCGTGGCCTCTAGTCTTTTTGAACCCTTCTACTTCCGTAGGAACACTGTTGTTGCCGATGAAAAGAAAATCGCAGTCCATGGTTGCGCGCACGTGCCCATGATAGCTGAGGGCGAGGCCGCCGATCAAAACACAGTTTTGAACCTTAGCCTTCTGCCAGTCGTTGAGTGCTCTCGCAACTTCGGGCACGACTACAGATTCCAGCAGTGTTCTGGTTCCATCGTTGTATCTGTACCAGGATTCTACGATTTTTTTGGATTTAAGATCTACTAGCTTCATAATAAATGGCTCCTTTAATAAAACTGTACCACACGGGCGAAAAATGTACACCTTGCCGTTACATATTCACAGGTTGACGTAACCATCCGCGGCTTATAATCAGTGTTATCAGTTTGAAAGGTGAAACATGAAAACAGCCGTATGCGTCATTATTCGCTCCAAGAAGCGGGTTTTTGCAGTAAGCCGCCGGAATGATCAAACACAGTGGGGATTTGTTGGTGGCAAGGTTGATCCTGGCGAATCGCACTGCGACGCGGTGGTTCGCGAAACGTTCGAGGAAATTGGAGTCAAACTTGTCGTAGAGCAGCTCGTTCCGATTTTCTCAGGGTTCTGTGAAGGTGCTGATGGCAATCATTTCTGGGTCACTACCTACCTTTACACGCAAGAAGTCGATGAGGCGTCTTTCACAGAAAGTTTGACACTGGAAGAGGGAATCGCTGCACGGTTTATGAACAACGATGATCTCTGTATGGCGAAGCATTCGCCGTTCAACTTCTACAATTTAGAAGCATTTAGCTCAATGGACGCGTATCTCTACGAGAGCTGATGTTCAGTGGATAACAAAAAGGCACGATGATCATCGTGCCTTTTATTTTGCGTGGGTGACGTCAATCTTCAATACTGGCATGCCCGGATTTTAAAACCCCGTGAATTTTGAAGGTCAAACGAATAAAGCCGTCGCGTGTACCAGCAACTGAACACTCTCCGTCAATTAGCCCAGATGAATGAAGCTTTGTCAATCCGCCAAGTTCAGCTTCCTCTAGTGTGACAGTGGCTTCACCATCATCTTCAGAATAGATGACATCATAACCGGTATAATCATGGCGGTCACGCGGTGCGTAGCTTGCGTCTGACTCAGCAACAGTTAGTCCACACTTTCTAAATGCTCTCAGAATAAGTAAGCTGACCTTCTTCTCGCGTTCATACACGCCGTCATCATAATCATCTTCGTCGGCGTCCATTACTTCTTCGCTTAGATTCAGTTGCTTTTGGACGTAGGACCAAACTGCCGCGTAAGAAGTATTTTGGGTTTTCGCGTGATTGTAGATCGACATTACCTTGTCAGTCGAAACACCCGCCTTCTTTGCAATGTTTTGCGCGCGCGTCATGACCCCGCACTTAGGACGCTTATCGATTGGCTTTGGGGTTCTGGTTGGTTTGCCGTCAGTTTTCGGAACAGGCGTTGTCACGGCCCCGCTTACGTAAGGGTCAGATCTCTTCATCATTCCCTCGTTAACTTTCCTCACGAGGGTGAACACATCGTTCTTGACAACTGTTCCAACATTGCTTTTCTTAGCCACCACGTATTCATCTCCTGCGAATCTGTCTAGCATTCGCTGATAAAGTTTTGATCTGCTCTTGTCATCCGTCTTTGCGGTAAATTCAATGACCTCTGGTTTACGTTTTTCAACAAAGGCACGAAAGCTGTTGATCACAAATGAGAACACCTTGATTTCATCACCGCTACCAGTAGCGTCAAAGCTTGCGTTGTCATTTTTGACTTCCAAAAAGAACACATCCCAGACGTTTTCTGACTTACGGCACTGAAACACTATCTCACGATCGCCAATTTTTTTGGTCACAATGAATGTGTTGGCATCGTCGACTAGCTTGGTACCGCCTACAGGCTTGTCAGATAAGATTTCAGTTACAATCATGATCCGGTTTTAAATGATAGTTTGAGCGTCTCAGTGACATTCAGCTCCACATATGAGACGTCAACAAACGCAACGATCATATTTTGGTCTGGAACTGCGTTCACCACCATGTCTATTAAGCTAAGCCGTGGATCATAAGCAATTGCTTTTGTTAAGTCTTCACGAACAACGGATAGAGTGTTGGCATCAAGTGGCTCGAAGGCCAGCAAAGGAATGCGAGTCCCGAATTCTGGTAAATGTGGTCTTTCACCTGGAATCGTGTAGATGTGGTTTAGCAAATCCTGTTTGACAAGCTCTTGATTGGTTAGAGAGAAACCGTTTTTCTTGTTGCTGAGGTAATTGGCGGTGCTGAATCCGCGGTAGATCGGTCTTTTGCTCATGATTATTGCTTCCAATGCTTATTGCGTGCACCCTTCGATGCCGCACGCTCCCACGGCTCATGTGTAGGAATTGTTGTTGGCGAATCGGGGCACTCGGCGCCCGATGCATTAGGTCCGTTCAAGTGAATCTTTGCCCCAGTTTGTAGAATAGTGCCCGACGCCAGGATGTTGAAGTTCTCTTCGGATTGCAAATTGACGCCTGAACCGGAGATGTTCATTGAGCCGCATGCAGCAATTTTACCTGTGCCAGAAGCTTGGATGTTCACATCACCACCCGCCGCAACATTGAAGTCTCCAACTGCAGTAACGTTGAAGTCACCGCCAGTCGAAAAGCTGATGCTGTCTGCGCCGTACACATGAATTCTACCGTCTTGATCCATCTCAAACCATGATGCACCGCGGGCCGTACTGACGTAAATTCTCTCATTGGCGTCGTCCAAAATGATTTGGTGGCCGGCCGCCGTCTTTACTCTGACACGTCCAGTTTCTGGATTATCTTGGAAGATGAGAGAGTGGCGCCCTGGGGTTGTTAACACATACGTCTGTGGATCATATTGCGCGGCGCCCTTTTCATCCTTCGGCTCAATCAGATTCGCTTGGTAGCCTTCTGTGCCATCCTTCTCGGTTTTATCTTGTGCTACTTGGCGTTCATAAACGCCTCGTGTCAATGCCTCTGGCGCGCCAAGCTTTCCTCTGAATTGGGCCTTCAAGTTCGACGTGCTTGGCTCAACGGGCTCAAAAGTATCCGTGAGCGGAGTGTTTGGTGTAATGTCAGATCTATTTCTTCCTTGAGGAAGTGATCTGTTGCCGTGGTCTCTGAAATACGAACCAATGTAGACACGGCGATTTGGATCATTGTAGAGTAGACCAGCGATAACCAACGCGCCTACCTTTGGAACTGACCACCATCCGTATGACACGAGCCCCGCCGAGATCGCACCATTTGGGCCTGCAGGATAATCCCTCGTCTGGCCTGCCATGGGCGACGAATACATTGCCCATGGCAGATTATCGATCTCGTAAGCATCGCCATCCAACACTGGAATCCAAATTTTCACACGCCCCATTTGCTGGGGGTCGTTGGTGTCTACCACGACACCTTCAAGCAAACCTGCGATCATCATACTTTCTTGTTCTCAACTTTGTTGTCTGCCGAAAGCTTACTGCTACCGTAAATGTTGTACTGTAGAAGATCCAGTTCCTGAGTGAATCTTGAGCCCTCAATCTTGTTCTTAATGGCGCTGACAAAGTAGAAGTTGTCAGTCAATAGCTCCTTGGAGAATGGTCCTTCAATTTGATCAAGCGTGACGAAATCCACGTTAGGTCCGTACACGTTGACCTTGACAAATACTGGAGTTGTCACAAAGCTTGGGCCCTTGAGCACTTCAAGACCGTTGCGCGTTCTCTTCAGCCCTGGCTTCATACCTAAAGTTTTTTCAAGGTTCTCACGCCAGTCTTTTCTGACACTATCCTTGGTTTCAGAAACGAGTTCCTTGCCGCTAATTAGCGTGACAACATCAATATGCTTCTCAAGGTCAGATAGGACAACCTCACCCATAAGCACAGGATTTCCGCGAACCGTCATCTTCGCGGCACCACCCATATTGTAAAAATCGCTCAGGTTTTTGGTGTACTGCTGGCTGATGGCTGATGGAGTATCTGGCCCCTTTTGCTGCTTCTGGAGATTGCCTGCGATGTTGCTGAAGTTAGTCTTCTCTTCTGGTGTAAGCATTCTCAAACGGACCGGATCTTTGGGCCTGAGGGTCATCAGGGTGTCCTGGTCATAGCCTACAGTTTCGCCGTCCTTTTGGGCTTGGCCACCATCATTCTTCGACCACAAATTTCCTTGCCCAAGCTTCGTGCCCTGCATAAGCAGTATGTTCAGCTGTTCAATTTTCAGATCAAGACTGAGTACATCCAAGTTCTTGCTGGAGAAAATGTAATCGTATTCGATGTAGTTCTTTGGCAGCAGTTTTGTCACGCCAGTCTTTGGATCCGTGGTCTTTGACAAGAACTCAGGAGTTTGAGAAACGGCGTCTTTGTTGGTGTCTTCCTTCAGGTTTACGTTTGGTACGGTGAATTCAACCACGTCAACGTGAACCGTGAAGCGCGCGTCAGAACTGGTGACGCTGACCAAGTGTTTGTAGAATTTGATGGCTTCAGTTTTGGAGCGATCACGACCATTGAAATTGGCGAGCTTCTGTACTTCCAGAGTCTGGTTGAACATCATGTCCAGAACCTCCGTGATTGAGAGGTTCGGATCAACGGCCATGTAGCTCTCTTTTGCCGGGGCCGCACCTGATGACTGAGCCTTCTTTTGCGCCTCAGCTGCTGACTGCTGTTCTTTAGTGCGCTTACCTTCTTCAAGGGCAAGCAATTCTTTGAAGTTGATTTCCTTGGCACCGCCTTGAGATGGTCCAGTAAACGTGTAGTTGTACCAGTCCGTTGGCAGGGTGATCATGTATTGGACCGGGCGGCCATATCCGTTTTCACGTGTCTCCCCATTAGGAATGCTGTTGAATTCCTTGTAGCGACGGAACGACTCTCTGTTCAACGCGTGCTCAAAGGACTTGACTGCTGCCCCAAGCGTGTTGGAACCCGCGCCAGTGAAATAGCTAGACGCAGTGCCAATTGATGTCCACTTCGCGTTGTATGACGAGTTAGAAACCATGCCAATGAGTGGAATGCACTTGCACTGGTACACACCCTTCGTTTCATTCAAATCGACTTGAATAGAGTGGAAAATGGCTGGGATTCCGATAGACTGAACAATTTCAGTAGATCCAGTATCTGTATGACCAATGAAGAGAATTCTAACAAGGATGGCAAAGCCGTCAAAACTCACCTGTAGCTTCTTGTCCACGATGTACTGCAAGAAGTTAGCGAAGGAAATCCCCGTGCTGTCGAGCACAGTGAAGTCCATTTCAATGCCTAATGCATTTGGGGTCTTACTTCCTGGTACGTTGAAGCCAGCAATGCGCGTATCAAGCTCGAAGTTGTCAATCATGAATTGTGAAAATCTACGTGTGTCAGCCATGAGGATGACACCAGAGCCGTTAGAAGACTTCACATTCGCGCCGAGCTGCTTGCAGTCGTCGATTGCCTGCAATGTTCGCGATAGTACCGCCTGACTGCCGTCACTAAACTCACGGAGCTCTTCTGTTGATCTCGCAGCAAGTACCACGTAATGTACGCTGTGTGATCTGAATTTGTCCAGTGGGTTTTGGATCTTGGTATTTGTTTGATTTGCCATGTATGTCAGACGATAGGCGTGATGTTATTTGTCGGCACTTCCCGTGCGCTTGGGTATCCGCCGATGAGACCTGAGGACATCATCAACTTCACGCGATCTTTCTTAGGAATTCTGAGAACTCTACCTTCAACAATTTCGGCAAATGGATCAAGAATTGCGTTGTACTGCGCAATGAACCACCACAGGTGGGTGTCATCATAGAACGCATAGGCAATAAGATCGAGGCGGCCCGCGGTGGTGCGCTCAACCACATATCGATCATCGTCTTCAGAGATCTGGAACTTCGTTCTTTCCCACCATTCCAGTGCCCACGAATTGACCTCTGTTTGACCACCAGCCACATAACGTGACCCTGGAACTTGCGTGCTGTTTGTTGCCATGTTAAATTCCGCCGATGTTTAAGGAAGCCATGCGAGAGAACGCGGCGCTATCAACTTCAAGTGTCGCTTCCTGAGGTTCCGCCATAGTTGACTCACTAACAGACACATCATCTGTTAGTTCGCTTGCTCCCCCAAACGCTGCTGAAAAATCACCACGTCTAAACTGCTTCAAGTCAAGAGCGTTGAATTGTGAAGCGCTGTAAGATTCAACTAGCGTGAACTGCACGTTGATGACAGTTGGGAAAGGAACTGGCTTTCCGCCATCACCCAAAATGTTTGTAGGTAGCCAGTCACAGTCCTTTGGCCAAGACCAGTTCAACGAAGTAACGACGGTTGGCACAGTCCCAACTAAGCCGCGCCAGCCAGAGAATTTGATAACTGGAGGTGGTGCTCCCATCATCGTACTCCCTTGCTTATCGCCGAAATATGGCATGGTCCACGAGCGAAGTCTATTAATCGTGAGGAAGTTTTCCGTTGCTTCCGCGCGCGTCCGACATGTTATCGTGGCGTTTACTTGCCATGACACTGACTTAGTGCCTTTGAATTTTTGGAATTCACCAGGCATCTGTGCTGCCTGAAGCGGCTCGTACTCAGCATTTCTATTTTCAGAAATTTCTGGCATCACTTCAAATGACACAATCTCATTTTCGTCAAGCGTGGAGACCAGCTTAACAATGTGCGACATGTCTTGCGCTGCGGATCCATCACCAGTTTCTTCCTTAATCTGCGAAGCAGATGCTGTGGATGTTTGAACGCTTGTTGACAATGAAGCAGCAACGTTCTTGTACGCGCCGAGAGTTGTTGGAAGGGAGTCAAGTTGCGCAGAGGCGCCAAGCTCTCTGAACGATGGCGCCCCAACTGCCAATGAATTGAAGTTACTAATGCCGCCGTACGTTTTTTGAACAGCCGTATAACTTTCATTGACCAATGTTTCTACTGGCGCCACCGAGTAATTTAGCTGCTTTTCATTGATGCCAGCTGAAATTTTTGGCAGTTGTAGTGACTTATCAAGTAGACCCATTTGAACCCTCGCTGAACGCGGCTTTTACCTTCTCGAACATCTTCTTTGCAAGCTCTGGCTTTGCAGAAAGCCCCGTGAGAATTACAAACTTATCGAACTCGCCCTGCTTAACGGCAAGCCGAACTAACGAGGCGCTCACCATCTCCACAGGAACGTCGGCATCTACGTTGGCCAGGATGTCCGCAAGGGCCTGCTGCTCATGGCCCTTCTTCGCAACGTGCCCCATGGTCCGACCAAGTGTAATAGCGTGGTGCTTAATCTTTCCACCGGATTTTGTGGTGAAATACTTGTCAAGCATCTCCAAGTAACTGTCTGCTCGATCAGACCCCGCAGCAACAGCAACCGGTTCGTATCCAGCCTTTCTAACTTCTTCAAACGCCGCGAAGGCTGATCCAGCGACGATGAACTTCACACCATCAGCGCGGCCAGAGGCCTTCATAAAGGCAATACGATCATCAGCACTTAGGGGGTTCTTTTTCTTGTCCTTGCTGGTTTCTTTTCCGGTGATGACCACCACAATAGGGACTGCTTCCAGCTGCAACTCGCCATGATCACGAATGTACTTCTTGACGGCGTCGAATACTGTGTAATGCCCGATGGTCGGAGGGTTCATACGCCCCACCACAACAGCCGCTTTTTTCTGCTGCTCTCCAACGGTTTCTTCAAGAATAGTTGTCATGTCGATCATCTCGTATTTAGACCTGGAATAAAAAGCCCGTGGGGGTCAACTCTCTAACCAGAATGAGTAAAATAACTCTTGGAGTCGGTGAGCGGTTAACCCGGGTGTGGTGGCATCCGAGCGCCGAGTTTGTTAGAATTTCAATATGCCGTTTCAACCCCTGTTGTTCATAACGGCAAATGACCACTGAAAAAACCCCCAAGACAAAGACCACCGTAAAACCCGCCAAGAAAGAACGTGCAAAAAGCACGAAGGGGCACTACGTCACTAACGCCCAGCTTTTGCCTGCATTTCTGGAAGCGCGTGAACAGGGCAAACTGACCGATAAGCTAGCAAAGATGCTCATGCTTATCGCCGAACGGTACTCTTATCACCCATGGTTTGCCGGATACTCATTCCGAGAAGACATGGTCTGCGCGGCAGTGGTCAACCTGTGCGCTAATTGGCATAAGTTCAACCCCGAAAAACAAGAAATCCCGAATCCATTTGCCTATTACACGACAGCTTGCTATCGTTCGTTTTTATCGTACCTTGACTCGGAACGAAAAGAGCGTGACATTCGTGATGAACTGTTGATCGAAGCTGGCGCCAACCCGTCCTTCAACTATCAGTCGCGGCACGGTACCTCCGGCAAGACATCCGACGATGCCTTCATGGGTGGCGCCAGCGGTGATGACTGATTGGAGAAAGCTGCTGCTTGATCGGTGCGCGCCGGCAGACGTTGACGCGATGACGGACATGGTCGATCTCCTGTTCGACGCGCTGAAGAACGGAGAGCCCATCGACCTGCACGGGCTAAACCCGAACACTGTAAACGGCGAGCAACTCGCCCTTACACTCAGAGCCACGTACTCCGCGCAAGAAGCGGTACCAGGTTGGGCTGAAGCTTTGGCTGTGGCGGCGATTGCCTTGGCACAAGTAAACATTGAGCCGAAAGACGCGTTGCTTGGGTTAAACGTCCCCTGGAGGGATTGACCTCGTTTCCAGGAGCAGCGTGCAATGCGCTGCTTATAATCATACGTATTTCCGTCTAATCTCCAACCTTCTAATCTGTGGACTCAATGACGGCTCTTAAAGCTACCCCCATGCGTCTGTTGATGTTTACGGACATCCACTTTGGCGCACGATCGAACTCTGATCAGCACTTGCAGGACTGCCTTGACTACATTGACTGGTTCTGTAAACTGGCGCGTGACGAGAAAGCGACGCACATTGCGTTCCTTGGCGACTGGTACGAGAACCGTAATGCCATCAATGTGCGTACCTTGAAGTACTCTCAGGAAGCCGCACGTCGATTGAACACACTCGGCCTTCCGATTTACTTCATCGTCGGCAACCATGACCTGTATCACCGCTCGAACCGTAAGGTGTTTTCTACAGATCCATTCGGCGATCTTGAGAACTTCGTGATGGTGAACGAACCAATGGAGATCAATGAAGAGCTCTTCATGTCTCCGTTCTTGTTCAAGGACGAGTACCCGATGCTGGCGGAACAGATCAACGCTCACAAGTACGCGCTTGGACATTTCGAGTTCCGCGGCTTCGTGGTGACTGGTCATGACCGTGTGCTCGATCATGGGCCTGATGCCGGCATGCTGACTGGCCCAAAGTACATTATCAGCGGTCACTTCCATAAACGGCAGACGTCCAAGAACATCATTTACATGGGGAACACGTTCCCAACCAACTTTGGTGACGCATGGGATGAAGAGCGTGGCGCCTGTATGTTGGAGACCGACACTGAGGACGTAACTTTCTACAATTATGCGGGACCCACATTCTACAAGACCCGTTTGTCGAACGTTCTTGCTGGTGAAACGCCATTCAAGAAAAACGGTCGGGTAAGATGCATCTTGGACGCTGACATTCCATACTCTGATGTCCAAGCACTTCGTGAAGAGATGATGACCTCTTTCGAACTGAGAGAATTCTCAGTCGAGGAGGACTTGGCCTCAAAGAAAGATTCTCTCTCAACTGGCCTTGAAATTGATGGAGACATTGATCTTTCCTCCCTTGATAGTACGGTGCAACAACTGATCAACGAAGGTGTTTCACCGACGGCCACCATTGATCCAAACTATCTGGTTGAACTATACCAATCGCTGAAGGTCGAAACATGAAGAAAATTGAAAAGCTATCAGTGTACGAACTGTTGGAAATGTACGAAAGTGAGATCCAACGTAATCACTACGACCCGTGCGGCAGCATGAAAAAACAGCCGTTCAACAAATATGAACTGCGAGAAGAAATCACACGGCGCCTGGACGAGAACCAATAAATGAGCAGTACCCTTTATTTTCGAGAACTCGGTGTTAGAAATTTTCTCAGTTTTGGCAACAACGAAACCGTCATTGATTTGTCCGACCCCGGAACTGTTGAGGTGATCGGTCAGAACTTGGATCAAGGCGGGTCAAACGGCTCTGGCAAGACCACCATCATCAACGCCATTTGCTACGCGTTGTACAACAAGCCGTTCGACAACATTTCGCTGCAGCGCCTAATCAACAGCACGAATGCCACCAAGAACACTTTGATGGAAGTTCGCCTTTCGTTCGAACGTGGAGGCTCAGAATACGAAATCTTGCGGTGTCGTGGCGAACACTACACCATCAAGATTACCAGAGACGGTGAGGACATTACACCAGGCAAGGGTGTGACAGAATGCGATCAGCTGATTGAATCAATCATCGGTATTAGCTACGATCTGTTCACGAAGACAATTATCTTCTCAGGCAACTCACCTGCTTTTCTGCAGCTGCCAATTGCGTTGCAACGACAGCAAATTGAGGAACTCTTCAACATCACGCTGCTTTCTCAAAAAGCTAAAGTGTTGAAGGAAATGATCCGCGAAACTGAAGCGGACATTAAGGTGCAGGAAGCCGTCGTCAAACAGCAAGAAGTTGCAATAGAGCTTCATAAGAAACACATTCGCGAAGCAGAAATGCGCGTTGAGAAGTGGGAAGCTCAGCGCGAACAGGAAATTGCCAGCATTGAACAGACTTTGTCGGTTGTTGGCACCATTGACTTTGAAGTCGAACAACTCCTACATGACGAGAAAAACACCCTCGTACAGGAAGGTGCATACCTGGCGGCTAAACTTGCACCGGCCAAGAAAGATCAGCAGCAACTTACCCGTGACGTTGAAAAGCTTCTTTCCGAGCAGACGCACCTAGCAGATGCCAAGTGCCCGTACTGTTCTCAGAATTTTGCCGACGCACCACTGCGGCTTGCAAAAATTGAAGCTGACATCGAGCAAAAAGGTGAAAAACTTCTTGAAGTAGAAGCAGTCGTGTCGGATCTGTCTGAGAAGGCTTTGGCGCAAAAGGCACGTCTTCGTGAAGTTGAAGCAGCGATCCAGCACAGTAACTTGAATGAACTTCTGGCTGCTAGAGAGAACGCCTCGGTGCTTCGCACTAAGATGGCTGACCTCAGGGCCGCATCCAATCCCCATATTGAACCGCTTGAACGACTGTTGTCAGAAGACGCAAAGGACGCTGATTACGCCAAGGTTGACGCTCTCAGAAAGAAGCTTGAACACCAACAGTTCCTGCTGAAGCTGTTGACGAACAAGGACTCATTCCTCCGTCGTCGCATCATCAACAAGAGCATTCCATTCCTCAACGATCGAATCAATCATTACACGGCTCAACTTGGACTGCCACACATTGTCAAGTTTGATGCCGACATGAGTTGCACGGTTTCTGAGTTTGGTCGCGAACTTGATTTTGGTAACCTGTCTGCCGGGGAAAAGAAGAGAGTCAATGCTGGTTTGGCCCTCGCGTTCCGAGATGTTCTTCACCACCTGCATGCAAAAACAAACCTGCTGTTGATCGACGAACTCGATGGGCAGCTAGATGGATCAGGTATTGACTCGATCATTCGAATTCTGAAGGACAAGAGTCGCGATGAAGATCTTTCTGTATTCGTGATCTCGCACCACCCAAATATTCAAGGTCGTTTGGATAGGACAATGATCATCCAAAAGCAACACGGCTTTAGCCAGATTGCAGAATAAAGCAAAGGCGTCGACTTGTCGACGCCTTTGTCGATACTGGATAGCTAAATAACGCTATTGCATATAGGAGATCAGGAAATGTTGATCAAAGAGCTTTTCAGTGTGTCCGAAGGGAAAGTCATTTACGCTAATTTTCCAACCGCCGAGAAAAAATTTATTGTTGCCAAGAAAAATGGCACTGATATGGTGTTCTGGAGTGGCACTGATTTCGAGGTTCCACGTGAAAAAGCCGCTAAACTTTCAAAACAGGAAGCAGAAAAATTGTACAGCAAATTTGCGGGCCCTGATTTTAGATTGAAGATTGTCCCGAACTAAAACAGGAGAGAGCAATGCTGCTTAAAGAATTACTTGAATTGCTGGCTGAAGGTGTCTTTATCGTGAAGAATAAAGACGGTAAAGAGAAGCGTTTCAAGGACGCAAACTCGGCCGAGGCCGTTGCCTGGAAAGATTCTTCTTCGAAGAAATCAACAAAGGCTGCCAAATACAGTCAAGAATGGTGGAATGAACAAGACGTGGATCTGCGTCCTGACGACAAGATCACAATGGACGATGACGGTCAAGTTGATCGCATCCTTAGGGCTGAGATGCACCGCGCAGCAGACGACTGGACGTTCGGCAAGCACTACACAAAGAACGTGAACGGGGTGACCGTTGCCGGTCGCATCGTACGCGCTGGTTGGATGATCACGAAAGACGATGATCTGGGCATTGAGGACGAAGTTGAACACTACGAAAACCTTGGTATCGTGCGTGACGTGAAGAACCCGAAGAAGTTCGTCTTCGACGGCTACAAGAACTGAGGCTGACATGCTGCTCAAAGAAATCAAGTCGTTAAAGCTAGTCACTGAAGAATCGCTGGAGCAAAAATCAGCCGAAGATCTCTGGTCTGAGAACGAGCCTAGCGATTACACAGCGTCGACCACGTATTTGGTTCGCCCGATTGAGAAGTCGAGACCTGTATCGTACGAAGTGTTTAGAGTGATTGGCACTTCTAGCAAGCCATTTGGCACGTTTAGTGCCACCGAGCTGGCAGACACCCTAAAGCCAATTAGGCCTAACCAAACCCCTGACGCTGAAGGATTTACGGTCTACACTGACCCTCAGCAAGTACAAGCTTTCAAATACGGCGGGGACCCGGTCAAAGTTGAAGTTGCTAAGGGTAAAACAGTCGTCATGAACAAGGGTGACTACCTTGTGCGAACAGTTTCTGGGTCTAAGTTTGACTACACAGTTGAACCGGCTTCAGACTTCGAATCAACGATGAAGAGAGCATAACATTTTAGGACACTGCGGGCATCTAAATATTAGATGACTGATGCCCGCAAACTAAAATCCAAGGAAGTAAGGCCCACGCGCCAAGTTATGCTTGAGTCGCAAGGGTATTCCTGTGCTATCTGCAATCTTCCTGTCGAGGAAGATCAGGCCGTTCTAGACCACTGTCACAAAGGCGGTCAGGTTCGGGCCGTGCTTCACCGCAGTTGCAATGCTCTGCTTGGAAAAGTAGAGAACAATGCCCCAAGGTATGGGATGCGCGTAGAGCAACTGATAGGTTTTTTAAATGGGGCAGCGGCGTACTTGGACACGCACCGCGAAAACCAGACAGGTTTAATTCACCCGACACATTTCACCGCTGAGGAAAAGGTGGAGCGCCGAAAAGCAAAGGCGAAGCGGGAGCGTGAAAGGCAAAAGAAACTTAAGGCTCAACAAGCCAAATAACGTAAGACAATGACAGAACTTCCGCGCTGGGCTGTGCGGCTTAATGTGTCGCGCCCAATCAACGATTATTCAGATCTACTTGAAACCGTTGCTAAACATTACCGAGTGTACGCTGCAGCTGAAGCGTACATTTCTCCATATAATGCTCGACAGAGAGCCAGAGAAATTTATACCGCCCCAACAAGAGAAGAGCTAAGATCAGCGATCAAGCAGGGCGGCATGAATGATTTTTCATACACTGCTTTTCTTTCATCGCTGATAAAGTTTTGCGAGAACACAAAGGGATTGCGGGCGCTTCCGATGCCGCACCCTAGCACAATTCACTCCATCCAAATTCCCGAACCTGCATTTTCCATTGCTGGTGTCGCGGATAAGGCTTCGAATTTTACTCATCAACTGCTTATTCCAGGTGCTGAACCAATCTTTCTGAATGGGGTAAGAAATCCTGAAACCATTCGGTTCGTGATTGTCAGACCTAAGCTCAGCAAGCTTGGCACGGCTTCGGCCAAGGAATGGGAGTGCTTACTGTTTACGCACAACCACGGTTACATCCCGCACTGGGTAGACAGCAATCTGAACCCGCGATGGTCAGGGGTTATGTGACCTGAACCACACCAATTGTTGACTGGGGTTGCTCTGAACGTTAAAATGTTAGAACAACTATTTGGAGAACCCCATGAATGCAAAGACCGCTAAAAAGCTTCGCAAAATCGCGATGGGCCTGCTTGTTGCCGCTGAGCAGCAATCTGGCACCAAGATCAAGCACGCCGCTTATGAGGGATCAGACACGCAACGTGTGTCCACGAACACCTACAAGGGAGCCTACAAGTCCCTGAAGAAGGGCATTCGCGGCGGAACAATCACAAAATGAATATCCAAAAAGGATACATTCTGACCACTACTTGCTGGGAAGGAAGTAGTGGTAGAAGTGTTAAGGAGATCCAGGTCGGCTTGACCTCGAATGAGGTCGCGATGCACCTTGCATTCCTAGAAAATTTCAAACTGGAGGGCCTTGGCGGCAAGCCTTACGATGCGGTCGCTCTGAAAGAGGTCTTCGAAAAAAGCGCGCTCGAATTTCCGGTAGCGACTAAAATTGCAGCTGAAAAATACGATCGCGAAAATTCGCACACAGAATTTACATACGCCTTTCTGCAAAACTTGCTAAGGCATCAGCTTTTTATCGGCGCATTTCCCGTGTTCGTTCGTGCCAGAGTTCTTTATTGCCCATGCGACACCATCGACGTGACAGCCGAATTCGCGAAAACGTGGTAATATTTTACGCATGACTCGCCCGTACAAGCTTTCACCGTCAAACCCGGTTCCACCAAATCATCCACTTCATTGGACGCGATTTTGGCCTGATCTTCAACGACTGCATCGTGGCCGGACAGAAGCTCGGCAAGACCTCGTTTTGTGGCTTGCTAATCTGTACTACGGTGCAATACGGTCCGGGAAGCCATTGCACTGGTGTTCTGTTCAAGTTCGGCTAATGGATCTGCGTGAGTGGGTCAGAGACTATCAGCCAGCGCTTGACCACTTTTTTGAAGTCAAACAACGCGGCTTTTACGTTGACGAGGACAACCGAGATCTCACAACGCTGGTTCCCAAAAGGCTTCCGCTGCACGAGCTACGAGCTGTTGACAACACCGCCGAGCATCTGAAGTACACGCCCCCGCCACTACCAGACGACGCTGTTGTCTCAAAGGTGCATCTACAGCCGGGGCTAGATCGAAAATCCATCATTGCACGGGTGATGGTTGCGGGGCGCCCAGAAATCGTTCCTCAGCTGAATTGGTTGTTGACGCAACCCCACACTGAACTGAACTTCTATTTTGCTCCAAGCGGAAAGCTGAAGAAGCGAGATACCAGTGTCTGGCCAATTTGCGCTATTGAGACATGGCCGTCATGGCTGCGCGAAGAACTGTTCGGCCCGGGAATCGATCTGGATTCTGCATACGTTCAATTCCTACTACACCACCTGAAGCATGTGTTCTCTGGTAGAGAGCCGTTAATGCGGACGCTTTTTCCTGATTTGATACGTCTTCTTGACGACAAGGAAAATTTCAGAAAAGAGCTATGTACACAGGTCCTCCAACAGCCGTATAATGACAAGTACCGATCCCTGATAAAACAGGTCATCATGTCGCTGGCAAATGGGTCTAAAATCTCACCTACCCTGCTCACTAACGGGAGTGGGTTTAGCTTAACAGCTGAGTTGATCGTGGACGCCGCGCCAGATGCGTCAGTGTCTGACCTGACAAAAATCGGGGAGAGGCTGAAGCGAATCGCAGATCAGTTTGCAACAGCAAGAAAACACGCTTGTATGCACGCGTTAAAGCGAGCCCCAAATAGGAAAAATATAAAATCCGTTTTTGGAGAGTACTTTGCGTGGGAAAGGCAGGCCCGTTATGCCTTGTGGGAAGCTTGTGGGCGTCATGGTATCATGGTGCACGACGGGCTGGATGGCATTCCAAAAGAGTACCTGGACAACATTTCAGAGCTAATCGAGTCGCTTGACCTTCGCCTCACAGCTAAATAGAGGCATTAGTTGACAAATAGTCGGAGATCACAAATGAAATTCACCAAACTCCAATCCCTAGCAGAGAGCACTTCGAAGGATGCAGGCAGCACCAAGGTTTTTAAACTGATGGACCCGCTGACTGATCTGGTTGAGGTTGCTGACGAGAACGTCCATCGAATTATGGAGCAGCTTGAAAGCGCCGTGCTCACTGATCTCCTGAAACAAGAAGGTTTCCCTGCTTCGGAATCAAAGGCAGCAAAGGATGCTGCGAAGGCCGCCGTTGCTGCAGTTAAGAAGCTCTATCAAGAGCTTGAAGACTTGCACATGTCACTTGGTATGCATTTCCAAACAATGGAAGATCCTGAGTAACAGTTTACTTGCACCAGAAACACGACAGGGACCCTAGGGTCCCTGTCGTGTTATGCGCTACATCTGACCGAGCCGGGGTGAACCGGCCCTCATCAGAACATACCGCCAAACGGATTCTTTGCGGCCGCTTTTAGTCGCTCATTGATGTTCTCAATAACTAAGTCACGCTCAAAAGCTGACATATTCAGGGCAGTTTCGTACGGAACACCGCCACGAGTGTACGTGGCAATATCAATTGCCGCCTGAACCAGGCTCTTTGACTCAAGAGCCAAACGATCGATCATCCCAATGATCCTGGTGTGATCGCCAGTCAGGATCATTCTGTGAAAAAACTGATTGGGTTCAGTGGTAGCTCGACCGACATCTCTCCACCGCAGTCCTTACACTTGAGCTTCACCGTCTGTTCAGGCCCCCAGCCATTCAGTTTGTTCGCTGCTTCAGTGATACGGTTAACCATCGGGGTTGTCAGCGCGCGGATCCACTCTTCAATGAACTTAGGATTCGTGATGTCATCTACTCGCTCAATCATGCTGAGCAAGTTAATCACGGCGAGTTCTTTGATGTCATCGGCGTTCAGCTCTTTCTTGTTTCCTGAAAGATGGAAGAGTTCCACCACGTCCTTGAATTTCATGGGGCGTGTGAAGATTTCTTGGCCGTTGTCAAGAACCACCTTACGCTGAGACTCTACCACGGTTGTGTCAAGCATCTGCATTTCTTGAATCAGCGTTTCAAGATTAACAACGTACGAGTGCTGCTTTGCGTTCTCACAATCGTGCTTAACCTCAATTCGGTATTCAGGTCCGTATGTAGCCAGTCGCAGGAAAAATAGCACCGCGTCGATGTCTCGACCGAAGAGCTCAAGCGGTTTCTTGATGGCCGGAACGCATTCCGAAACAACAGCTTCCAGAGCCTTGCCGTTGAAAAGCAGATCAGGGTTCTTTAGGTTGATTTCAACCAGGGCCGTCATAGGGTGTACGTGGAGTTCGCCTTCCTTACACGTGGCATCCAGTTCACCGTCATGGTACAGAGCGCCCCTCGAAGGCAGCTGAAACGTACGGCCTGGAAGTTTGATTTTAGCGAGTAGGGGGTTTTGTGTGTCTGCCATCACGGTCTTTCCGTTATAAATATGAACGACGGTATTTATACGGCCTAAAAACACACTAGAGCGCAACCAGGATGTCAAAAGACGAAGAAGCACTGCTCGTATTGCAGAACATTGAGAAGCTCCTTAAGAAGGCAACTATGCTTTCAAACACTAAGGAACCATTCTCGGCACGCGCTCAACAGCTCTCACAGAAAGAACGAGCTGATAAAGAAATGCGTAAGTCATTCAAAGCCATTGCCTCTTCTGGCAAGGAAACGAATGATGCACTTCTTGGGCTGAATAAAAGCCTCGTCACTCTCAACACTGAGGTTGGTAAAACCGCTACTGGATTTGGATCTCTAAACGTCCAGATGGCGAAGTTCATGTCGTCACTCCAGCCTGTGCAGTCTGAAGATGCGGTTGGGCAGGCAGGCCTCGTGAAGCTTGATGACGCAAATCTGGTAAACGCCATGAATTTGCTTGGGGTGCGCACAACCGCAGCCGTTGACAAATTGGCGCAAAACCTGCAGAACGTCAGCAAGACGCAACCTGCTCAGGAGAACAATGGGTTTGCTTTGCTAAGAGCAAATAAACCAAAGGCCGAAACAACAAAGCCAATCCCTAAGGACCTTGACGAAACGAAAATTCCTCTTCGTGATTCTCTCAAGCGGATGACGAAAAATTTTGGTTCTTTGACCGTTACTACTGGTGGACTCACCGTCGTGATGGGGCAGTTCTATGATGTGGCTGTTAAAGTTGCGAAGGATTTCTTCACGCTTTCCGCTGTAGGCATGGGTACTGCTCAGTCCCTCGGTGACGTCTACAAGTACGCAATTCTTGCGGGGATGGGGCTGAAGGACTATATGGACGTCATTCAGCGCGCAAACCTTGTTGCAGCACGCGCTGGTAACTTGGAAAACTTCAATAAGATTGTTTCTGCCCAAGACAACCAGCTTGCTGCAATGGGCATTTTTGGCTCAACTGCTCGCCAGCTACAAGCCGACTTAGCTCAGTCTAACGCCTCAATGGGTATCAGACTCAATGAGCTCACGAAGACCGCAGCTGATCAAATCAGCATCTTTGATGAACTGCGCAAGTCATCAAACATGACCGCTGAGCAGTTTGCGAAGATGGTTGACGTCGTTGCTGACAGCGAACAGGCTCAGCGCGAGTTGAACGGTCTGGCACCACGCGAACGAAGCGCCAGAATGCAGGAACTCCTGCAACTTCAGACAGTTGGGTCTCGTCTTGGTATGACGGCCGAAGCTTCAATGGCCCTTGGTAAGGCGCTCATTGAGCAGAGAAAAGCAACTGTCAAGGACAGATTCAGCCAGGGCGCGGCAATCCTGCAGATGGGCGCATTCACTGGAAACGGTGCCGCTGCACAGCGCGCGTTCGAATTGAACATGAAGGGAAGAAACAGAAGCTCAGCAGAAGACAAGGAGCTCTTTGCTATTGTCCAGCAAATGACTAGAGCTGGCGACACGATGTACGAAAATGGCGCACTTGGCGTACAGAACGCCCTGGACACGCTACAAGAAAACATCGAAAAGGGTTCGCTTGGTGAACTGGTAAAGCAAGGTAGAACTGCATCACTTGCGAAGGACGCGGGGCCGATGCAACAGGAGGCGTTTGGCAAGCATGTGAATGAATTCGGCCAATGGGTAGGTAAACTGACAGCTATCGGAAACGGTATCTCGCAGAGCATTGCAGGTCCTTTGCTCACGGCGCTGTCGGCTGGAATTGCGTACATTGCACGTGGCCCGCTCATGGCTGTCATCTCCAAGATGATTCCGTCTGGAGGTGGAGCCGCCGCAGAAACTGGCGGGGTCCTTTCAGCATTAGCAAAACCCCTGGTCGCAGTAAAGGATGCGGGGTCTTCGTTCTTGAACTGGATTAAAAATGTTCCAGTTCTATTCGGTAACGCTGTGGGTGTCATTCAGAACACCATGACGGGCGTGTCGGCTTTTGTGCGGAATGCCTCAAATGCGCTGAAGTTTACTAACTGGCTCTCCGGACCGGTAGACACCATGAAGTTTTTGCTGCAGGAAAGCGGCGTGAAACTTGCACAGGGCGCGAGAGCGGCGGCAACATCAGTAAATGCTGGCGCCAACTCACTCTTTGCCGGTCTAACTAAGACCCTTGGAAGATTCCCAGTGATTGGAGGTTTGATCGATGCAGCCTTCGAGGGTATCACAGGCCAAATTTCAGATGCTCTTAACCCGAGCGGTGGTTGGTTCAACAGAATCGGTGGCATGGTCACTGCGTTCTTTACGGCTATCCCAAGGTTCATCATTGAGACCATGGCGTTCGTCTTTGGGGAGAATGCACTTCAGCCAATCAGAAATGGCTTTGATATTTTTGTTGCGTACGTCAACATGGCAATCAAGCATTTTATGTCCAACATGGTTGGTGGCATAACTTGGGTGCTAGAGAAAATCCTGCCAGATGATTCAAAGCTGGTTGCTGGCCTGAAGAGCATGCAGACTGGGTTGGAAAACTCGGCTATGGAAAACGCCGTCGCGGTTGAAAAGCTGTGGGGAGACCAGAGCAAGACACTTTCTTCCATCTCTAAAGAGAACCAGAAATCCGCCGAAGCACAAGCTAAGACGACAAACCAAGCCACAGCAAAGGTTAACCAATCGCAGCAGAAATTTGCGAACGTGATGTCGGCTAATGGTGTCTCTGCAGCACAGGCCATTCAGGACGCCAAGTCGTTCAACGCCTCTCCTATGGTGGAGGTCCCGAAAACCGTCTCACCGACCAACGTAAATAATGAACAGCAGCCTGGTCAGTCTTCACCATACACATCACCAATGGTGGCTCCTGATCCTGAAATGCTTACTGTACTGAATGCCATTCTGCAAACGCTTAAAGATTCGCTAACAGCTGAGTCTAAGCAAGTTGAAAATTCTGAAGCATTGATCGGACTTCTCAAACCTCGTAGAGCGTTTGAATCATCCGAGCAAACGGCTAGTAGATACCTAAAGAGAGATTGATAGATGTCACAATTAACAGGTGTGTGGCGAATTGTCACACCTAAGACGCGTAAGCAGCTATACACCACCGTTAGTACGGACGCGTATGACCCACGCACGACAGATCGTACCTCTCTGGCGGCCGTTTCATGGTACTCGCAAGTCATGCGTGGGCCAGGCACTCGTATGGCGTCGTACAAACAGTACGACGCGATGGACGGTGACATCGACATTGCCCGCTCCTTGGACATCATTGCTGAAGAAATGTCTGGCAAGGACGCCAAGACTAACTTGCCGTTTGTCATTGACTGGCTTAAGGAAGACAACCAAGACATTTCAGACGCCACCATCGTCACCGTCCGTGCCGCGCTGCGTCAATTTGCGCAACTGCAGGACCTTAAGACCCGCGTGTTTAAAACTGCGCGTGTCATGGTAAAGTACGGCGACTGTTTCTTCCGTAAAGTTTCTGACACGCGCAAATGGATCTACGTGGATCCATCTCTGGTCACTGGTATTGAAATCGACGAGTTCGGTAATAAAGTTGCATACCACGTTAAGAAGCAAACCCAACAAGCCATGAACACCTATGGTGTTCAGCGTGCCGAAGAGTTTGAAGTGGTTCCTGCGGCCGCCATGATTCACTTCACCTTGTCAGATGACATGGGTGACAGCGCACCATTTGGCCAATCAATCCTACGCCCCATTTTCCGCGTGTATCGCCAAATGTCCATGCTGGAAGATGCGGTGATCATTTACCGTATCGTTCGCGCCCCAGAACGCCGTGTGTTCTACATCGACGTTGGCAACATGAACCAACAACAGGTTCGTAGATACCTCGAATCGATCAAGAACGAAATCCGTCAGAAGCGCGTTCCTGGATCTTCAGGTAACGGAATGAAGGATAGCGTCGATGGACAGTACGATCCAACATCTCTCCAGGAAGACTACTTTTTCCCAGTAACGGCGGGTGGCAAGGGCTCAAGAGTTGAGACTCTACCAGGGGGCACCGAGGACTTCGGAACGAACCTGTTGAGAACCTTTACAGAAAAGATTTTCCGTGGGCTCCGGATCCCAACGAGCTATATCGGCGGGAATGATTCCGCTGGTGCTCAAACGAACGATGGCAAGGTAGGTATTGCGTACATTGAAGAACTGCGCTTTGCAAACTTCATCTGCCGTCTGCAGGACCGAATGAATGAGATCTATGACCAAGAGTTCAAGATCTATTTGAAGGTATGCGGTCTGAGAATTGACGATGAAGTGTTCAACATTCGTCTGCCTGACCCTGCTAACTTTGCGCTGTATAGACAAGCTGCTCTGGACGCTGATCTTATCAACTCGTTCCAGAACATCCAAGAATCCAAGTTCTTGTCACGTCGATTCATCCTTAAGCGTTACCTCGGCTTGACGGATGACGAGATCCAAATGAACGAAGTCATGCTCAAGGAAGAGCGTAACCTGCAGGACAACACGCTTGTTCCTATCATGCAGCAGATGTATGACCCTGCAGTTTATGAAAACCGCGAAGCGGTTTCAGTTGATAGTGACGAAGTCGATGCGGGTGGTGGCGGAACTGATGAGTTCAGCAATGACCCATCTGCGGGACTTTTGGATTCTGATTTTGAAGACAAACCATTCGCCAGCACTCCAGGCGCTGAGCCGGAAGGTGGCGAAACACCACCAGAAGAAGCTCCAGAACCTGAAGCCAGCTAAATAAGTGATCCAATACAAGCACACCATAGGAGCTGAAATGCTGTTGCTTAAAGAATACCTTGACCCTAACACCGCAAACCTGACAGAAATGAAGCGTCAGGGCGGCGATTTGTATCTAACCGGCATCATGATGCAAGCGGCACTTCGCAACGGCAATGGTCGCGTTTATCCTGTAAACGAGATTGCCCGTGCCGTCGAAGAATGCCAATCGAAGATTGCACGTGGGCAGTTCATCATGGGTGAACTTAACCACCCTGATTCGCTTAGCATCAACCTTGCTAACGTGTCGCATGCAATTACCGAAATCCGCATGGATGGCAACAATGCCGTCGGTAAGATGAAGCTTCTGAATACCCCTTCAGGCAACATCGCTAAGGCTATCATTGAAGGTGGCGTTCGCCTTGGTGTTTCATCGCGCGGCACAGGTAACGTCAATGAGTCTGGTGAAGTTGGTGATTTCTCATTCGTGACAATGGACATTGTGTCTACTCCATCAGCCCCAGACGCGTACCCTAACGTAGTTGCTGAAGCTATGGGCTCGAAGAAAGTCATGACACTTGCTGAAGCGGTTGTCCATGACCCTAAGGCTCAGGAGTATTTCAAGAAAGAAATGGCTTCGTTCCTGCAGTCAATCTTCAAGAAGTAATCACCACGGGAGCTTTGCTCCCGTGCATCATAGGAAATCATATGAAGCTGTTACAAGATCTGATGCAATTGCACGAAGCAGCATCATTTAAGGAAGATCCAATTCCATCTTACGCCGTGTGCTATTCGCGTGACGGCGTAGTGTTTAAAGACGATGTCTTCACGGGTACCCGTGAACAGTGCATTTCGTACATGGAAAAGCACAAGGCTCCAAAGGGGTCGATGTTTGACCTAATGGACATCGAGTCAGGTAAGCTTGTTTCATTTAAGCGTCGCGTATCTTCGCGCTGTGAATCAATTGCTGAAGCTGGTCGCACGTTCACCCTGCACAACCCCAACATCAAGCCACGCGGCGCTCCTGAAGAGAAGGCGCGCGCCTTCGACAAGGTGCACCCACGCACTGGAGCTCGTCCAGACCGCTCTTACCTCAAGGGATATCACGGTGGCGCAGCAGAAGGAAAGGGCAAGTACGTTGCTCTTGAGTACGCTGATGAAGGCGATTTCATCTCGGTGATCGTGGTTCGTGATGACATTGAAATGACGTATCACCAGCCAAAGAAAGATCCGAACGACGAGTACAACGGCATCAACGTCCTGTTCTTCCCCGACGGCAAGATCGACGGTGACACGTACGACGTTCAGTCCAAGCGCCAATGGCTGAAGGACAAGGAAAAGATCGTTGCTGTTGCTAAGGCAGCCCTGAAGGATGAAGATCTGCCGGGCCAATATGACGGTCTGATGGGGCGTGAAGTTAAGCGCGGCAAAGGCAAGCTTTCATTCGACACCGACAACCACGTCATTCGTAAGAAGCCACTTGATCGACACCGCTCTGACGAAGGCCTTGAAGAAGCCAAGAAACAAACACCGTTCGGCGTGAAGCTTGGTGGCATCAGCTCTGAGAAGCCTTCATTTGGATTCGCTGATCGCTTAAATGCTCAGAAGGTTGAGTCTGAGCTCAAGGATGCCGACATCAAATACACCCGTCGTTCAAATTTCGGCGTCTTCTATTTTGATTTCTCAGATGAAGCCACTATGAAGAAGGCGGCCAGACTCGCTAAGAAGGTTATTGACAAGTCAGTTGAGAGCGAGTGGTAATCCCGTGCAACCGGGAAGTGTAAATACTTCCTGGTGCTGATACCAATACCCCATACTTAGACGAAAGGATTCACTATGAGTGATTCACGCGAATATCTCAAGCCGATGCTGATGAACTTGATCAATGGCGATCAAGAGGCAGCTGATCAGGCAATCCACACGTACATTGTGGCTAAGACACAGGAAGTCGCGGGCCTTAATCAAGCTGAAGTGGTTGACACTGTCGAAGCAATCGACGATGTTGACACTACCTCTGCTGAATAATTTTTTTGCAAAAACACCCAATTTTTTGTGATTCTTCAGGCCTGTGCGCTAAATAAGTTCACATGATCAAGTGTCCTGTGAAAACACAGATCGCAGAATCTTAACGTGTCGATGATAGTCGACTAACATATAGGAGAAAGCTAATGGACGAAATCCTGCAAAAGCTGCTTGAGTCCGAGCTGCTCAGCGAAGAAACTAGAGCTGAAATCTCCGAGCAATGGACCGCTTCGGTCGCAGCCTTCAAGACGAAAGTCGCTGAAGAAACTGCAAATGAAGTTCGTGCTCAGCTCGCAGAACAGTGGATCACCGAACGTGACGAGCTCGTTGCCAAGGTTGATGACTTCGTTGCCACGGCGCTCGTGAAAGAAATGGCTGAACTTAAGGCTGACGTAGAGCGTTTCCGTGATCTTGAGGCTGAATACGCCCAAAAGATTGTCGAAGCACGCCACGAAATGGCTGAACAAGTTTCCAGCGAACTTGACGAACTGGTCGACAAGATCGACGCATTCTTCGAAGTACGTCTCGCCGCCGAGATGGACGAACTGAAGGAAGACATCGAGATCGTCAAGCAAAATGAATTTGGCCGCAAGATCTTTGAAGCTTTCGCTTCAACTTTTGCTACTGCTCACGTTGATGAAGAATCCGTGCAGAAGCAACTGAAGATTGCTGAACAGCAAATCGCTGATCTGCGTAATGCCCTAACGACTTCCGAAGAGCAGCGTACGGCAATTGTCCGTGAAGCTAAGCTCGAGAAGCTTCTTGCTAACCTGACTGGCAAGAAGCGTGAACAGATGGAGATGGTACTCAAGAACGTCGACACTGATCGCTTGGAAGAATCATACAAGTTCTTCATTGGACGCATTCTGAAGGAAGAAGCTGCAGCACCTGTTGTTGCCACTCTGAATGAAGATGCAGCCACAAAGAAAACCACGGTCGTGACAGGTAACGCACCGGTGGAACAAGCCGCAGAACCACAGCTCAATGAGGGCATTGTGAAACTGCAGCGCCTCGCAGGTATCAAGTAATCCTGTCCCACTCTATCTAGGAGAATCAAATGAACCTTATGGAAAACTGGACCGAATCTAAGGAAGCGCTGCTCGAAGGCCTTCAAGGTTCGAAGAAGCAAATCGTTTCCACTCTGCTGGAAAACCAGCGCAAGCACCTCGCTGAAACTGCATCGGGATCCGCCGTTGGCGCCGACGCTGTTTCTAACTTCCAGAAGATCGTGATCCCAATGATCCGTCGTATCCTCCCAGGTACGATCACTTCTGATCTGGTTGGTGTTCAGCCTATGTCGGGCCCAGTCGGTCTGGTGTACTCGCTGCGTTTTGCCTTCGCTGAAGGTGTTGACGGCAACGGCGACGTGTCGAACGACATCAGCGCTGGCGACGAAGTCTTCGCTAATAACAGCAAGATGAAGCGTTTCTACTCGACGACTAGCGCTGGTACGACAGGTTACCCACCTGCTCTGACTGGTTCTACATCGGCCGGCGTTGGCGCTGCTACTGGCGACATGGAAGGCTACGGCGGTAAGGCTCTGCGTCTGCAAGTCCTGAAGCAAACCATCACTGCTGGCTCACGTAAGCTGCAGGCTCGTTGGACCATGGAAGCTGCTCAGGATCTGACATCGCAGCACGGTCTTGACCTCGAGAACGAACTGACTGCTGCTCTGTCGGCTCAGATCGCTCACGAAATCGACAACGAAATCCTGACTGACCTGTTGGCCCTGGCCGCTACAGTCGGTACATACGACTTCGCTGCTCCTGTTGCTGGTATGGCTCCTGCCTTCATCGGTGACCGTTACGCTGAACTTGGTATCCTCGTGAACAAGCTGGCTAACGAAATCGGCGCTAAGACACGTCGTGGTCCTGGCAACTGGATGGTCGGTTCGCACCTGATCGTTTCGATGCTGCAGTCCGCTGCTAAGTCGGTCTTCGCTCCAGCCGTTCAAGGTTCGTTCGCTGATCCTACTGGCAACAAGCTTGTCGGTACTCTGAACGGCCAAATGAAGGTGTACTCGTACAACTGGGGTCTGAATGACGCTTGGTCGATCACTGGTGGTGCTAACACCGCCGTCGGTTCGACTGGTGAAGACATCCTGATCGGTTACAAGGGCGGTTCTTCGGAACTCGACACCGGTTACTTCTACTGCCCATACGTGCCTCTGATGAGCACTGGTGTTGTTATGGACGCTAACACGTTCATGCCAGCCGTGTCGCTGATGACTCGTTACGGCAAGGCCACGTTCACGAACGCTGGTACTTCGCTGGGCAACAGCGCCGACTACTACGCTCGAATCAGAGTCTCGAACGTTTCGTTCAGCTGATCAAAGCGGCTTCGGCCGCTTTTCAGAAAGCTCTAAAAGGATCCCATTTCTGGGATCCTTTTTCTTTGCCCGGAAACAAAATTCGTAGTATGGCAGTACGCCGAGAACGTACAAGCAATTTGCGCATGAGATAAAACTCATTGAACCTGAAACGCGGGATGAAGACTTACCATCTCGATCATAAAATGCCGATCATTGAGGGCTTCTTCCGGGTGACCCTCACTTCATGTAATTTATCCAAAGCAAAAACACCGGATGACGCGAGTTGAAATTCCAAAGACTGGTGTAGAAGAGTTCTTTACCTCGTATGAGGTGGGTGCTTATTACGCAAAAACATACATGCGCTTTGTAAAAAGATCCAACTAACATAAGGTTATGGAATGAATCCTAAAGACGTTGAAAAACTGCGCACCAGTAAGGTGCGCAAGGAAGTTCTGCGCTGCACCATCGCCGCCCCACTTCATATGTCCACGTGCATCATCAAGAGTATCAGCCAGGACGGTAAGACTGGGTACGGTCATAATGGCTCGACAGTCAATCTCCAAAACGTTCCACTCTGGTGTTTTAGCGTGGTTCGCACTTTGCCTATTGAAGAGGCGTGGAAAGACGTGATTAAGGAATCGGCCAAATGATGGCTGCTTCACGTAGCCTCACCGCGGTATTCTGGGACGGGTCACGCACAACCCTATGCGCGGTCGATGAAAACTTTGATCTGAACCAATGGGCCGCTGAACGTCAGGCTCATTTTGCGAAGATTGGAATTCAATCACTATTGGTTGGTGAGAATGAATTCTGTGTGCAGGAGAAAAAGAAATGACCGTGCGCATTAACAGAAATGTTATTCCAGGCGACGAGACCACTGATCTCGTCAGGACTGAGCTGACTCCAGAAGAGTCGGATTTGCGCGAAGCTGTGCAAATGCAGCTAGAAATTCTGCGCATGGCCGAAGTTGCCAAGAATGAGCTGGAGCGGTTGCAAAACACTTGCAAACATCACGCTTTTTACGACGTAGCAGGATTTCCGTATGACACACGGTACTGCGCAGTATGCGATGTCAACCTCGGAAATTTGTAATCTTCACGCCTAAATTCGTGAATCTGTATACGATTGGACCACTATGTCAAAATTCCCAGCGCAGTATCGCTTGACGTTTAAGGCGCAGTATGATGCTGCCGAGTACGTGAACGGTGAGTATGTGCGCGGCCCCGAGACAGCTCCACTTGCGTTTGCTCAGGTTTATGAGCCGCACCTGAAAACGTTTGCAAAGAAGCAAAATACACAGGATGTCTGGGCATACGGCAATCGTCATCACTACGACGAAGACGGCAAGGTGCACATGACAGAGAACAAATGGGTCCTCGATACAGATAATCCAAGTTCGCTTCGCGCGTCCAAGCTTATCGAGCAAACAAACATGGTCCCGGAACATCTCCAGCCAAGGATCATTGACAACGTTCCGCTGAAAGGTTTTCAGATTCAGCAAAGTGTTTCGCGATACAGCACCAGCAATAAGCTCTGGCGCGTTCTTGATCCGCGCGGCTTTGAGCTCGAGATCACCACCGCCAATCTTGAAGAGCTCATGATGGGGTGCGTGATTGACCATGGTTTGATCAAGGGCACGTGCATCTGGGCACTGACAAAGAAATTGGTTCTACTCTCGTGAGCGCGCAAATGTCATATTACCCATTCAAGATTTCAGTATACGCGTATCGCAGACCCAACCTCCGTGATGAAGGTCTGGAGATGGAGATGTACGTCGGCATGGACTTTCTTCGAACGCTGTTCGACAGAATGGAGGTTCGCCCTGACATTACAGACGTGAAGCTCTCGTTCCCTGAGCGATGGTTGAACATTGTGGAACAGCGTTCAATCTTCGACCGTGCCGCGAAGTACTGCCCTAATCTAAAAAGCCTGGTGATCAAGACGCACTCGGTGTATATCATCCAGTGCACGCCGAACAAGCGTCAGAACTCTAACTCCGGTGATAGCGAATTGCTGATGATTCACGAGGGTGATGTCGCACCAATGCAAGAAAGTACGGAAGGGAAACTGTACTATGAAGGAAATGTCGGCGGGTGGATTGACCCAAGCAAGCTAACAGTCCTCTAACATAACACACTCGGCTAAAGGCCCCTCCGTAGAGGGGCCTTTTTGTTGCCTGCCAAGAATAAAACCTGATCCCAATGCGCGTGTTACGGAATGCCGTAAGCTTTTACAATGAATCAACTCTTACACAAAGGATACATCTTGGAAGACGATCAAGACCTTGAAATGCAAAAAGAGCTAGAAGAGATTATCGAAGCACTGGATGAGAATGTCGTCCCAATCATTGATGATCTTGAAGATCAGTATCCATCCCACAGCGTGTGGTTTTCACTTTTCGTGAATTGCCTACATGAAATGTTCCATCAAGGGTTCACCAAGGAAGAAATCCTTAGTGAAGTTGAATGTCATCACGAACTGTTTTTAGCTGAAGAGCTTTCTTCAGAGGGTGAAGTACTGCACTAAACTTTTATCATGTCAGCCGAAGTTTTACTCCTCATCTTGGTGCTGTTGTTCACCAAGCATCTCATCATTGACTTCCCACTACAAGTACCGTTTCATTACCTCAACAAGGGAATTTACGGGCATTGTGGTGGACTGTCCCACTCCGGTCTGCATGGCCTTGGCACGTTTTTCGTGATGGTGTTCTTCGTGGGGCCTCAACTGGCCGTGAATCTGGCGTTTTTGGACGGCTTCATTCACTACCATATTGATTGGGCCAAGGTGAACATCAACAACAAGTTCCACCTTAAGCCAAGCAACAGCGAAAAGTTCTGGTGGCTACTAGGTTTGGATCAGTACTTGCACAGTCTGACTTACCTTGGCATGGCGGCGTATTTGGTGACGCGATGAATGCAATTGACTACAAGCGCTTGATGATTCGGCGGACAACCGAACTAAATGTGGCGCAAGGGAAGGTGTTCCAGCATCTTGGCGCGAACAGTGAGTTCGGCATTTCCGCCAAATGGAGCGAAGTGCCGAGAAGTGGAGCCAAATGGACGCAGGCTGAGCTCGATGATCTTCTTGTAAGATTGAAAGAAATGCGCGATGCCGCTAATCGCCTCCTTATTCCTGCGGATATTGCCGCGCTCGCTTGGATTCACGGTCGGTCCGCCACCGCGGTCGAGCGAAAATTGATAGAGACAATTGGTTTTAACAAATACGCTGGCGTGGTCCAGATGTTTTAATTTTGGAGAATTACAGATGATGAATCTTCGTCAAAGATCCGTGAACGTGTCGCGGACAGAGCTTATCGCAAAACTCAAAGATAATCTTGACATTCATCGCAAGGAATATCAAGAGGCTCTCGTTGAGTACCATGCCCGCCTGATTGAAGACCTGAAGTTGGCGCAGAAGAAGGTCAGCAAGGTAACAAAGATTGAAGACCTGAAGAACTTCCGCTTCAATGTGGCATTCCCGCAAAATCACGAGAAGGACTATGTTGAGGTCATCGAGATGCTGGAAATGTCGGTTGACGACACGATCAATCTCGACGCTGAATCGTTCCGCGCTTACATCAAGAATGAATGGGCATGGAAGGGTACGTTTGAAACGACAAAGCTTCAGTACGCGCTGGCTGGCTCGTCGTTGACGCTGTAAGTATGGACTACCGTGACCTCCTTTATTTCAGAGGGCCCCTCACTATAGAGGAGGTCACTCATCAGCGTGACGTTCTTGCAGCCGCCATCGCAGAAGCGGCGCACAAGCTTGGGATATACAACGCCGAAGTTGGCGTTAGCACTCCGCAGTTGCTCATGTTTCTGCAAGACATGGTACCTACCAAGCAAACTCAGGAAATGACGTATACTCCGGGAGTTTTTGGTGATTTTGAGCCCTTCGAGCTGTGTGAGGGGTTCCATCTCTTACCCGCCAACCTTCAAGGGATATGGGTAGACGGTGGTTGGAAAAAGAAGATGGCTGAACGGCACCCGCAGTTTGTGGTTGCAGATCAGGGCCTTGATTACGACGGTATTTTTGTTGGCCCCAATAATGAGGCAACGTACTGCGACGTCAAGCTCCTAAGGAAGATCAAAACCACAAGCTACAAGTGCACTGCTAACGTTTATCTTTCGCACAACGAATACCAGTTCGCGAAGATTAACAACACGGTCATTGAAATTGTTGGTGCTGAGAATGGCAAAATTAAGCACCTTACCGAGTTCACTTTCAGAGAAGCCAAAGAGGCAGGAGCCATTACTCTATTCCCAGAAGGGAAGACTTCATTGGGCCGCGAGTCCAAAAAGCAAGAAATCCCGTGGTGTATCGACGTGCTAACTGTTCGACCGGATCTTGAAAGCCGGTTGATTACGGTGTTTGGGCACTGAACCAATTCTGAGGACGACGTGGTGATTCGTAAAAACTACAATTTCATGTTGCCCTTATTTTCTAACATTTACCTTCAAACGCAATGACGACTGAAAATCAACCTACCCAATGGGTTCAAGACATCTCAAGCATGCACACCAAGTTCAACGTGAACCATGTTGTGCGGAATCTGAGCAAAGAACATCTTCGCATGTTCCTTGAATTTCGTATCAAATTCCTGCAGGAAGAACTGGACGAATTGAAGAAGGCCTTTGAAGAAGGCGGTGAAAACGCCGCTGACGATACCGTTGATGCGCTGATCGATCTTTGTGTTGTTTCGATCGGTACTCTTGATGCCTTTGACGTCGATGCCTATTTGGCTTGGAACCGAGTTCACGCCAAGAACATGGAAAAGGAACCTGGTGTTAAGCCTGGTCGACCGAATCCGCTGGGTCTGCCAGATCTGATCAAGCCTGAAGGTTGGACTCCCCCATCGCACGCAGACAACGTCGGCCTGATCGGAAAGATCTTTGAGTGATGTGTTGCTGTCGTCAGTCGTGATGGCAGCAAATGATAGAGGAGGGGACTCATATAAAGTCCCCAATAATTTCGGGTTCATGCACTAAATACGTGCATGCCGATACTGACCTCACGCCCACCGTCGAAACAAGCGCCGTCAACGAAAGATTTGATGGCGCTTGTTACTCCTGCAGTTGACGTTTTAAACCTTCTAACATCGTTGATAATTTACACCAACGATTCTAAGAAGAGCGTGTTGGACGCGCAGACAATGGTTCAAGACGCTTTAGACTGCTTCAGGTTCAATGATACTGTGGTGATGGCAGTACCTTCACACTACTCGTACGAGCTTGTTTACGACATTGCGGTTCAGCCACTTCCTGAGTCATCCTACATTTCGTTTAAGGTGGCTTTTCAAGTTCGTCCGTGATTCGTAAATAGGTTCTACACTGATAAGGTCAGAACCTATATGCGTCGACTCCAGATACTGAACATTAAACCGGGCGAGGATTCTTCAGTCCCAGCCGAAATTGAAGTCGGGCTTGACTTCACACAAATCTTTCATGGCACCGAGTGGATCAACTCTGCACGAGTTCGATCACCGTTCTACGCCTACGATACTGACCCTGTCTCTGCCGCGCCAGTTCCGCCGGCAGACGTCACACAGCTCATTGCGACGAGCTTTGAAATCGTTGACAACCCTAAATTTGAGGGTCGATACACCGTCTACACAAAGAAAACGGCGACTTCCCCAGAGTCCAGTGAGTACAACGCTCAAACTGGTCGAACCATTATCAGGGTCAATGAATCCATTTCTGGTGGGGTGGGCACGGAGCTAACTTCTGGGGTCATCACTAACATCAGCACATATTTGTTGACGGTTACTGGTGAACCTAGCATGTTGGTGTTGGAGCAAGAAATCAACACTGACCGCCCAGTACAAGTCGTTGGTAAGCTTGCGATTGGTTGGGGCGAAATCTTCATGCAGAACCTGCTTCGCCAATCGCAGTCGTTCGCTGGCCCACAGCCACCGGAAAAGCCATTTCAGGGGCAACTGTGGTTTGACACTCTGCAAAGCCTGTTGAAAGTTAAGCCCACACCCATGGATAACGGCGATTGGCAGGTGATCAACAGCGCGTTCTTTGGGGGTGCACCTTACCGCCACAACCAGACGACGGCCGCCAGCACCTGGACAATTTCACATGGGCTCGGGCTTCCGCCGCCTTACTGCGCAAGTTGCGATTTCTTTGTGAACACTGCAAATGGCGTCAAACCAATTCTGCCAATCGACGTTTCGTTCATTGATGCAAACACTATGACCGTGACGTTCTCTAACGCAGAAACCGGTTACGTAATCGTCAGGTCATAATTCAGGTCCACCGGCTGTTTACAGGGTTCATGCTCTTATGTAAAATTTGAGCATGAACATTTTTGTCCTTGACCGCAATCCTGAAATTGCAGCCTCGTATCATTGCGACCGACATGTGGTCAAAATGATAGTTGAGTACGCTCAGTTACTGAGCACGGCACATCGTCTCATCGACGGCCAACGTTATAGTTGGAACGCGAAGCTACCAAACGGGCGAAGCAAGGTCATAACCTTCATGAAGCTTGAAGGTGAGCATGTTGAACTGTGCTACGACGATACTACATCCAAATACGCGGTTGAAGTGTTCGATCGAAAGTGCTACAATCTAACTCACTACAATCACCCTTCGGCAGTCTGGGCACGGACAACCGATTCAAATTACATTTGGCTGGTTGAACTTTTCAAGTGTGTTTTGCATGAGTACAAAAAACGCTATGGAAAAATTCATGCGTCGAATAAACTGCTCGAGTTTTTTCTGAATGCACCGAAAAACATTCCTCGAGGTCAGTTGACGCCGTTCGCGCTAGCAATGCCTGACCAGTACAAGGTTGACGATGAAGTCATTTCTTACCAAAATTACTACGTGGGCGACAAAGCGCGGTTCGCAAAGTGGACCAACACCCCCGTCCCAGAATGGTTCTCCAGCCGTATTGACCTCCCAACATCCTATTTCCAGAGAGCGCGCGAAATACTGTGAAGCTCGTATCAGAGTGCTGACGGCGATGTATCAGGAATTGTTGCAGCGCCCAGCGAAGTACGTTGTCGGCAATCAACAGGAGCTGCATAGAGCAACCCTAAGTTCGATTCTTTCTGAAAAGCTGCAGCTTACAATTGAGCTTGACGTACTCCTAGCACATTTGAACCATGACACAACCAACTGATACTGCTTCTGTCGTGACCGCCACGATTGTTGAGACTTACCGATGGATCAACTACGCCGATATTCTTGGAATCGTTTTTGACCGAGACGGCACGCTGCTTGGCGGCATCATCAGCATTGACAAATCCGATCCGAAGAAAAGCTTCGAACAAGACTGGAAAAGATACTCCACCAGCCTGGCGACAATCTCGTACGATGCGACGAAGGTTGATGCAAAGGGTAACAAAATCATCGACCACGTGAGTTGGGGGCCGTTCTCTGATCTGTCGAAGGAAGAGGCCTGGGCTGCTGTCGAAAAAGCACTTGAAGCCACCAAAGTGTAACGAAACTTTTTTCACCCGTTACAGATTCATTGTGTACTTTTGCCGTGTGGATGTTAAGATTTCACTACGACACCACACTGCAACGAATCATGAATCTGACAGAAGCACTCGCCGCATTTGCCCAAGCTGATGAAGTCGTCATGGGGTATAACCCTGAGAACGCCGACTACACCAATCCGCGAGGCGCAATTTATGGTTTCAGCGCTTATGTTTTCGTCGAGGCGCTGGACGGTTCTCGCTGGGTTCACCCAGCCCGCTTTACCCGCCGCTTCGAGCAAGATGCGCTGGAAGCTGCCAGCAAATTTGTGGATCGCGTGAACAAACGTCTGGCAGAAGGTGGTGAATTGAACCCTGACTACTGGCGTGAAACGCGACCCTGCTACGGGTCCGACGCCTACATTAAGAATGGCTGGTCGCAGCAAGACGCTTATGATGAGCTTCAAGCTGACGCCACTTTTTACGACCGCTAATCGGCATTTCGCCTAGGGGAGCGACCATGGATTTCAATTTGGCAATTTTGATCGCAATCATCGGCGGTTTTTCCATCTTCATGTACTACGTGGTCAAGTTCGCCGTGTTTCTTGGCTTCATCTTTGCACGCTCGGTGAGCTGGCATCGTTGGAACATTTACGTGGAGCACGACGGTTCGTTCCTGAAATGGTGGAACGATGAACGGTGTGCCAGCAAGTTCCGAAAAGCCATGGCGCTCGTGAAGTCAATCTTCGCGATGATGCCGGAAATGGTGAACGAGTCTGAATACTCTCACGGTGTCAGCACTTGGCGCGACATTGGTGATTGGAACGCGCGATCGTTTACGCCAAGTCGAATCGTGAAGTCTGAAGTCGTGATCGGCGCGCTGTACGTGTTTGGAATGGGAATGGTTCTTTGGGGATTCAGCGCGATTGCGCATTACGCCTCATTCTGATCAACGGTTTCTACTGAGTCTGGCCGCCCGCAAAGCGGCCAGTTTTGCTTGTGCTTCAGCCAGTTTTGCTTCAGCGTCGCTGAGACTTACTGGTTGCTGAATCACGTCAGGGGCTTCGGACGACAACTGCACAGAGTCTATCACCTTGGCCGGTTCATTGGAGCCGGCGACACCTGGTGAAGCCTGAGCTGTGTCTTCTACAGCAGCAGTTTCTGTCAGCACCGAGATGGTGCTGACCACACTTCCGAATTCGTCTACCGTTTCAAGTGGCAACGGAATTTTGTATTGCATCCCCGGCCTTGGAACGATCTTGCCGTTGAGTTGGTCGAAAGCGAGGCGCATTGAGACCATTTCATCAGACGTGTAGTTATGTCTACCCATAAGACGAATGACCGCGTCAATCGTTTCAGACGCTCTAAATGTGTGCAGAACAAATCTCATACCGTATTAATCGACCCGGCGTGTTGTAAATAGAAGCACTACACCACATACCTAGCAATATGTCGCATATCCTGACTGAAAACACTACGCATGATCTCTGGGTCGACGCACGGCAATTCAAAATCATTATCAGCCGCCCCTCAGATACCACGATCAAGCTTACCATTCGTAGACCTTTGGACTCCACGATTGTTGACGGCGCCGTTGTATTGCTTGGGACGCGTGCAATCGATCCAAATGATTATCCTCAGGACGGCGCGAAGTTCTTGAACGCTTCCCTGACGCTCGGCGCACCAGGAGCAGACAAGATAAATGACCACCAGGTTGTTGCTTTTTACAGTGGCATTCTTGGTAGACCTTTTCCGGAAGGAACCGTAACCGAAGACAACACGGCTGAATGGTCACTGATAATTGATAACGCTAGAGCAGACACGATCTACCACGCATCGGTACACGCCGCGTCCAATGTTCTGCAGTACTACCCGCTCGGGATTCAGTCATACCCACTAGAGTCTTCACTCCTCGAGAAGGCAAGTGGCTCTTACACCGGCTCGATTCCTCGTTTGCCGTATGCACCAACTGATCCTACACCTGGCATGGTGTACTTCGATCAGCAGCTGAACCTCGTCCAATACTGGGATTCGGCTAACCAACTTTGGATTCCGACTAGAACTGACACCATCATTTCTGGAGACGTGAATCCTGGTGTGCTTGGCCAGGCGTACATGATTGGTGGATCAGTTCTTAAGCTTTTCGACGGCGCAAAATGGGTCAAGGGATCTCCCACAAATGTGAAGTTCTTTGCTGGTGGAAATTGGGTACCATTCACTAAGCTCAGCGGTTTGGTAGAACTTCCAGCCCAAGCAACAGCTGGTGATCTCGTCTACAACTACACTAGCCGTCGCATTCAGTATTTTGATGGAGTCACTTGGCAAACGCCGTCCCCATCAACTGCGCTATTCAACGCAAACGGCGTTGATTTACCCGCATTCACGACACAGTTCACTGTTGAATCAGAAGATCTGATTACCCCATACCCAGGCATGTTGTTCTACAACACTAGTCGTCGCGCCCTCATGGTGTGGAACGGTTCTGGGTGGGAACAGGCCAACACAGATCAGGCAGGATCCCCAACAACCGACAAGGTTGGCATTGGTAATGACGGAACGTACGACCAACGTCTGCGACTCATCAATGTTCTGAAGGCGCAGCTTGGCTGGCCAGCGCAATGCGTTGAGTTGTCTGAAGAACAATTCAACGTGGCAATCGACAACGCACTTGACACCTATCGCCAATTGAGTGTTGGGGCATACGAGCAGCGTTTCATCGTCTTTCAACTGATCAAAGACCAGCCAACTTACTTCTTGAACTCGCCCGTCGATCGCACTGATGCAGTCGTGAGCGTCATGAAGGTGCACCGTTTGAACTTGATGGGCGTGAATGGTGCGGGCCCTGATAACACATGGGGTATGGCTTTCGCCCAACAATTCAACTCGCTGGCTGCGGGTGGAGCTGCGCTGCTAGACGCACACCTACTTTACAGCTGGTCTGATGAATTCACGAAGATCTTTGCTGGTGACATTCCTTTCCTCTGGAATGAAGCGCGCCGAGAGCTATTCCTGAAGCGCGCAATTCGCCAGAATGAAAAAGTAGTTCTTGAAGTTGAGCTGGAAAGATCTGAACAAGAATTGATGTCCGATCGTTGGTGCAAACAGTTCATTCAGAACTGGGCGCTAGCAGAATGCAAAGAGTACCTTGGTCTCATCCGTTCAAAGTACTCCAGTGGAACACCCGGTCCTGCTGGAACTATCACGCTGAACGGCGACACCTTGCTTGCTGAAGCGCGTCAAGACTTCACCGAACTCAAGCAAGCGCTGTTGGATTACGAATACCAGAACGCAGAGCATGGTAATACCGCTTTCTTGCTCGGATGACCAAAACTGCCGCAACCACTAAATAGGGCTGTCTAAACAACAGTCCTATTTTGAATGTCTCAACCAGTTCGCGCTTCCCGCCGCAAGTTCCACATCATCTACAAGACGACCTGCCTAGTGACAGGCAGGTATTACATTGGGATGCACTCAACTGACGATCTTGAAGATGGTTATCTCGGTAGTGGAGTTCACTTACGACGCTCAATTAAGAAGTATGGTAAAGACCAACACGCGCGCGAAATCATTTGCGTTGTCGACACCAGACAAGAAGCACGAGATCTAGAAGAAACCATAGTCACTGAAGATCTCGTGAAGAATGATGTTCTTTGTATGAACCTCATTAGGGGAGGAGGCGCAAATGATAGAGAGTTTGGTTTTACTGAAAAAACTAGGAAACTTATTTCCGAAGCGTCAAAACGGAACTGGGAAACTCTTAAGGCAAATGGGTATCGGCATCCAAAACCCTCGGCAGAAACCATAGCAAAGCGGGTCGCAAAGAACACTGGCAAAACACGAACTAAAGAACACCGCGCAAACATGTCTCAGGGTTTACAGTCGTACCACGCCGAAGTCGACCCTAACGTGCTCAGTGATCGGGCTCAGAAGGCTGCGAAAACCCGTGAAGAACGAGGCACGAATCTTGGCGGTCGTCCAAAGGGTATTCCAATGACAGAGGAACAAAAGATCGCACAATCGATTCGTACTAAAGGTAAAGCGCTGTCAGAAGAACATAAGTTGAACCTGTCGAAACCAAAGACCCGCATCTGCTGTTTGTTCTGTCAAAAAGACACAACAACTGGTCATCTGACTAGGTATCATTCTGCCTGCGGCTAAATACTCACACAGAAATATAGAGTGCGAATATGAAACTTAGTGAAATTTTGGCTGAGAGCAAAAAGCTAACAGCCGCTCAAAAGAAGCAGGTCGTCGCCCAGGTCAAGAAAATCCAATGGGGTGATGTGCCCATGACCAATCACGACTTGAACAAGTTGGAGGATGACGCGTACGATTCTCAAGATCCTGCGGTGCATCTGGCTATTGCAGCCGAAATTCGTAAATGGCGTGATGCCGCTCGAGCCGAGTATGACACACTCTCTTCTGATCTTCGCAAGGTTGAGGAGAAGACAAAGTCTTATCTCGCGGATGAGAACGTCGACCGTGAAAATGTGATGGGCGGCGGGACGACCGAAGAAAGCGTCTGCTTCTGGCCTGAGATGGTGCGCCACGCAAAGAGCTCCGCCGTAATGCGAGCTGATGATGCAGACATTGACCTAAGCGCTGAGCTTGGTTACAAGATCTGAGCACTATTTGTCAACTAATGCCTGTAAATTCTGCACGCCATGGCCAATGACATTACTAACTGCCCTGATGGAGCAGGATCAATCAACAATCCCGCTAACGGAGCAAAACAGCTTGCGCCCTACAAGGCACCTGAAGTTTGCGTAGGTACATGGGAGATCCCAGAGTGTCCTGACACAGTTCAGGAACAGTACGCCGCTGAGAACCTGAACATTAGTGGCGCACCGCTAAATGTGTTCAAATTGCTTGGGGTGCATGAACAAGGTAAACTTGTAGACCTAGTTGGTAACGGAGCTGCGTTGAATGGCACCGACGCGGTGTTCGACGCGCTTGCTCCTACATGGGAGTCGGCACAAGTCGGCATGGCAGTGCTCACGACACCATCATGGGTTGGATATGACTTCGGCACTTTGAAGACCTCATACGGTCAAGAGTCCTATGCGAAGCCTCAACCTGTAACTCAACACATTACATCGTTTAGAATTACCCAACCAAGCGATGGCCGCCGCGCCCTGCAGGTTCGTGTAGAACGAAGTACTGGCGGATTCAAGGTAGACCCTTCTAAGATTAAGTTCACCGGGGTTGGAACAGGCCTGTTCACGGATTTCACCCCAGGTGATGCTGCTGTTCCTGGCACATTTATGCTGGTGGCGAATGGCCCTGCGTCGTTCATGGTGATGTTCGTCACGTCGACAACCAAAGTGATTGGTGTTGCCAACGTTGGCACTAGATTCAACTCAACAATCGGGTCGTTCACGATCACTCGCGGCCTAGTCGACTTTGAAGACGGCGATCTGTTCTCTATCCCTGTAGAGCTAGATTGGGCCCGTGTCGACGTCGTCAATCTGGCAGACACTGGTGAAGCGCAACTTGTCAGAGTAAGACAAAGTGCACCGGCACGATTCTGGAGGCTTGTGCCATTGTCCTTCTCAGGAGCGTCAGTTGACGAACCATGGGAAGTGGATAAGCTAGAACTTTTCGACTACCAAACGACCAGGCTGGATGACATCCAGGACCAGCTCTTTATGGAAAATCGCGATCGCGATTATTCTAAGCAATCTATTTCGTTCAAGGTTTCTTACCAACCATTTGACGCCATCTCAGATTTGTCCAAGTTCGGTTTCCAAATTGCCGACGTATACTCCTTCACTACAGTATTTTCTACTATGGTGAAGGCTTTGGGCCGCCCAATTGTGGTTGGTGACATCCTGGAGCTCCCAAATGAAGTTCAATACGATCACAACCTGAAACCTGTTAGAAAGTTCCTTGAGGTCACGGACACGTCGTGGGACAGCCAAGGGTACACCACTTCGTGGCGCCCAATCACGTTCAAGTTCCAGGCTTCACAGTTGATTCCAAGCCAAGAAAACCGTGACATCGTCGGTACAGCCGACACTCAAAAATTTGTGGTTGATGACGGATCATTCTTTGATGGCATTGAACAAATTCAAACTGCCCCGCTCACGGTATCTGAAGCGGTATTTGAGGAAGCTAGAGCTGCCGTCCCTGAGAAGGGCGGTAACACGCGTGAAGTAGCTTCTGGAACGAGCAGCACTACCGTTCCCGGATCCTATGACGGTCGAGATCTGTACATTGAAGACGGACTTCCACCAAATGGTCTTCCATACACGGAAGGATTCAAACTGCCTGACGTTGCTGGACAAGTTGATGGCGCCTATTTCCGCCTGAACTATGATCCTAAGTTGAACATTGCGTCAAGACTGTACAGGTTCAACATTGTCAAGAACAAGTGGATGTACATTGAGACGGATAGAAGAAGTGAAAGAAATTCGCTGAAGCCATCACAGCAGGAAATGTTCAGGCAAACTCAAACAATGTCTTTGACGTCGAAGAAAGTATGAAGCTCACATTCAAGCAATTTCTAGAAGACATCACTATTGATGACGACGCTTATACAAAGACAGGTAGTGATGATGCAGCCAATGGCGTTGGCGACTATGGCAACCGTATTGTCAACACCAAATGGAAGAGTGTTCCGCTAAAGAAGCCGTTCCCAATCGCCGGTTTTTCAGTCAAGTACAACAATAGTAGGATGTCAAATTGGGGTGATGGCAGGCTATATGATATTGCGTTGATTGACGATGCTAATGGTGCCCTTGCCGTTCATATTGATTGCAGGCCAAAACGCCACAGTGTTCCGGGTGGGTCGATCATTGGTTTGGTAACTGAGCAGCTTTCATCGCACAAAGACTATCGTGGACGTGGTCTTGTCGTCGCTTTGTACCAGTGTCTGGCTGAAAACGGTCAAAACCTTTTCAGCGCCACGCTACAAACTTCTGGCGGTGCAAGCGTTTGGAAGCGTCTAGTACACAAGGTCGATGCTGAGGTGTATGTCGTCATGCCAACACATGCCGCCACAGGAAAGCAGTTCAAGGTGCCAAGAGGCCTAGATCTAGATCACTATGACTACGTGCTGGTAAAGGGCGCTGAAGAACAACTTAATAGAGCTGCGTACGACACAGATGGCGATGCATTCTGGTTTGTCACGCCTGGCATCAATAACTCAATGAAGAAATACGTGGTGACTACATGATTCACAACTATTGGTATGACGCGCAACTACGTTCATACTTGCTACAGTTTGTAGCCATTTTTCAAGGCTTGATGGTTAAAACTGGTAAAGGTTCTTGTGGTGAAGAGCAATACATCACCGTTCCATGCCTAGTCGGCAACAAGGACCGTGTTACGGCCGCCTTGATGTCTGGCAACACTGACAACAGGATGTTCAGTCTTCCAACCATGTCAGTATACATGACAGGATTGGCAATTGCTCCTGAACGTAGAAAGGTTCAGGCGTATGTTGACCACCGCGTCACAATGAGACAAGGCGGTGTGTTTCCAGAAGATCTAACGGTCGTGAAACGCGCGGTTCCAGTGCCGTACAACATGTCACTAGAGCTTAGCATCTATGCGTCAAACACGCAGCAGATGCACCAGATTCTTGAACAAATTCTTGTGTTGTTCAACCCCGACATCCAGATTCAGAAGAGTGATGCACCGTTTGACTGGACAAAGATCACCAAGGTTGAACTCACGGACATCAACAACGAAGAGAATTATCCGTCGTCTCAAGATAAGAGAATGATTGTGTGGACTCTTACGTTTGAAATGCCAATCTTTCTCAGCGTGCCAATGGGCGTTAAGGATGATTTGGTCAGAAAGATCATCATTCAGATTGCTTCCCTTAACGACATGATCGTCAATGAGGTTGATGAAAACGGAGAACTGAGACCATTTGGCGATGTACTAGCCAGTGCTGAGGTCACTAAACGAAATCCAGAAGGCCCTACACCGCCTGAGTTGCAATCATGATAACTTTCAAAGAATACATCACGGAATTGAACACCTCCTCTGAGGAAATTGATGCTTTAGAGGACAAGATCAGAACGGAAGTCGGTCTGGAAAAATTCTGGCTGTATTCTTCCAACTCGCATCCGAATGTTATTGGGCTCCAGCTTATTGTCGTAAGCAAAGAAAATCACGGTGGCGGCCGTGGGACTAAAGCTATGCAAATGCTCTGCGACTATGCAGATAAGCACCGACTAACGATTGTATTGTCTCCTTCAGAGAGAAATGCTAGGACCGGAACTACTTCAAAAACACGGTTAATAGATTTCTATTCCAGATTTGGCTTCATCAAGAACGCTGGCAAAAACAAAGATCCAAGATTCACGGCCACAATGTACCGGACACCAAAATGATCACGTTCAAAACATTCTTACAAGAGAGGGCTTTCAACAGCAGAGAATACAAAAAGGTTCTCGGCCGTTTGGAGGGCGCATTAGTAGGCTTCGAGGTTGAGACCATTGTCTCGCGCCAAAGCCCATACTTCACTGACAATTCCCGTGAACCAGCGGAAACTGTGGATATTTCTAATTTTGACACTCTTGACGAGTTTCAAGAGTATTTCGATATCCACGGCAAAGCAGAACTTGCGATTGAACGTGATCATGCGAAATGGCTGGAAGAAAAACGAGAAGAATTCATTGAGGAAAACTGGGAAAATGAATACGATGATTCTTCAGATGATAGCGATGAAGCTGAACAAGCCGCAAGAGAACTTGCTGGCGAAAAGTTCGATGAATCGCCACCAGAATGGTCTGAGTGGTTTGAAGACACGTACTCAAGTGCTTGGGATTTTGTCTCAGAGTATGGTCTAGACCCTACGTACGGGTGGTATGAAGAAGGCCACATAATTTATACCGGCGAACATGACGAAGACGAGGATGATGATAACTACGACATAAATGTCGCCGAAGACATTGCGTTCGATCTTGCTAAAGAGATTGGCAGTCGTGTTATTGCTCACTCAGATACACATGTTGAGGATTCAAAGAAATGGGCAATTGTTCCTGATACGTCAATTTCAGATAGCGATGAAAAGGTTATTGGTATTGAAATTGTTTCTCCGCCACAGCCTCCAGAGAAAGCTATCTCTGACCTGCGGGCATTGTTCAACTTTATGAAGAAGAACAAATTGGTGACAAACTCAAGCACCGGTCTGCACGTGAATTTGTCCATCCCAAACATCCAAGATCTAGATATGTTGAAGCTGGTGTTGTTCATGGGGGATGAACACGTCTTGAAGCAGTTTGATCGTCAGGACAATAAGTACACAACTTCGCAGCGTCAAGCTATCATTTCCTCGATCCGCGACCGAGGAATGGTTCCTAAGGATGCAAAGGAACTGATGAATTTGGCGCAACATATTCTCATCAGGCGCGGTAAGTACAGCTCAGTTAACCTTACGAAGATCTCAAGCGGTTATTTGGAGTTCAGAGCGGCAGGTGGCGAGGGCTATCACCTCCAATTTGAGAAGGTTAATGAGATCATTGGGCGTTGGATGTCGGCTCTAGAAATTGCTTGTGATCGTAATCTGGAGCGAACCACCTACATGAAGAAGGTGACAAAGCTTCTGAACGCAGTGCCAAATTCCGATGCTAATAACATTGCAGAAATGCCGTTAATTGACGCGCTTAGCAAGTACGATGGTATTGCAACGACCTTGGCGAAGGACGACATAAGTAAATCCAACTTCATCAAAATGTTTGCGCTGGTTGCATCATATGTCGGCGGCAAAATGAAACCAACACTTCGCCAAGCTAAGGAGATCAGAGATCTCCTAAGAAAAAATCAAGTGACGGTCAAAATGATTTCTGACTACGCTGAGTCTAAACAGAATGATGTTGTTGGTGGAGTTAACTTGCCCGAGTATGAAAAATTCATGAAGTCATTCAAATTGATGTAAATTCTGGCGGACCGGCGGCCCCGGTCCTAAATAAACAGACCAAAACAAAGCGGTCATTGACCCTAAACTCGTAGGAGAACTACATGGCAACCCTCGTTTCACCAGGTGTATCGGTTTCCGTCACCGACGAGAGCTTTTTCTTCCCAGCATCGGCACCAACTCTGCCGCTGTTCTTCATTGCTACCCGCTCTGGCAAGCTCCAAACTAATGGCGTAACCCCAGCAGCAGGTACGCTTGAAGCCGGCGTGGTCCGTACTGTGACGTCCCTAGCTCAATCTCTTGAACTCTACGGAGTTCCATACTTCCACGCGGACTCAGCCGGCAATGAAATGCATGGCGATGCTCGTAACGAATACGGCTTGTTTGCGCTGAACCAATTCCTTGGCACAGGCTCTCGCGCCTATGTTGTTCGTGCTAACGTTGACCTCACTGATGAACCAGAAACATTCGTGTCTCTTGGAACACCAGTGGTTGTTGACGGCTCTCTGCAGTTCAACGGTCTTGGAAATGGCGCTCTGACAAACGTGACAGCTGCATCTTCTTCAGTGAAGCCGCAAACTGTTAGCGTTGTGTTCACGTCAGCCACAACATTCTCTGTGTCTGGTTCGAAGACTGGCCACATTGGTACCGGCATCGTTGGAACACCATTCTCTGGCACTAAGGTTTCGTTCAACCTGTCACAAGGTTCGGTTCCTTTCTCGGCTGGTGACATGTTTACGTTCAACCTTGCTTACACTGCTACTGCCGACGCATCTAACGTTGGCAATGGTAAGGTTGTTAACCTGCTTCCTGACGATCTGGCTGTTCCAGAAACAATCACCATTTCATTCGTGTCTGACAGCACGTTTAACGTGGCCGGTTCGGTGTCTGGCGTATCTGCTCCGGGCGTGGTAGGATCCCCTTATGACAACAACAGAGTCACGTTTACGCTCGTTGCTGGTTCGGTTCCGTTCCAAGCTGGCGATGAGTTCACTGTTGTCGTTTCTGATGTTACTGTGTCAGCTCCTCTGGGCGCTAACGACGCTGCTAAGCGTGTGGCTATCGTAACGGCACTGCAGTCCGCCATCAACAGCAACATTGATGTCCGTTCTGAACTGTATGAGTTCAACCTTGTCGCTTGCCCTGGTTACCCAGAAGTTGTCGATGAGCTTGCTGCGCTCTGCACCGACATTCAAAGCGAAGCGCTTGTTATCGCTGACACACCTTGCAATAAGACTCCTGATCAAATTGCCCAATGGGCTCTGACGTCTGAGCGTGTCGTAAACAACAACGTTGCGTACTACTACCCATGGGGTCTGGCTTCCAACCTCGACGGTCGTAACGTAATGTGCGCTCCATCAGGTATTGCACTCCGCACCATCGCATACAGCGATAACCAGTCATATGTTTGGTTTGCTCCAGCTGGTGTTCAGCGCGGTGTTGTGTCTGGTGTCACAAAGGTCGGCTACGTCACTGGTACTTTGGGTACTGCTACGACTTTCGTTGAGACAAACCTCAACGCTGGTCAACGTGATAACCTGTACGAATACGACAAGAACATCAACCCAATCGTGTATTTCCCTGGGCGTGGCATTCTGGTTTGGGGTCAGAAGACTTCAGCACCTGCAGCTTCTGCTCTGGATCGTATCAACGTTGTTCGTCTGGTTTGCTATCTGCGTCGCACACTGCGCAAGGGTGCAATGCCTTTCGTGTTCGAACCAAATGACCAGATCACCCGTGACAACCTGAAGGCATCTGCTGATGGCATGCTGTCGGATGTTCTTGCCAAGCGTGGGCTGTATGACTTTGCAACTCTCTGTGATTCGTCAAACAACACAGCGACTCGCATTGACAAGAACGAACTGTGGCTTGACGTGGCTATCAAGCCTGTTAAGGCTGCAGAATTCATCTACATCCCAATCCGTGTCGTGAACACTGGAGCGGACATCTAAGGTCTAGCTTAATGGAGGGGCATATCAGCTCCTCCATTTAGCTGGCGAGGTTTTAGCCGGTCTTCCGGTGCTACTTAAACCCCGACAACCAGCTAAATACTAAGCACGACCTAAGACAAAACGGAGATTCCTAGTCATGGCAACCCTTTCACAATTTGGTATTCCCGGAGCTGGCACGGGTCACCTTCACCCAAAACAGAAGAACAAGTGGCGCGTCACCTTTGCGGGTATCGGCAAGCTTGTTTCTGGCTTCAACTCGCGTGACCTGACATTGCAGGCTACAACAGTTACTCGCCCGCAAATTGAATTCGAAGAAGTTCAAATTCACCGATACAACAGCACTTCCTACATCGCTGGTAAGCACACCTGGTCTCCTATCAACCTGACGGTTGAAGACGACATCGGTGGTCTTGCTGCCAAAGTCATTAAGGCTCAGCTCGAAACGACGCAGCGTCTTGTTGGCGTGGATCTTGACGGTCGTTGGTTGAACACCGCTGCTGCCGGTTCGGACTACAAGTTCGGTATGAAGCTTGAAATGCTGGACGGCGATGAAGGCGTTCTCGAAACCTGGATCCTTGAAGGTGTCTGGATTCAAAGCATGGACGGCGGCGATCTGGATTACTCGGCATCTGACGCAGTTACCATCCAACTGGTTCTTCGCTACGACCACGCTCGCTCAATTGATTCCGGAGAAGGCGTCAAGGATAAGCGTGCTACTGGCGGCGATCTGACCTAAAATAATTCTAAATAGATCTTTTAGTATTCTAAAAGGATAGCCCAAATGACAACATTATTAGAAAACCTGAATCATCTTCGCAAGTTGGCCGGAATGCTTCCTTTGGATGAAAGCTCAGATCTTGCTAAGCGTGTAAAGAGCGCTCAGCGCGCTCTTTACGAAAGTGAAGACATTCACGGTCAGCTCTTGGCATGCTCTAAAGGCCAAGAGCTTAAAGGTGATCTGTCTAATTTTCTTAGCAAGCTAAATGATGCTGCAGTTGGCAAGTTACGCGATTTGGTTCTCAATTCACCAGACAACTTTGGTATTGATGACTGCGGCGAAAAAGAATTTGACAAATTTGCAAATCTCTGGGTGTCAGAAATCGTTGTTACTAAAAAAGATTTCATTGTAACTGTCAACCTCGATCTTGATGATCTTGGCGGTAGCTCTGACAATTTGGAAAATTTGATCTTTGACACTAAAGGAAAATTTGTCAAATTGAAAAATCACGTCGACGATTATGAAAAGGCATTCGAGCAGCAAAATGATGTTTGGAAATGCGTAGAATAAACTAATTTGGTCAAGCTGGTTACCAACTTGAGAAAGGAATCCTTTAGGATTCCTTTCTTTTTTCTGGTTCAAAAAACCTATAAATACCATAATTCATCATTCATTTCAGATTCATAATGTTCACCTTCAAAGATTATCTAGTCGAAGCGCAGTTTTCAGAAGACGATCTGGCTCGCATCATCAAGGTGTTTGAGCGTCGCCTTCCAAAGCTTCTAGGCGCAAAACTGTACCGATACGGTGGTAAGGATCACGTCCTCCAGTTCAGCGGCTACTCACAAATCCTGTACTTGTTCGACAAGCGCGCCTTCGGCGTTCGTTTCAAGGGCAGTAAGGTTCTCGGCGTGGATGTTTGGAAAACATACAGCACGTCCAGCGCTCCTGAATTCTTCATTGATGTCCGTCAGTTGAACACAACATCATTGATCTCTGCTATTTCTAAACTTGCTTCACTCATTAAGCACCCAGAAGCAGGCACCCACGAAGTCAAGGCAGTGAATGAATCACTGCAACTTGATGAAATGGCGAAGCGTGTCACTGACGACAGCTTCTACAAGATGGTTGTTGCGGAGTACGGTGAGCACGCGGCCGAATCGGTTACGTGGGATCAGATCAAAGCGGTAGCTGATAAGAACGACGTTCTGATTCCTGCTTATATCCGTAGTCAGAAGATTGGTCGTGGTCGTTGGAACTCCAAGCCAGGATCGGTGACCGATGTCGAATCGCGCATGACCACTTCTACTGCCGTGGCAACAACTTCAGGTGAAAATGAGGTCACCCCTGTCGGTAAGAAAGATCCTATCCTGTACATCAAGGTTACAGCTCAGGATCCTGACACAAAGCGCTTCATTCCTGCCGCCGAGTCTAAAGCCGCTCAACAGCTGTACAAACAGCTTGCAAATTCTATGAGCGACCATAAGCCTTCAGAGAAGGAACTTCGCGATCCACAAACTCTTTACGGGCACCTTTCACAGCTCGTTGAAATGGCGTGTAAAGGTACGTTGCGCTCACTGCTGATTTATGGCGGCCCTGGTACTGGCAAGACCTTTACCATCATGCAGACTATCAAGAATGCTGGTATGGTTCCTGGTCGTGATTACGTGAAGATTTCAGGTAAGGCATCTCCAATCTCTATCTATCAAACGCTGTTCATGTTCCGTGAAAATGGCATGATTCTGTTTGACGATTGCGATAGCATGTGGGGTAACGAGGATGCGACAAACATTCTGAAAGCCGCTCTCGACACATCTCCTGTTCGTGAAATTTCTTGGAACGCTCGTAACACTATCAACGTCTCAAAGATGAGCGATGAGAAGAAGCAAGAACTCTTCAAGACAATTGACCGTCAACTGGCCGCTGAAGCAGGCATGGATGATGACACATCTGATGACACATCCGATGATGATACGAAAATTCGCAAGAACGCCCCATTGCGTTTCCCATCTTCATTTGACTTCAAGGGTCGCGTCGTCTTTATCTCTAACCTCAAGAAAGAAGAGTTTGACAGCGCCATCATGTCACGTTCCGCAAAGATCAACATGGATCTGAGCCCTAAGGAAGTGCTGATGCGCATGAGAGCAATTCTTCCAAACCTCGGCGGTGACGATGTTTCGCTGGAGAAGAAAGAGGAGCTCTTGGATCACCTTATTCACATGAACGACAGGGGTGAACTTGACGCAGTGACCATGCGAGAATTTGTCAAGGGTATGAACATTCTGCGGAGTGGTGCTCCAAATTGGAGAGAATTGCTTGTTTATGCTTGATGCCACATAACTGCCGAGCATGCTAAAAAGGACTGTCTAAACTACAGTCCTTTTTTAGTATGACGGAACAAGTTCGTGTTTCAAGCCGCAAATACCACATGATCTACAAGACCACTTGTCTTGTCACCGGGACGTTATCACATTGGAATGCGCGTGTTACGTACCAAGATGGGCGTGAAGCTGTAGCGGCTCTTGGTATTCCTGACAGCACCCTAACTTACCGCCTGTTGTCGCCAAACTGGTTGAACCGCATATACGCAGATCAACCGGAGAAAGATCCGGCACTTGCTGGTGCCCGAGCGCGCGGCGCATACAGGCAGGTTGACTAAATATACACACGTGGCTACAAAGAGTACATGCCACAAGAACTTGAGCTGGTAAAAATAATGGCTGACATTTCGCAACTAGTTAAATCCGCAGGGATTGACGCAAAAAGAACTGCTGTCGAAACGTTCGGCATGGCGGTGGAAGACTTTGCGGGCACCCCCATCAACGACTATTTGCGAACAGTTTCAGGCCAAAATGAAACTGCGCAGGTTAATCGGAATGATGGATCTTGGTACGCATCTTCTTACGCGGCTTCACTTGCTAATTCCAAATTCAGACCTAAGCTGAAGTTCTTGTTCCGTGTGGAGTTCTTGTTTGATGATAAGGTTGCTGCGCAATTTGGCATCTCGAACACGCAAGAGTGGAAGAGAAATTTTACGTTTCTCATTAAGAGCGTTGATAGACCAAAGGTCGACTTTGAGTACGAAGAAATCAACCAGTACAACTTCCGCACGAAGGTTCTGAAAGCGATTAAGCACCGCGAGCTGACGATGACATTCATGGACGACGTTGGGAACAACGTCTATGAGTTTTTCAGATTCATGATGATGGTGCACTCGCCAATTACACGTCGCTCGGCTAATGCATCCCAGGACATCGCCAAAGCTTACACTGCCTATACTGGGTCTGGCATGGAGTTTACCAACGAATTTGGTAACGTGAATGACTTCGCCCACCGTGGTACGGTGAATACTGCCCTTGGGAACGTCATCAAAGCAATCAAGGTCACGCAGTTCTGGCTGAACAATGCCGAAGCTATCACAAGCGCGGCGCATCAGGTCTCATTCTTTTTCATCAACCCACGCGTGGTGTCGTTTGATCTCGATGACGTTAACCATGAGACGTCTGACCCAAACCTTTTCACAATGCAGTTCGACTATGACTTCATGGTCATGAGCAAAAACGACGCACTTGAAAAACTGGACGCGTCTAAAAAACTTCCACCTGTAGGATCAGCCCCTGGAGATGCTGGCCCACCAGCAAATAGCTCGCAAAGCTCTCAAGGCGGCAACAACCCCTATTCCTCGATCCTCACAGGGGCTGCCGGCAGAGCCACGCAGAAGCTGTCTAGTGAGACTATTGGCCGAGTTGTCCGACAAGTGCCGGGGTTGGGCAGTGTCGCCGGCACGATTAGTGGTATTTCTGGCAACATGACAAAGAACTTTCTCACGAAGGGAATCAATCAGGCGTTTGCCAGACCTACTAGAGGTTTAGTGGTTGACAACTCTACGGTTGGTGCAGACTCGGCAACATACGCGACAGCGTCTGGGAGCTTTGGCCCTGGACAGCCTGGCGTAGACACAGAAGCATGACATCATGCTTTTAAAAGAAATCAAGGTGGACTGATGTCTAGAGCAGGTGGTCGTACAACAATGAAGGGGCGGTTCATTCCAAAGAACCCCCAAAAGTATCTGGGCAATCCTGATAAGATCATTTTTAGAAGCTCATGGGAAGTGATGCTTTTCAAATGGCTTGACAACTCACCAGCGGTGCTTCAGTGGGCAAGCGAAGAGTTCAGCATTCCATACATTCACCCGCTAGAAAATCGAGTAGCAAATTACTACCCGGATGCTTTGGTGATTTACAAGGACAAATACGGTAACTTGAAAAAGGAAATCATTGAGATTAAGCCTTACAAAGAGACCGTCCTGACACCTAAGGCAACCGACCGTGATAAGTATGCTTTAGCGGTCAACCAAGCGAAGTGGAAGGCTGCCGCTAGGTTTGCCGAACAACAAGGCATGGGTTTCCGGGTCATAACAGAAAAAACTCTTTTTAGAACAAACGGCAAGAATCGCTAAATAAGTCTCAAACAAGAAGACTTATGTCAACCGTGCACACACGCAAATTCCACTACATCTACAAGATTACTCGCTTTGATGGCGCGTTTTACATTGGTATGCATTCAACTAATGATCTTGAAGATGGGTATTTTGGCAGCGGCCAGCGTCTTTGGAAGTCCATCAAATATCACGGTAAAGATAAGCACTCAATGGAGATCCTTGAGTTTTTGCCGACCCGCAAAGAGCTTGTGGCTCGTGAAAAACAAATCGTCAATGAGGATCTTTTACAAGATAAGAGATGTTTAAACCTTTGCACCGGTGGTGGATATGCGCGGCGTGCGCCAGATGATCCAAATGGTGCGGTGCAAAAATCAGCAGCGCTAAAAGCGTACTACGCTTCTGAAGCTGGCCAAGTAACAAAGCAGAAGTTGTCAGAGATCCACACAGGCCGTAAGCGCACTGAAGAAACGAAAGAGAACATGAGTGTTGCAGCTAAAGAGCGAATGTCTCGAATGCAGGCTGATGGTTCCTGGGAAGAAGTGAAGCGAAAGAACGCCGAAGCGCATAAAGGCAAGAAGCAATCTGCTAAGACAATTGTAAAACGTAATCAGGCCATTGCAGCTCACAAAGAAAAAAATGGTGGCAAGCGCACCTTCTCTGATGAAGCACGTCTAAATATCTCCAAGTCTCTTATTGGTTCCGCGCGAAATGTAAAATCCTGGAAGCTTATGGGGGCCGACGGTTCATTGTTGGAAATTACTAATCTACAGCGGTGGGTAAGAGATAATGGCTTTAAGTGCAGCGGTGTTGTCATTCGCGATCCGCGCGGCAACATAATCTACAGAATCAAAAAGTAAATGTTCAAACAGACTTTTAAATTGTTCATGGAGTCTAAGGAGCTGGGTGTTCTGCGCCCACGCCCTCTGTCGCCCGTAGAACGAAATAAGGCAAAGGCCGCTGCATCGGCCGCAATCATTATTCATGACACCATCAAGCAGCAGACAGTCACTTCTGAAGAGGTGAAAGTTCTTGCTGAGCGCCTGAAGAAATTTGCAAAGATCAAGTACGTAAAGCAGCTTCTCAAGTCCCTTGAAACCATGCTCACCTCGTACGAAAAATATGAGCGGTCCGGAGAGAAGGTTCTTGCTAGACACGCAGAAACCAAGCAGAATCTAAAGGATATGAGGGCTGCTTTTCTGTCGTCAAATCTCAAGAAGACCAGGGATCATGCGGAGAAATTGAACGTTCACATTAATGATGTGGACCACCATATTGACATTGGACCTCGCGCCCATTCCCATTTGAAGAGCCATTTCCTATCTCAACCATCGATCTTTGGCACAACTAGATTGCTTGCCACCATCAGTGCCGCTGATTATGACAAGATCCATGCGCTAGATTTTGGATCTACGTTGTACACTACAGTTGACTTCCCGACTAGTAAAGAAGATGATTTTGATTACGTGCTTTATTTCCTAACGCACTTGACGACATCTCCTAAGCCGATTCGTATTGACGCGGAGCACGATTTCCGCCTGCACACAAAAGTTAAGCACTCTTCGAATGATAAATATGATGAGCTATCGGCTCTCATGGACAAGTACTTGCACAGCAACAGTAAGGACTTGATCCCTAAGATCATGAAGCTTATCCAGAGCATTCCGTCGATTCGTGACGCCAACAACAAGGCAAAGCTAAAGCATACCACGGTTTACCGTGGTGTTGGATTTGTCGAAGGTGAAGACTTGTCTGATGACGAAATCATCAAACAGGACCAAGCCAACCGCTACGTTGCCACAAGCGAGTCAAAGAGAGCTGCAAAGAACTTTGCAATGCAGAAGGGTCACCTTGAAAGCGATGAGATGCGTCGATCCGCGCACGGGTATATCATCGTTTACCATGTCAAACCTGATGCAATTCTATTCGATACCCGCGTCGTTGACACGGTGTACGGTGAATCTGAAATCCTGATTGACGCTACCAAAGCTGAAGTCGTAGAAATACTTGAAGTATGAGCGAAGAAAACAAAGCTATCCGCATCCAAACCTATGGATCATCTTACGGTGGAAACACTGTTGATATTTTGTCAGGGTTTGGTGGCGATGAAATTACTGTACGCCTCCCAGGTGTTCCAACCGAATTGAAGTATAAAGTTCCAGAGGCTCTAAAGTTGGATATGTTTGATGTGATTCACCAAGAATTCGGTGATAAGCTTGATGCAATCCAGCTAAAGCACGGCGTTGACGTTCGTAAGAAAGTGAATGCCGAGATTGTTTCAGCTATTCGGTACAATGTTTTTGACGCGCAGGAACTACACGCGCTCGAGCAAAATTTCAAGAACGAGGTTGATGAGATCATCAACCACTTCAGAACTTTGATGCAGGCGCACCTGATTGATTACGCTGCAGACAAGCATAAGACTCTTGCCAAAGAGCTCAATCATCTCATGGGAGCCGCGCACCGTGAACTAGATGACGTTCTTGCGCTCGGCGAAGAGGCATTAAAAAATGGTCATGAAAAATCCGCTTGATACGCTTTTTGACATCGAAGACTCGATGACCACTGGTGTTGAGATTGACGACTACGAGCAAGCATCATCACAAGAGATTGCGGCCCTACAGTCTCCAAATTCATCTCCCGCTGTCGTTGAGAAGGACGCTGAGGATGTCGAGAACGATGCCAGATTTGATGAAGTGTATTCGACGGCAATTGAGACGTTTCAGAACCAGATGGCGTACACCGAAATCATTGAGCCGCGGTATGCAGCACGCAATGCAGAAGTTGCAGCTACATTCTTGAACCTTGCGCTTCAAGCCGCGTCAGCCAAGGCCAGGGTCAAGACGGATCGTAAGAGATCCACGATGTTTATTCCACAAGCTGGCGGAAAGACTGTCAATAACACGATTGTCGCAAGCAGAGAAGAAATTCTACGCATGATTAGTGTTGACGCTGAAACCAAAGAAATAAAATGATGCGCTTGTCATCGTGCTAAATAAAGACAAATCACAATATCCGGAGACCATATGTCCATCCTTAAAGACCTGCTGCCGCTGATCACTGAAGCACGAAACACAATCAGCTTTTCAGACCCTGATCGTGATGTTGGTGCTGTAGAGCGCGAAGGCGCCGCAAGAGATGCAATGCATGCTAAACAGAAAGCGTCATCATCAAAGTGGGAAGCGCTAGTAAAGAAGCTTAAGGGCAAAGTCCGTTTCCACCGCGAGAGCGACGGCTTGCGCAGCCACGAAAAGCCGTTGATTACTGCTGATATTCCAGGTGGTTTTTCTATTGGTGAATGGCGTCATACCCAACTCTTGGAATTTGAAACGCCGATCTCAAAAGATGAACACCGCAACAACATTGTGCGCATTTGGAAAAAGCACGGTATTTTGCGTTACCCAACAGATTTCTACTCCATGGATGGTTGCCCAGTCACATCATTCAACGCTGTGGTCATTGGCTATTACTCTTCACTTGAGGGTGAAGAGGGTGATGCGGTGGTAAAAGCTACCATTGAAACGTACAAGTACATTTCTGCCGTAATCAAGAAGTAAGCGGGTTACGTTGTGAAGCTAAGCGAACTTCTCTTCATTGGTGCTGTCTTTGAGGCAAACTCTCTGTCAAAGACGGAGTATTCCTCGTGGCACGACTGGCTGGCTCATCTCCGGTCCAATTTTAAAGGCGTATGGATTGACGGCGACCACAAGTCGACAAATATTGTCCAGGCAATGGTTGGGGCAAAGCCATACGTGAAGGGCAAAACTCTTGTCGTTGGTGAGTGGAGTGGCTCCAAAGGGGTCATCTACAACCGTGCGAAGGAGCTTGCGCAGAAGTTCGCCGCTGACCCTGAAAACAAAGGGCCTAGCACAAAGCCTGACGCCAATGGTGTTATTGAAAACCCTGATCCAAAGAGCCCGCTTGGCATGGCTAAAAAGATGCTGGGGTCTCCAAAAATCAAGCGTAAATCTAGCTTGCCAGATACTGACCTACACCACGCCAAGCGTGTTGGTTTTGAGAAAGTGGAAAGCGCAGCTGGCCCTTGGTATTTGCAGTTGTTCACCTACCTAAAGAACCACTTTGTGCAGGTACAATCTCCTTCTAAAGATGTCTTTTACGTGCAGCCGGTTTATGAAGGGAAGCTTTCAGCCTTAGCTCTCGCCGAGGGCTCGAAGTACAAGGCATTGAGAGAACCGGTCACAAATGAAACGCTCTCTTACAACGTGACCGGCTGGCACGCCACGTCTGTAGACAATTGGGCAAGCATCAAAAAATCTGGATTAAAGCCAGGAATGGCTGAAGCATCCGGCCAGCCATGGGATTCAAAGTGGAAGGGTAAGGCGGTTTACTACCACCTCACGTTCCCATCGCATGAAATTGATAATTGCTCGTTCAATGGTGAACTACACTCTGTCATCATTGAAGCTAGACTTCATGGCTACGCTGGCTATTTTGTACCTGATGAGGACGTCAGCGAAGATGTGAACTACACTCCTGAAGCCATTAAGAATGGTGAAGCAGTAGCTTATGGGTACGTCGTTCCAAGAAGCGATTTTGTGTGCATTCACTTGCCAGATGTTCCTGAGTCCCATGAGTGGGCAGAGGCAAATTGCAAGGGGTTTAACGTTCGCTTCCACGAAGTATCATGAAGCTTGTTCAAATTAAACCGACCATTAAATCAAAAGGGTCGGTTCCAGCCGGCAAAGCCAAACAAGTAGACTTTGGCGTTATTGGCGTGTCTATCGGAATTGAACAACCCAACGGCGACACGTCAAGATCTGACATTCCAATGCCAAAGTATAAGACGTTCCCTGGGCAGACTCAGGGAACGAAATAAAACATCGCAAAATCTCTATCACTATGGACAACATTCTCAGAAACCTCCTAATGGCTCAGCGCTGTGCGCACGTTCACCACTGGAGAGTGAAGTCTTTTTCCCTTCATATGGCTCTTGGGGAGCTGTATGAACTGCTGGCCGATTTTGCTGATGAATTGGCAGAGATCTATATGGGCGCTACTGGTGAAACAGTGAACCCAGAGCAATCAGACCCCAACCATTTCAGCCAACTAGATCCTCTTGAGTTCATCAGGCAACTGCAAGAAGTTCTTACCCAGTTGAAGCAGGATGTTCCATCGGGTGCATTGATGAACAAGTATGAAGAACTGCAAGCCGCTGTTGCCAAGGTGAAATATAAAATGGAGAACCTAAAGTAGTGTCACCTTTCTGCCGTAACCGCTAAATAGGGCTGTCTAAACCACGGCCCTATTTTGTGTGTCAAATCAAGTTCGCGCCTCACGCCGCAAGTTCCATATCATCTACAAGACGACCTGTTTGGTCACCGGTCGGTACTACGTTGGGATGCATTCAACGGATGACTTAGAAGATAAGTATCTTGGTAGTGGAGTTCGTCTCACGAGATCAGTAAAAAAATACGGTAAAGAACAGCACATACGAGAGATTCTTGAAGTTCTACCATCTCGTCAGGCTGCCTCAGCTAGAGAGAAAGAGCTAATCACAGAAGAAATGAGAGCTGATCCGAATTGCCTAAACTGCGGAGTTGGAGGTCTTGGGTCATCACCACGACCTAAAGACACAGAAGAAACCAAACGCAGACGGTCTCAAGCGTCAAAAAAGATGCACGCAAATTTAACCAATGAACAGAGAGCAGAACGATCAGCAGCAATCAGCGCCGCAAACAAGATCGCGTTGAACACTCCGTCAGCAAAAGCCGCGCAATCGGCCGCCGCAAAGAAGCGATGGGAAGATCCTAAATATGTTGAACAATTGAGCGATGCCCTGCGCGCTAGAAAACATACTGACGAAACAAAACGAAAAATGTCAGATGCAAAAGTAGGAAAGAAACTTGTGAGAACACTGGAACATAATGCCAAGATTGCAGCAGCCCATAAGGCACGTCGTACAAAGCTGAAGGAACAACAATGAGTTCACCGTCTAATTTTGCTAAGGCTGAAGTAGAGTTCAAAAAGCTTGACGATCTGCCGAATAAGGGCTTTGGTAAGCCACACACCGTTCAGGACGTTATGCGCGCCATGAAGGTTCTGCACACCATGGTACACAAGCAGTCAGAGAAATATGGTGGCGAAGAGTCTAAGTTGCTCCCAGCAGGAATTGCTGAAGCCGCACCAACTTTCAAAACTTTTTTGAAGATTTGTGAAGCCGCCCGTGATGTCAATGAAGACGTGACTCCAGCTGAGCAAGAGAGACGTAAAGAGCTCTATGACAAGTGGCGTAAGCTCATCAACATGACACCTTCACAGATTGAGGCGTTCAAGAAGAGCCAAACTGAGAAGGGTCGCAAAGACCCAAAGAAATACCCTGGTCTAAAACCTAAAGAAGCCGCCTCGATCGGTATTTCCTCAGGCGTACAGAGCGCTGAGTGGATTATCAAAATGAAGAGAACGCCCGTTGGCCAATGGTCCCCAGAGATGTGGAAATGGGCCGGAAAGCAAGTGAGCTTTGTATCGCGTATGCTCGGAAATGCTGGCCCTTTGCGTGATGAGAATGGTGAGCCAACGCGAAAGCTACTCAGTCTGAAAATCTGGGGCCACAACCCGAGGTCTTAACACCGGAAAGTGTTAATAGTGAATGGGATCAATATTCTACATTCACGGGTTAAACTCTAGCGAAGCTTCCTTTGCTTACCTTGCAAAGGAAGTTGGTGGCGTGCCCCAAATAAACTACGATTCACACCAGCCTTTAAGTCAGTCCGTGGCTCAAGTGTCTGAGATGATTCCCAAGAATGAGCCAGTAATCCTTATAGGCCATTCTCTTGGTGGGCTGATAGCCACTACTATCGCGATGAATAAATCACACGATGTTCAGAAGGTAGTTGCTATCAGCTCTCCGTTTGCCGGCTCTAAGTTTGCGTATTGGGCAAGCTGGTTCTTTGCCGGCTTTCCCGTTCTGAGAGACCTGACACCTATTAGCCCTGCGATTGTCAGACTTGCCCGCAACAAAGTTGATTGCCCGCATATGACAATCGTCACCACAGCTGGCTCTTCGCCATGGTCACTAGAACCAAATGACAGTATTGTCACCGTCTCTAGTCAAAGCGCTCTTACTTATAGCAGTAAGGCGCAAATCAACGCTAATCATTTTGAAGTCCTAACGCACCCTCAGACCGTGCAAATGATTACCGCGTTCTTAACAGACAATGATTGCACTGCATGAAGTTGTTAGGCTGATCTGCGTCACAGCCAATATAGAAAGAGATCCAAACTAATGGCTAAGAATCCAAATTTGAAGCGTGCTCACGAAGAGAGTGAGTATACACCTGAACAAATCATGGAACTTAAGAAGTGTATGGATGATCCCATCTACTTCCTAGTCAACTATGTAAGAGTTACTCACCCGCTGCACGGGTCGGTCCCTTTCAAGCTCTACGATTATCAGATCGAGATGGTTAACGCCATCCACAATAACAAAGACACTGTGTTACTCTGTTCGCGCCAGATGGGTAAAACCACCGTCGCTGCAATGTACATTCTTTGGTATGCTCTTTTTAACAAAGACAAGCGCTGTGTTATTGCTTCTAAGGCAATGGCCCACGCTGTTGAAATTCAATCTCGTGTCAAGTTCGCCTATGAAGAGCTACCACACTGGCTCAAGGCAGGTTGTAAGTTCTACAACCGCACTTCAATTGAGTTTGACAATGGCTCTAAGATCATCTGTGAAGCCACATCTGAAAAGACTGGCCGTGGTAGCTCACCATCAATCATTTTCCTTGACGAAATTGCGTTCATTTCGCGCCGCATTCAAGAAGAAATGTGGGCATCGCTGACGCCAGCTCTTGGTACCGGTGGTAAGTTCATCATCACGTCCACCCCAAACGGTGACTCTGATTTGTTTGCGCAGATTTGGTTCCGTGCAAAGAGCAAGCAGAACAGTTTCGTTCCTCTCGAGTTCTTATGGTGGCGTCACCCAGACCGTGATAAAGCATGGTACGACGACATGGCTGGCAAGCTTGGCCCTATCAAGGCAAAGCAGGAACTTGATTGTGAATTCCTATCTTCAGATGCCCTTCTTATCAACTCGATGCGCTTGGCCTCACTCAGATATGAGAAGCCATTGTGGGAATCACTTGGTGTCAAGTTCTGGGTTCCAGAAGAAGAGTTGGGTGGTAGCGACAAAATCTACATGGTGTCGATGGACCCTGCAACAGGATCCGGGCGCGACTTCACGTCAATTGAGGTGTTTGACTTCCCTGGATTGACACAGATAGCGGAGTACAGGTCGAATGACGTCAACATTCCGCTTATCTATGCGAAGCTGAATTGGTTGCTAAAACGCCTGACTCAAAACAACGGCAAGGGGCGAGCAGAAGTTCTTTGGACGTTTGAACGAAATGGTATCGGCGAGGCTATCTCTGCGTTGTACTACAACGACGAAAACCAAGTTGATTTTGCTGAGCTCGTGTCAGATCATCCTGCCAAGTTCGGCGTGTTTACTACGGGCCGACAGAAAGTTGTGTCAGCTTTGCAGCTGAAGAACTTGGTCGAGAAAGCAGATGGCAAGGGTATCATCATCAAGTCTGAAGATTTGATCTATGAGCTCAAACATTTCGTGTCCAAGGGAAATGGATATGAAGCGAAAGCTGGCTGCACCGATGACTCTGTCATGGCTACCCTTGGCGTCATGCGACTGTTGAAGCGTCTCTCTGAGTACAACGAAGACGCTTTCCGTAAGGTCAACGAGTACATCGACCCTGAAGCCTCCATGGATGACAACGGAGACTACGTACCATTTGGCATCTTGTGAACCTGAAAAATCGTGTGTCAACTTAAGGCACACGATTTATGATTACCGCAACAGATCTAAATTGGACAAATCATGAAACACCACAGCATTCGCTCCCAGTTAATTAGTACACACATGTGTACCTTAACTGAAGGAGAAAATCATGAGAAAGGATTTCCACCGCGTTCTCACTGAAGACCCGCGCGTTGGTGGCGGTAAGTTTAGCGAATATCGCAACTGTCACAACAACCGTGTCTTTGATGAAGACGCCGTCGGAGGCAAGGAATCGATGATGAAACGTCGGCGCATCGCCAGGGGCGAGCGCAAGAACTTCGGCGATCATCTGAATCCGTTGCGCAAGTGGATTCGCAAGCAAGTCGGCCGTAAGTGGAACGACGTGTACAGCGAAGTGTGCGACCTTTTTGACCAGCGCAGCCAGACTAAGTATCACGTACACTTGCACATTTTCGCAAACTTTGTAGAGATCAACACGCGAATGGTTGACGGTGAGGTTTGCATTTTCACGCGTCATTCTGGATGGAAAAGCGTGAAGAGCAATCTGTACATTGAGTTCTACGTCCATCCTGTCACTGGGGTGCTGCACCGCAACACGAAGGACCATCTGCCGGGTCATCGCCACCGGGCAGCCAAGGAACAACTAGAACGTAAAAATTCGGTGTTCCGCGTGCATGATTCCCGCACGCATTTGTTCTTTGTGGATGGTCAGTGGTGGGTGTATACACTTGCCAAGATCCCAGAGCTTCGCGTCACGTACCTCTGCCCACCTTCGTGGAGCATTCGAGATCGCATGAAATGGGATGTTCTTCCACAAGAAGAGCGTGAATTGCTCGGCACCAAGGCGTTCGTTCGTGATGATTATGACCCCATTCCAGAGCCGGCCGTTTTGGAAGACCGATGGGGATTCACACTCTTGAGAGAGTACCCGGCAGATATGTACTATGCCTCCAAACAGGTGGCCAGCAAAAAGATCTTGAAAAAGCATGGCCTGCTTGGTCAGGGTGTCAGCAAAGAGAAGACGATGTCCCATCGGGAAGCGGCTAAGTACCGTTGACCGGAAACCCACCTCGCGTGGCGGCGCAGGTGGGTTAAGATACTACACAAACTTCTGAAGACTTGAATGACCCCTGACCAGATCAACAGCCTCTTTGAGTTCGCGGGTGCGCTGTTTATACTCAACCATTGTCGCGTGCTGCACAGAGATAAACTTGTCGCAGGTGTGAGTGTGCTTAGCACCTTCTTTTTCTTCTCTTGGGGCGTGTGGAACATTTATTACTACCCGCATCTTGATCAGACCTGGAGCTTTTACGGCGGGCTGTGCATCAGCCTCGCAAACACGCTCTACATTGGTATGCTCATCAGATATAAGTATGGACAGCGTCTGAGAAAGTTTGTTGGATGAGCATTGTTGTTTTCTGGATAGACGAGTGCGAGACGGATAGCCTTGCGCCCTCAATTTACTGGGAGTCTCGCTTTAAGGTTTTTGACGACAGCGCGCTTGGTGAAGCTCTGGCATTCGCCGAAAAAACTCGCAAGTGCGGTCATCGTCACGTCACGATCAGCACGGAGCTGAGTGGTTGTGTTGGTAAATCTGGTGTGTCCTCGGTGCAGGATGGAAAAACTCCTGACGGACATGAGTATGAATGGTCTAAGCAGCACCGAGGTGGACCACCCTTAATTGAGTGATATGCCGTACTTGACTTTTCATCGTGCTAATTTCGTCGCAAGCATAGACCCCATGTACCGAAACATGCTCTACACTTGCGAAAAATACACTACGGAGCCGGTTATCAGGGTTGACCTGGGTGATGCCACAGGTCCTATTTGTTTCAGACTTACAAGGTTTGGTTGTCAAGACCGTGGGGTTCCATTTTCCGAGTATCGACCGGATCAATGGTTAAAGCAAGACAAAATGAGTTCGCTGCGGATTCGATTCTACTGTTGCTCTCCAAGCGTAAGAACCAAACGAACGAAGAACATCAAGGGAGATGAAGACTAATGAATGAGAGCCCAGCCTTTCAAGATTCAAAAGAAGCGATTATTAGCTGTGTATTCTCGTTCATCGACCGGATGAACGACGTGTGCGACGTTGACACCGCAGATCGAATTGTGAGTGAGTTCACAACTAAGATGAACCCACTCATCGAAGAGTATCTAGAGCTCAAGTTCGCACCGAATCATGCTCGCCATCAACTATGGCTAGAATTTCGCAGCCAAGCAGAGGTTGCAGAAAATAAGGCTAGACGCAAAGAAATGGTGCGATCTACAAAGAAATTTTGACGAATTTCGCAAGCTTCGGCAGAAATAAATCAAGGGACCAGAAGGTCCCTTGATTGTTTTAGTGTAATCTTCTCTTAGTCTAGGAAGATCACGCGAGCTGTGCCGGCCTGAGCCGTGTGGAACGTGAGTTCGACAGTGTTCGCGTCAACAATTCGCATGGAATCAGGGAACAACACAGACTTCGTATCGTCAAACGCCTGGATGATGACGTTTTCAGAGTTCAGGTTGTGCGTGACAGTCCATGTGGTTGCGGCAGAGAAATCTGCAACAAACTTACGAACGCCAACAGTCATACCCTTCAACGTGCCGTTCACCAGAGCGAGCACTTGACCTTCGGCAAGCTGAACCGCGTCAAACTGACGAGGACCAGCGCCACGGCGCACAATGATGGTTTCCTGTGGAACGTCGCTGTTCAAGTAGCCACGTTTAGGGAGTTCTTGCTGGACAAAGTCCTCAAATGCGCTCATTATGCCGCCTCCATAATGTCAAGCTGCAGCGTGCCAGTTGTGTTAGAACCCGCAAAGGCAGCGTCGGAAATGTAGAGGTACGAACCGGTCGGATCATACTGTCCTTGGGCATTCACGATAGTGAAGCCTTGGAAGTGATCGTTTGTATCGTTGTATCTGGTCAGCACTGTAGCACCAGTGTAAGACGCAGTTACCTTAGTGATGTCAACCACGTTAGTGCCGATTGCAGCAAAGCGTGCGAAGGCAGGGAACGTGATCGTTCTTGTTGGGAAGCCACCAACGGTGTATGTTGCACCAGCTGTGATGGTAGTACCAACGACGTTTGCCAAGTTAGTCAGCGAAGCCGTGAAGGTCTGCGCGCCCTTTGGGTTGCTGTCGACAATACGTAGAGTTCTTGTCCAAGTGGTACCAGAGCCAGCCCATGAACCTTGGAAGGTACCTGACGAAGCGGTGATGTTTGGAGCAGAATTCAGACGCTGAGACGCCGTAACCGTGATCGTGTAATCGATGCCTGTTGCTGAGGAACGCAGACGTGCTGGGTTACCAGTGATGGTGATAGCACATGTTGGTGCAGCATCAGAGATGGTGACCGCGGCTTGCGCTGTAGTAACGGCGCCGTTTGAAGCCTTCGTGGCGGTGATGGTGTAGTTGTTCACACCAAACACATATGTTCCACTGACACGTGTCACTGTCTTAGAGGCAGCGTAGGTGTTCGGGTTGGCAACAGTTAGATCTGCCGATGTGCTGTACGCGACGCTGTCGGCATTAGTGACAGTGGCCGCAACAGTTGCAGTTTCAGAGCCCTTCAAACCAGACTGTGAAGCAGGATATGTGACAGTACGAGCACCAATCGTTGGGAAGGTTTGGTTCAACGTGATGGAGTTCGTCGACTGCAGTGAGTTACCAAATGTGCCGAGCGAGTTTCTAGCACGAGCAGTAATGAACTGCGCGCCTGTCAAACCGGAGACAGTGAATGTTCCGTTGAATTCGCGATAGCCAGCACCGAACGAATCAGGAGCACCGACGGTTGCTGTAGCAAGAGCCGAGGCTGCGCCACCCGCGATAACTTCAACATAAGCGGCACTATTAGGAACGCGACCGGTAAATGAAACGACGTCACCGGCCTTGGCTTCAGTTTGCGTACCAGGGAGAGCACCAATCTGAAGAACGTTCACATCTGGACCTGCAACTGCTCGCTTCACAACCAAAGTTGCTGTCGCATTTGACGAAGATGTTGCGGTGATGACGGTGTCTTCAGTCACACCCGTGAGGTTGGCAGTGGCGGTAAATGTGCGCTTATCGCCCGCATTGGCGGTGATTGTTGCCTGAACGGCGCCGCCAGCTTGTGGGGGGACCGTGGTAATGGTGACTGTTGGACTGAAGAAAGCTGACCCACCCTCAGCGTACAGAGTCACTGTGACGTTGTTGGTGTCGGTGGTTGCTTGGGTGATAACAGCATTTACAGGAACAGTGTTAGGGACGTACTGTTTGCTTCCCACAATACCGGTACTGGTTGGAGTAACGTCTGTGAAGAAAAGTCCGCCTTGAGCTGCTCCACCAACTCCCGATTGAACTGCTTGGTCAACGTATTGCTTCGTGACCGCGTCCATCGACTGAATTGGATCCGCCGTTAGGGTGGCGTGTTGGAAGATCTTCATGGTATGAGCTTTGTGAAGTCTATAGAATTGGGATAGGCTATTTAGCATTCGGGGACCACGAGCGGACCCAAATGTAACGTTACGAATTAGATGTACATGAACCCGTTTTTGGATGTATAATCACCCCAACGACAACCAAACACGGAAATCTGAATCATGATCTACGTACTGTTCAACAAGAACGAAATCGTTGGTTTCACTGAACAGAACCCGTACACGGGTACGAAGGAATTCGCGCCGGTTTACAAGGAAAGCGGTGAACAAATGGTCTTCACCCGCGTTGAGAGCGCATGGGAATGGCATGCAAAGAGCTTTGAATACGTGGAAGAACTGGCGAAGAAAGCAACTGAGTTCTACGGCAAGCTCTACCTTGCCACCGTGAACCCGAACGTCTCGCCTCGCCATGATCTGGTTTGCGCCCCTGCAGTCGGTGATGACGTGTCCTACGCCTTCAACGGTGACTACACCCCCTGTGGCAAGATCGTTCGGATTACCCCGACTCTTACGGTCGTGACTGATACCGGCAAACGCTTCCGTCGCTATAAGAAGACCGGAGCCTGGATGATGGAAGGTGGAACCTTCCGCCTGGTCGCTGGTCATATCGACGAACGCAACCCGAGTTTCTAATTTGAAAGCTCTCTGATCCCGAGTGTGGTAGGGTATGGTGGCCCTGCCACACTATAATTTGAGAATTCGTAACATGGCGAATTCTCATGAGCACCATCAAAGATTTTACCGAATTCCTCTCCTTTTTCCTGAGCACTAGCACCTGGGAGGAGATGGTATCGACTGTCGAGGATTCACCTTGGCATCGTGAAGATAACGTAGCCGTGCACACCATGATGGCACTGCAGGTCTTCACGGACAAATTTGCGCACAAGTACACAGAGCATGAGCAGATTGTTGGTTCTATCGCTCTTCTGTTCCACGATGCCGGAAAGCCAGAAGCCGAGGAAGTCCTTGAAAAGAAGGATGGGTCCGGTGAAAAGTACCGCAGGTACGCTGGACACGAGCAAAATTCGGCAATCACATTCCAGCAATCGTATCTGAAATATGCTCAGCTTCGCAAGCTCTTGACCCCTGAACAGGCCCGCGCCATTCGTTGGATCATTGAGCATCATCTTCCTTATGGGGTCAAGGACGCCGCGAAGAGACAAAGTCTTGCGACTGGCACTTTCAACGCCCTGTGTGAAGCTGGAGTTTCTTACGACTTGTTCTTCGACTGCTTGCGCTCGGATGCGGCAGGTCGTATCAGCGATGATCACGAAACGAAGCTCCAGAACGTGGAGGATTGGATCGCCAATTTCCGCTTGATCGAAATTCCTGAGAACAAAGTCTCAACTGCGCCGAAGATGTACATTTTGAGTGGGCCTTCCGGAAGCGGAAAGAGCACCTTTGTCAAGAAGCACATCAACCCTGACATCGATGTGGTCATTTCATATGATGATTTTAGGTTGTCGCTCTGGAGACAGAAGCATGGTGACCAAGGTCTTGACACACTTGGAGCGAAGAACGAGTACAAAAAGGCGTTTGAGTACGCGTCATTGAACGAGAAGGAATTCAACGCGCACATGGTTGAGAACATCAAGAAGCTGATGCACCGCACGAAGGCGACTGGTGGGCAGGTGTTTATTGACAACGTCAACGCTTCAAAGAAGAGCCGCGCAAAGTTTGTCGAGCTCGCAAAACAATACGGCTTGACACCGATTGGCGTGGAGTTCTGGAACCGGTTCGAAACAGTTGTAAATCGTCAGGATACTCGGGGAGACAAGAGCGTTCCTGTCTCTTCGATCAAGCAGCAAATGTTCTCGTCTTCGTTGTTTTCACTCGGACACGAGGTGAACCAGGTTCAGATGGTGGTCGAGGACGCCTAAACAATTGCGCTTTTATAACGATCCGGGCCACCGGATGCGCACGAGGGACCCTAGGGTCCCTCATTTGTTATGTTCTACACGCCGCAAATATTAAACACTTCTGTGTCGCCTCGCCAAAGTTGAGCAGCCGGTCGGGTTGAAAATGGGTTTATCCATAAATAACCTGTATTTTCAACAAGGAGATCTCTATGCTCTATGATGGCATTCAACTTCTGGATTCCTCCACAGCTTCAAACCTGACAATTGAGTCAGGCGCTACACTCCCAACAACCGGTAATAACCTAGGCGAACTGTTTTTCAAAACAGGCGATTCGCTGTATGTTTACAACGGAACCACATGGGAAAAGGTCGGCGGCGGTGCTTCAGTGGAACTGGCCGGCCAAAGCACGTACGTTCAATTCAACGACGACGGTGTGCTGGGCGCCAGCTCATCCTTTACTTTCGACAAGGTTTCTGGAAAGCTGAAAGCGACGTCGTTTGAAGGGTCTGGTTCTTCATTGACGGCTCTGAATGGTTCCAACATTACCACTGGTACAGTTCCTACTGCCCGCCTTGGCTCTGGCACTGCAGACGCCACAACATACCTGCGTGGTGACGGCACATGGGCGACGGTTAGTGCCGGCGCTGCAGGCGCCGCTGGCTCTAACACGCAAATTCAGTATAACAACAACGGATCATTCGCTGGCAGTTCAACTTTTACGTTTAACTCCACCACTGGTCTAGTTACGGCCTCATCACTGTCAGCCAACAGTATCACGTCGAACACGGTGAAACTTGGAAACGCGGCAAACGCGGCGGTCTCCGGTGCGATGATCTATGGTTCTAACGGCGCGAGCAACTTCCACATTGATTCGGGCGCAACTTTGTTCCTGAACTATTACTCCGGTTCTGGCGGTGTAGTTTTCGGTAATGCGGCTGGCGGCTCGTCTGGTGCAAGTGTTAGCACCTCAGGTGTTATTACCGCCACTTCGTTCTCTGGTGTTGGTACCAACCTGACTTCACTGAACGCGTCTAACCTGGCCTCGGGCACTGTTCCTACTGCCCGCCTTGGATCTGGTACCGCTAACTCAACGACGTATCTTCGCGGTGACGGCACGTGGGCAACAGTCTCGTCTGGTGGCGCTTCGACCAGCACTGCCAATACGTGGACAGCTGCGCAGCGTGGTAACGTCAGCACTCTGACTTATGGCACCACAGTTACGCCTAACTTCGATGCAAGTAACAACTTCACGATTGCGCTGACTGGTAACATGACTCTTGCCAACCCATCTGGCACTGTCACTCCTGGTCAATCAGGCGTCATTGTTGTCACTCAAGACGCAACAGGCAACAGAACTATTTCGTCATGGGGCACTTCATACGTTGCAGTGGGCGGGGTCAAGCCTGTTCTTTCGACTGCGCCACTGGCCACTGACATCATCTCGTACTATGTTATCTCTAGCACCAAGATTCTGGTGTCTATTGGTAACGCCATCTCTTAATTAGGAGACACGTATGATTCCAGGTGGTCTGTTTCCACGGTTTCTGACGGACAAATACGATCCATCAGCTGACCTGTATTATGGAAACGTGACACACCTGTTCCGCGCAGATGGTACAGAAAGCTCCACGAGCTTTCTGAATGCCAAATCCGGAGCAAGTGTCACGGCAACTAACGTTGTAAACGCTGCAGCAAGTGCTAGATTTGGAGCGCGCGGTGCTAGCTTCTCAGCAGGCGGCATCATTCCTCTCGGCACAATCACTATTCCGACGGCTTTCACGTTCGAAATGTGGTTGAAACCAAGTGGCGCACCAACAGCGTGTGGTATCATGGGGCCAAGCGCAGGTAACCTCATTATGGGTTACCGTTCATCAACCCAGTTTGGCGTCGGCGTCCAGGGCGGGTTTATCGTCTACGGCAACGGTGTTCCAACCTCAGGCGTATGGAACCACGTCGTCATTCAACGTGATTCGTCATTCAACGTTTCTGTTTTCGTCAACGGCTCGAGAACAGCTTTTGGTCAAATGACAAACACGTTCACGACCGCTTCAGCATATCGCATCCAATCTGATGCGGCGCTAAGCATGGACGAAATGCGTTTTACACCAGGTGTCGCAAGATACTCTGGTGTTTCATGCCCCGTTCCTTCTAAGCAATACCCTACCGTTTAAGTTTTCAGTGCTCAAACGAGAAAGGCCTCCAATGGAGGCCTTTTCCGTATCCAGATTTCACGCCATCCTAATCCCATTTCTAATAAGCACCTAGTTCTCAAACAGTTACAATTCATCTATCGCGTCAAAACAAACAAATGCGATATCAGACGGGTTGAAACGATTAGCGAGAACTGCTAAATAGAACGTCAACAAGTTTGGCGTTTTTCGTTTTAACTACTTTTATTTTCGGAGATTTTATATGACCACCAAGCGTTCACTGGCCGATCTGGCCGCAGCATTTTCCAGCAAAGCATCCGAAGGTTCGGGCGGCAATCCTACTTGGAAGCTGTTCTTCCCGTTCTGGAAGGCCGAAGTCGATACCGTCTCGACTGTTCGTTTCCTCCCTGATGCTGACGCAGAGAACCCAATGGGCTTCCTCGTCGAAAACTTCACCCACGAACTGAACATCAACGGTAAGCGCGAAAAAGTCGCTTGTCTGAAGATGTATGGTGAAACCTGCCCGATCTGCGAACTGTCTTCGCGCTTCTATGACAAGAAGAGCGCCGAGTACAACGAAGACCTTGGCAAGCAGTTCTACCGCAAGAAGTCTTACATTGGTCAGGTTCTGGTTGTTGACAGCCCCATCGAGCATGATGCTGAACAACTGGTCAAGCTGATCGAATTCGGCCCTCAAGTCTTCAAGCAGATCCAAGCCGCGTTCCAATCTGGTGACCTGGAAGAAGCGCCGTTCGAACTGAAGGGTGGCTACAACTTCCGCTTCCGTAAGACCAAGACCGGTTCTGGCCAAAACTCTTACACCACTTCGAACTTTGCTCCTAAGCAGACTGATGTCAGCGATGACGTTATCGCCCAAATGCAACTGTTCAACCTGAGCGAATACCGCACTGCCAAGACTGACCGTGCAGCTGTTGAAGCCATGCTGATTGCAGCAACCACTGGTGGTTCGTACGAGGGTGGTGAAGAATCGGCTCCTGCTCCTACCCCAGCTAAGCAGCCTCTGAAGGCCGCCGCTGCGCTGGCACAATCTGCCGGTGATGAAGATGATGAAGTGCCGACCGCCGCGCCGGTTGCCCCGGCTGCCTCCACTGGCAAGCTGAGCGTTGTTGAACAACTGCGTCAACGCGCCGCTGCCGCCAAGGCCGCCGCTTCCTCGCAAGAGTAAGCAAGCAAGGTGAAGGCCAGCGTGGCCTTCACCTTTTAATTCCCATTGTTAGGAGAAAATATGGCTCTCAAGTTTCTTGAAAAATTCAAGAAAGAGATCGCCAAGCTTGACACCGTTGGTGTCGGTATCAAGGCCACTGAGGAATGGTTGTCGACAGGCAACTTCGCTCTCAATCGTGCTTTGTCTGGTGATTTCAAGAAGGGTGTCCCTCTCAGTAAGCTGACGCTGTTCGCAGGTCCGTCTGGCTCTGGTAAGTCCTTCATCTCCGCCAACCTTTGCCGTCAGGCCCAAAAGGAAGGCTATCACATTCTGTATCTCGACTCTGAGCACGCGATTGACGTTGATTACCTCGCGAAGATTGGTGTCGATGTTGGTGAGGAAGCGCTAACCTACATTTCGGTTGCCACAATCGAAGACGTAAACGCGATTCTTTCTGAGTTCTTCAGCGGATACAAGAAGGAATATGGTAAGGACAACAACGAAGCTCAGAAGACTTTGATTGTTCTTGACTCGCTCGCCATGCTGTCGTCCTCCACCGAAATGGAGAACTACGACAAGGGCGTTATCAAGGGTGACCAAGGTCAGCTCGCAAAGCGCCGCAAGGCAATGCTTCGCTTGGCCGTTGGAAACATCGGTCGTTTGCCGATCTCTATGATTCTCACGGACCACGTTTACCCGCAAGACATTATGCTGGGTGACGGTGCTTGGGCTATCACGAACTCTACGAAGTTCTCCGTTTCGATCATCGGTATCGTCACGAAGCTGAAGCTCAAGGAAGAAGGTGAAGTCACTGGTGTCCGCATGCGTTTTGAGACTTACAAGTCACGTTTCGCTAAGCTTGGCACTAAGGTCGAACTTGAAGTGCCGTACAACAAGGGTATGTCGCCTTTCTCTGGGCTGGTTCCACTCCTTGAAGAAATGGGTGTGATTGCCAAGGGAACACAGCCAGGCGAAAAGATGTCTTACGTCTGTACGATCACGGATGAAAACACCGGTGAAATCAAGGATCGTATCGTGTTCAAGGAGAAAGACCTTGACGAAGCAACGGCTCTGAGACTGCTGGAGCATCCTGCTTGCCAACCTATGCTGGCTCGTAAGGAAGCTGAACCAACTGAAGAAGAGTTGGAAGCTGTTCTTGGCGATGAAGCCGAGATTGATGTCGACCGAGCTCCAACGCGCGGTAAGAAGTAAAACTTAAGAGGGTCCTAGGACCCTCTTTTACCACTAAAGGAAATCATCATGGATATGAACGTTTCTATCATCATCAGACCGGTCATTGGCGGATTCGTCGTTGAGTACCCAAAAATCACAGAGAGCGGGGTGGTGCAATTGACCGAGATCGCAACTTCGGCAGGTAAGGCTATGCGCATTGCCAAGGACGCTGTGCAAGAGTTCAGTCTGATTAAGAAGACTGAAGACGAAGAATGAAGTTTCGCAAGAGGCCCGTGGAAGTCGAGGCCGTTCAGTGGTTTAGGCACGGGGATCATCTCGTCGTGAGACCTCTACAGCCGACCGATGATATGTATTTCACGGGCATGGGCGGTGCAACTCTGGTCCTGGAGCTCGACCGCACTTCATACGGGGTGATTGGTACACTTGAAAGTCCCAATCATCTAGTCACCCCAGGCGACTGGATCATTACTGGCGTAAACGGCGAGCACTACCCGTGCAAGCCTGATGTTTTCACCAAGACGTACGAGTTGGCCTGATCCCAATACCACTGTGTATTGAATGAAAGCGCTGTTACAATTGAAGATGTACAGCGCTTTTTTGATTTATGACATCAGCACACACCATCAACCTCTTCGCACTAGGCGAAACTAACGAAGACCTAAAAGCGGAACTGCCAGCTTTCTTCGAGCAATGGCAGAAGGAAATTGACGCTGCTGAGCCCATCTTTGATATTGAGGGTGAGCGCCTTGAGAAGCTCGCCCGCGATATTCCGCATCACCAATTCTTCTACGCAAAGCGCTCACAAGAGTGCCGAGCTGTTGTGAAGTGGCTTGAAATTGAAAAGACTCGTAAAGAGTCTAGACACGTTAAGAACTACAACAACTCCCCTCGTGCTCTTGGCGCTAGAGAGCAAGCTCTCTACGTGCAGGGTGAAAAGGACGTAGTTGAATTGAATCAACTGATTGTTGAAGCGAACTTGAAACAGCAACAGTTCGATGAAATTGTGGAAGCTATCAAGCAGATGGGTTGGATGTTAGGTCACATCACGAAACTTCGCGTGGCAGAAATGCAGGACGTGATCATTTAAATGCCAACACAATCACCACAATCCTCACCGCAAACATACACTTCGACCGCGACCATTTCCGGATCAGTGATCTCCTCCGGGCAGTTGACGAGCAATAGAACATCATTCGTATCATCGCAGTTCTCCAGCGTTTCAGCCGTGAAAGACGCAACATTGCTGAAAATGTGCATGCGTGATAACGCCATAGTTGTCGTGCTGCGTGGGGAAGAAAATGGCAAGGTTCTTGAGCTCAGATTTGCTCCAGATTCCAGCATCAACACGGTTGATTTGGCCAAGGTCATGATGCTCTTGACATTCATGACCAATGGTGGTTTTGTTACCGCCATTGACGTCATGGCGTACGTGAGGTCAAATAATCTGGAACGGCACTTCGACATAAGTGAAAAATCCGATAAGGCGTAATTCACATGAAGAAGACAGCACACATTTGGGTTCGTGATGAAGTGTACATGACGGTCTCTGGTCTTGAGCCAGAGGATCAACTGTTCTTGTATAACAAGTTCGGCATTCCCGTCGATGGTCATTTCTTCATGCCGGCCTACAAACTCGGGCGATGGGACGGTAAGATTCGATTCTACGAAAAGACTGGTAAAGTGTTCATGCGGTTCTTGCCGGACATTCTGCCATTTCTGGAAAAGTGGAATTACGATGTTGAACTGCATGACGAACGCCGGCCAGTCAAGTTGGTGCAGGGTCGTCTGCACGCGCAGTGGTTTGACGGCAAGTCACAGGTTCCAATCGTCATTCGTGAGTACCAGATCGACGCGGTGAACAGTGCTCTTGACGCTGGCTCAGGATTCGTCATTGCTGCAACCGGCGCCGGCAAAACCATCATGGTGGCCGGCATGTGCGACGTGTTTGGGTCTGAAGGGTACCGCACAATTACCATCGTGCCATCGTCGGACCTCGTTGAGCAGACCGCAGCTACGTTCCGCCTATGCGGCATTCCGCACGGTTTGTATTCTGGCGCGAAGAAGGACCTGTACCAGCCCCACGTCATTGCCACTTGGCAGGCACTGCAGAACAACCCAACGGTTATGGAAGACTTTAATGTCGCCATCGTTGACGAAGCACATGGCGCCAAAGCTGCCACGATCGGCGATCTGCTCACTAACCACGGTAAGAACATTGCGTACAGATATGGCTTCACGGGAACGTGGCCGAAGCCTGTGACGGACCAGTACACACTACGCGGTTCCATCGGCGACATCCTGTACCGTATTGATGCGTCAGATTTGATTGAGATGGGGTTCCTTGCTAATTTGGAAATCCAACCAATTGAGATCCAAGAAAAGGTCGATGAGGACTTCCCCGATTACACCTCAGAAAAGGCGTACACGAGCAAGAGCAAGGACCGTCTTGAGTTTCTTGCTGACCTCATTATTGCTAAAGCCGCCGAGCACGGAAACACGCTCGTATTGGTGAACAGCATCAAACAAGGACAGCAGCTCCAAAAGCTCATCAAGGATTCTATTTTCCTGTGCGGTGCCGACGAAACTGATGTTCGCGCTGAATGGTACTCGACCTTTGCGCACCGTGACGACCTCATCGTTCTTGCAACTGCAGGTATTGCGTCAACTGGAATTTCCATCGATAGAGTTTTTCATCTTATGCTGCTCGACTCTGGTAAGTCGTTTGTTCGCGCAATTCAGTCTATCGGCCGTGGTCTTCGTAAGGGCCATGACAAGGATTACGTGCATGTCAGTGATGTATACTCGTCGTTGAAGTGGGGTAAGAAGCATTTTCGCGAACGTAAGAAATATTACGAAGAGGCGAAATATCCAATCAACAAAGTGGTTAAGGCGAAGTTGTAATGGCGCCTAATAATAGAAACATACAGAATTTCCACCACCATCGAATTAGGTGGTGGAAATTAATTCATAAACTGACAACCGCCAAGATCACCATTTACACGAAGAGACTCTCATGATCATTATTTCAGAACTGAACCGCCCCTATATCGTCGAGTCCCTTACTGCTCCCCTCCCGCAAGGCAGCAGATTTCACTGGACCTTCGGCGCCCAGCAACTTGATTTCACACTGACTGACATCACGTACCTTGAAGAAACTCTCGGCCCAACGATCACTTTGCTGATTGATGGCAGCGAAGTCAAGGTCCCTGGTGCTTGGAACATTCTGATTGTTGACCGTGAAACATACACGGTTGACGCAGTCCCGGTTACGGCATGCGCTTCATTTGCACATGAGGCTTTCGTGTTCTCACCTGAAGACGGCAAGCTTATCACTGCTCCGATCAAGGTTTCTAACTGGGAACCGAAGGGTTCCTGCATTTATCCTGCCATTGAAAAAGCAAACGCGCTCGTTCACGCTATTTCGCCCGGCAAAAAGCATGGCAAGGACGTTGCACGTGGCGTGGTCATCGGCCCCCATGACTTGTGGCGTTGGATCGGAAACAAAACGGTCGGCGATATTCTAGGTTAACTTTCGGGTTTACCTGTCACTAATCTAGGGGTGAATTTCTACACGATTTTCACCCCTAGGTTGCATATTTTGGCATCGTAAGTTTCCTATTTTTCGGGGTTGCTCTTAAAAAAGGGCACGATAAATACTTCCCTGAAATACGGAGACAAATATGCCAGAGTTTACACCAGCGTTTGAGCGCGCAGTAGTTCACGCAATGCTATATGAGGTGGGTGGTTGGTTCAACGCCAACGATAAAGAGACCCAACAAGGACTTATCGCGACTCCTCCGCAACGCAAGAAAGTTGGATACGTAAACGACCCAGATGACCGTGGTGGCGAGACGAAATTCGGTGTAGCGAAAAACGCAAATACCGATCTCGACATTACTGGGTTGACCTGGGCTCAGGCAAAGCAACGATATTTTGAAAAATACTGGATGGCTGGCGGATGCCACTTACTGCCTCCACGTGTAGCGATTCTTCAGTTTGACGGTTGCGTCAACCATGGAGTATCTCGCGCTTCAAAATTCTTGCAGGAGGCCGTAGGCGCAAAACCGGTCGACGGTGACGTTGGTCCTGGAACGGCGAGAGCTGTGAAGGCGATGAACGAATTTGACGTTTGCCGAATTGTTTGCGATCGTAGAGAAAAGTTCTACCGTGATATTGTGGCAGCGAACCCATCCCAGGCAAAGTTCCTGAATGGTTGGCTGAGACGTATCAACGAAATCCGCGATTTCGTTCGAGGACCATTGGTGTAATCACATCCTGAGCCCATTTCTAATAGGCGCCCATAGGTGTCTTCATTTAAAATGTAATTCTTATGGATGATTTCTCAGCACCAATGCAGAGGGACACAGACCCTCCTCGGGTTTTCAGCACCGTCACAGCAAGGTCTGTGCGGTACAACATGGATTTTGTGGAGTATCTTATTGGACAAGAAGTGATGAGGCGATCAGCCGCTGGTTTACCACTAATGACAACTAGTGAGTTGGACGATTTCAAACGCAAGTTAATTGCTTTGGCTATCATTCAACAAAACCCAGAAGCTGCAATTGCTCTCAGATCTGCCAATCCAACAACGGTAGCCGTTTCAACCAATAGACAACAATTAAACGGATGATCACGCATATCATTAAACGAAACGGAACTCAAGAAGAGTTCTCACCAGCCAAGGTAAACGGATGGGGTACATGGGCGGCCAAGACCTTGGGGCCAAATGTTGATTGGGCAAGTATTGTGCTTGAGGCGGTGAATCAGTGCCCAGCAGTTTGTACATCTCTTCTGTTGCAGGAAACGCTGATCAAGGTGTGCCTGTCCAAGAAGACTTGGGAATACAACCGCATGGCAGGTCGCCTGTACGCCTCATTGCTTGAGCGTGTGGTTTACCCAGACGGTCGCCCGACTGTGCAAGCTCTTCACGCCGAGCTGTTTGTCGCCGGTATGATGGTGATGCTCGACTATTCTCCTGAAGAGTACGCGCAAATCGAGAACATCATCGATCACAAAATTGATCTAAAGTATCCGCACTATCAGATCAACCAAATTCGCTACAAGTACGCTCTGCGTCACAAGGGCACCGGAAAAGAGTACGAAACTCCGCAGTTCGTGTACATGCGAATGGCGATGGCACTTGCTGAAAGGCTGCCAAAGGAAGACCGCTTGGTGCATGTTGCTAAGTGGTATGAGCACTTCAGCCACAACCGCCTGAATCCGCCCACGCCCAACTTTGTAAACCTTGGCACCCATCTGAATGGGTTTGCTTCTTGCTGCCTGTACACTACAGATGACACTTGGCCGTCTCTGGCTGCGGGTGACCACATTGCTTATGCAATGACCTGCATGAGTGCTGGTATCGGTTCGCATATCAAGACTCGTTCGCTGAAGGATCCTGTCCGAGGCGGCTTGATTCAACACCAAGGCAAACTACCTTACTACCGCTCGATGGTTGGTGCCATTGGTGCAAACCTGCAAAACGGCCGCGGTGGTGCTTCAACCGTGTACTACACGGCGTACGATCCAGAAGTGGAAGTGATTCAGAAGCTTCGTCACCCGCTGACGCCGCTTGCAAAGAAGGTCGCTGGCTGCCACTACAACTTTGGTTCGAATAAATTCTTCGCGCGCAAGGTCGCTAAGAACGAAACGTACGCGCCATTCTCGTACGGTGAAAACCCAGAGCTGTACAACGCACAATACGCAAAGGATCAAACCGTCTTCGAGAAGCTTTACGCTCAGCACGAAATGCGTGCCAAGTTCAAGCTTAACGCGCGCGATATTCTGCTTGGCGCCGCAACTCAGGCCTACGATACTGGCGTGCAGTACATGCACATGACCGACGAGATGAACCGCCATACTCCTTTCGAGGAAACAATCTGGTCGTCAAATCTGTGTGCTGAAATTGCTCTTCCCACGAAGGCGTTCACTTGCGTTGCCGACTTGTACCGTGAGTATCGTGAAGGTGATGGTGAAATCGGCCTGTGTTCGCTGGCAGGTGTTATCGTGTCGAACATTGAATCTGATGAGCAGTACGCCGAAGTTGCGTACTACGCGCTGAAGATGATCGACGTTTGCATCCACAAGAGCGATTACGTGTTCCCGACACTGGCGCACACCGCCAAATCTCGCCTGTCTGCCGGCGTTGGTATCCTCGGTATGGCACACTTGATGGCAAAGGAAGGCAAGCGCTACGACACGCAAGACGGTCGTGATTTCATTCACACGCTTAGCGAAACGCACGCATGGCACCTGATCAACGCTTCACTGCGTCTTGGTAAGGAACTTGGCAACGCGCCATGGATGCACAAGACCAAGTGGCCTAAGGGTTGGCTGCCAATCGACACCTATCAGAAGAAGGTCGACGAGTTGGTGACAACCAAGAACCAACGTGACTGGGAATCCCTGCGTGCTAAAATTGTCGAGAACGGCGGCATTCGTAATTCTGTTCTGATTGCGCACATGCCTGGTGAATCTTCTACGATTGCAGCTGGCACGACAAACGGGCCTTACCCGATTCGTGAGCTGTACATCATGAAGACGAACGACACTGGTGTTAATCACTGGGCCGCGCCGGATGGTACCAAGCTTGCTAAGAAATATCAAAGCGCTTGGGAGATCAGCACGTCTGACATGATTAAGGTGTACGCGATCATGCAGAAGTGGACAGATCAAGCAATCTCCGCTGACCTCTTTGTTGACCTTCGTGGTGATAGGAAAATCGCCAGCTCTGCCATCATTCAAGATTACTTGGACATGGTGAAGTACGGAATGAAGACGCGGTATTACGTGAACAGCTTGACAAGCGAAGGCGTGGATCTGACTAAGAGCGAAACTGCCGTGAAACACAATAAGACTAACGAGCCAATGCCAGAGGGCAAGCAAGTTGGTAACACAATCTACACACCGAACGGTACCACCATCATCATTGATGCTGCTTCTGATGAAAGCGGCGATGAATACTGTGAATCTTGCGCACTATGAGCAACCAAGTTTTTAACATTGAGAAGACCCCGGAACAATACCGCGAATCAGCTCCGCTGTTTTTCGGCTCGAATCCGGGCCTTTTTGACACGCTGAACAAGCACTATCCCAACATTTGGTCCATCTACAAGGAAATGAAATCCTTGGACTGGTCTGAAGATGAGTTCGATTACACTCAGTGTAATTTGGATTTTAAGAACTGCCCTAAGTCGGTGTACGAAATGATGATTCGCACGTTGGCTTGGCAGTGGGAAGCTGACTCCGTTGCTTCTCGCGCGGTGGCCCCCCTGATGGCGCCTTTCATTACGGATTCCAGCCTGTGGGCCGCGTGGCAACGCATCTCTGACAATGAGGTGGTTCACGCTGCCACGTACTCAGAAATTGTTCGTATGTCATTCGACGACCCGGAGCAAGTTCTGAAGGAAATCCTTGCTGTTAAGGAAAGTCTTGAGCGTCTCGGTCCTGTGTCAGAGGTCTTCAGTGACCTGCAGCGCGCCTCTCACGAGTACGCACTTGGCCAGATGACGGCAGACGAAGCTTATGATTATGTGTTCATGGGTGTCTGCGCGCTGCTTGCCCTTGAGCGTGTGCAGTTCATGGCATCCTTCGCTATCACCTTCACCATTTGCTCTGCGAACTATTTCCAATCCATTGGTAAGGCCGTACAGAAGATTGCTCAAGACGAGCTTGAAGTGCACGTCAAGCTGGATAAAGAAGTGCTGCGAGTCGAATTGGCAACACCGCGCGGTCAGGCCGCGTACCAGCGACTGAAGCCGCGCATTAAGAAGCTTTTTGACGCCGTCGTTGATAATGAGTTTGGTTGGACGGAAAACATGTTCACCGAAGGCCGTGAGCTGGTCGGCGCAAACGTGAAGACGGTGAAGAACTGGGTCTTGTTCAACGCTCGCGATATCTATGAGTTCATGGATATTGAGTCTGACCACAAGTTCCCGAAGACGAATCCGATGCCGCATCTGGAGGACTGGATTAACATCGGTAAGTCCCAGTCCGCCCCGCAAGAGCAAGACAATAACCAATACAAGGTTGGCACCATTATTCGTAATGATGACCAAATTTCCTTCGACGTTGATTTTTAAAGGAAAACATGTACACTGTTTATTCAAAACCAAACTGCCCACAGTGCGATCAAGCCAAGGCACTTCTCACCGCCAAAGGAATCGAGTTCAGGACCGTGGTCTTGGATGTCGGCCAACCTCGTGAAGAAGGTGTTACGTACATTGACCGTAATGCCCTTATTACGTTGATTCCGGGTGCTAGAATGATGCCGCAAATCATCAAGGATGGTATCCCAATCGGCAGCCTTGCCGAGCTTCGCAAGCACCTTGCGTAATGCGGTTAAATGAAATCGTGAAGGGATCAGGCACATATGTTGCCGCGATCCCTACTCCAGGAACACTTGCACTTCTGGAGGAGTGGTCGCGAGAGCATGGTATCCCATTGGATCCGGACCTCCACGTGACCCTCCTTTACACCAGAAGGATCGTGAACGTGGTACCATCAACTTCAGAATTCGTTGCAACCGGCATAGGTTTCGACCTATTCGGCGATGCTCTAGTTCTGAAGCTTGAGAGTCAGCAACTCAGCGCGCGCCATGATCAATTCATGGCGATGGGCGGGACTCATGACTATGAGAGATATAACCCGCATCTGACTCTGCAGGCAAAGACCAAAATGCGGGTAACAGACGTGCCCCCGATTAATTTTGGACTGATTTTTCATCAAGAGTATAGTGAACCGTTAGATCCATAAGGCGGCGCATAATACAGGCATTAGTTGACAAATAGCGGGGGCAAAAGCCCCCGCGGGTGTTTTTAGCTGACTCGACCCTAAATAGAAAACATCTACCTGGAGTCATTAATGGCAACTTCTAACATGATCATCACACTAGCCGGTTTCGAAGTCAATTTGATGGCTCTGTCGTTCTTGTGTCTGATTTTTGGCGTCTTGTTCCTGTTCTGGAGAATTCAGAAGTCAGAAAGACTGGACTTCGCCGACATGATCACCAAGGACGGAAGATCCGTTTCACTGACAAAAGTTCTTCAACTCATTGGCGGTTTAACAGCCACTTGGATCATGGTCAAGTTGACACTTGTCGGCGGAATGAGCGAAGGAATACTCGCCATCTACCTCGGCTACGTCGGCATGGTAGAAGGCTACAGCAAGTTCGTTGCTGCCAAGTACGGGTACAAAGAAAAACCAGTCAAGACAAACCAAGACTAATAGTCCGGAGTAATCAATGCGAATCAATTTCCGACAAGGCCTTATCTCATTCCAAAAGGATAACGGCTCAGCTATCTTCCTGCACCCAAGCACAACTTCAGGATTCATCACTCACGTGGTGTCTCCAACGCCTACAGTTGTTGCAGTCGCCCACGGCGACTCGGACTACCTTTTGCACTTTGACAGGCAGGTGGACAACGCGTGGGGCCCAATCACTTCTGGAACCAACAACTACCTGTTCTGGGATGTGGATTTGCTTACGGCAGAGGTAACATATGGCATCACCCTGGTGTCGCCAATCGTCTCAGCCATTGAGCCGCCAAAGGTCCATGATCAACACTGGTTTGATGTTACTACCACCACCATGAAGGTGTGGAACGCGGCCCGAAATAAGTGGCAAGTCAAGGCCCGCGTGTTTGCCGGTACTGTTGTCAATGGCAACACTAGCAATATTGTTCATCAACTACAGGGCACACAGGCGACGCTTGATGTTCCAGGGAATCCTGGCTTCATCATGCGCGACACACTGCTTCAGCCTCTCCGTAAATCTAACGGCGAGTTCTTGACTGACGACACTCATGTTCGTGTTGAGACGACTGTTGGGACCTCTGGCGTTCTTGTCCAGCCAGTAAACAGAATCATTCCAGTTCGCGCTGGCGAAAACATTCCAGCTATGTCGCTGGTGTATTTCTCAGATGATGACACCATTAGACTGGCGAGTTCAAATCCAGCTCTTACCCCAGCTCGCATTCCAGTCGGTATTATGTTGGAAGGCATTACCGCTGGTGACGTTGGCCATATGTCGCCATTCGGTGAAATCACTTATGATCAATGGGATTGGTCTGGGCACGCGGGCAAGCCATTGTACGTTGATCAAGCTGGTCAACTTACACTTGATCGTCCGAGCGGTGTATTTGCCTACAGAGCGGGCTTTGTAAAGAACAAGAACACCGTACTGCTTGGCATTGACGCTGAAACTTATCCTCAAGTCTACCAAGCCGACGTCAATTCGCTGATCATCGTAGGCGCTGAACCAGTCAAAGTAGCTGATGGAGTGAACGGCTTGGGTGAGCGTGTTGTCACCGTGTCAGTTGACGATGCAACCCCGCAAAAGAGCGGGCTGCTCAGCAGCACCAAAGCGCTACAGCTTGACACAAACACCGCGGCAATTTCACAGCTCCAAGATGGTGTTGCGGATCTCCAAGCTACGAAGGCAGATAACGATCACGCACATCTTATCGCAAGCATCACGGGTCTTCAAACTACTCTTGACAGTAAAAGCGATGTTGGGCACATTCACAATGAGTACGCGGCGATCGACCACACTCATGAAGGCTATGCTCAAGTTGGTCACAACCACACGCTGCCAGAAATTACCGGTCTTCAGACAGAACTGAACAACAAGGCGAACAGAACGCACCTTAATTCGTTCAATGAAGTTTACTCTTCCGTTGATCGTGGAGGCATGTATGACGTTGGGCAAGGACAAACGCTCAGTGATGCTCTAGGCCAGAAGGCTGATGTTGCCCACGTTCACCCAATTGCTGCGGTGTCAGGGCTTCAGGCGGAGCTTGATGGTAAGGCATCAACAGCGCACACTCACCAAATTACTGAGATCCCCGGACTTCAGACGGAGCTTGACAATCGCGCGTTTGTTGTGCACTCACACGCGATGTCTCAAGTTAGCGGACTGAATACCGCTCTTTCGGCAAAGGCTGATGTTGTACACAATCACGACAGCACGTACGCGCCAATCGAACATGCTCACGAGATTGCAGATGTTGGCGGGCTGCAAACGGCGCTTGAAGGTAAGTCAGATATCACGCACAACCATGATGGTGTTTACGCCTTAGCACAGCACGCGCATGAGGTGACGGATGTTATAGGTCTCGAGACGGCGCTCGACGGCAAGGCTGCGGCATCCCATGTACACGAGATCGCCGGTGTCACGGGGTTGCAGTCCGCATTAGATTCCAAGGCAGATCTAGCGCACGCACATGAGATCGCCAGCATCAATGGTCTTCAGCCAGCCCTCGACAGTAAGGCAGCTGTCAGTCATACACACGTTTCTAGCGATATCACAGATCTGAAGCAAACAGTGGCATCGCAGTTTGTTGCTGGTGATAACATTTCGCTGAGCGTGGCAGCTGACAATACTGTCACGATTAACTCTACCGCAAGTGGAGGCTCTACGTCATTCACCGTGTCTAACGGTTCAATGTTTGAAGATGTTCAGCGCTTTAACGTGCCGTTTGATTTTGGCGAAATTGTTTTCCCAAATCTGGACGTTGATCAATCTTCCGGCACGGTGTCAATTCCACCTATCCTTTTTGCTAACGCATATAACGGTTCTGTGGTGCAAACATTCCCTAACGCGAATGCAACACCTTTCCACAGAATGCAGATCGTTTTCGGTACGGGCTTACAGGCCCAAGTCACCGGCCAATGGGGTGAATCTTTGCTTGTCACCGCCACTGGTGGGACTGGTGGGACTTCAACAATTCCTTCGTTCCTTCGCTATCTTGCTGCGGACGGAAACTTGTCCGCAGGGTCAGCCACTGGTGACACCGGCCCAATCCCTGAACATGGTAACACTTCGGTTTGGAATTCCGATAACCAAACATGGGAAGCCACGTCGAACATTCGTGTTGATGCGCAGAAGAATGTTTACATCAACTACCCAACGTACATCGATAACCCTGACGGTAGCACCACCACGATACCAGTCGCCAACACAAATTCATCTATTTTAATGATGTCTGGCGGTGACGCGCAAGACAGACCATTTACAGGAAGTGAGTTTATCCTGTCATCACCTGGCATGACCGGGGATGCGGGCTGGTTTGGTATCAGAGCTGGTGATTCTTACGATGACATTTCTGCAGGAGGTGGACATCTCATCGGTGGCTACGCGAATGGAACTGGGTCTGGTGGTTCAATCGTTGTCGAATCAGGGTCCTCTCAAGACGGAAGTCCTGGTGATGTCATCATTAGAACTGGCACTACTAACAGCGAGGCCTTTACCGCAGTTCCGGGCTCCATCCAACTTCAAACTGGTGGTGAATTGCCCCGCCTTCGTATTCTCCGCGATGGCACATTCGTGTTTGACAATCAAAAACGCTGGTTGTTTATTACGAATGAGGGCCAAAGTGCTGGTTCGCCTGGTCAAGTCGTTACTCAAAGACCAGATGGCACCGTCGGGTGGTCTGGTGTGTCAATCGAGAACGTACAAGGGCTAAGTACTGCGCTGAACGATTTGCAGGCAGAGGCTGGTGTCAAGGTCGTAGGCTTTGTTGCTGAAGGGCAGGGGTCTTCAGCAATTTGTACCAGTCACACCCTTAGTAGCGAACGAGTCGTTAAGTACATTATCACATTGACTTCTGGTGAAACTGCTATTCAAATGACGGAACTCACTTCGCTGAAGGTATCGTCAGATAACGTGCAAACGCAAATTGTTTCTCAACTTGGCAATACCACTCTTGGTACGTTCACTGTTGGAATCGACGTGGGCGCTTTCACTCTCGTTTTTAACAAAACTGTCGATGAAATTGTTGATTACACAGTAATCGCGAAATACTTCTAAACAATTTTTAAGTATATGTAACGGGGAGCAATGCTCCCCGTTACTGTTTGTGCTATTGAAATTGGATTTTAAGTGATAGAATTATCAAATTCGTCCTTTTATAGTAACTGGAGGTTTTATGGCTCCTCATTCCTTTGGCAGTAAACCAATTTTCAGCAAAATTAAAGGTGAACGAAGGGAATTCCATCTTGATAAACTACAAGAATATGCTGAGCTCAAGTGCATGATAAAGACCCTCGAAAGCGCTGCAATGGTGATCGAGGCCGAGTTAAAAGAAGTGGGGTTTCAAACGTTGGTACAGATGATCGAACCCACACGAGTTGAAAGTTTTAGAGCCGTTGATGGGTACGCGGTGGCATCAGTCGAGATGCGTAGGCGCCCCGTAACGAGCCCGCTCAATGACTCGGAATGTTCAGTGTTGATTCAGCATGGAATTATCCCAGAGAAGAAAGAAGTTACACAGGGTTTTCTCGCAGTCAACAGCGCTTATGCCACTGATAAGGCGCTTATGAAGCGCATCAATGCTGCCATTCTTCCATTTGCTCCTGGAGATTTCTTCACAATAGTTGGAGGAACACACAAATATGTGGTGACTGACAAAATGCTCGATTTTGCCTACGCGGCAAAAGACATTATCAGTCTACGGGTGATGACCACCATGGCGATCAAGCCTACGCTAACGGGGAATTACCCGTTGACAAGGCTTTTCACCTCGGTGAAAAAGATTCTGAGTAACTACTCGACGTAACATATGTTACACTTCGGGTTCGCCGCCACCACTATTTTGGTGTACATGCTATCAGGTTCGGGTTAAGATGCCAACATTGACACTAGAAAGACACGCGAATTATCCGCACAAAGTGCCGCTGGTGAACCCTCATTCAACAGTGCGTACGTGGAAAGGTGAAATAAAATGATTGCATGTCAGAAAAATTACCCCTCATCGTCAATCCTAATCGAATTGACCTGGACGAAGCTTACCTGCAGATGGCTGAAATCTGGGCGCGTCGGAGTAAAGCAAACAGATTTCAAGTCGGGGCGCTGATCGTCAATGGCACACAAATCATATCCGACGGCTACAACGGTATGCCGGCCGGGTCAGAGGACGATGTATGCGAGTTCTACGACACCAGCGGGAATTTGAAAACCAAGTCAAGCGTGCTTCACGCGGAGAGCAATGCTCTGATGAAGATTGCAGGAAGCGGCGGGCGCGGTGCGCACGGCGCGACGATGTACACCACACTTTCGCCGTGTACAGAGTGCGCGAAGCTTATCATTCAAGCAAAGATCAAACGCGTTGTGTTTCGACATACTTACCGGGACGAAGAAGGTATTCATACCTTGCGCAAGTACGGTGTGACAGTGACCCGTTTGCCACCGCAATAAGAAACGAAATCATCAGCGTAATCTTGGAAACGCCTGGGGTCTGGGAAGCCAGGAGAAAGCTTCGTGCTCGTAGCATGAGGCTGGTTCCCGTTTCTTCAGGGCTTGGCGTCTCTCGCGATTCCACGAAAGAGCGCGAAGAACCGAGCGTGCGGTCACCACTGCGTTTTCACACCTGTGAAGTACACTGACCTGAGAAATTAGATCTCCGCGGGATAGACAAAGATTACGATTTAATCTCGTAATTTTGTCTACACCCAAATATGGCCTCCTCTATTCTCCGCACCACAGTGATTACTCGTGAAGCTTTTGACCCCGCCAACGAGGCGCACCTCAAGTCTCTCGACAAATATCTGGAGACTGGTACTTGGGGTGACGTGCAATTTCATCCAGAACACCCGTACTTCGATGTGGTGACGACTGTGCTGGCAAAGTTTGCCCTGCACACTCGCAACATTCGTCGTGAAACCCCAATCGAACGTGAACGGCGGCTTGCTACGAAGACCAATCTCGTGCGAGATGCCAAGTCTGAGTCTGACCAAGACCACAAGGCTCGTCTGGAAAAGGCAAGCGCGCAGATCACACGAGAATGAAGCAGCTCTGTACTGAACTATCAGACCGCACCTTAAGGTTCGATGGCGTCTCCGTCGTCGAACCTGAATTGCTTGCAAGGTTTTTGATGCTCGGACTGCGTCCACATCAATTGCGTACTTCGCATATGACTGAGGAAGTCTTGCAGTTCAACGAGCTCGTCGGTGAAGAAAAGATAACTGACGTCGTGAACGAGCCAATTTCATTCTCATTTGATTGGAAAATCGGCGAAGAGTACAAGAACCTTGACGTTGAAAAGCACGTTATCGAGTTGTTCCAATCCAAGATTGACCGCCTCGAGTACAGTGAATCTCAGCTTGAAGAAGCGATTTTGAGAGTTGAGAAAGAATTGTCAGAGTTCGAAAGACGAGGTCTTTTTGATCTGCTTCGTGTTATCATCTACGTTCTTGACACGTTCAAGACCAACAACCAAGTTTATGGGGTGGGGCGTGGATCTTCGTGCGCTTCGCTCGTTCTGTTTTTGATGGGTCTCCACATGGTTGATCCGATCAAATTCGAAGTACCACTTGAAGAATTCATGCACAATTGATATGGGCTACTCTGTTCTTCTTCACAAAGCAACTCGCGAAACAAGCACTGCGGCATCTGGGCTGACCCGTGAAGCAGTTGTCAAATTCGCGAACTCAATTTATGAGCACTACAAAACCCTAGCGCGTTTTGATTTTGCGGTGAGCGGGCTGTCCGTTTTCATTGTGACGGACGAAGATGCCGCTGACGTGAAAACTAACTTCGAACTGAATGATCCACGCATTATTCTGCAGTACGGAGCATACTGATGTCTTCGCCTACACTTGAGAGTTTTGCCTGGAAGGTGTGTTGTGATTTTCATGATCACCCTGACCAAATCCAGCAGCACCTCGAGAAGATGAAGGCGGAATACGGCGTCACTAGTGCGGGGGAGTTTATCACCCCTCCTGATGGGTGGGTCCTCATCCCGTATCGGGCCATCATTAGAGGTACGCACCGAGAATACATCGATGGTATTGGGTGGGCAGCTCCTCGGCGTGAACCTGGCACCATTACCCCGATCTTTGCGAAGCCGGTTGGCAAAATCAGAGTATTTGCGGCACCCAAACGATTGCGCCGGACCTGGTAAATAGGAATGCCCCGTGAGGGCATTCCATACCCATCCAGGAGAAATTGCAATATGTCTACCGCAATTCGTAGTGCTCGAGGCGACTTCGTTAATTTTGAACTTCTAGCCATCAAGTCGCAGTTGGCCGCGGTGCCAGTACCAAAGCAGGTTGAAGACCGTAGAACCGCCATCGAAGAACGTGAAGGCGGCAAGGTTGTTGAATCCCCTGCTGTCAGCGAACTCCTCAAAGTAGCTGAAGAAGCCGCATCAAGCAGCGCCAAGGCTGCCCCTAAGCGCAAGTGACATAACTCGTGTTGATTTCCTGATCAACACGAGTTTGGTGTGATCTTTGCCAAGGCAAAGATACAATTTAAGAGTTCTCAACTCTTATCAAATCAATATGTCATCTCTGCGCCCATTCGGGAACTCTATTCTTTTCGCGTTTCTTGACGATACCGGCGGCTCCAGAGGTGAATTCTCTGAGCGAACACGTTCCGGTCTGATTGTTCCCAAACTGCAAGCCACCCAGAAGGGTGAGCGTTGGGGTAAGGTCATTGCCGTCGGCCCGGATGTCGAAGGCGTACAGGTCGGTGAATACATTCTTATCGAGCCGCTGATGTGGACTCGTAATGAAGTGTTCGAAGGTGAAAAGATCTGGAAGACCAACCTTGACAAGGTCATGGCTGTCACCTCTGACGTCGCGCTCACCGTTCAATTCTGAGGTACAAAATGGATATTCGCACTGTTAAGGATCGTGTCATCATCAAGGCCGAATTTGTTGAGACTCTTTCTTCGTCGGGAATTTTCCTTGGTGAGGGAGAAATGAAATACGAAGGCGTTGTACTGGCTGCCGGTCCAGACGTTCAGAGCGTTTCTGTTGGTGACCGTGTCCTCTTCGCAGAAGGTGCTGGTCAACGCACACAGTTCAATCGAGATCGTGTGCTCGTAGTCCGCGAAGATGACCTACTTGGTCTTATTGGGGAGTGAAGTCATGTGGGACGAAGACGAAGAACAGACCATAGGTGATTGGTCTGACGGCTGTGGAGAACCGGTTGATGAGCCAACCGAACAAGTCGGCTCCACCAGCAATGAGTGACGTCCCGCTGATATCCCCGTGTAGCTGCGTTGGGCCAATTGGTGACTGCCCTTGCGTTCGCAAACAGAAGGGGCTTCCACTGGTTACGCATGAAGTGCACATCGCTGATAGTCTTTGGAATTTGTTGACAGAAGAAGAAAAAATTCTGGTCAATGAAATTAAATCTAGAGCCTTGCCACGATACTTGGCAAGCTTAAAAAGATGATCTCGATGTGACATTGGGGAAAGCTCTTCATGCGATGCGCTTTCCCCAAACTAGAAAAGACGCAACATGATTTTTATCATTCTCACTTTCATTGCCGCTTTCCTCATTGAAGGGCTTGGCACCGCAGTTTCCGTTATTGGATTGAGCACCCTCTTCGGCGCCAACCCCATCATCATATCGCTAGCTGTCGCTCTTGATCTTGGCAAGCTTGTTGTCGTTTCGCTTCTTTATAAGCATTGGACCAAAATGGGCGTAGTGATGAAGGGCTATGCGCTCATTGCGGCAGCCGTCACAATGTTGATCACTAGCGCTGGCGCCGCTGGGTACTTGACCGGCGAGTTCCAAAAAGCCATCATGGGCACTCAAGAGACATCACTCAAGGTTGATGTCCTCAAACAGCAACAAGCCAAGTACGAAGAGCGTAAAAAGCAGATTGACGATCAGATTGCAAACCTGCCTGAAAAGACTACGGTTAATCAGCGCATCAAGCTCATGAAACAGTTCCAAGATGAGCAAAAGGTTCTGCAAGCCAAGATCGAAGATATTGACAAACAGCTTCCAGAACTGCAGGTGAAACAGATTGGAGTTGAAGCCAAGGCGGGTCCAATTCTGTACATCTCAAAGGCGTTCAATGTTTCTGTTGAGGAAGCCGTCAAGTACGTCGTGCTGATGATCATCTTCGTGTTCGACCCGCTCGCCGTGTTCCTGATCATTGCTGGCAACTTTCTTGTCGCGCAACGAGAGCAGGAAAAAAGAAACGTGCCCGTAGTTGAGCAGGTGAACATTGAGCCTGTTGAAGTAAACGAAGATCCTTATTATGCCCAAGAACTGGCAGAGCTTGAACCTAAGACTCAAGCCCAAGAGCCAGTTGTAACAGAAGAACCTGCAGCAGAAGCGCTCTCAGGAGAAAGTGTTACAGCACCCGTCACAGAGACCACTTCGGCTGAATCACTTGAATCGGTCAGTGAGACATACACTGCCGATGAAGAAGTTGAGCCGGTGACACCGGGCGACGCCGAGACTGCATACGAGCTGCCTATTGAAGAGGAGCTCACTACGGAGGAAGCCACAGGCGAAGCAATTTCGCAGGAAGAAGCGCTGCCCGAGCCCGAAGTGACTGAACTGATTGTGCCAAAAGAGGAGGTCGTGGTTGAGCGAGAAGAAATCACGCTTGACGATCTGCGACCGCATCGATCATCGTTGCATGATGTCCGAGGAGACGCCATGGTGGTGTTTGACCAAGATCCTCGAGTTTCGGCACACGCTGCAGACTACAAATAAAGGACCGCAAGGTCCTTTATTGACCTATTTTTAGGTCAACCAATAGCTTTCTGTTTTGTACAATTTTAATTCGACTATTCAAGGAACTTTATGCTGCACAAACTTTGGGTTGAGGTTTATCGGCCGAAGGCGCTGAGCGAAGTCATCTTTGCAAATGACAAAGAGCGCAAAACATTTGAGTCAATCATTGATCAAAAGGCTCTGCCTAATCTTCTGCTCGTTGGTGTTCAGGGCACGGGTAAAACTTCGTTGTCAGGCGTTCTGTTGAACGAACTTGGTGTGCTTCCTGAAGATACGCTGCGCATCAACTGTTCTGACGAGAAGATTGACGCTATGCGCGAAAAGGTTAAGACCTTCGCGTACACCATGGCGATGGGTGACTTTAAGGTCGTGCAACTTGAAGAAATGGACCACCTGTCGCTCGACGCCCAGGCTCTGCTTCGCGGGCTGATCGAGGATGTCAGCGGTTCATGCCGTTTTATCGCGACAGCGAACTACCAAAACAAAATCCTCCCAGCTATCCGTTCCCGTTTCCAAGAGTTCACGTTCTCCCGACCAGATCGAGAGCAAGTTCTCCTGCGAATGGCCGACGTTCTTGTCGCCGAAAACGTTGAATTTGAAGTAGAAGATCTTGAAAAGGTCGTTGAAGCCGGGTACCCTGATGTCCGTAAGACGCTTCAATTGCTCGAAGCCGGCTCAAAGAGCGGCAAGCTTGCGGTGCAAGGTGAAGGAGCGGCCGCTGATTGGAAGCTTCAATTACTGCCGCTGCTGGAAACCGGCGATTTCAAAGCTGCTCGGAAGCTGGTCTGTGAATCCGCCAGCAAAGAAGAGCTTCAGGACGTGTATCGCTTTCTGTACGACAATATCCACCGCGTTAAAACCCTGAAGGGCAAAGAAGATCAAGCAGTCATCAGCATTGCTCAATACCAGTACCAACACGCTTTTGTGGCTGATACTGAGATTCAAATTGCCGCATTGTTTATTGAGCTTGGAGCGCTGTGATGGCAATTGGAATTAACTTTGGTGATGATTACACGACAAACTCCAGTATGGTCGAATTTATGGCCGCTGAAGTGGAAAGCCTAAGACGCGAGCGTGTGGAAGCCGAAAAAAGCTTCCACGTTGCCTCAGTCGCCCTCATGTCAATCATACCGATTGGGCAAAAAGTTGTTGTGGATGTCCGTGAGATCTACGACGCATCGACTCCATACATGAAGAAACGACTCATTACCGAGTGTGATTGGGTTGTCGTGGAACGGACTAAAGAGGGTCTCGAGGCCAATCCGTTTGACAACACGGATGGGAGATATGCGAGTGGGGATCGCCTATGACAAATGAAGAACTTGAAACGGTGCAGAATATCGTGTGCGCGGAAGGATTCTTCTACGGAATTGTGTTCTACTCGGACTTCAAGAACGAAGTTAAGGATCCAAAGTTCCACGAGCTTCGCGATAAAATGCTTGCCGCGTCGCGAGAACTTGCGACGTACTGTGAAGTGGAACACGATCAATGAGTCAATCGCGTTTTCTCTCCGTCGTAGAGTCCATAACAAACACTGTCATTGGCTTCGTGGTCGCAATTGGCACACAATTGCTGGCGTTTCCGCTGTTTGGTATACATCTGGAATTCCATGATAATTTACTAATGGGCGCCATTTTTACAGCAGTCAGCTTGATCCGAGGGTATATTGTCCGCCGGTATTTCAATGGTTTAAAATTTGCAAAATGAAGCGCAATAATCGCCCCATAATCTACGGATCAGAACCTGATCCGATCAAGTACTTTACGCCCGAGCAATTGATTGAGCAACGTGATCAAGTCATCAAACGTCTTGTCAGTGCAGGCGTCGATGCAAGCACCATTGAAGTCACGTTCGAAGTGGAAAAATATGGATACCCATATGACCCGCATGACTATTACGCCGTATTTCTGAAATGGCAGCACGCCGCAACCGAAGCGCAGGTTAAAGAGCGGCTAGAACTCGAGAACGCCTTCAAGGCTCGTGATCTTGAAAATAAGCGCAAACAACTTGAGCAGCTGAAGAAAGAACTTGGGGAAAAGTGATGGTGGACCGCGACGCATTTGACCTGTTCAAATTCCTTGGTCAGCTAAACAAGCGCGACCTCCAAGCGTACGACAAGCTCACTGAGGAGGGTAAGAAAGCGGCCCACCCGTTCGTTATTCTACGGTGGCTTTCTGGCACAAATGACCCGGCGCAGATCATTAGGTTGAATGAGTTTGCCAACAAGTACGTTTTCAGCCTTGGCAATGAGAAGGCTCTACTGTTCAAGCTCTTGGCTGCCTCTTGTACAGGAAGTTCTTCGCGCGCAAGTTGGCTGAAAGGTCCAGGCGGAAGTTCGACCAAACTAGCAATTGAGGCAATTAAGGCTCGATACGGATGTTCAACCCGCGAAGCTGACATGTATTTGGGATCACTTAACTCAGCAGATATTCTAAAATTTGCAGAAGACGCTGGCTGGGATAAAGATCAGCTGAAGAAGCTCCAAAACGAACTTGGTAAAGAAGATGGATCGGGAAGCACTGCGAAAAGCGGCCGAAAGCCGAAGAAATGAGATTGTTCCTGAACGTGTTGTGACTTGGCATTGCGGTTTTTGTTTGCGAGATTTTGCAACTGAAACTGGATTCATGAAGCATCGTTGTCCAGAACGTGAGCGCTTGGAAGAGATGCGCTCGCCACGTGGTTCACTCGCGTACGCGTACTATAGCGAGTGGATGAGGCTGCAAAAACGGTCGGTGCCAGATGTTGACAGATTCATGACGTCGCGGCAGTACAACTACTTCATGAAATTTGTGGACTGGGTTGAAAAGACTTCGATGCCTAATCCTAACCAGTTCATCAAGCTAATGGTGGAAACTGGAACTCAGCCCGTACTATGGTGTCGTGATAACACGTACGCAATGTACCTTCAATGGTACGACAACGCTTACCCACCGTCTGAGCAGTTCATTGAGACTTTTGAACGGTTGCAAATGCTGGCGGCCGACCATAATGTTGAGCTGTCAAAGGTCTTCAACGAATTGGGGCCGCAGGCGGTTGCAAAAATGGTTAGACGTCGTAAGTTATCTCCATGGTTGCTCGTGTTGTCAGCTGTGTTTTTGGACTGGTTGCGATCACTCCCAGACACTGACAAGGACATGGTTGCCGATGCCGTGAATTTTGCCGCATGGTCGTTGAAGCTTCGGAATGAGGCAGAGCTGGTTCGAGAGTTGAAGACCGCGTGTGAAGAATTTGGACTCTGAAAATGGATATTGACATTGACGTTCCGGCCTCGTTCGATAGGAAAATGTTTCCTTGGGCGCGCGCATCTGTGGTGAGGGACGGGGTGCTTACACCTCACCCGTGTGGCATGCACCCACAACAAATTCCTGTTGACCCTGTCACGGGCCTGTCGGCGATCCCATACGACAGTGCCGAGGATCTTGGGTATTTTAAGATTGACTTCCTGCACTTGTCGGTCTACGAGAACTTTAAAACTCGTGCAGAAATTGATGAGTTGCTTCGATTAGAGCCTGACTGGACACTTCTTCAAGTACCCTCAAATCATCAAAAGTTGTTTCAACTTGCCAATCACGGCGAACTTTTGATGAAGCTTAAACCGCGCAATATCCTAGAATTGGCAGACGTATTGGCTCTTATCCGGCCAGGTAAGAGAAATCTTGTTCCGCTCTATCAAAAGGATAAGGCCGCCGCTAGAAAATTGCTATGGGCAAAGGGTGATGAAGGGTATTCTTTTAAGAAGTCACACGCGCTTGGGTACGCGTACGTCATTGTTCTTCAACTGCATTTGCTTGAACGTGGGCGTCTGTGAGTGGATGCCGCAACAACCCGGGTTGTTGCGGCATCCTCGACAAAACTACAACATCTGTCAAAACTACTCCTACAAGGCGATCAAGCCAACCCAAAAGCGCTAAGCCGAATTCTCCCCACAATAGATAATAAAAGGATGGCACGTGCCATCCTTTTATTATGTGGGGAACCAGAATGGAATACAAACCACCAGTTGATAATCTTCTTGCCGCTGTGACATATGGTTCACACTTGTATGGTACGAGCACTCCTACTTCTGATCATGACTTCAAGGCAGTATACCTGCCTTCGATGAGTGATCTTATCCTCGCAAAATCACCAAAGGTTTTGCGCTTCCGCTTCGACGCACAAGGTAACCCTGTTGGCGACAGCGAGACAATGCCTGCAAACGGATACGAAGCCGAGCACATGCCGATTCAGAAGTTTGTTCACGACTTCCTTGGCGGTCAAGCTTACGCGGTGGAGATGGTCTTTGCGGTTGTTCAAGGCGCACACCTAAAGCACGCCCCGACACTCTGCACACGCGAGTCGCGTCGGGTATTTGAGTTTGAGGCGCTTTGCCACAATCTCGCCAAGAACTACGTCCACAAAAACGTGAACGGCATGGTTGGCTTTGCGGTGAAGCAGACGTTTGACTACGTTCGTCGTGGAGAGCGGCTGAATTCAGCTCGCGCTGTTTTGGCTGTGCTGGTTGACACCCTTGATAATTTCGTCAAGGGCTCAACCGCTGATGGGAGCAAACTAGAACCTAGTAAAGTTCGTCTGGACACCACGTGCTTCTTCATTCGTCCTGGGTCTCACGCCGTTGATGAACAGACCATTCTTGATCATGTGGCTCGTGAAACGGGACTTGAGATTGGCGAAACTTCGAACCAAAATAAGAAGATGCGCACCCTCAAGCTCAACGGACGCGAGTACCTCGAAACAACGACTCTGCCGCACTTGATCAGCTCCGTTGAAAAGCTGTGCGAACAGTACGGTGATCGTTCAACTCGGGCAGCCAAGGAGGACGTGGATTGGAAGTCCCTTAGCCACGCAGTTCGAGTTTACCAGCAAGTGATTGAACTGCTTGAGACTGGCTTCATCACCTTTCCGCGCCCGAACGCAAAGTTCTTACTGGAGGTGAAATCTGGTGAGATCGAAATTGAAGCGGTGAAGGAACTGTTGGGGCAACTTGATGACCGTGTCCAAGAACTTGTCGATGGGTCAACTCTTCCGGCCGTGGATGACGCATTCCGTGAACGCGTCGAAGAAATGCTAGTCGATTGGCTGTTCAACCAGTACGGTTGCTGAGGTAAAGGGCTTTAGCCCTTTACCGTGACAGCGCAATGATCAGCTTAAATGCGCTCACAACGTTTCATTGTGCTTTATCTGGATAACGGAAGCCTTGGGCCGCACTTCAACCCCTGCCTGAACAGCGTTAGCTCGTCTTCTCCGGATTCTTGTTGGCGTTGTTAGGTCACGTTCAAATGCCCTGCCAACAAGACGAGTCACATAAGCCAAGCTGAACGTTTTATAAATTCTGCGAGTTGCTTCAGTGAGTCCAAGCTTAGAAAGCTCGAATGACAACGGGTATTCTCCACCATTCGAATTTTTAAGCCAATCTTCAGCGATCTGCATGAAAGTCTTTAAGTCGATGCCTTCTTGTTGTGCGTAATCAAGCACGTATGCAGTAAGGTTATCTTCATCAATGTTGTCAACGATCACGATGTACTTATCTCGGCGATGTTCTAGCATGCTAAGCATGTAGAGATTGCCTCGGTCTGATACGTGCTCGATGATCAACGATGGGATTTTTCGTTTGCTCATCTTGTTGGGGTAGTATGGAGTATGTCACCAATATTTACTCCACCTGGTTGCAGTAAAAGGGGCCAAAGCCCCTTTTCTTATGATGACGCTAGTAATTGTCGCGTAGAGTTTGGCGGATTGTAGATTGGTAGACGGTGTGGAGTATTACCGACTGTCACTCTAAATGAATCCATGTACCCAAGCAGGGGTCTAAATGTGCCGACTCCGCTAAACGCGCCAGGGTTGAAAATCATTCCGCCGAGCGAGAATGATGGGGACCCAAAGTCTACGTTCGTGTAGTCGGAATGCTCAAGAACTAATCTTCCATTTAAGTACACTCTGTACGCAACGTTTCCAACACCGTTAGATTCGCGCGCCAAAGCCAGATGGAACCAATATCCCGGTTCAATTTTCGTGGTGTACGAGCTGATAATGTTGTTTGCTGACAAACTAAGAAGCGTTCCGCCATCATCAATCCACATAGCAATTCCAGTTCCACCTGAAGCGGGGCGCGTGTCAAAAATGTATTGAGCTGCGTTTGAAGCCGCCAATTCAGTTAGATTCACCCATGTATCAATGTAAAACTGGTTCGTCCCAATGGAAATTGTTCCAGTTCTCACGCCAACGGTCTGTGAGACAGTTGGAGGTAAACCAACATACAAGGATGATCCGCCGAATTTTGAATTGGCCGTGCTAATGTACGTGTTGGTTGACACTGGAAATGAGGCGGTGGCCGGTCCAATTTCTGGATCGATCGCTCTCAGTCCATTTGCTCCTTCAAATTTGTAAGCAAGCGACACCTGCGATAGGATCGGATCGTTTAGCAAATCCATATCCTGTGTTGGCACTTCTTCCTTTAAATCTAGTACCCCTCGATCGATTACTACGTCATCGATATACCCTGAAAAACCAGTGTTGGTGGCACCAGCCGCCCCGATTCTCACTGCCTGCGCTGCACCAGAATCCATGGCTTTTACACTATCTGCTGCTGTTGAAGTGTAAACGCATTCTCTAATTCCGTTGACGTACAAATACCAGAACCGGCGTTCGCGAATGAGGGCCACGTGGTACCACTGGTTTGGAGTGAAAATTGCTCGAGTTTTCATTCTGGCAGCTGTGGTGGACGAGGATCCGTGCCAATACGAAAAAGTGTTAGCCCCAGCTGTAGAATCAGAATAACGAATTGCCCATTGGTTGGCAGCGAACGATGTTGTGGTGGAATTCGAAATAATGGTCGGTGCTGCTGATGTTTGTGAAGATGGATAAACCCAAAAACTTATGGTGAGGTCTCGTCTACTGTTTCCGGCAGATGGTGTTACTGGAAAGCTAAAAGCGTAATTCAGTGATGAAGGAGATTGAAGATACGTTGTTGCAGCGCCATCAAATTTTATTGAGTATGGGTTATACTTCGTAACAGATGCGTCGTATGTGACATTTCCTGATTTCGAAAAAACTCTACCTCTTGAAGAATCGGAGAAAGTTGAGGTATCTGTGACGCCATTTCCAGATAAACCTAGCGCCCATGAAAAAGCATATGGTGTCTGCTCAAATGGTGCTTGAGCACCATTTGAGAGAGCCACTGTTGCAGTTCTATTTGCTAACAGCATAATTACTCCAGATTAAACGTAGTTCATACCGACCACTGAACCAAACCAAGTGGATCCAGCGTCATATGTTACTAGAGAAATGATGTCCGTTTTTAGCGGCGATGCTGTCAGTACTGGAGCTTGACCGGATGGCCACTTGATGCTTGTTGGCCAGGCAATTGCTCTATTTCCGACGGTGTCTTGCGAGATAAACATCATAATCTGAGCAAACTGGCCAGACGCAGGAAGGTTTGTGAACGTGAAGGCTGTAACATCACCTGTCAAGGTAACTGTGTGAGCGTTACCAAGCGCGTAGTTGATGGTGAGGTTCGTCGCATAAGTCGTGGCGTTTCTCTTGAGTGAGATGCCACCCTTCACATCCGTTCTACCGGTGTTCGTAACTCTAAAGCGTTCAGTGGCCGCAACAGTAAAGAACACTTCACCTGCGCTCGTTGACGATGTACCAGCACGCAACTCAACATCACCACCAGCTGAGTTACCACTACCACCAATCAGGGTGATGTTACCACCCACGCCAGCACCAAGGTTGGCCGTACCGCCGGTTAGAACAACGTTGCCGCCTGTAATGCTGTACCCGGAACTGGCACTACTGCTAGCGTTGCCAGCAGTAAGGCTAATATTTCCACCGCTTTGCGAAATGTTACTTGCGCCAGAGCTGTTACCTGCGATGAGGCTAATCGAACCAGCGTTTGCGCCAGCAGTGGTACCAGCGTTTCCAGATCTCAACACTAAAGCGCCGCCACTACCAGATCCGGATCCGTTATTTGCCGCAATGGTGAAACTGATTGCTGATCCTGTGGCTGGCCCTGAACCAGTAATGGAAACCGCACCGCCCGATGAAGTACCCAATACCAATTTGCCCGGTGATACGGCATTTCCGACCGCGCCAACTGTAAGCGTATTGGTCGTTGCCGCGTAGGTAAAATCACTGCTACCAGCAATGGCAGAAGCATTGTTGTATTGAATTTGGGTATCTGCGCCTGCGGCAGTCGCGGAGAACGTTGCCCAAGAGCCATCACCTCTCAGGAAGGTGGTGGTTGAAGGCGTCCCAGACCCAAGGCGAGCCGGTGCTACGGTACCAGAGCTGATGTTTGTGCCGTTCAAGGACGTCAGCCCCGACCCGTTGCCCGCGATATTTGCGGCTGACAAGGTGTTGGTTGAATCGTTCCACGTGAAGAACGCAGAACCGCCGAGCGCGCCATTGTTGTTGAACTGAACGTTCGTATCTGCACCACCAGAGATTGTTGGCAAACTGGAAGGGTTTACCCAGTCCATGTTCGTGCCGTCAGATGTAAGCACGAAGCCGGCCTTTGACGCTTGCGCTGGCATTAGATTGTTTCGTGCAACCTGCGCGGTATTGCCACCAGTACCACCGTTAGCAATAGCGAGAGTACCTGCCATCGTGAACGTGCCGTTAGAAACAATTGGACCGCCAGCAAAGGTCAAACCGGTAACGCCACCAGAGATGTCGATAGATGTGACGGTGCCCGAACCTGCAGCTTCCCATGACAGAGATGTGCCGTTTGTCTTTAAAACCTTGTTGGCGTTTCCTGATTGTGATGGGAGTAGATTCGCAATAGCTTGAGCTGCTGTAGTGCCACCAGTGCCGCCGTTAGCAATAGCGAGAGTGCCTCCCATTGTCAGCGTACCAGTCGAAGTGATTGGGCCACCAGAGAAGCTGATACCTGTAGTACCACCCGAAACATCAACGGAGGAAACTGAGCCGTTTCCTGTGCCTCCCGCAGCTGGTTTCCATTCTGCGATCGAACCATTAGACGTCAACACATAACCAGACACTCCAGCTGATTGTGCGGGGAGCGGAGAATTCCACACTGGGGTAGTGCCATCAGTCGACAAGAACTTGCCGGCGTTGCCAGACTGGGGTGGGAGGATAGTGTCTGTGAACGACTGCCAAGATGTATTAGTGCCATCTGTGACAAGAACATTCCCAATATTGCCGGATTGTGTTGGTAGAAGAGCATTCAACGCAGCATTTGCGCTCGTTGCACCAGTACCGCCGTGCGCAACAGCGAGAACACCACCAACAGAGAACGTGCCGGTCGAAGTAATCGGGCCACCCGAAACCGTAAGGCCGGTCGTTGTTGGGTCAATGTCAACGGATAGAACTGAACCTGCTGATGACGTAGTCCAAGAGACCGTTGATCCATCAGTTGTAAGAATCTTACCTGCTTGGCCGCCCTGTGAAGGGACCAAATTGTTGATAGCATCAGCTGCATTATCTGCGCCGGTGCCACCAAACGCCACTGGAAGCTTACCGCCAGTACCGCCGTTTGCCGTGCCGAGGACTCCACCCAGTGTCAGTGTACCTGATTGAGTAATAGGGCCACCAGAGAACGTCAGCCCCGTTGTTCCACCAGATGCAGCAACAGAAATAACTGTTCCTCCGCCAGCTGGGATAGACCAAGATAGGTCAGTTCCGTTGGTGGTGAGAAAGTAGCCAGACTTTCCAGATTGCGGTGGGAATGGATCACGCCATACTACTCCATTCGTGCCGTTTGAAGACAGGAATTTGTTTTCATTGTTGGCGAAAGGAGGAAAAATGAGGTTCATAAAACCGTCATAGTCCGTAACGCCAGTACCACCGTGTTCTAAGTCAAGAACACCGGCAAGGGTGATAGATCCCGTGGTTGTGATTTCTGTGGTGTAAGGCACAGGCGGCGTCATGGCCGACCCACCAGAAATACGAAGACCCATAGTAGGATCTCTGACAATTTGAATTTGACTGACGGTACCAGAAATAGCTTCCCATGTTGGGGCGTCTGTTTCACCGTTAGATGTCAACACTTTACCCGCTTCACCACTTGGGAGGTTCTTAAGAGTTCCATCTCCCTTCGAAAGTTGAAGTTTGTTGACAGTTCCAATGCTATCTGCAACGGTGGAATTGATTACCGTACCTTGCAGCGAGATACCAGTTCCGGCAGAATAGGCAGAACCAGGCAGAACTTGCCAAGATAGATTACCACCATTACCCTGGACTAGTGCAGCCCCGGGGGTGTTGCGTGTTGGGAAGATCGCGTTCAAAATTCCATCAACAGTTGTTGCGCCAGTACCACCATTTGAAATTTTAAGAACGCCACCCAGCTCAATGTCGCCAGATGTAGTGATTGGGCCGCCAGAAGTCGTTAGACCCGTTGTGCCGCCCGTCACACTCACAGAAGTCACCGTGCCGCCTGAAACTTGGGCGGGTTCCCAAGTTGGGAGACCGGTGGTATGGGATGTAAGAACGAGCCCCTCAACAGTTGGTTGAATGATGCCTACAAAACCACCAACACCATCCCCTGCCTGGATGTACAGCTTATCAGGGCCAGACCCGTCAGATTTGACGGTGCTGCTGATGACATTTCCATTAATGCTGATGCCTGGGCCCGGGAGATAAGTTGTCCCCCCTCCGTTGGTCACGCCTTCATTCGTTAGCGCCCACGAGCTGCCGTCATAAACGTATAGCCCCGTGTCCGTGGAAGACGTGTTGTAGAAAAGTTGGCCGAGGATTGGGCTCTGCGGGAATGAAGTGCCTGACTGAATGACTACGTATTCGGCGGCAGAATTATTGATCAGAGTGAGACCGTCTGTGAGCATGCTGTTCCTTTCATTGCGAGACGCGTTGTTTGGTATTTACGTTCGCCAGCCCCTTGGGGCTTCCTAATCGTTACACTCAGTTACACTATTTTTTAGCCACACAAAAAATTTGTGTTAAGATTTCTTCAACGTCAACAAAAAACCCACAATCGAAATGTTGGATGCCGGAAAAATCAAAACGATTCAGCAAGACATTGAGAAAGCCTTGCGTGAAGTTGCTGACCGCCATGGCCTGGTCATGTCGAACTCGAAGATTGTTTTCTCTGATGTCGATTTCAAACTGACCACCACCTTCGGCGATAAGACCGTAATGGGCGGTGATGTTGATCCTGAGTTTGTTCGCAATCTCAAGCGAAACGGGTCCATGTATGGCTTGACCCTTTCGCATGTCGGGACGCATGTTTCCATTGGCAGTCGGATGAATCTTCGGTTCGAAGGATTGCGAGGGAAGAAGGCCGCTCTTCGAAGTCAAGATGGTCGAGTTTGGTTGTATGACGCAATGGTTGTGGCACAACTGATTCGCAATACGAAATGAACGAAGTACTTTCAATCTTCCTTGTTGGCGTGTTTACCGGGCTAATTCTGGCGATTGTGCTGAACTTGCTTGGACACGCGCTTGGCAAAATTATTTCAATGGCAACAAAGAAGTAAGTATCATGACCGAATCTTTTCAGATCAGCGAACAGCCTGCAAATCAAACTCAAGCCCGCAAACTCCTGACGGATGAATTGCGCGGAAAAGTAGAAGACCGTGTTCGCGAATTGTTGATGTTGAGCTCCAAGATTTGGCCGCAATTTGGCAAGGAATTCGAGATCATGCCGACAATTCGGTATGATGTGAAAAATCGTTTCGGTGGATTTGCCATCACGGGTGGCGTTGACGACTGGACGATCCGCCTGAATCTGATTCTGTGCTATGAGAACGAGGATCACTTCATTGAGCAGACAGTCGGCCATGAGGTTGCGCATCTCGTGACTCGCAAGGTATTTGGTCTGACCAAAGAAGTGGAAGAAAACGGGAAGAAGGTCGTGAAGAAGGTTCGCTCACACGGCAAAGAGTGGCGCAGCGTGATGATTAATTTCAATCTGCCGCCCGAGACTTGTCACAAGTACGATACCAGTTCTATCGACATCACACCGCGTTCACGCTCGCCGCGCGGCGCACCCCTCACGCCAATGCAGTCTATGGACATGTTGAAGCGCTTGGAAACTGGTTTCCGCCGGCTCGACAAAGAATCGAAATTGGCGTTCATTCGGTGGGCCGAAACTCGAGTTCACGGCTAATAATTCTCAACCCCAGTTGGAGACCTGACATGGAAGAAAAACGTGTTCCGCGCGGTAGTCGTGAATCCAGCTGGGGAGCTCGGCTCACACCAGAGGATTGCAGTGGTGAGCGCTATGAACCGAAGGTCTACATTCCTCCGGTGATCACAGCAAAGTCTGGAAAAGTCTTCGAGGACCAGCCATTCAAGACGAATCCCGCTGACAGTGTCAAGCCTGTTGCCGAAGCCACGGAAACCCCTGAAGAGGCAGAACCGCCGGCGAGCAAGAAGGAGACTCCAGTTTGGATTTTGCTTGTGCTTGGCGCCTACATCATTGTGACGTCCTACAAGCAAGATCGTGGTTTTCCTACGACTCTTGGAATGCTCACACTGCTGTACGTTATTTGGTCGGCGTTCCGCGCAAGTGACCGTGGATCTTCGCTATGGCGAGAGTGGATTCGTGGAAAACCTTCTAATGTCGTAATACTGATTCTTTTGCCAGCATACATCACGTGGACCGTGATGACGGGGCGTTGGTCGCGAGCGGACACACTGATGGCCGCATGTGGTTTCATCGTGTTCATCTTTATGGTGTACGGAATCTTATCTGTATTCGAAGAACATGTTCGAATGTCTGACGAAGGTGAAAGCTTCACCACACTGCATGCAATGCTGCTCATCATTCTGTGGAAGATCATTCGAAATTGGACAGCCTTCATCAGCATGACTGGAGCGTTCTTTGTCATGCTGTACCTTGAGCCCGAACTTACCAGGAGAGCCGCAAACGAAGTGTGGAATCTTCTGTGGGGTCCCATGAACTAACGTCTGGAGATGCAAAATGCCGTACACAAATGAAGACCGCAAGCGTGAACGTCAACCCCACCTCTATCCGGAAAGCGGTAAGGGCTGGCATAAGCCAGAACCTAAGGAGACAATCAATTCAGTCAAACAGAAGATTGATGAGCTTCAAGCTGAACTCAACGCTCTGCAAAAGAAGCATGACCAAATGATCGCTGAAGCGAAGCTTGAAGTTCTTGTCCAAATTCGGAACATGATGAGGGCCTATGACGTGGCAGTCGAAGATGTCGCGCCCAAGGTTCGCAAAAAGAGAACCCAAAAAGCTGGGTGACCACGAAAAACTATCACAAACGAAAGCTTTTTGTGTATGATGCACTTTAAGCTTTCATCCATTTAAAGTCATGAGCATTCAATCCTTTGTATCCGCCCTGAAAACGTGCGAAAGCGCAAATGGCCCCGGCAAAAAGGCCGTCATTCAGGAAGCGTTGTCGCAAGTCGGGCCGGTTGGCCGCCAACTGATGTACTACGCGATGAATCCGTACTACACGTACGGGGTGAAGAAGTTCGATCGCCCGTCTGAGTACGCCGATGAAGATGGCTGTATCACTACCATTTTGGACGTGCTTGACCAGTTGCGCAATCGTGAACTGAGCGGCACCGCTGCTCGTGAAACGGTCAAGATGATGCTCGGTTGTTTCACCAAGGAAACCGCGAACTACCTCGAGCGAGTGATTGAGAAGGATCTCAAGGCCGGATTCTCGCCCGACACGTACAATAAGATCTGGCCCAATGACAAGGTCCCCGTCTTCAACGTGATGCTTGCCGATAAGTGCACTGACGCTGAAGAGTTCGAGACGTACATCACCTTCCCATGCCAAGCGGACTGGAAGTACGACGGTGAACGCAACATCGCAATCGTCAAGAGCGACGGCATCTCGCACATCTCGCGTTCCGGCCTCGAAGCCTTCCACATGAACGGGCTGTTCGACACCGAACTGATCGCCATCCGTGAGTATCTCGGCTACGACTACGTCCTTGACGGCGAGCGCTTCGCCAGCGACTGGACGGACACAATGAACGCCAAGAAGTCCGGCAATGATGAGGCCAAGAGCCGCATGTTCATCCGCGCGTTCTTCATCATGCCGCTCTCACACTGGGAAGCGCAGAAGACGGACATCACGATGCGCCAGAACCGTGAGAACATCCAGAAGATGCTCGCTGACCTGCCGCACGTCAAGCGCATCACGCTGTCGCGGGGCCGTGAAGTCAAGGACTACCAGGACATGGTCACGTACTGCGATGAAGTCACGACTCCTGGTTTCGACGGCCAGCCCAAAGGTCACGAAGGTCTGATCCTCAAGGACTGGGACGCCACGTACGCGTGGGACCGCACCATCGCCTGGTGCAAAGTGAAGAAGTTCTACTCAGCTGATGGCCGCATCGTTGGCTTCGAACCGGGCCGCCCGAAGTCTAAGTTCGCAGGTACGCTGGGTCGCATCAACGTGGTCGGCTATTTGGAAGATGGCACACGCTTCGAGTGCGGCGTCGGCTCAGGCATCAAGACCCTCAAGCCGAAGGACGACCCTGATTGCCCGACTCGTGACGAGATCTGGAACAACAAGGAGAAGTTCCTTGGCACGACCATCGAACTGAAGTACCAGGAAGTTTCGCTGGCCAAGGGCAAAACGGTGCACTCGCTGCGTTTCCCGACGGTGTACCGTTTCCGCAACGATAAGATTGTGTACGACGAAGAGTAATCTCTTCTAATAGAGATCAACGTGCACTTACCGCGTTGATCTGTTGAGGCCGAGGGCCACCATCTCAAACAAGATGGTGGCCCTCATTTACTTTAGGCGTATTCCACCGGGCAACATCTGATAAGCGGCGAGTTCGGGTTTACCCGGTAAAACTGATTAAATCCTAAATACAACCTGAATTGGTTATGAAAGTCGGTCGTGAAGCTGTATGATTTTTCAGCCTACGCAAAAAAGCGAGAGATTCAGCTCAAGGCGGACGACATTGAAGCGCTCAAAACCCGAATGGACGAGCCCGGCATTGTGGCAATTCTCAAGCAACAAATTGAAGACTACTTAACCCTACACAAGGACGTGTTAACTCGCGCTCAATAAATGGCTCTACTTCGAATAGTTTCTGACCTTCATCTAGAGGCGTTCCTGCCAGTTGATGTCAATGAATTGCTTGACCAGTTTATTCCAGCTGATCCGCGCGACTCAGAAGCTATTCTGGTTCTTGCCGGCGATATTTCTTCTAAGAAAGATCAGCTTGTGGCTTTTCTCTCAGCGGCGGAAAAGAGATTCAAGCATGTCGTGTTTGTTTGCGGCAACCATGAATGGTATCGCAATGAGATGCTGTCGTATGGCAAAGAGCTAAAGACGGAATTAAGTGAGAAGACTTCAAAGGTCAGCTTTGCAGTGGATGACGTTCTATGTCATCGAATCGATGACGTCAGATTTATCTTTGGGACCATGTGGACAGATGGCGGCGCGGATTACATTGAGCGTGAACGCGTGCAGGGTTTAATGAATGATTTCTGCGTCATTGGTTATGGTGATGACGTTCTCACCGTCTCCAAAATGCAAGAGCTCCACCGAGCGCAAAGAAGAAAGGTTGAAAACTTCCTGGCTAATGATTCTTCTGGCATGACTAATGTTGTGGTGAGCCACCACATGCCGTCCAGAAGATTGTGCCACCCACGATTTGGTGGTGCTATTGACGGAGGATTTGCGTTCAATGGTGATGCAATCCTGGCTGGTGACCATGCTCCTGCTCTATGGATTCACGGTCACACACATGACACCATCGATATGCAGCTCTACAATACTCGTGTCGTGTGCAATCCGTGCGGTTACCGTGGTGAGTTCTCCATGAAGCACAATTCTGAGTTTAACTCTTACAGTGACGGCCCAAAATTCATTGAGGTTTAAATGGCTAGTGTTATTGACTTTGCCGCAAAACGCCTTGAGAAGACTGGGTGCGCCCGCAAGCCGACCCCCGTTGACCTTGACACGATAATCACCGACAGCATAGATTACCTGCTTGGCGATTGGGAAAAATACGCTCGCAAAAATCGGCTCAACGAATTTTTTAGTCAGTTTTTTCCAGACCACGAAGAAAAACGCAATACGAATTATCTGAATGACCTGAACGCAATCTCTATTTTGGAGCGAAAACTCGGTCTGCAGATCATTGTGTATTCTCCTGGAACAATTGACCCAATACAAGTCGGGTGGGTGGTTAGATTTGATGTGTATGGCAAGCAAATTGCCACCCCCGACATGTCGACTGAGTGTCACGCACGCTGCTTTGCGTTACTTCTGTATCTAAAAGTCAAGGCGAATGCAAGCGATTTAAGTGTAACCTGAGCGCGTTACAATTCGTTACATCACGTTGTCAACACGTTACGCAAGCGCTGTTGTAGAATGCACCTAAATCAAGTTAACCAAGGTGCAAGTCCATGGAATCCACAAGTCTGCGGGAAAAGATCGAAGCTTCTAAACGCAAAGAAGCCGAAATTCGTGATCAAGCTCTTGAACAGAGGCGAGAAACAAATCGCCTGATGGAGCTTCGCAAGGAATGCGATCACGACTTCGCACCCCCGCTCAAGAACTTCGAGCATGAAGGTGGCCACTGCAAGCACTGTGGCATAAACGAAATTTATTGGCTGCACATCAAGAGCAGCCAATGATCACTCTCTCAGAAAACGAGCGAACCGCGCTCTGCCTGCTCAGGGGCTCTGGTGGTGGCATGCTCACGCCCAAAATCCCAGACCGAAATGAGCACACTATTTTTGGTGTTGAACCTGGCATAACCGTCTACAAGAAGCTCGAAAAGAAGGGCTTGCTGTTCTTCACCGAAGAACAGCAAATGGAAGATGGATTTGCGTTTACCAATGAAGTTTACCTGACAGAAAAAGGATGGGTGCAATCATGAGCGAAGTCGCTGAGAAGACAATCCACGTGGGTTTCACCGTCGCAGGTGATTGGTTGGCTGACTTCGCCCGCACCCGCCTTGAGGAAGGCCGTTGGGACGCGGGTCTCAACCTGCTCATCGACTCTCTAGCAGGGATGACGCACGAGCAAGCGATCGCGATCCTCAAGGGTGAGGCGACGTTGACCGGTGATTCGAGAACCGGCATCGACTACAAGCAGCTTTCGCCGACCAGCGAGACTGCGAAGCGGATGCAGGAGATCATGGACCGTATGTATGGTACCCTGTTCCGCATCACGGACAAGGTCTGGCGCCCATACGCTGTCGTCTCTGGCTGGAACCGTGACGACTGGCACTTCGCCTGCAACCACAAGGGGCCGTACCACACGCTGAACGTCGACGACATGAAGAACGGCGGCGCGCTGCGCTCGCTGTACTACGCGAACGACCCCAGCCGTGATCTGCTGGTGCGCATTCCCGAGCGCCTGTACAAGGGCAACCGCATCATCGCGGACGTGCTCTGCGAAGAGTTCACCGGATCGCTGCCGTTCTGGTACAAGGTTCCCACCAACATCGACGCTGTGAGCTTCGTTGACAAAGTGGTCGAGCGCAACGGTTTCGGCTGGAGCGGTCTCGAGCTGCGAGGTGCTTACCTCGAGCGTGGTGAGGAGATCGAAGATCGTGACACTCCGCCAGATGCCGCGGAGTGCATCGACGAAGCGGCGGAAAACACGGAGCTGCTGCCTCCCGCTGCCAGCCAATCGTCAGAAGTCGAGCAGAAGATGGTGGAAGGTGAAGGGCGTCGCATCCTCCTCCAAGCGCTGGACTTGGCTGAGCAGTTTTTCCACACGTCAGACGGTTCTGAACCATCGGATTACGCGGAGCTGCGCAAGTGCGACAAGAATTTCGAGAAGATCATCGATCGCTTGTCACGCCACATCAAGTCAGAAGAGTGGGAGCGCGTTGACAGGTACCGGGAGCTCTTCGCCCAGCACGCCGAACGTCTGCTCCGCGTCGACATCTCCAAACAAGCGGACGAACATGGCGGTTGGTTCGAGATGCCGCTCAAGACGCGCGATGGAGAGTCGTACGGTCCGCGCCCGTTCCTCCGTGTGCCACTCAATCCTTTCCTGATCTGGACGTTCCGTAACAACTTCAACTTCGAAGAGAACGGCATCGACCTCAAGTGGGACTACGTCGCTGGCAGCGGCTGGAAGATGATGAACGACGACCCAGCGCACACGGATTGGATGATTGGCGCTGGCGTTCCACTCAGCGTCACATACGACCATGATGATGACAGCTTCGGTAGCATCGTCCGATCCTCTGCGTACCACCACAAGGACGTCTTTGTCAAGAAGTACACCAACCGACAATTTACCGTGTTGGCCGGGGACGCCAAACGGACCTATGTGTCAGGCACTATTGTCCACCCCGGCCCTGGTGAACGGGTGGCCCCTGGCTCCATCGCAGTCGTGCCCAACGCCGGACCCGACTATCAGTTCGCGATGGAGACCGCGAACATGCAGGACATCGAAAACGGTGGACATGGCTGCATCATCTGTGAGACGGGCGGCAAGCTCGCTCACCTTGCGATAGTTGGTCGCGAGTACAAGTGCGTCGTCCTCATGATTCCAGATGCGCTCAAGTTCTACAAACCTGGTCAGCGAGTCTGGATCGACCTGACAAACGGCACCATCGAACACCGCGTGTGGTGAGATATTACAGGCATTAGGTGACAAATAGCGTGAGCCAAGATCTGACTCTTAACATCGGTATGAAGGTCTGTAAGCCGAGCGGCAAGCCGTTCAAGAGCACCTTCAAGGTCAACACCATCAAGGGAGTGATCGAGCACCCGCAAACCAAGCGGGCCGCTTACACCTTCGAGGAAGATGACTCTTACGTGGACGCATGCAAGTGCAAAGTCGTCCCAGCAACAACACCAAGAATCTAACATGCAGATCTACTACAAGGAAATCTCGCTGGACGAGGGCTTTCGAGTCGCGGCTCAGCCCAAACACAGCCGCATTGTGGCTGGCAAGGAAGTTAGCCTTGCATCTGGTTTTGAGCTCTTCAAATCCCTAGAAGGATCCAACATCTCGTGCTGGAAGTGCGGGTGTGTGGCAGATCGTTGGATTATTGGTCGTGGCCAAAATGACCTGCGGTCAAAGCCGGTGATGAATCTTTTTGCGGTTCGTGCCGAACCGCCAACTAAAAAACGGCCCTACACCGTCTCCAAGCTGGTCATGATGACGCGAGACCATGTTATTCCAAAAAGTTTTGGCGGCGTAGATTCCATCGAAAACCTGCGGCCGGGCTGTGAAATTTGCAATGGGTTGCGCGGCAGCAATATGAACAAGCGCGACAAAGCCTTCATGCTCGCAAACCCACATCTTATCAGCGCAGAGCGCGCTGCTCGAGGTGCCGAAGCGCGTCGCAAGATAGAACTGGAACACCGTGATGCGGTGGCACGCCGCAGAGCTGCCATCGTGCCGCAGGAGCCGTTTGATGTGCCAGCAGAAAAAATTGAACTCGACTCTGAAGTAGGCTAAATCATGACACATACCATCCATGGATTTGAGGTGCACGAGGATCTCATCGACAACGCAGTTCGAGTTCTTAAGAAGTACTTTTGCGCGGTGCTGACAAATGAACAGTGCTTGGTCCTTTTGCAGCAAGACACCGCCAAGGAATTGGTGCAGGACATCGTGCAATGCAAATCGTGCTCTGACACATGGACCAGAGACCTGCTCATTTTGGAACTACTTACCAACATTCGGTTGCAACTGAGATGGCCGTCTAACTGCGATACTGAGCAGTACTCGCAAGATTTCAAACGCGCATATTTTCTCGCGCTTACCAAGGCTGGGTACGGCACAACCGTGAAACAAAGGCCGACGATCAACGGCCGGCTTCGTCCCGTAATTCGTGCTGAAGACATTAAGCACAAAGGCAGAATGACGGATGAACAGATTGCAGAAATTCCCGTTGACAAGGTCTATGAATGGGTGCGCATTGGCGCATGGAAGCAGCGGGATTTTGTGAAGTGGCTGAAAACGATCCGAGTAATCGAATAACCTGAACCAGTTTTACGTCTTCAAAACTCCTTGCACCGCCTTACAATTGTAGGGTAAGCAAGGAGTTTTGACATGGAAAACACAAGTGTAAATATTGTTCGTGGGACGCCTGAGCTTCTGTCGCAAGTAGCAGAAGCTGTTAACAAGCGCAAGCTCGTCACGGTTCGCGTAATCGACGCACTCGACCCTATTCCAGGAAAAGATCTCATCGAGGTCGCAACTATTGAGGGCTGGCGGGTAGTTGTCAAGAAGGGCGAGTTCGCTGTTGGTGATCAGTGCGCGTACTTCGAGATTGACAGCTTCCTGCCAGATGGCAACCCAGCTTGGCAGTTCCTGGTGGACAAGAGCTCGCGTACCTTTGAAGGTGCAAAGGGCCACAAGTTGCGTACTATCAAGCTAGGTGGTGTTGTGAGTCAAGGTCTTGCGCTTCCTTTGTACGCGCTGCCAGTGTTGCAGTACGTGCTATGTGAAGAGCTTGACGACCCCGATGGTGTGTGGCAATCGATGAGCGATGCACAGCGCGAAGAAGCGAAGATCGTGATGGTCGAGCAACAACGTCAAGATGCCATTGGCGGCAGTGTTCGCACGATCGACTTCAGCAAGCTGCTCGGCGTCGTGAAGTACGAAGCTCCACTACCCGCTGAGCTGGCTGGTCAAGCTGCTGGGCTGTTTCCTTCCTTCATCCAGAAGACGGACCAAGAACGTTGCCAGAACCTCAAGTCGGAAATCTTCGGCTACGACGACGTCAAAGTGCCGTTCAACGTGGATGGCATGCCCTCGGATGCAGTCGAAGCTCTCATTGCCAAGGGCGTGATTGAGCGGGTTGTCGGCCAGGCTGGTGTCGAGTACCTCAAGACGCTGCAGGCAAAGGCTGATCGCTACGCACGCTATGAAGTCTCCATGAAGATGGACGGCAGCTCGATGACCGCGTTCCACCGTGATGGCGAAGTAGGTGTTTGCAGCCGCAATCTTCAACTGAAGATCAGCGACGAGAACAAGGACAACACCTTCGTTCGTATGCTGCTCGACAGCTGCCTAAACGTTGCGCTGCCTCAGCTCGGCAACGTGGCGATCCAAGGCGAACTTATGGGCCCTGGTATTCAGGGCAATCGTGAGAAGCTTAAGGATTTTCAATACTTCGTGTTTGACATTTTCTTGATTGACGAAGGGCGGTACGCCGCCCCGAAAGAGCGTATGGCGATGTTCAACCGCCTAGTCGATTTGGGTGTCAACCCTTCGAAGGTCTTACATGTCCCAGTGTTGCACGCTGCAGCGACGCTGGACGAACTTGGTTTGAAGTCCGTGGATGATCTACTTCGCTACGCCGAAGGTCCGTCGCTAAACAACGCTGTTCGCGAAGGCCTGGTGTTCAAGCGTACAGATGGTCTGTTTAGCTTCAAGGCTATTAGCAACGCATTTCTGGCTGGTGAAAAAGACTGACTAACAGCCGCCAGCATTTGCAAATAAGAGAGGGGGCAATTTGCCCCCTCTTCTTTTTCAACCCGACTTTTCAGTTGTTCGAAGCGCCATCGAACAAGTACAATTGTCTTACTTGTGTGAAAGAGTATATGGACAGAGATTACCTGACCCCCGAACAAAGTGAACTCGTGACAGTCGAGGCAAAGCGTGTTGCCGCCAAGGTGCTGAAGGAAATTTCTGAAGATGATCGGAAGTTTCTCAAAACGGCAACGGGGATTGAGCTGACAATGGCAAAAATTTCGCTCGGCCGTTTCATTCGAAACGATGAAAAGATGTGGCTAAGCGAACACCCTGTCACTGCAATTTGGGTGAAGGCAAATTCGTCTGACCAACGTGTTGAGGGCGACATTGATTGCCACCCTTGCCACCCAGATAATTTCAGCGGTCTCTGCATTGCTGAGCTTTTCGGGATGTTGAAATGACAATCTCACTCCTTCTCATGATGCTGATTCCGATTGTTGGAACAGCCCTGTTAGTCGTCTTCACGCCTCCCCGAATCAAGTATTTTTCGCTGGTGGCGTGCGTTGTCGGTATGCTTGTCGTAGCCGCCGCATTTGGCATCTCTTACGGGACCGCGGTGCATGATACCGAAGTCTGGAGCGGTAAAGTCATTGGCAAGGACCGAAAGCACGGGACATATGAAGAGTCCTATTCGTGCAACTGCAAAACCGTAACTAAGAGCAGTGGGTCAGGAAGCAACCACCGCACTTGGACCGAAACTGAATGTGAAACATGCTATCGCACGCACTACACAGTTTCATGGTTGTGCGACACCACGATAGGTCCATTCAAGATTCACGAGCTTGACGAGCTCGACAGAAGCGTTTACTCGGCGCCCGACCCGCAGCGATGGACGTCAATCACAATCGGTGATCCGGTAGCAGATACGCGCTCATATGTGAACTACGTGCAAGCCGTAAAGAATTCGCTGTTTACGGCTGCCGATGAAGCTTCACTTGCTACCTTCTCAAAACTGATCCCAGCATATCCAGACAGAATTTACGATATCTACAAGGTAGATCGCTTTGTGACGCCAGGGTTTGCCTTTACTGACGCTGCACAGTGGAACGAAGACATTTCGAAGATGCTTGTTGATCTTGGACCGCAGAAGCAAGTGAATGTCATCGTCGTGATTGCGAAAACCGACGATCGCGCGTACACTAGCGCGTTGAGAACCAAGTGGGAAGGCGCCAACAAGAATGATGTGGTGCTTGTCATTGGATCGACAGACGGGCAGAAGATGAACTTTGTGGATGCGATTACGTGGTCAAAGAATGAAATCTTCAAGGTCCAGCTTATTGATCGTGTTCAATCTATCGGAATCATTTCCCGCCCACAGATTATGGATGTTCTGCAGTCGCAGATTGCAAAGAACTTTGAACGCAGGAGAATGCGCGAGTTTGAATACTTGAAAGGTGAAATTGACCCATCAAGTACGACAATCGCCATCACTTTGGCGGTTCTAGTTGTTGGGTACGGCGCGTGTATCATGATCGTGACGGGAAAACTTGATGCGTTCATTAATCGTCACGGAACTCGTCGCAGGTTCTAACACCACAGACACGTAACCAGAAAACAATTAAGACCTGCTTACGTAGACTTCATACAATCACCTTGTCATCATTTACTGGAGAACTTTATGAATCAGCAACGCGGCAACAGCACCATCATCGCTTTGATTGTTATTGCCATCATCGGGGCCATGTTGTTTGGGTCTTACATTTCAGCTGCAAACTTCGGAAATCGAACTGAAGTTACGCTGAAGACGAAGATGGAAGACAACGAAAACATCTACGCAAACGGCACTCAGGCCATCATGGAAATCGCGCAAGTCCCTTCCATGTACAAGAGCGATTTGCTTGAAATTGTTAAAGCCGACATTCAAGGTCGGTACGGCAAGGATGGTTCGCAAGCCACGTTCCAATTCTTGAATGAACGCCAAATCCCGATCGATCAATCTATGTACAAGGCCATTCAACAGCAGATCGTTGCGTTCCGCGGCAAATTTGAAATTGCGCAGCGCGAGATGCTGGATCAGCGCCGCTCGTATGAAACAGCGCTTGGTACCTTTCCAAACTCGTTTTTTCTGAGCTTGGCAGGGTATCCCAAGATTGATTTGTCCAAGTACACAATCGTGACCACTGACAAAGCCCATCAAACCTTTGAAACCAAGCGCGACACGGGCATCCAGCTGCCTGGCCTGCGCCCTGCAAACTAACAAGGACTTCAAATGCTGAACAAGCTCAAAGGCTTCATCTTCGAAGAAGACGCAAACGCACCAGCTGCCGCCCAAGCTCCTGCCACCGCATCGACAGCGCAGGCCCCCGCCAAATCAGCTGGTGCAAGTCATCAAGCTCAAGTGGTAGATGATGAATTCGTTCAAGCGCTTCGCGGGGCTCTCAAAAGCCGCAGTACAGCTTTCACCGCTTTGCTGAACAACGCAGACAAGCTGTCGAGCGTTATTCCCGACGCCAACATGCGTCTTCGCGCAGCGTTTCAAATGTTGGAGGGCCGCGGTCTGAAGGAAATTTTGGGTGCCATCGATGTGCACTCAGCCGATCTCGAAAGCCAACGACTGCAGTTTGCTCGTCAAGCTGAAGAAGCTTCCAAGAAGGCGATTGGTTCGAAACAGGCTGAGCTGGACACCATTGATCCGTCGATTGAAAATGCTAAGCAGCAAATTGAGGCTCTGACACGCAACATCGCTGCTCTCAACGACGTTATCGCCAACAACACTGCTCGCAAGACTGAACTTACTATTCAAATCAACGAGGAAAATCAACGATTTGAGGCCGCAAAGCAGCGCTTCGAGACCGCACTTACCATTGTCAAGAGCGAACTTGAAGGTCAACGGGCTGTCGTTCAATCTGCACTTTCTTGATCTAGGAAATCATTATGCTTCAACAGGAAAACAAAACGAAGTCGTTCTGGGAACGGCCTGAAGGAACCACTGGCATGATTGCTCTGGCGTTGGGCGGAGTCGGCTTGTGGGCAGCCCTCCCAAGCCTGCTGGCGTTCATGACCGGACTGGTCGCATTGCTTGGTCAAACCATCGCGGCCGTCTGTCTCGCTCTGGTACTTGGCGCTCTTCTGTATCTGATTACAAACAAGAAGGTTCAAACCCTTGTCTCGTACATGTTCAAGAGCGCCATGCGCAAAGTCACCGGTGCCTTTGTGGAAATTGACCCAATCGGCATCATGAAGTCTTACATTGAGGATCTGATCCGGAAGCGGGAAATCATGGCAACTTCCCGTGATCGCCTGAAGGGCCAGCTCACAACTCTCGATCGGCAAATCAATCAAAACAACTCTGAGTTTGAGCGTGCGATGTCGATGGCTAAGGTGGCCCGAGACAAGGGCAATCAGAGCGTCTTCAGCGTGAATAGCCGCCAGGCAGGCCGTCTTGAAAAGCTGAACAAAGAGTCGCTGGGCCCACTGAAGCTCCAAATGGAAGTTCATCTTCGCGCGTTGAACAAATACTACGAAGTCACGGGCACTGTCATCGATGACTTGCGCAACGAAGTCAAGGCCCGCGAGATTGAGCGCAAAATGATTCTGGAATCTCACAGCGCCATGAAGGCTGCCAAGGCAATCCTTATGGGTGGAACTGATCAGAAGGAGCTGTTTGACCAAGCAATGGAATTTGTCGTTGAAGACTTCGGTATGAAGATGGGTGAAATCGACAGCTTCATTGAAAACAGCAAGGGCTTTGTTGAAGGTCTTGACATTCAGAATGGTGTTTATGAGGCTGAAGCCATGAAGCGCCTGCAAGAGTGGGAAAACAAGGCTGACAGCATTCTGCTCGGCAATCAAAAGCAACAGCTGTTGGATCACACCACACTGAACAGCACACTGAACACGAGCATTGGCATTCCTGCCGCAAGCACAGTTGACTACAGCCGTCTGATCAAGTAACCCTAACCTGAGTGGCACCATGTACGGTGCCACTCAATCTTTGTAGAATTTACACATCATCAACCAACTGGAGTTTTGAATGAAACTTAAGACAGCACCGAAGCTGATCATGATCGCGAGTGTCGTGGTCGGAGGTTACTTCGGTATCAATGCACTGATCAACAAGGGCTACCTGTCGCAAAAGACTGCAGTTCCCGTTGCAGTCCCCGAAAAGATTGAGCTGCCCGGTGCTAACGCCGTGACTGTGCCGCAAGCAAGCACAGTCATCACCGCTACAGCGAACACCTCTGAAACCATTCGGGTCAAGACCATTCCTTGGAACGGCACGAGCGGTATGCACTACGCCAAAGCTGCTGGTCTGTTCAAGGCTCGTGGTTTGAACGTCGACATCAAGCGCGAAGATGACTACAGCAAGCTGATCGCCGACATGGCAGCGTTTGCCAAGGACGGCAACACCGGTTCGCACTTCACCATCATCATGGGTGATGGTCTGCCGGCCTTCATCATTGGTCTGAACGAAGCGTTGAAGCCGTTTGGTCAAGAGGCTGCAATGATCGCCGGTATTGGCTACAGCCGCGGCGAAGACAAGTGCATCATTGCAGAAGGTGTTGAGCCCCGCGGTGCACTGATCGCTGGTTACCTTGGTGATGGCGACATCAACATCTGCATCAAGTACGCTGCGGACAACGGTATCCCCGTGAATGCTGACCCCAAAACGTATGATCCAAACGCCATGAACTTCATGGGCACTGGTTCCTTCGTTGAAGCTGATGAGAAGTTCATCGCGTCTGCCAAGACCAACTTCCAAGACGGTGGGTCGTGTGAAACTCGCCAGATTGTTGGTGGCGGTTCAAAGAAGGTCTGTGTGACTGGTACCGCAACTTGGACGCCCGGCGACTCCAAGGTCTTCAATGAAATGAAGAAGCTTGGCAAGAGCATCAAGGTCATTGGCTCCACCAAGGAATACGCATGGCAAATGCCGACCGCGGTGATTGGCAACAAGCAGTGGATGGCTAAGAACCCCGAAGTCGTGAAGGCCTTCCTTGCTGCGATCTTTGAAGGTGGTGAAAAGGTTCGCAGTGACAACCAAGCGCTGATGATCGCCGCTTCAGAACAAGCCAAGGTGTACGGTGAAGGTGATACCAGCTACTGGGCCAGCATGTTCAAGGGTGTGACGGAAGTTGGCCCTAACGGCAAGTCTATCGAGCTTGGTGGTTCGACGACAAACGGTCTGGCTGACAATGCCTTCCTGTTCGGTCTGAACGGCAATGACAACCTGTACAAGAAGGTCTACACGGTGTATGGCAATATCGCGGTGAAGTACTTCCCCGACATCATGCCCGGTGGCCTGGTGCAGTACGAACGTGCCGTTGATACCTCGTATGTTCAAGCACTTCTGGGTAGCGCCACAAACGTCGCTCAAGCCGCAACGCCTACCTTTACGGGTGCCGCAACTGAAACCTTCGCCGCGAAGTCGTACGCAATCGAGTTCGACTCTGGTAAGGCAACGTTTACGCCCAAGGCTGTCGCTGTGCTGAATGAGCTGCTGGATCAAGCTGCAGTTACTTCGCTGACGGTACAGATCAACGGCCATACAGACAACGTGGGCAACGCTGAATCCAACCTCGCTCTGTCCAAGGCCCGTGCCGATGCTGTCAAGAAGTTCCTGATGGCGAATGCACCCACGAACTTCCCTGAAGTTCGTGTCATCAGCCGAGGCTTTGGCGACACCCAACCTGTTGCTGACAACGCAACAGCCGCAGGCAAGTCCAAGAACCGCCGCGTTGAAGTGATCTTGAAGAAGTAACAAGTCTTCTTGATGAAAGGAAAGGTAGATCAAAAGTCTACCTTTTCTTGTTTTAAACCCGTGCATCCGGGTTGATAATCACCTAACTCAAAGTATAGTTCCTTCAGAAAGGAACCTTTACATGATAAACACACTTTTTACGCCTTATGCCTTGGGACGTAGGTTCTCTATCAAGTTCCTATCGGGCGTGTCCCTGGCGACACTGATGGTGCTCTGGGCACTTGCTCCTCAATCGACAGGTATTCCTACACAACTGACGATCGCCACCTCCTGGAACACCCTGGCCCTTCAGCAAGGTCTTCTGGTTGAATTGTTTAATTCGACCATTGTGATCTGGAAAGCTTTGATTCTCAGCGCAGTCATTTCGATTGGTCTTGCAGCCATGACCACTGCGGACGTGTTCAAACCTTTTGGGACCTTCATCGCCAGTATGCGATTTCTAGGTTTCGCGGGTCTGACGTTTCTGTTTACCCTGTGGACAAGCAATGGAAGCCAGCTGAAGCTCTCACTCCTGACGTTTGGAATGACGGTCTTTTTGACTCGGAGCACGATTGATGTTGTGAAGGCCATCCCTCAATCCGAGATCGACTACGCAAGGTCTCTGGGTCTTAAAGGTTGGGGCTTAACCTGGGAACTCGTGATCCGTGGTCGCAGCGCAGATATGATGGACCTTATTAGGCAGAACGCTGCAGTAGGATGGACCTTGCTGTCAATGGTAGAGGGTCTTGTCAGGAGTGAAGGTGGAATTGGCGCTTTACTGCTGAACCAAAACAAGTACTTTAACCTTAGCGCCGTGTTCGCAATCCAATTGACCATTCTGGCATATGGAATTTTACAGGATATTGGATTGAGCTACTTGCGGAGTGTGCTGTGCCCTTGGACAAAGCTTGATCGTAGTGACAAGCGCTGATGTGACAAACGAATATGATTATGAAGATCAAGTACATGGCTCGTCTTGAAGACGATCCAACGAGCGATTTGGGTGTCTTTGAACAGACGTTTAACTCAATTGCTGAGATGGAATGCTGGGAAGAGGATTTTGAAGATGCAAATCCCGGGCAGGTCCTTCATAAAATTTCCGCGGAGATTGATCGTGCCTGATTTGACTGTCGCATTTAGCCCCAACAAGGTGAAAGAGTTTGCTGGTCTTTTCGCTAAGCCTGAAGTCATTCAGGCGGTAAATGAACTGCTAATTCAGCACCATGGCAGTTCAACACACGGCACAATCATCAAGATAAATGATGTGATCAAGCGTGCCACAAAGTTGATCTATGGCGAAGACAGTGGTGACGCGATGACTCAAGCGTTCGACAGGAAATGGTTGAACATTGAAGGTGTCTTTCGTCAGCAAGGGTGGGTGGTCACCTATCACGCGCCGAGCTGGGATGAGAATTTCGAACCATATTTCGAGTTCAAGGAAGCATGATGAAAGTCGCAATCATATCCGCAGATAAAACTGACGGGCTGTTGCTCACTCTTGAGGTTCTGCCGCGCGCCGGTGATGTGGTGACCATTGATCACATTGACTACCGTGTGCACAAGGTGCTTCACAAAGTGGACACTACCAAGATGGAAAATGGATTGACGCACCAGCAAATCGCCATCGTTTTGGATCGACCATGAATTACAAAAAAGAAGAACGGCTCCTCACTGTAGAAGGTTTGAACTTGTCTTACGGTGAGAAGGTAATTTTGCGTGATGTGAATCTGCACGTTGATAACGTGACTCGGCCGGGCGTGAAACAGGGCCAGGTGGTCGCGCTACTGGGGTTGTCAGGTTCCGGAAAAACGCAGTTGTTTCGCTGTATTGCAGGGCTGCAAGCTCCAACCAGCGGACAGGTCCGGCTGCACTCAAACACCACCCCGGTTAAAGCTGGGCAGGTAGGTGTAGTGCAACAAGCGTATCCTCTCTTGCAGCACCGGACGGTCTGGTCTAATCTGATGCTGACAATGACCAGACATAAGAAAAAGACGGACACGATGATGGCCGAGGCCGAAAGGCTTCTGAAGCACTTTGGAGTCTTTGAGAAGAAAGACAATTATCCGGCTGAACTGAGCGGTGGCCAGAGACAACGTGTTGCTATCATTCAGCAGCTGCTGTGCTCTAACCACTTCCTTCTGATGGATGAGCCTTTCAGTGGTCTGGACGTAATGGCAAAACAGCGCGTGTTTGACACTATTCGTGCCGTGTCGCTAGAAGATGAGCACAACACGTTGATCTTCACCACGCATGATCTCGAAGCAGCCGTCGCGTTGGCAGACGAGATTTGGGTCATTGGAAAAGAACAAGGAAAGCCAGGAGCCACGGTTGTTAAGACGATTGATCTTGCAGCCCGTGGCTTAGCATGGACTCCGGACATTGAGCGCAACCCCTTGTTCTTCAAGACGGTTCTTGAACTTAAAGACTTGTTCACGGCACTATGAAGACTTTTCTGAGAAAACTGGGGCACATGATTTTGCCAAGCGTATTCGCCGGAGTAGTTCAGCAGGCGAGGTCAAAGTACCACGGTTTTTCTGTGGAGTTCTATCCTTTGACCAACGTGTACTACGCTAAGTATGGGCGTTTGTATATGAAGCGTCATTACCAGACGGGTGTCATTGAGCTGCTGTCTAATGATCACCTTGGTATACTGTACGGCAAACAACACCACATGGAAGAGGATGCCTGGCATACCATTGATTTGTTCATTGAGCAGCAACACAAGGAAAACGTGAGAACCATTACAAGATGAACAAGCTGCACGTTGGTATGAAGGTCGAGCTGCGTAATCAGTGGAACGACTATGAGGTTCTCAAGGCGGATGAAAAGCACGCGCTACTGAAGTGCGCGTCATTCATCCGCACTGAGGATCTTGGTGATGGGATTTTGTGCCAAGAAGCCGACCAAGAGATCTGGATTGCGCAGTACCACGCTCCAAGCTTTGAATTGAGCTGTTTTCAATGAATCTATCCAAACAGGAAATCGACGCGATCGCACGTAAGGTCGTTCGCCTCCAAGAAAAACCACCATCCGTTCCATTTCACGAGTGGTACACTGTCTGGGAAAACAACATTGATGGCGCGTACACCGTAGGATGTGCTATTCGCGCCCTCCAAGGTTGGCTGATTGCTAACTACCTCGATGGCGAAGAGGGGGTTGTTCATCTCGAGCCGATAAGTCGCAAGCGCGCCGAAGAGGACGTGCACTGGGCGGTTGAGAGCTTCAACGAGGGGCAATGGCCGGAGTACCACGACGCTAACAACTTGTTAGATGAACTTGCGTGCGCACCATTCGACAAATTTGATGACGAGGTCAAATTCATTGAGTTCCCGTGTTATTTGTGAACCCAGAACCGGGTTGTTCACACTGTAAGCACCTTCATACAATTCAATTGTCACCTCATCAACCGACATTCTGGAGAAACTATGGCTCTTAAACCTGCACCTAAGGCGATTCTGATTCTTGCTGTCGTGAGCGCAGCTGGATATGCCTTCACGAAATTCATGCCAACCACCAGCTCCGCCGCTTCGGCGGAGGCTGTTCCCACCACCGTTGTTGCGCCACCAGCCCCCGAGCAGGTACAATCGGCCGCGGTCGCGCCAGCCGCGCCAGCTCCTGTTGCCGCTGCTCCCGTTGCCCAAGAAGAACCGCGGCCGCATGTCACCTCAGGTGACGCTGGTCTGAGCGCTGTTCTTGGCGCTGGTCGTTAACTTCTTCGGAAAAGGAAACTCACGTGAAATCGATTCGTACTCTCGCTATGCTCGGTATGGCTATCGTTGTGGCCGCCGTGCAGGCCGCACCCGTCGGCATCGCTGCTGGTCAGCCAACCGGAACGAACTATCCGATGGCGCAAGACATTTCCAAGGTCTGCAGCAATACCGCTTCGCCGATCAATGTTGTCACGACTGACGGCGGCCTGGACAACGTGTTCAAGGTCTACGGTGACAAAAACTCACAATACGGCATCGTTCCTGTCGACGCGTTGGTCTATCAGAAGGGCCAAGACCCGAAGATGATGGATCGCATTATGATGGTGTTCCCGTTTTTCTCTGTTGAGGTTCACCTCATTGCCAAGAACGGCTCGCCTATCAACTCTCTCGCTGATCTCGCTGGTAAGCGAGTGATTGAAGGTCCTGAAGGGTCTGGCACGTGGGTCACGGTGCAAGTACTCAAAGCGCTGACTGGTATCAAGTGGCAAGGTTTCTACGCAAGCCAAAAGGAAGGCCTTGATGCGGTGATGGCCGGTCAAGCTGACGCGGAGTTCATTGTTGCCGGTAAGCCAGTCGGTCTCCTACAGAAGACCCAGGGCATTAAGCTCGTGCCTGTGAAGCACCAAGCACTGGAAGGTTTCAAGCTCTACCGGAAGACCCTGATTGACTCTGGCACCTATCCAGGTCAGACTGGTTCGGTGCAAACGATCAAAGTGGATAACGTGCTCGTCACGTACGCTTTCAAGAACCAATACCAGAAGGAAATTGGTGATTTGGTGACCTGCATTACGCGCAACATTGATACCCTTCAAACTGGCAAGGGCTTCCATCCGAAGTGGAAGGACGTCGATCCGCTCGATATTACTCGCATCCAATGGCCCGCGCACCCAACGGCGGTCAGCGCAATCACTCGGGAATCCAAGGGTCGGCGATGAGCTTGCACACACGGTACGCTGAGCGTGCGGATCTGAATGAAGCTCTCAAGCTGCATCGGCTTCCGCATGACACGCCTAGCCAAGTGGCTGACGCATTCAGAAGCGGCTTCTTGTACGCTGAACGAAAGCAACTGGAAGATAAGGCAAAGCACGAAGAAGCAATTAAAGTTCTTCGTTTGATTCATGAAAAGATGAATGACTACATTCACCTTGCCAATCATGTTGGCATCAACGATGCTGATGGGTTCTATTTGGGTCACGTGGTCGAAGTTGAAGAACTGGCAAGGCAAGTGCTATTCGCTGAGGGTGTCACAAAAAGTTCCTAAGTTTACCTGGCAGCGTGATGACCTGCCAGGCGAGAGGTGGGCGATTTGAGGGTCCTCCAGCTCGAAAGCCCACCTCTCGGTCTCAGACGCTCGGTAACAAAGTGTTAAAAGGGAGGTAACGAATCGTTCTGTATCATTTCTGTCACACTCTACAACCTGAGTAAAAACTACAAAGCGGTTGTAGCAATGTCAAAAAGCTGTAATAGAATAACTGACATCGACACAAACATCTGAGTAAAAACTACAAAAACCGAGTAAGTTCTACAAAAATGACAAAAGTTGTACGTCAATATGGAACTTTCTACAAGGTCATGTAATTTTGAAAAAAGTGAAAGTAGCGCAAAACCTGTTACGGTAGTTACTGTGTCGATCAAGTTTTGAGTTTCAAGTTTGCATTACAAGGTGTAAAGTAGTATGTCTAAAGTTCTCTACGTCTCTTCTGTTGTCCAAGCCGCACTGATGAAGGAAATCTTCATCCCTGAGCTGATTGATGGTTTCTGGAAGAACCATCGTCCTGCAGGTCATGGTGATGTTTGGCGCGACGTTGAAGTGCGTGTTTCTGACGATGGTCGCCTTGGCCCCGAAGGTTTCGAAGTCAAGCGCAACTACAACTTCTTGAATCTTGACTTCGCGCTGCCGAACGAAAAGCGCCTGGTCGACGTCGCACAAGCCGTCAAGCCCAATAGCAATTTCAAGTCTGTCAAGAAAGAGCTGATTGAGCTTGGCCGAATTGTTGCAAGCCGTTTGGTTGCTCGCGATGCAACCCCAGTCAAACTCTACCGCGGCAACCACAAACCCGGCACCGTTACGGTCTCTTCCTCGCGAGCTCGCGCTGCAGCTGCCGCCCTTGGCGTTGCAGGTACTCAAGCTCTGGCGGCCACTGCAGAAGTCGTTGAAGGTGGTCGTCAACCCTCTGGTCGCCGTGTTCCCACCGCAAAGAAGGTCGATGTGCTGGGCACACTGGCTGATTCGCACGACTCGAAGCAGAAGGTCGAAATTACCAAGACCACAAACGGTGCTACGGTCCGTCGAGTTCCTGTGCCAGCATCTTCCATCTTCGCAATGGGCGAAGCTTCTGCGGAAATGAACGACACTGAATGACAGTGTGGCGGAAGACCACCAAAATACTGTTGGTCTTCGCCATCCTGATTCTGCTTTGCCGTTGCTCTGCAGACGGTAAATAATGGTGTCAAGCTGAGGAGATAGACTCCAAAGCAGCACAAGCGCCTAACGAGGAGTTCGATATGGCAAAAACAAAAGTATATGTCTACATAGGGCGTTTTCAGCCGTTTCACAACGCGCATGCTTACGTCATCGATCGCGCAGCATCGATCGCAGATCGCGTCATCGTCCTGATTGGTTCTGCCTATCAAGCGCGGACAATCAAAAACCCCTTCACCTACGAAGAACGAGAAAATGTCATTCGCGAATATCTGTCGCGACATGACGTGATGTCTCAAATTCGTCCTGTTCGTGATCAGCCTTACAATGACACGAAGTGGATTCAAACGGTACAAGAGCAAGTTGAAAACGCGCTTCTCTCTTATGGTGACACCATCTCTGAGTGCGAAATCGTTATCACTGGTTCTGACCGTGACAGCTCCACGTGGTACTTGAACGCCTTCCCACAATGGAAGCAAGACCTTGTGCCGCCTGTCCCTCAGGGCCGTGATCTGAACGCAACCGGGATTCGCAAAGCGCTGTTTGAGGCCGGCAACATTGAGCTTGTCAAGGACGATCTTCCGCAGGTCTCCCAGGACTTCGTGAAGGGCATGTTCATCGGCTCAGAATGGCACCGCCGACTCAGCAAGCAATCCAAGATCTTGCAAGATGGAAAGAACGCGTGGAGTAACACGCCCTACCCGGTGATCTTTCAAACGGTCGACGCGGTGGTCATCCAATCTGGGCACGTGCTGGTAGTGGAACGAAAGTCAGAGCCGGGTGCAGGTCTTTGGGCACTGCCTGGTGGGTTCTTGAATCCACAAGAATGGCTTCGCGATGCTGCAATTCGCGAGTTGGAAGAAGAAACCAAAATCAAGCTTCCGACCGCAACATTGCGAAACGCAATCCGAGCTCGAGAGATCTTCGATGACCCCAATCGTAGTTTGCGGGGCCGTACGATCACAGTGGCTCACCTTATCCGCCTTGATGATACGAAGCCGTTGCCCAAAGTGAAGGGGTCCGATGATGCAGCCCGGGCCTTTTGGGTCCCTCTCAACGAGGCCCGGGCCAATTCCGAGATGTGGTTTGAAGACCACCTTTCGATTCTCGATTGGGCCGTTGGCGTCAAAGACCGCACGTGAAACCTTTTCTGACGCTTTGGGCGTTCGTCAGACAAATTTTTGATTAGCCCTATTAGGAGATAGAAAATGAATTTCCCTGGTGCAAACAAGTTCATGGACCGTATGTTCCGCAAGGCCGAAGGTGTTGTGTGGGACATGATGACCGGCAAGATCGGCATCCAATCTGACAGCGGCATTGTCACGCTGGAAGGTGAGGGCGACGACGCCCGCGTGAACATCAACATGCTGGACGAATTCGGTGTTGCGCTACCAGCATTCGCGCAATCCACCCCTGTGGACCAGATCAACGTTGGCGACATCATCTACACAGGCAAGCGTGACACTGTTCGCTTCGTGACTGGCGTCGTCGAGGCCGCCAAGCCGACTACCAAGACCGCCAAGGCCGCCGCAGCCGCCGCTGTGTCTCCCGTCAAGAAGTTCCGTGTCATGTCGCTGGACGGTACCAGCTCGACTTGGACCCCTCCGAAGGCCACCATCCTAGGCTTCGACAGTGGTGTCATGGTGCTGCGTTCCCTGATGAGCCTTCTGCCGAACGGCCAAAACGGTCTGAACGAAATTCAGAGCTCCATTGGTATGATGATGCAGATGCAACTACTCTCGGGTGGTGATGCTGATCTGGACTTCGAACGCATCATGCCGATGATGCTGATGTCGATGACAATGCAAGGTGGCCAATCGGGTGGCAATGCGATGGGTGGCATGATGCAAGCCATGATGATGTCGCAAATGTTCTCGAACCGCGACGGAAACGCCAAGGCCATTGGCAAAACGAAGTCTAACGACGGCCCTTTTTGGCGCGGCTGACCGATGACAGCGACGTCAAGGAAGCTTACATCCATGGGTTGAAGCCTCTTGACGTCGCGGACAGCCAGATTCTGTCAAATACCACCATCGTTGGTATGCGGTTCTACCCAGGCTCCTTCGACTCGCTGGCCAATTCCGTGAGTACCGTCAAGAGAAGTACTGAATTTTATGGGTTCATGTTCATCGTTCCTGAAGTGAACAACGCGAGTGACGTGAACGCAGTCATGCTTCATGATGGCAAACAAAAGATTGGATCAGTGTCCTCTGTAGAGGCTCCGGCATTGAAGCGTATGTTTGAGCGCTGGAGGTCAGAGTGTGGGTACAGCGAGGTTGTTGTCGCACGGTTCTCACAACTTCCGGACCTCAACACGCAATATGAACTGGAGAACTTCAAGCGCCTTGGTTCACTTAAGGTCGATGGAATGTATCGTGTCAACGAACGACTAGCACGTAAGTACGCTGCAAAGTTCAACGTCTGAGGTAAAACCTCAGACGCAAATTGAAGAAGGAGATCAAAATGGGATATTCAAGATGGAGCAACGCGGACTACACTACGTACGCGGCAACAACAAATTACCGCAGCGCATCGCGCGATGAAGTGTTTTCGCACCGCGTCGATGAAAAGCTGGACCCGCGCAACGTGAAGGTCGGCAAGGGCGAACGCCTCGGTCTGCAACTTCGCGAGAGCATCATCAGCGAAGCCAACCCCGATCCTACCCCCATCATTCTGGGGCTGGACGTAACTGGGTCGATGCGCGATGTGGTTGAACAGATCGCCAAGGACGAGCTACCGAAGATGATGACTGAAATCCACGCTCGCAATGTGGTGACTGATCCGCATGTGATGTTCATGGCGATGGATGATGTTCACGCCCTTGGTCGCCGCCCTGGCGCACTGCAAGTTTCATACTTCGAGCCTGATCTGAGAATCGTTGAACAGCTCCGCAAGATGTGGCTCGTTGGGGTTGGCGGCGGCAACAGCTCTGAGTCATACGACTTGGCTTGGTACTTCGCTGGCCGGTACACCTATCTTGAGAACTTCGAGAAGAATGGTAAGCAAGGTTTTCTGTTCACTATTGGTGATGAGCCTTTCCCAGTCGATACGAACAGCGCATCAGAGCTGGAGCACGTTTTTGGGCCAGGTGAATATGAGCCTGTGACACCTGAATCTGCCCTGAAGATGGCCACGCGCAAGTTCCAAGTGTTCCACGTCTCCATCGTGAAGGGCGGCTATGACTTGTCTGGGTGGGACCGCAATCTTGGCCCGAACCACCTGCGTGTGGACGCCCGTGACGTGAGCCATCTCGCTGAAGTGGTTCTGGCCACGATGCAGATCGCCAATGGTGCCAACATCCACGAGGTGATCTCGAGCTATGCAAACCCTGAGGTGCTGCGTCGCGCGTTTGCAAACGCGTTGCGCGCCGAATAACCTCTAATTTGCTTGGTAACCCGGGCTTCAGGTTGTACTTGAAGCCCGGGGTTGTTTACGATGCCAGTATCATAAAACACCTGCTTGACAGAATCAAATGAGCACAGTCGTTATTGGCGCCAACTTCGGCGATGAAGGCAAGGGTCTTATTACGGACTTTGAGGTTCGCCGTCATGGCGGACTGCTCGTCGCCAGATTCAACGGTGGTGCACAGGCGGGGCATACCGTATGCGACGCCGAAGGGTACCGGCACATTTTCAGCCACGTTGGTGCTGGAACATTTGCAGGAGCAGATACGTATCTCAGCTCAGAATTTCTTGTGAATCCACTCGCTTTTCGGAAAGAGTACCAATCTCTGAAAAAGAAGCCTGTTGTGACCGTCCACCCAGGCGCTCGCGTGACCACTGTGTTCGACATGGTTATCAACGGGCTGGCTGAGCACCTGCGCGGAAATGATCGCCATGGTTCATGCGGTATGGGTATCAATGAGACGGTGACACGTGACTTGATTGGTCCTCGCCTGCACTTTGCTGACGTGATTGATCACGAGTACGATCTGGCCGGTTTTTTGGAGCATATGCATTCGCAGTGGATTCCGTTTCGGTTGAGGATGCTCGGGATTGACGCATTTAACTTGCCGAAAACGGCCATGACTACCGTTCTTGGCCTTGGTACCTCGACGAAACGGACATTTGAACGTCACGCCGAAGAACTCAGGGCCGCTGCAGCCAATCTTCGTTGCCTCTCCGCATGGAACACACGGTGCGTGAGCCTTGGGCTCACACCGACACAAATCGTGTTTGAGGGCGCACAAGGGCTCGCGCTTGACGAGTATCTTGGTCAATATCCGCACGTGACCCGGTCGACCACAGGACTAGTCGGTGCAATCAACGCGTCAAATGAGCTTGGGTGCAGAGAGTTGAGCCCGGTTTATGTGACACGTGTGTACCTCACTCGACACGGTGCTGGGCCGCTGTCCAACGAAGGCGATCACATCTGCAACACCAAGCTTGTTGATGCCACCAACAAGTCAAATGAATGGCAAGGCCATTTTAGGTACGCGCCGTTGAATCTTCCACAAATGAAGAGACTCATCGAGCTTGACTTTGCGCGTGGAAAAATGCTGGCAGAATCTGGTGACTGGCCCGTGCAGCTCAATGCGCCGACGCTGGCCGTGACATGCCTTGACCAAGTCGGAGAAACCGTCCGAATGATTGGTATGAACAACGTTGTCGTTGAGGTCCCCGCAAAGTCTGCCGCGAACTACATTGCTGATGTTATCGGGATCAAGCTGAGCCACTCATCCTGGGGGCCGTCTGCACAAGACGTGCGTCTCAACGTACAATGAACATAAATAATTTTGAGCAGCCCATCTCTTGTTCTGGGCAGTCCAAACGAAAGACGTTTGGTTAACAACCGTGATAGAGGAGTTCTACACATGACAATCGACATTTCTTCCATTCTGGCCCCGAAGGCAACCGACGTTGCTTACACCTCTGAGGATGAGCTGATCATTTCGCTCATCTGCCGAACCGATTCGTACAAGTTCGGCCACCCGCTTGCGTACCATGAAAATGTGAAGGGTATGTCCGCTTATGGTGAAGCTCGAGTGCCCTCCAACAACGTGATCGTTCCGTTCGGCATGCAGATGTACTTGAAGAAGTACATGACCAAGCGCATCACGATGGAACACATTGAAGCCGCGGAACAATTTGCAATTGGCCACTTTGGCCGCCCGCTGTTTGCACGCAAACACTGGGAAAAGGTTGTCACCGATTACGACGGTTTTCTGCCGCTGATCATCCGCACCGTCCCTGAAGGCCTTCCAACTCCTGGCGGCATGCCGCTGTACAGCGTGACCTGTCTTGATGAAGATCTGCACTGGATGGCGAGCGGCATCGAAACCTCTCTGCTGCGCGGAAACTGGTACACGACGACCATTGCGTCGATGGACCGTGACATCAAGAAAGAAATCCGCCGCTACTTCGAAATCAGCGGTTCCGATATGTCGCTGCTTCCGTTTGCACTGCATGATTTTGGTGCGCGAGGTGTGACATGCGGTGAACAAGCTGAGAGCGGTGGTGCTGCTCACTTGGTGAACTTCATGGGTAGCGACACGGTGGAAGGTGTCCTCGCGGCAAACTTCTACTACAAGAACACCATGGCCGGTTTCTCGGTGGCAGCCACCGAGCACTCGGTTGAGTGCTCCTTTGGGCTGGATGATGAAGGTGAACGCCAATACCTGATTCACGTGCTGACCAAGGTTGCAGCTCCAGGTTCCATCGTGTCGATTGTGATCGATGGTAAGGACGTCTACCGGTGCGCCAAGGCGCTGTGCCAAGACGAAGAGATCAAGGCGCTCGTGGTTGCCCACGCTGCAACTGGTGGTAAGGTCGTGTTCCGCCCCGACAGCGGCGACATGCTGGAAACCATTCCTGCCATCCTCATGTTGCAGCAGGAAGCCTTTGGCTCTGTCATCAACGATAAGGGCTACCACAAGATCAACTGCGTCGGCATCATCCAAGGTGACGGCATCGACCGTACTGGCATGGCGATCAAGTCTGTCTACGGTAAGATTCTGGCGATGGGCTTCAGTGCTGACAACGTGATCTTCGGTTCTGGCGGCGGGCTGCTGCAAAGCGTGACTCGCGATACACTGAAGTTCGCGCAGAAGGCTAGCGCGATTCTCGTCAACGGTGAGTGGATCGGCATCGCTAAGGACCCTATCACCGACCCTGGCAAGAAGTCGAAGGAGGGCGTGTTGACCCTGGCTCGAGACAAGAGCACTGGCGCTTATTCTGCCCGCCGTCTCGATCATGTGTGGGACGAAAACTTCGAAGACGTGCATGTTCTGGTGTACCACTGTGGTACCCTCTACAATGAAACCACGCTTGAAGAAGTGCGCACGCGCGCTGAGTAATTCAAGCTAGAAGAGCGGTATGTTCTAAAGGGTGTGGTTGCCCACACCCTTTTTGGCGTGGAGAACCATCATCACAAATAGCTCGAAGACACGGTCAGAAGCCGACTTCGCAAGTTCACCATGACCCGGTATACGTTGGCGATCAGGTTGTCAACACGGCAGTGTTAGGTACAATATTCAAATGGCCGGTTCAATTCGGTCAGACAGTTATGGTACTTAATATCTGAACGATTCGCGGAGCTCCGGCGACCCCCGGTGGGCCCGGAGACATGTAATTCAACAACAACGGTCACACTTGCGAAGAAACTAGATGAAGTCTAATCAATACAGCGGGCTCGCAGATCTCGCAATCTACCCAAGCTCTTCACGCAACGAGCTGTTTGATATGCTGCCAGGCCCAGAACTACCTGATGGCGCTCATGAATATCTGACAAACGCGATGGTTCGCACGGAATTCCAAGGGAATGATCCGACAACTCCCACAAGCTTTGAAATTCTTACGAAGATTCGCGTGCGTGCGTTTTTGCAGCCGAAGCTAGCGCACATTCATGGGTCTCGAGTAATCATCAAGGCATTCGTGCCGCGGTCGAGTGGCGTGCTGTGCGGGCTGCAGGAAGTCTATATTGTTTTGTTGCCTAAGGATACGTTCTTTGACGCTCGCCCACAGCCCGGTGAACCGTTGAAAGAAGAATAATGCCGTGGGCTCGTTATGCCCCCAATGGATATGAGTGCTCGTCTGCTGGCGACAAGCGCTTCAGTGCGCTATTCGCAAAACTTGCAGATGGTAGAACCATTGAGGAAGCATACCAACTGGACATCAAAGGGTATCGATTGTGCGGGGATGATTGGCGGCTGGGTAAGGGAAAACCTGCCGTGCACGATAAAACACGTGAACAGCTTTTTGCCGAGTATCTGCAACTATGGGAAACTTGGGCGATGGAAAACCCAGAGCTTATTGAGGTCTTAGCACAAATAACCAAAGACGGAAAAGTGCTCACGGACAAGTTCGCAACTTCGAACATCAACCAGGCGCACGCTTTGAGCATAATTGTAGACAACATTCATAAAAACGCGGCACTGCCGTTTACTTTCTAGTCATGGATTCAATTACACATGCGTCTACAATTTCTTTGACGCCGGACGAGATTGCGCATATTCTCGTTGCAGCCCTTAATCTACCGTCTGACACAACGATCACATTTAACGTAAATCAGGCAACCGATGCGGCGCGAGTGTATTCACGGCATTTTTGCAGTGGCGTAACACTTACATTTCGTGAACAGCGCACCATAGGTAAAGTGGGTAGCCTTGGTATTTCACGGGAGTAAATGGGGCTTACAATCAGTTACAGAATATGTTACCATGATTGGGTGAATATGGTATAAGACAATTACCAAACACATTTTAAGGGCTGATCATGGACCTCGAAAATTTAAGTGATGCTTTTGGGCACCCAGTTGAATTTGGTAATTGGTACGCTTTCAGCGCAAACAAAGGTGGATTTCGTCGCACCACTGTCGGAGTTGCCATCCGGGCAACGGGTCAAGGGAAACTGATCATGAAAACCAAGTGGGTGATAGAATTTCAACATGGTGAGAAGATTGCGATTGGCGATCTTTCGAACGTGTATGCTGACCCGCATGTTTGTTTCAAGGTTGAACCAACCGTGCCTAAATAGAAGTACACAATACTGAAATACGTTCCATGAAACTATCTGATCTACGCTCTCTCAAAGAAGATCGAAACTCCACAGACACGATGGAGTTTAAAGACTGCGACATCTGGCTAGACGTTGGAAGCAAGTCTGATCTTGAGCCTGCCGATGTGTCTGTGGAGTTTGAATACGAACCCCCATCGCACACCGACCACCCGTACGGCGAAGGTTCAGCCCGAGAATACCACTCTTCATCGGTGGAAATTCTCGCGGTTCGGCTGGTTAATGACACCAATCGCATCAGCGAAGACGGTGAGGTAATTGGTACCCTGACCGCGGGAACCGACATCACTGAACAACCGTGGTGGAATCACGACTGGGAAGATTGGTTCACCACCGATATTCGTGAAAAGATGGATCGCGAACACTCGGGTCGCCGTAGACGGTAACCCGAAAATTTAGGTTTACGGCAAACGCCGTTGATCTAAAATACAAATACTGCAGCAATGCAGTGATCGTCGTAATTCGGAGTGATTTGACGGATTCTGGACGGGGGTTCGATTCCCCCCATCTCCACCAAAAGCGTACTGAACAATATGTGCGTTTCTGATGGGGATGACCTGGTTTCGACAGGGTTACTGAGAGGATCTACGCGACGCGAGAGACGACCGACGTAATCGGCGTGAAAAAACTAACTGCCAACGAAAGCAGCTTCCGTCTCGCCGCCTAATCAGCGGTTCACGGTGAGGTAGATACCACCTTATTACCAAACGGATCCAAGGGCCTTCGGGCCCTTGTTCTTTTTCTGAACCCGCTTCAAAGAAGAGGGTCGTTACCAATGGACTACAATAACAGTTGTGGACATCCTTAGGTAAAAACAAACATGAAAGTTGCCGTTATCGGCGCCGGTATCGTCGGCACCTTGACAGCTTATGAACTTGCCCGACTTGGTTACCGAGTAACCGTGTTCGATCAAGAACCTGGCCCTGCTGAAAAATGCTCCAAGGCCAACGGTGGACAAATTTCGGTGTGCAACGCACCGACATGGAACACGTGGAGTAACGTGTGGAAGGGTCTGAAGTGGATGGCCACTCCTGACGCCCCACTGCTTATTCGCCCCACGCCGAGTCTTGCAAAGATCAAATGGCTCGCGGGATTCCTAAAGCACACACTCAACGGTTCGCATCTCGAGAACACGAAAGAGACGATTCGCATCGGCAATCTTTCGAGCGCGCGATACAAAGAGATCATTCAAGAAGAGAATCTTCAGTTTGATCAGTCCATGTGCGGGCTGCTGCACGTGTACTCAAGCGAGAAGTCCATTGATGACGCTCTCAAGCTTACGCCTGTTTTCGAAGAGCAGGGGGTTGAGTGGAAATACGTCTCACCAGAAGAAGTTATCGGACTGGACCCTGCACTCAAGACCTTTACCGACTTGAAGGGTGGTATCCTCACATCTAGTGATTGGACAGGAGACGCCAACCTGTTCTGCATCGCATTGCAGAAAAAGCTTCGTGAAAAATACGCAGTGCGGTTTTTCTTCAACACGAAAATCGCACGAGCAAAAATGCGATTTGTCGAGTGGACCCGCGGCGACATGGGCAACCTTTCACAAGTAGAGTCGTTTGGCGCAACCGTTTTTTGCAACGGCCATGACATCGTGAAGTTCGCTGCACAACATGATGATAAGCTGAACATTTATCCTGTCAAAGGGTACAGCATCACCATTCCAAACGTCGATGCCAACGCCCCCAGCATTTCTTTGTTGGATGACGACCGAAAAATTGTGACCTCTAAACTGGGCAACCGTCTGCGAATTGCTGGAACTGCAGAGCTTGCAGACGGCGATGATACCATTCGCGATGACCGAATTCTTCCACTTGTGAAATGGTGTAATGAGAACTTTCCGCAAGTGGACACAACGGCGTATACGCCTTGGGCTTGCCTTCGCCCTATGAACTCCAACATGATGCCCATCGTCAAGCAGAGCAAGTCCAATCCATATGTATGGTACCATGGCGGCCACGGGCACCTAGGTTGGACACTGGGCGCGGGCACCTCCAAGATGTTTGCTCAAGAATTTAACCGCACTGTTCTAGGAAAATAATGACTGAAGAACGCCTAACCCAATGGTTCAACGGGCACATTGACGATGAGGATCTGACGAACGCTGAAGTTTTAGAGTTGGAAAAACTGGTCCATGAAGCTGTAGCTGCGAAGATTCTTGCTCGACCCGGTGTTCATTGTTTTCCGGTTCACAAGACTCTGCAATGAAGTAAAATAGCTTCAGCACAATACAAAAAACGCGAAATACTGATTCGCTTTAGAAGAGAGGTTCTAGACATGAATGATTACCGTTGGATGCGTGGAAAGCAACCAGCAGAGAGTCTCAGCGCTGACGCGCTGAAGTGGATGGCGCAACTTCCTGAAGAAATTCAGCCACGAAAAACGGCTGAAAAGTATGCACGTGTAGTCAACCGGCTGGCAGAGACAGCCGCAGTTCCTATCAAACTGAACCACCTGCTTCTGACGTACCTGATCGATAACCGTGGTGGCCGCAAGGGGTTTCCGCCTGATGTCCGCACTGAGCTGTTCGAGTTGCAAAAGTACGTGCAAGAAAAATGGCCTGAAGTTGTTGATCCGTGGTCGCATAACGTGTTATAATGAACCAACAACGCGCGGTTAGCTAAGCGGTTACAGCAAGAGTCTCTAAAACTCCAGATCACGGGTTCGAATCCCGTACCGCGCACCATATTGGAGATGCGAGCATGAGCGATCTTGATCTGCAGGAAAAACTGAAGCAGTACTCAATTGAGATTTTTGGTGAAGAAGGACACATGAGTCTGGACACACTTATCCAATCTCATCGACTTCTTCGTGCCGAATCCGTCAAGAGCAATCAAGAAAGGATTCGTGAATTCAACGAAGTTCATGCTCGTGCTGCCGAAAGTGCTCGCCAAATGGTGATGCACGGTGAGTTCATCAGTGTGGAACGTCTGCGTTCCATGACCCTTGGTGAAATTGCCGAGTTCATTGGGTCGTAACCGTGGATTCAGGGCATTGCCCTGAATCCTAAATAGTCTGTCAACTATCTCAAAGGAAATATCATGAAGTCGTAGAACAAGCACTATATCTATGCCATCGCGCGCCGCGATATCCCCATCGCGCAACAAGCTATTCAGGCAGGGCATGCCGCAATTGAATACGCTTACCAATATGGTCGTCCTTCTGACCACCATCCATCTCTGATTTACCTGACCATTCGAGACAAGTCAGCTCTCGAGGCGTTGAAGTGTTCACTTCAAGAACAGGGAATCAAAACCGCCGAGTTTCACGAACCCTACCAAGACTGGGGTCTGACTGCTATCGCCTGCGAACTGGGCGAGGATGAACGGCATCTTCTTAACCATCTGAAGCTTTGGAGAACAGCATGAACTACACTGTTATCGCGTACGAGGAAGAATCGGGCTATTATGATCGTTGCGGTGATTTCATTTCGCGGCCGGCGAAGTTTTTCAAATTCTTTTCAACTGACATGTCCGAATTCGCTGAAAAGCTTGCTGAGCTTGAAGAAGACAACAATTGGGACGAGTTCATCATCTTGCTTGATGGGAAACCAGAAGGTAGTTGGACGGATGGGGATGTGGCCGAATATGACAAGATCTTCTACATGAAGTTGGATGCGGCCAAAGACCTGAAAGAACGGAGGGTGAAGGAAAAGTTGGAACAAGAGCGTAAGCAGAAAGAAGAAGAGGAACGCAAGCGATTTCTCGCTGAAGAACGACAACGTGCAGCGGATCTCGCAACGTATGAAAACCTGAAGAAGAAGCTGGGGCTATAACATGCAAGACACTATTATCAAAGACGAAGACGTGAAGTGGGTAATGAAGTGGAATACCAACAATCACCCGAATAAACCACCGACTGAGATCATCTTTGAAGCCGAAAAGGGTTTGGCAAGACTCCTCGCAGCCGGCATTATCTTCTTGAACAATCACTGGTGGGAAGAAGAGTGGCCCGCAGAAGCTAAGAAAACAACATCGCTGAACGTTAACTGCAACGATGTTTTTGCTTGGGGTTGCGCCGATGGAGAAGAGGTTTACTACGATGAACTTGAGGACCTCTACAACCATTGGGAGAAGGATCCAGAGTGGGGGTCTACCGTGTGGTGTTGCAAAAAGAGAAACGAACTACCACAGAAACCAGTTTATGACCGCATTTTGGCAGCTGGAGTTTGGGACCTCGACTCAATGGGGCTTGAACCGAATTACTATGATGCGGCCATGGAAAAACGCAGAGCGTCGCTGTAAGACAGCGTAAACGCTATTTGTCAACTAATGCCTGTAAATGTCGCGCCAGTGAGTAACACTATGTCATAGATTTTTCCGAACACATTTGAAGACCTTAAGACAGCCATGGAGAATGGATTTCAAACACGTGGCATAAGCTATTGGGAACACGGAACTATGGTCGCCGAAAGGTTCAAAGACCTCATCTCCTCTAAACAGGAGATGCAATGGGCTCTGCCTTCGTGGTTTACTGAACACAGAGATCTCATCCTAGATCTTCTGACCCCGTTCATTGACCAAATTCTGATCTATCAACAATGGCATGATTGCGGTAAGCCATACTGCAGAACAGTCGACGCTGATGGTAAAGTGCACTATCCGGACCACGCCGTGGTGTCCGGTTTGATTTGGGGTCAGCTTGGTGGTAATGCACTAATAGGGGAGTTCATCTCACGAGACATGGAGTGTCACCTATTGAAACCAGCTGAAGCTGCCGAATATGCGAAAAAACCGCATGCGATTATTATGCTCATTTCAGCCCTATGCGAAACTCATGCAAACGCGGAAATGTTCGGCGGGTTCCAATCTGATAGCTTCAAAATCAAGTACAAGCGTCTTGACAAGTGTGGGACTAAGATCATGAATGCGCTAGTGCATCCTGAATGAAAAGTGAAAAATACGCGGGTGGAAGTACAATTAGAATATCGCTCCCAACTGTAATGAGCGAATATGACCACACAAACAGAACGAATTTGGTATAAAGCAAAGCTACTTCCACCCGCTCAGTCGATTTTTACTGAGGGGTTTTACCCAGAGGCGAAGAAGCGTACTGGTGCGCAGTACGTGTACTTCACCCAAGTCGATCCTACGCCAACCAATTCCAAGGTGCTGGTGGCGTCTAGAATGGCTGAAAATTCGTTCAGAATGCTAACGCTTGAATTGGCGAAACATTGTCTAGAGCCGCAAGAAAAGGCAACTAGAGCTGAGATGAAAAAGTTGAACGAGCTTAGCTCGTTCTTAGAGAAAAATATTTGATCATGAACGCTGAACAACCAAAACCAAAGAGGCATCTCTGGCTCGATCTGGAGGACACGATTATCACTCCAGTTCAGAATGGTTGGTTCAATGTTCAGCTCATCAACGTGCAGAAGATCAAGGCCTTCATTGAAGAGTGGAAGCCTAATTTTATGCATGTTTTCTCGTTTGCGGTGTGGGACGAACAGCAGCTCCTGCGGTTTAACATGGGCCCCCGCCCCCGCATTGAGGATGCATTGGGCATGAAGTTCTCGGCGATTCCGACCGTAGATGGAGAAATTATTCCAACGGCTTGTTCGCTGCTTGGCATAAGTCCTGATGCCGTTTCATTTCAGGATGCATCTGATTTCTGGGGAAAGCACGAATCCTTCCGCCTGAATATGCGGCATCTGTATAGGAACAATACTGAAGAGGTTGAAGTTGCCTTTTTCGATGATGCTGTCTTCAATGAAGAATTTTACTGGCCTGACATCAAAGTACGCGGCAGAATCATTCTGATGGATCCGCTGCTTAAGGAGATTCCGAAGGAACTGCAGACGTTCAGTTTTCTACGGCATGTCAAGCTCAGCGAAACTGGCGAACTAGAGTTGCACATCACGACAAGTTCAACGGAAAAGGATAATAGGAATCATTTGTTCTTCATCGAGGAAGAGCTGAACAGTTTGGGTTTCACAATGTCCAAAACATTTTGTACTGACACCGTAATCAGTGCGCTCATCGTATGTCGTTGAAAACTTTTACGGCTCCAGAAAGGGTCTTGCTATCACCTAGCCGCCTTCGTCAGTGGGAAGAGATAACGGATGTAAAACTCGACATCTGTCCGCCGCAACCAAAAACACAACCTAAAAAAGTAACCATGAGCTCAACACCCATTTTCGGAAATCTTGACATTGTTGCCGAAACTGAACTGACACTTGATCGCCTCTTGGATGAGCTTAAGCGAACGCATGTCAAGATCAAGTTCACTAATGCGCACGGGGAAGTTAAAGAAATGGTGTGCACCCAGGCAGTTCAACTGATTCCCGAGGAACACCAACTTCAAACGTCGCCAATGGCGCTTCACGAGATCGCTATGTCGCCACGGCTAGAACAGATTGTTCAAAAGCCCGTGGATAAAAATCTCATCAAGGTTTTTTCATTGGATCGCCAAGGATGGCGATCCGTCCGCTTCGAACGTATCAGCGAAGCTCAATTCACTAAGTAACAAAAGAAAACATGCAAGTTCGTTCCTTTATTTTGTCAAACGGCCAAGAGATCGTTGCTAACCTTGTCGCTGAACCATTTCAAGGTGACTACATTGTGAGAAACCCGTTGGTTGTTCATATGATGCGCGACGCGCAAGGAATGCCATCGCTGGGTTTTGCGCCGCTTTCAATGATCCGTCGTGACAACGCGGATGTCACGATCTTCAAGCATGCGCTAACATCTGCTCCCGCTGAAGTTGAGCCTGATGTTGAGAAGTCCTACGTGGAGAGCACGACAGGCCTATCACTTCCACCTTCGCAGGGTAACATTCTTCTGGGCTGAATATGAACGACGAAATCAAAGAGCTGATTGATCAGCTGTCGTATTACGACCACATTGAAGAAACAGATGTCGTTTCTGAACTCATCACACAGATCGCGATTGCGCGCGAACATGAGTACAGTGAAGAGGAAGTAGCAGAACAATTGTCTGAGCTCATGGTATCACTTCAGGCAAACTCGGTGGTTGAGAACAAAGACCATATTGAACTACTCACGCGAGTGGTACAGCGCCTCCCTGAATTGATCGGCGGCTAAATAAAGCAAATCACTATACAGGAGATACAAATATGTCAATTCTCAGAGAACTGCTGTCATTGCATGAGGCAGAGCGTGCAACACGCGCTACAGTCGATATCAGCACCCTTTTCCGCAATTCTAATCAGAACATTCAGCTCACACATGATCGTCTAAAGTTTGTGGAGCGTAATGGAGCTGGTACTTGGCACGGCGACAGAATCGTTGTTGGTGATCACGACAACATTGATGATGGCCCTGTGTATGAGAAGATCCAAAAGGCCGCCAAAGAGTTCTTCGATGATGGCTTTGAAATTCGTGTCTCTCAGGACCTTGATGTCTCTCATCTGGCCAAAGATGATGCCCCAGGAATGATTGAGCTTGAGTTCACGTCAAAGATTGACGTCGACGAAGCTAATTTGGTTCGCATTTATTACGATCCCGTCAAGGATCGTATGTACGCCGGTTTCGACGTTTGGGCTAATCAGGACGATTTTGACGAGGCGTTCGACGCCGCATTTGAGCACGCGACTGGCAAGAGTTTCGTGATCGACGACGAAGATCACTATGCAGTGCTTGACAAGCTCCACAAAGAATTCAACGAGAAGTACCACATCTGGGGTGTTGTTCTTGAATTCAAGCACGGCGGTTCGTCCTACACCGTTAGCGAGGATTTGCCAGCTGTTGCTGGTGGGTTTGTGCGTGGTGTTCAACCGATGTTCCTGCAACACAACAAGAACGTCTTTGGGTTCTAACCTGAAAAGAGTCTGGAGAAAATCCGTACTTTTCCTCCAGACTCGCTAAATAAAACACGGCAACAAATTCACTTAAACGGTAATTCCCATGTTCACACCAGTGGTATCAGCAACAACATTGTCAAGCACCTCAGTGCTTGGCGGGTCGCTTGCGCCCCTGGCCTATCCATCGGAGTTGACCCTCGGTTAAGGTTCATCAAACCTAACAAATACGAGGGTCAAGACGAAAGTCGAGACCCTCGAATGGTATCCGGAACAGGATGATGAACCCGAATGTTTAAGTGTACAGGCCGTTGAGTTTGTCTTACAGTTACCATATCGACGCTGCAACGCCGAAACGAAAGTCCAAGCAACGCAGAGTTGATGTATCTAGAATGATACAGTGATCCTGAACGAAGTTGTTCAAGATTGCAAAATCGATCTAGAATAACAACATCGACGCTAACACGTCGAACTGATCGAAAGATCAAACGCTCTTTCAAAATTCGCTGAGTAAGAAGGAACCCTTAGAGCTCACATCGAAGGTGGTGTTGAGATTGGGTAAACTTATCGGAGTAACTCAATTGGTGGTCTAAACCCCCGGTTGAGGGAAGTCGTAGCCGTGAAAATGGAGCGAGGCAAGCCGATGTAGCTCAGCGAATATTTGTTCTTTAAAAATTTGGAACACCAATCAAGCGTGCAGCTTGATGATCATTGGAAAAGTACGCGTCTAGTGTCGCAGAAAATTCAGTGAAAATTCTGCACGTGCGATGCCCGCGTAGCTCAATGGTAGAGCGCTTCCTTGACATGGAAGAGGTCGTAAGTCCGATTCTTACCGCGGGTACCATTCATCAGCACTCTTGCGTTGTCGACTAATTTAGCAGGTCACTATCCTGGAGGGGTAGAAATTCTGGTTCGATTCCAGAGAGCATGAGAGTTCTGATGAATGGTACAAACCGTTGATTGTTGGTTATCTACACTTTTGGTATAAGCAACCGAGGTGGTTCGATTCCACCGTGCCTCAGTGGTCAAGGGAGGCAATTCCCGACGTCGCTTTTGTTTGTTTCCAGTTTCGTCGCCTTGGCGTTTCCAGGGCAAAACCTAGGAAGCTTTCGGTGGATTACTAGGAAACATTGCGGCAAATAGATCTAGCATCTACGCAACAGCAGATAAGTTTGGCCGATAGTTGACTGCTGTGTGTAGAATAACCGAATGAATTTATGGGTCAGCATTCCTTGGAGAGATAAGCTCGCTGTAAACGAGTGGCAATGCCAATAAGACTGAGTAGGTTCGAATCCTGCCTGACCCACCAACAATGCGGTAGCTTCGGTGAAAGGGAGTCATGACCCGAGGAGCCGTCGGTCCCTGTAAAGGACTAGGTCGCAAGACCCCGCAGGTTAAAATCCTGTCCTACTGCACCAAATCTCTACATCGAGGAGCTGAACTGCTTGATGTAGGATGTGTGAGGAACGAATTGAGTCCTCACACAAGAGGATAAGAAGGTTCGAGTCCTTCGTATCGACATGCGTCCGTGGCGGAATTGGTAGACGCGCAGCGTTGAGGTCGCTGTGGAGAAATCCGTGGAGGTTCGAGTCCTCTCGGACGCACCATTATAACGATGATTGCCGAAATCCCTGGCTGCTAGATAACGTCAAACGCAGAGGAAAGTACCCGATCATCGTTTTGCCCACTTAGCTCATCTGGTAGAGCACCGGCTTTGTAACCCGGAGGTGGTCTGTTCGAGTCAGACAGTGGGCACCAATTTGGAAGTGTGGCAGAGTGGCTTAATGCACCGGTCTTGAAAACCGGAGGGTCAGCGATGGCCCCGTGAGTTCGAATCTCACCACTTCCGCCAAAACACGAGGCGATCATGATTCACCCTGGTTATGATCGTGAGCGTGGCTACAATGTAGCATACAGGGTTAATCGCACTGATGAGCTGGTGAGATTCCAGCGAAACGTGCAGCGAACAGTTCAATTGAGACCGTGATTCAACATCTAGTGTCTCTTGAACATAGTACCTGATACGTATGCGATGCGGGTGTGGCGAAATTGGTAGTCGCGCTGTCCTTAGAAGTCAGTGGTCGAAAGGCCGTGGAGGTTCGAGTCCTCTCACCCGCACCAGTTCATTGTAATTCCGTGACCGGAGTGGATCGGATTCCCTTGAGGTTTCAGAAAGCTGTCATGACGGCGAGTATGTGTAAAGAACATGCAGGTTCGAATCCTGCCGGAATTACAATGAATTTTGGAACCGCTGTACGACGGTTATCTCTTGTGAAGCATCTTCGTCGAGCAATTATTTGTTCCATTTATGTTTTAGCCTTTACGATCGCAAATCGTACGAACTGCCCTCGAATGCAGAGGGATGAAAGGGCGAGTTCAACTGAAAGTCGTGACGTTGAACACAAAGTTGATCACTTTGTCCGGGACGGAGGCGTTGGTAGCCGATGACTCTTGGACAGTCGTAGTACCAGTTCGATTCTGGTGTCCCTGACAAAGTGATTACGCAACATTGATTGAAGGTTATATTGTTGCACTCGGAGTGTAGGTCAGCCTGGTTAGACCGCTTGGTTTGGGACCAAGATGTCGGGAGTTCGAATCTCTCCACTCCGACCAAATATTGCCTTTGAGGCCAAAAGTGATGGAACGGCGAAAATCAGTTCGCAAGTTTACACTAAGCCAACAGTAAGGCGATCTTTTAGAGTCTCAGTCCTCACAATGACTGAGTGGTGGAGCTCGACGTCTAAACCACGTCGGCCTCGCATAGTATGACCCAGTAAGTGACGCGATGTTCAACACTGGAGATTATTATGCGTTTCAAGCGAGAGTACTCTCGTGATTTCAAGACTCAAGCACGTACGTTGTCACCATCTTACCTTGGTGAAAACCCTTCGGGGTGGACCATTACAGGTGAGGTTTTTATGGACTATTACGTGTGGGTGAATGAGTTTGAAGCAAAGCATCCTACTCTCGGGTGGGTACGCGGCGACTTTGAATCTTTGGTGGAAGCCAAATCGAAGAAAGCTTTCGAGCATTTCATCGAGCATCATCCGTTTGAGGAATGGGATTATTGGGACATTTGAGCTTATGGTCCTCGTCATGACCTTCCAAAAACTGACGGGTATGCCCGGATAGCACAGCGGTAGTGCACCGTCTTGATAAGGCGTAGGTCGTTGGTTCGAATCCAACTCTGGGTACCAAAGAATTATGGGGGTATAGCTCAGCTGGGAGAGCAGTAGCTTTGCAAGCTAAAGGTCGTCGGTTCGATCCCGACTACCTCCACCAATTTGACAGTTGCCGCAAGGACCGCTAGAAGTGCATGCACGGTACGAGGCAGACTTACTCCGTTCAACTGTCACAGATATAGGAGATGGCGGAAGCACATCTCGAGGTGAAAATCCTCCGACTTCCTACGATAAAGGCTGTCCAATCGCCAACGGAGAGGACGTAAGCTCACAGTTGGGCGAATTCATGCGGGTATAGTGTTTAACGGTTAGCACGCGAGTCTTCCAAACTTGAAGTGTTCGGTTCGAATCCGACTACCCGCTCACGGAATACTTTTGCCGGATTTGCTAAATACCTTCAAGGAGGGTATATGACAAATCGAGCAGAAAACAGAAAGTTTCACTACATCTACAAGATCACCCGTACAGACGGGTCTGGTAAGTACTACATCGGTATGCATTCAACCGATGATCTTGAAGATGGCTATTTTGGAAGTGGAATGTTACTTTGGAAATCTATTGACGCACACGGCAAAGAGAAGCATGTGAAGGAGATTCTTGAGTTCCTACCGACTCGCCGGGAGTTGAAAGAACGCGAACGCGTCCTAGTCAATGAAGAAATTCTTAATGATCCGAAGTGTATGAACCTTAGACTTGGAGGGGATGGTTGGTGTAGTGAAGAAGCCGCAAAAGTCGCGGTTATTGGAAATAAATCACATAGGCGCAACCATCAGCAAATTTCAATTAAAAGATTTTCAACAATGGTGTTGAATAGAACAACACTATTTTCTGGCAAGACAGGCCAGCACACTAAAAGTATGTTGGGGAAGAAACACTCTGAAGAAACGAAACAGAAAATGCGCAAGCCCAAAAACAAGGGCGCGGCAAATTCTCAGTTTGGAACTTGTTGGGTGTCGAAGGATTCGACTGCCATTAAGATTAAAAAAGAAGAACTCGATGAGTACATTTCAAATGGATATCGTCGAGGTCGTAAGCATTAAGCGTGACACGCTGAAAGGCAGAGGAACTATAAGTGCAAGTGATGAAGCTGATCACTGAAATCTTATGTGTCACATATGGATGTGCGCCAACGTTGGAGGGTTGGGGCGGGCTGTAACCCCGTTGCCTTAAGGCTTAGTAGGTTCGAATCCTACCACATCCACCATTCTCAATCATATAGCAACACGGTAGGATCAGACCCGTAATTCCGTCAATGGCCTGGAGCGCCATCTGCAAGGACGATACTTGCTGCTGTGTGATTGAGAATGGATTTAAGCTTCTCAAAATAAAGAGGTGTTATGCGTTGCAAACCTGGTGACCTTGCTGAAGTTGTTGGTGGTGCTCTTGGTGGACGCCACAACATTGGCAAGATCGTGAATGTTATTCGTCTTGACGGCGTTCATGAAGAATACGGTCCGATTTGGTATGTCATGTGTGACGATGACCTTATCACCGAATACGGTGGTGTTACTCCCGATGCGCATTTTGCCGATGATTGGCTAAGACCAATTCCGAAAGAAGCGCCAAAGGAAAAGACCGACGAGAAAGAACTTGAAAAAGTTTGAGATTACTATGATTGTTTGTATTTGTCATTGCGTGAATGACAGAGAGATCAAATCAATCTCTAACGATTTTCAAATCAGTACGCTTGAGGAACTTCAAGAGTGCGTTGATGTTTGTAAGACTTGCCGCAAATGTGAACAGCACGTCAAGTCTTTGTTGAATGATGCGGGTGAGTGTGTAGGTAGCACGGGAGGCTCATAACCTTCAAGGGGTCGTTCAATTCGGCCACCACGCAACCAAAATATCTGAGTAGCTCAGTGGTTGACAGAAGCCGAATGAATTTCGTACGTTCAATTCATTCGCTAGTACGTCGCACCGAAAATGTAGAAGTTTCAAAGATCGGAAGTCATGGGCCGGTTGGAGTTATCGAAGCATTCTTTGGTGAAGAGCGTTCGCTTGTTAAGCGAGGGGTCGGTGGTTCGATTCCACCCTCAGATGCCAATTGTGCGGGAGGCCGGCTGGTTGTCGGACGAGGTCTCATAAGCCACGGTAAAGTCGGATTCGATTTCCGTATCCCGCTACCAAATTTATATGGCGACGACATGATTCATGCCATCGCCTTTCCCTAGGTTGTCGTTGAACCCTAATACAAAAAGCGACATCATCGGGGTGTGGTGGAATTGGTAGTCACACCTGTCTCAAAAGCAGGCGCCGCAAGGCGTGTGGGTTCGAGTCCCACCACCCCGACAATTGTTCATTTACAGTATTGAGATAGCGTGCCCGTATGCCTTGATGGTTAAGACACGTTGTCAATAGTCCAGTGGCTACCTTTGCCCGTAAGGGTGCAGTAATCTGCTTAATTGTTAGACGACTGAACGGTGTCGGCAAACCTGGCAAGCGGGTGGAAAGCTCGTAATACTTTCGTGTTCATTTATGACAAGTTAATTTTGCGCAAAGACGATTTGCGTTAGAGTGGATAAGGATAACATCGCCTCTGCCAAAGCGATGCCCGTTAACCCACAGCCTTGGCAGAGGAACTGTGTAACGTCAGCACAGAAATTGACTTGTTATAAATGAATATGCGGGCGTAGTGTAATGGTAGCACACGTAAAATCCCGATCGCTCCACTTTGTTGGCGACAACCGATTTGTGATTGGTTATCTCATTGCACGAGCGAAGTCCATGGTTCGAATCCTGGCGCCCGCACCAACACTTTTGCAGAAATTTTGCCTCGGTAGCTGAGGGGTTCAAGCGCCCTCCTTACAAGTGGGAGCATACTGGTTCGAGTCCAGTACGAGGCACCATACCTGGAGAATGAACCAGTCTGGGACTGGGACCGCCTCGAAAGCGGATCGACTCCTTACGGGGTTAGTGTTCGATTCACTCTTTCTCCGCAAAGATTTTGACAACCGAATGATTGACGGTTATCTCAAGCAGCATATGTGGGTTCGATTCCCACCTTCCAAGTAATTGGATGTCGTCTAATGGCAGGACAGCCGCTCTCGCCGAAAGGCGCCCGTCGTCGCCCCTTGTTGTCACCCTCTTGTGTAGCTACACAGACGTGTGTAGGTATCACTGCTCCTGCGACCAAGGCGCACCGGGTCGCACCTGATGGATCGGTATTAGCCCGTTAAAGAAAGCGTCTCCTAAGGACGCTATAAGAGGTAGCACGAATAATAGATGGTGATCCCTGATGGTGATGGGGTCCGCCTGGAAAGCGGTTCGTGTGGCTGTAAAGTCGCATGGAGTTCGATTCTCCCGCCATCTGCCAGATTAGGCATGGACCAGAATGGTTTTTGGGCTGCTTTCACCGAGCAGACTAGGTGGTTCGATTCCACACTTGCCCACCAGTTGAGCGGTTCATGGTTAGCGCCATGAACAGACCACTCCGGCCGGAGGGACGAAGATCGTGGCCACGGTCAATGTCTTAGAGGTGCATGGCAAGGTCGGTTCGAGTCCGCCCCACCAAAGGTCACGCTCAAGTAATTCATGGAAGATGAAGCAGGAAGGTCCTGCAACTCCCTGCTAAGGAGATTGTCTGGCTCTGCCGGATTCGTTTCGAATACGACGTCTTCCTCCATTGCCCGCGTGGTGGAATAGGTAGTCACAGGAGACTTAAAATCTCCCGCCGTTTTCGGCGTGCCGGTTCGAGTCCGGCCGCGGGCACCAAAATGATTATGCCTCGTTAGCTCAATGGTAGAGCGGTCGGCTTATACCCGACGTAGCACTAGATAGGTGCGCGATGCTGGTTCGATCCCGGCACGAGGTACCAACAAGCGATTGACATGACTGAACAACAGTTTAACGAAAAATTTGTCGTTGGCAATCTCGATGAAGAGTACGCTGAGTTTATTATGAGCCGGTCAGCCGGTGATCGCATGATTTGCAATAGCGATACACTAGTAATCGCTATGGAAGAATTGTATCTATATGACGCCTTCAAACAAGAAATGGTCGAATAAATGACAAGGGTCGGAAACGCCTGCGAGTCAGATATGAGATTTTTTGAAAAGCTTTATTGGGGTAAGTGCCAGAATGTTGTGGGTAATGGTCTAGCGCCATCAAGAGTGGATTAAGCTAGGAAGCGTGAAAATCGCTTGTGGGTTCGATGCCCACTGACTCCACCAATCAAAGGAAATGAGCGTGAAGAAGAGAGATTTTCTGAATATGCTGATGTCAAAACTTGAGTCTTTGTCTGATGAAGATGAAGTTTTTGTTTTGGCCGACGGCGGTGAGTACTGGGGGCCTTATGAAAGTGACCCAGAGTTTGAAATCCGCAAGCTTCATGCAGCTGGTGCCACCTGGCCAGCTCGCATTGGTCACCCTAAAGATAGTCGCGAAACCAGCGCAAAAACAATTCTCATTCTTAAATAACCTAGCTCATCCACCATGGGTGGAAGGAGTATCGAAACCGCTGTTGTGGAAACTATATGGCGGTTTCAGCCTTGCGGGGGTAGCTCAGTTGGTAGAGCATCTGCTTGCCAAGCAGAAGGTCGCGGGTTCGAATCCCGTCCCCCGCTCCAGTTTTGGTGTTCCAAATTTTTAAGGTTAACTATGTACGACCTGAACGATTCAGAGAGAAAATCTCTCGACAAATTTTGCGCTGCCGACGAATCGCGAAAAATTCTGGCAGAGTCAGGTCACTTGGTGATTGAGTTCATTCCAACTGGAATCGGAATTGCCAAGATTGCAAAGATCAGAAACTCAATTGGAACACAGATCGAGTCTGACATCACCGATTACGCTGCATGGTAAATTTTGAAAGTGTATTATGCATTCGAACACAAAGGACAAACCGCGTTCTTGCGGCTGCTTCTCGTGTAAGCAAGCACGTAAAACTGGCGATTTGGCGAAGAAAGAAGAACGGGCTTTTCGCCACAAAGTGAATCAATCGGTCAGGACTGAAGTAGGACTGATTGAAAACGTAACTCCTGCATTCTCTGGCAAGAGGAACGGATAAGGGGTAGCAACGCTACCCTTATTGCTTTTGCGTCGCTAAATATTGGATGATTACGTTTAAGCAATTCCTCGCAGAGGTTTCCAGCCTCTCGCCGAGCAAAATCATTCAGCGAATTTTCGACGTTCGCGACAATAAGCATGATCCCGTGACAAAGAAAACCTGTTGGAATCAGGTCGGTCTTTATCTCAGGGCTCACCCGTCCACAGAAGGATTCATCCTCCTGTACGGTGTCCATGACGGTGGTCAGACTGAAGACCAATATGTCAATCACGCAGTTTTAATCGATTCAACCGGTAAGGTCTTGGTGGACACGCAAAGTGGATCCATCTCGCCAGATCACTCGACGTACACGAATAAAGCCGGGGATGACCATTTAGACTTGCTGCTAAAACGCAAGTTGTCCTGAGTGCAATAAGCCAAAGAGCCGATAGGTTGCTAAAATGCACTATCGGCTCTTTTTGTACATGCATGAATTGGCTCATTATAGGCAGTACTGCAACTTACCATTGGTTCAAAGACGCACGCAAACCATTTGACATTGATCTGCTGACACCAGCAAAGATCACAACGTCTGACGTAAAATCGTGCTTCGTTGATTCACAGTGGAATGATGTCGCTGAAGAAATCATAGCGACCAGCACTGACAAGGTCTTTGCTGACCCGGACATTCTCTTCACCCTCAAAGTTAGTCACGCGCATTGGGACGTCAAGTGGGATAAAACGATGTTTGACATCGATTTTCTCAAGCGTAAGGGCGCGGGGCTAAACTACGATCTGTACCACAAATTAGTGCAGGTGTGGGAGGTGGTTCATGGGAAGAAGCGGGTGAATTTAAACCAGCCGCTTTCAGAGTTTTTCAATGACGCTGTCAAACGTGAATACGACCATGAGTACCTGCACGAGCTCGTTGCTTTCTACAATAGACCTTTACACGAGCGGTTGCGCCCCGATTTGAAAACTGCATGGTGTTCTCAGGAGCTCTTTGATCAATTAAGTTTTGAGGATCAATGCAAGACGGCTCTCGAAGAGATGATGGCTACCGCAATTGAGCGAGGTCGCTTGACTTACGGTTGCAAACGCAGTCAGATCATGATTGAAATGAGCAAGGCCCATTTTCGGCTTTGCACGTCTATGACTAAAGGGTGGTTCGCCCGCTTCTTGATTTTGAACAGACATACTTTACTTTCGGAGAACAAGGAAAAATGGATACCTCAAATGAACAGAGCACTTTTGGCCCTCTCGACGAGCAAGCCTCCAACCCGCCAATGCTGACAAAAGAACAGTTCGAATATTTCGTGAAAAATGATCCTGTTCGCGCAATACGTCTTATGACGTGCGGCGACGAGAGTGCTGATGTTGACTATGACCCTGAAGTCAGTGTCAAGCAAGTAGTTGAGTACGCAGAGTCGTGCGACAATCGGTATAGACCTTCGCAACCGTTCTTTGGGTATACCGCAAGTGTGGTTGAAGCCGTTGGCGGCGGCGAAGGCGGAGGAGAGTACGTAGAACGGATCATCGGCATCCGCAAAAAAGATGCCGCGTGTGATTCACACGAATCTTTCGTTAAAATGACTGGCTGTTATTACAGCAATGACGGTATTTATTGGGATGAAGGCGATGGCATTACTCGTGTCTACCCTCGTGAAGTGATGGTCATTCAATATTTTGACACGCCATGAACAGCAGCTATGTCATTGCGGACGCGTCCAAGGTAAGGACCGCGTGCGAGAAGTTCCTGAAGGACAGGAACGACCGCATTGAAGCTCGACTGAACGAGATTGTTTCTGCTGAGATGAACCGAAGGTTCTTCAAGGCTAAGACGCGAGAGCAAGCGCTTCAGCGAAGATCAGAGAGCGTAGATTTTGCGCACTTGCGAGGTTCTTACTGGGCCCGTCAAGTTCAAGACCTTCTTCTTCTGACCTCAATCGCGGCAGACGGAACTGTACGCCTGAACTCTGACGATGCGTCGATTTTGCGAGAGTATTTGAACCCGAATTGAATCGTTCAGCGGGTTGAAGGTCATGGAATAATGAACTTTAGCGGTGCTAAATAAAAGCGTCTGCAGCAATGTATGACGCTTTTATTTTCACACACTTTACGTTTGGAGTTTCGAAATGACCATTACTTTTGCTTCTAACCTGGCTGACGTCCGCGCCGCCAAAACCTCCGAGTTGCTGGCGTTCTATAACGCCCATCGCACCCCAATCAAAAAGTTCCGTGACCGCGACACCGCTGAGCGCCGTGTCAACGATCTGATTCAGGAACTGATTCAGACTGGCGCAAAGTCTGCGCCTGCAGTCACAACCCCCGCCCCCATTCAAGCCGTTGTCACGAGCGCCGCGCCAGCGAACGCCAAGACGTATCTTGTTGTTATTCGTGACCACAGCGGCTCGATGAGCAGCCTGCGCGAACCTGCCAAGCGGGATTTCAATGGACTGATTGGCAGCACCAAAAAGGCAGCTGCGCAACATAACATCAAGACTGTCGTGTCTGTGTATGAATGCGGTGGTAACATCCGTCGCGTTGTGGTGAACACCCCCGTTGAAAATGTTCAGCTGCTGCAGCGTTACGATGCAAGTGGTGGCACTCCGCTCTTCTCGACTGTTCTTCAAGCCATCAGCGACCTGAAGCAAGTCCCTGACTACAACGACCCCGAAGTAACTTTCATCGTTGCAGCCACTACCGACGGCCAAGCAACGGACCCGTATCAATCCAGCGAAATGACGCGTCAGATCCGCGAACTTCAAGGCACCGACCGCTGGACGTTCGTGTTCCGTGTGCCGCGCGGCTATGCCCGAGACCTTGCCAGGCTCGGTGTTGAGCCTGGCAACGTTCTCGAGTGGGACCAAACTGAACGTGGCGCGCATGCGGCTTCGCAAGCCAATGATCAAGCGTTTGCGGAGTTCTACCAGGCTCGTTCCGCTGGCACGAAGAGCACCAAGACGTTCTACACATCGGTTGCAAACATCACAGAAACTGATGTGAAGAAGCTTGGTGACATTAGCGGAGAGGTTCAGTTGTTCCCCGTCTCCACCAAAGACGATGGCAAGCAAATTCGCGACTTTGTCGAAAGTCGGCTGAATGGCGTAGCAATGCTCAAGGGCTCGGCATTCTATCAGCTCGTCAAGACCGAGGACAAGATTCAAGACTACAAGCTCATCGCCATTCGCGATAAGGAAACTGGTCAAATCTTCTGTGGCCCAGAAGCTCGTGACTTGATTGGCCTGCCGCGCTATGGCGACGCGCGTGTTCGCCCAGACACCGCTGGGAAATGGCAAGTATTTGTGCAGTCAACGTCGGTTAACCGTAAGGTGACCGGGAACACACAAATTATGTACTGGCAAAACGTTGGTACACGGTTCACTGAAGGTAAGAGTGCGCGATGAGCAAAGGTCTTCCAATTCAAGCCATTGACTTCACTAATTCCCTTGGTCATATCGTCAAACCTGGCGATAAAGTCATCGCCATTTCCGCAGGGTATAACCACTCGGTAAAAATTCGTGAAGCTGAGTACATTGGGTGCCGCGTCAAAAATGGCAAGGTGCAAAGCGTTACGGTTCGTTCTAGTTTCAAAAACCAGCGCTACAACCACGATAAGGGGCGATACGAGCAAGTTGAACACTTGCGGCTGAGCACCCTGCCTGCCTGCAGAATTTACCCCCTGAAGGTCTGTGAGAACAACGCATGAACGTAACAGGACCTTTCTTTCTTGTCAGAAGGGTTGGAACTGATCTGTATGAAACTGGGTACGGCGTATTTGCCGTACCTAAGTTGTACACTAAGGGATCGGCCACCAATCTGAAGAACAAGAGAAACAAAGAAGCAGAAGCGGTCGGGCTCGCACACCAATATGAAGTCGTTCCGGTTGAATTTCGTTTTTCTGAATCACCCAGCCTAAAAATGACGGGTGACCCGTGTGCCCCACGGTCTGGTGATCATTTCGAAGTTCGAATCAACGGAAAAATTTACGACACCGTCATTGATGAGCACGGAACGCAAAGGTTCGTCATTAACGGCCCAGTTAACGCGTTGGTAGATCACAGCCTGGCGATGTTGCAACGCGGGCAGAAATCGTATTCGCTGAACGAAATTGCCCAAGATTTTGCCGATGGCAAATGGTCTCTGGAAGAGCAAATCGAGTTCTACACTATGTTTGGTTATAGCGTCTTTGGGTTCTCGACTCTATCGTTTACCGTTGACGTGGAAATTGTTAATCCGTTATGGGAGAAATGGTGAAAGTGCTCTACATGGTCATCACCAACGGTGGTGATGGTTCAAACAGTGTCGAATGGGTTCAAGACGGTGCAGTCCTTGCTCGCATGGAGGAACTGGCAGACGACGGCGATGAGTGTTATGCCAGCGGTGACGGCCTTCAAGTTCGGAAGCTAATGTTTCCTGAGACCTTTGACCTGGACGCGTTCTTTGAAGCGAACCACATTAGACTGGTCACCCTGAAGGACCTCGGCGACATTTAATCAGTACGACTAACTGAGCCATACAAGAGGGCCTCTGTAGAGGCCCTCGGGTGTTTCTGGTGGCTCCGTGGAACCAGAAATACGGGTTTAACACCTTCACTGAGTCACATTACGATAGCTATGTTGGCATAAATTGAATAACAGTTCTCATGCTCGAAAGCTCAAACCAATATCTGCGTCGGTTAAAAACCCTGAATATCAAGCGCCTTGGGAAAGGTCGATATTCGGCAGTTTACGCCCACCCCACGTTGAATGACACCGCCGTTAAGGTCATTTATGATCCGGATCCCCAGTACGTAAAATTCGCCAAAAGGTGCATGAGGCTTAACAACCCATGGCTTCCGCGAATTTACGCGATTGAGAAAGTTCATTTTGCCGACTCAGTGTCTCACATAATTTTCATGGAGCGACTTGAGAAGCCTACGGTCTCGCAGATTAAAAAGGCGTGCGAAAAAGTTCAAAATGGACTGGAAGCGCACTTCAAGGTTCCGCCGCCCCATCGGTTTAGTTCTTTCTTTAGGAGTCATTGGATCAGAATAAGTCAAACTGCCAATGACCAGCAAATTCGTCAATTGGCCAAAATCATGTGCGCAGTTGGTGCAAATGATATTCATGATGGAAATGTTATGATGCGAGGCGACCAACTGGTATTCACAGACCCGGTTGCCTCTTAAAAATATGATATTGATGATGGCTAAATATCGCATGAAAGCCATCATCCTGTTCCTATCAGTTCTTTTTTCTGTGCCAGTGTTTGCAGCGCAGAATGAGCCGTTGCCAATTGAATCGTGCAAAACACATGCGCCATACGGGTTTCCAAAAAGTCGTAAGGAAACAAGTACCGAAGTATGTAGGCATGGGTATGTGCTCGAGTACGACGAGAACGCAAAGATTCCAGTGTGGGTCTCTTATGTTTTGACCACCGCTGAAGCCATTGGGTGCAATCCGAGAAAAGACGCCTTTGCAGCCGATCAAAGCGTAAGCTCAAGCGCCACCCCAAAAGATTACCTTAAGAGTGGGTACGACATGGGGCACATGGCAAATGACGGTGATATGCGGTGGGACTTCACGGCCGAGCAAGAGTCGTTTATCTTGAGCAACATGGCACCGCAACTTCCAGGATTTAACCGCGGCATTTGGAAGAAACTTGAAGACTACACGCGTGGGTGGGCGCTCAGCCGGAAAAACCCACTGCTAATTTATGTTGGTCCAGTTTATAATCGAAACAAGAGCAAAACAATTGGCAACGAGGTCGTGGTTCCAGACGGGTTCTACAAAATCATTGTCGACACAGTGACTAAAGATGCCATGGTGTACCTATTCCCGCATCGCCCAACCAAAGGACCACTGATGCCGTTCATGACATCAGTGGCTGAAGTACAGCGGCAAACGGGAACTGTTTTTCCGTTCCCAGAAGGAACACGATTTTCGCAAGTCCCATGGGACACACAGATTAAAACCGTAGTCTCTGCTCGAAGAAAATCATGCATGCTTCAGTGAGCATTTTGTTTACTGAAGCTGCAATTGTGAACAAAACGTTCAGCAAGTAAGCATTTTGTAGAGAGCTTACTAAAATTGATTTTTAACCGCAACCAATAGGAGGATGCAATGACATCGCTAAACGCGTAACCAATGGTGTTCCACGTCACTCAATCAACGGTGTATCTAAAAAGTTTCGGCGAATGGCCGAACTTTATCGGCACTTTGCTAAAAATATGTCGTCCAAGTTGGACTTTAGCGAAGAGGCTGAACTTTCACTCTACAATCACGAATCATACGGGACATCACTAAGTCCAAATAATGGGTTTGCTGTTGGGAAACAGTACCTTAACCTTCAAGTCACCATGTGGCGAGAAGACCTTCGACGTGGTTGGATTTTTAAACACGAACTTTACGAAGACGAAACCTACCCGCATTGGTGGTTAGACTCGGTGCTTTCTGGCGTGTATAAAAACGCCACTATGAAGGAAATCATAGCCGAGTGTGAAAAAATCTAAGCTCAACCTGAGTGCTCGGGTTTATTGAAAGGCCCGAGCAAGTACAATCTAACAAACCATGTTGAGAGTCCCTATGCCCCAAAAGAATACAATCCCTTTCTTTGTTGACATCGACGGTGTGGCAAACAGCACCCGTTCAGTGTTCACCAAAATTGGGCCTGATGAAGAGTCTACCGCCGTGAAAAATCTAGAGGCGTTCTGTGGACCCCTCAACATCTACGTGCAGTACGCGTTGAAGACAGTTGATCCCGTGTGCGTTGCGCTTCTTAACCGCGTATTTCGCGACACTCAAAACGCAGGGTTTGAGCCAGTTTTTGTTTTGTCTAGCACCCATCGTAAGTATCTGTGCGATGGCGTGTTCGGGGCGACAGACCACATCGCGAAGCTTCGTGAGTATTTGAAGGCCATGGGATTTGCTGTGCCTCAGAAGCTCTGTTTGACAGATGTCTTGCACGCCAAGCGAGGACATGAAGTTCAGGAGTGGCTCAGAACCAATGGGTATGACGAGATGTCAGACACCCATGTCATCATTGATGATTCGGCTGATTTTGAGTCGCACCAGCCATTGGTGCGAGTAGATCCGCATATTGGCTTCAGCTTTGAAAACTTCGCAGAGACTTGCAAATACTTGGGCCTGAAGGTCTCTAACGTTCTGATTTGATTATGCCGCTGAACTACGATAGCACAACTTTCGGCCGTTCACCAGCCGCCATGTACCTGACGCTAAAACTGAATGAGCTGGGTGACGCAAGTCTGGCGCGTAAGGTGGGCCGTGTTCTTCGAGAAACACGTGAACTCTTGTATGATGTTGCCGCGTGCCACGTTGAAACTCCGCACCTGCGCCGTTCTTCATTCTGCAAGCTGCTGAACATGATTCGCGCAAAGGCCGTTTCTTCGTGCAATGGTCTGCCAGACCCGTTCATTGGGCATCTCGTGCTGAACGTGATCATTGGAGAGGTTCGCGTTTATGAACGCCGATGTTTGGAAGCAGCCAACAAGCAAAAAACGTTGAACAGAAAAACTCCGGAGGGCAGCACTGTTCCTGAGGCCAAGGCCATTCCGTCGAGTATTGAAGAAACTGAGGAAGAACGGATTCTACGTCTTCGGGCTCGCAGCCGCCGTTATCTGGAACGCAAAGGAAAAGTGAATACATTGTACTGATAGCTATCCCAAATTCGGGGTTTAGAATATTTCAGCTAGTACTAAAATAGTTGAAATGAGTAAACTTCCGGCCATTTGATATGTAGCACGCCTCATGTCTGGTGGCCGATTTGTAGCTAAAGCAATGTCAACAGGAAACTAACGTGGCATCTAGAAACGATATCACCGGGGACAGCATCGCCACTAAGGCAGTATCTGATTCCTATCGCAACAACTTTGACGCCATCTTTCGTAAGCCTAAAGCAGAGCCTGCGCCCGCGACTGTGATAGTTGAAGAGGAATCATCGCCAACCCCTGAAGAGTTGGAGCGAATAAGGCAGGACAACATGCGCAGGCGGTGGTGGGCTTACGTTGAAGACCATCAACCAGCAAAAGGTGGATCTAGCCATAGCCCAACTTTTGCTGAGTTTAGAGACGAGGTTCTGCCAGGGCTGCGTGATGATCAGTACATGAAATTCGTGTTGAGTGAGTGAGTTGTTTTGGTTATTGGGTTGATGGACTTTGGGGCGTCAATTAAAATTGACGCCCTTTTTTCTTCTGACCCGGTATATGAATACTTTTCGCCTGCCAAGTTTTTAGAATACCTAAGTTACAACAAAGTTCCATCAGGAGGGTGCATGACGTTATTTGGATTTGCCTTGGAGCTCATTGAGATTTGCGCGATGGCGGTGTTCCTCATTGCCATGGTGATCGGTGTTGCTCTAGATCGACGAAACATTCCCGATATCAAATGGTGGGTGCTTTTTATTGGTGCTGCGACGGCGCTCTTTTTTACGAAAAATTCTTGGACCCTGCCAACGTTACTTGAGTTTGCGGCCAGCTCCATATTCTGGTTGGCAGCGATGAAGTACCTTGGTCTTGGCCTTTTGTACTCGTGTGTGGAGTTCATTGTTGAAGTACGCAAAAGTGCAACAAGCGTAAAGCAAATGTGGGAACGTTTTCTGGACACAAAATGTGCACTTCGCGATATCAAGGGAGTGATGCAAGATACGCCTAAGCTAACTGTTCGCGAAGTGCTGCCAATCTATGATGAGTACGATGCCAAGGCGGCAGAAGAAAAAATCACCATTCCATCTACGGTCAGTGGTATTGAAGTTAGAAAAGATTTCATCAACGACCTCTTGAACTTCCATCTCAAGAACGGAATTGTTAAGCTGAAACTTCAAGGCAAGGAAATTGTCCCCTCGGTGGACACAAGCGAATTGACAAATCGTGTTGGATCTTGGGCTATCTTCTGGCCGTTCTATATGCTGTCAATGATTATTGGGGATTTACTGACGCAGATTTTTACCGTGTTCGCGTCGTTCTTGACAAACGCCAGCAGCCGGTTTGTGAATCTTCTTTTCAAAGACGCATTCAAAATTTAACATGCCTGCCAAGTTCTACATTTACCGTAACCTCCATAAGCCGAATGCGTTCAGTGTGAGGCACCGTGGTATTGTTGTAGATCGACTCGTTGACTTCATTGCGCACGATGTGACATTTAAAGTCAACGAGGCAGGTAGATTGAAAGTGATCGCAAGCAGACACAAAGAGGTTCACGCCTTTGTAGTGACAGAACGTTATGAGCCATCTAAAATGACCGCTTCTGGTCTTCTTAGGGTGTCTTACAATCCGTACAAGACCAATACCTTCATGGTCGATGAAATGCCAATTTTTCAAGCCAAATCTGTCCTATTCACCGGTGGCCGGTGTTATTTGGTGGAACTATGAACACCCTGGTAAAAACATTCGAGCCGAATTTTTTAGGGCGCGATTTCGTCATAGGTGATTTGCACGGGTCTTTTCCGTGTTTTTTGCGCCTACTTGAGGGGATTCAGTTTGACCCCGCCAAAGACCGAATGTTTAGTTGCGGCGATCTTGTGGACCGCGGCCCTGATAGTCACGCGTGTTTGTCTCTCCTTCGCGAATCGTGGTTTCACGCGGTTCTATCAAACCACGAACTGATGATGTTGGATACGCTTACGTCGCCATTCCCAAACGCCTATTGGTATGTGTGGATGCGCAGCGGAGGGACGTGGGCTATGGAAACCATGAACGTGGTCACTGCCATCGAGTCACGTAAGACGAATCCAAACCTGCCAAGACCACTTATCACGGAGGCGGACTACGACATCATTGATCTGCAGACAGCGGTTGCGCAACTACCGCATCTGATCACCGTCAAGACTAAAGCGGGAAAGAAGTTCCACATTGTTCATGCAGAACTTCCGCCAACAAAAGAGCCCATTACCGATGAAATGCTTGCTGACCCAAAGAAGCTACAAGAGCTCATCGACATTGATTGCTCTGACGGTTCGCATTTTCTTTGGGGACGGTCTATTTTTAGTCCCGTTAGAGAACATGAAGGCCATTACGCGAAGACGTGCAGAACCCTGAACTATAATCATAAAACTGGAGCGGTGCCGTTGCACTTCAGCGATGAGTTAAGCCATATCATCAGCGGCCACACCCCTCTTAAGACGCCGACAACCGTCAATGGAAGAACCTGCATCGACACTGGTGCCTTCTTTCTATTCAAGAGTAAACCAGACACTAGACACTACTTGACTTGCGTTGAGCTTGATACGTGGACGTTCTATAAAGCAACACAAGACACTGTAGAAGTGATATCCCCAATAGTCATAACGAAAGAAGACATCTTTGACCATGCAAAACGAGACGATTGAGTTGCGGTTCAATTGCTCCCCGGACCAAGAAGAAGTGATTGCCGATCATCTTCTTCTTGGCCATGAGCTGGGAATGCAACCTGATGAAAAAGCCTGGATTCTGAAGAACGTCGAGAAGCGAAAACCCGGATATCGGGTTATTAGCGCAATGCTTGACATTGCAAACGCTGAATGGGTGGTGCAGGCCAAAAAGTAACCAGATCTGACGTTCCATTCAGGTCACGCGTTCTGTACAATGGCTGTACTAAACAAACCAAGCTAGAACAAATGCACACGTCAGAGTTTTTGAAGCTTCTCAAGGCAAACGCGGAAGTTCTGCTTCCGCGAGTTTTTAAAGGGCAAAGCGTAACCTGCTTTGGTGCTGACGGTTTTGGCAAACACGGCCGCTCCCATTACCCGCTACAATTCCAAATCGCTGACGTAAGTGTCAGCGACCCGTTCGAAGAGAACGAGCTTCTGTTCATGGATGTGACTATGAAGCTGGATGGGTATTCTGCCTCTGCGCACGGTCACGTTTTCACCGACACTAACCTGAAAATTTCAATTAACAATCTTCTTGCCCAGTGGTACATTAAACCTTCTGTATGGTCTTGGGGTTCACTCGACCAACAAACAGAAGATTCTTTCACTGTACGTTTCACTGGTTAAACACACCGCGATTGGGTAGGAGCGTCAAAATGAAAATTTATCTCGTGGGTGGCGCTGTTCGCGACAGGCTAATGGGTCTCACACCTCGTGACCAGGACTGGGTGATTGTTGGTGCAACTACCAATGATGTAAATGGGCTGCTAGCGGCCGGATACACTCAAGTTGGCGCTGACTTTCCTGTGTTTTTGCACCCAACATCTGGTGAAGAATATGCGTTGGCGCGCGTCGAGCGAAAATCTGGTGTGGGCTATCACGGTTTCACCGTACAGGCGGATGAGAATGTCAGCATTGAGGATGATTTGGGTCGTAGAGACTTGACAATCAACTCAATCGCGCAAGCTGCGGATGGCACTGTCATTGACCCATACAACGGAGTTCGCGATCTGCACAACCGTATCTTGCGTCACACCACTGCGGCCTTTGCAGAAGATCCACTTCGAGTTTTGCGCCTCGCCCGTTTTGCTGCAAGATTTCCCGATTGGAAGATCGCAGATGAGACGATGGAACTTTGTCAGCAGATGACCATCGCCGGTGATTTGCAGCACTTGACACGCGAAAGAGTTTGGGTCGAGTTGGAGAAGGGCTTTAGCGAAGCGGATCCATGCAGGTTCTTGGACGTGCTATCGAGCACCGGAGCGATGAAGGGAAATGAGCTGCTGAACGATTTGTTCGGTGATGAAGTGAACTTCCAGCAGAAGCACATCGCAAAGGCTATCTCTGGTATGGTTCCGCAATCGATTAGGCTCATCATCTCAATTGGGTTGCTGGCTCGCATCCAGTCAAAACTTGAAGGTGCTTCGACGCGCGCCAAAGAGTGCCACGCAAACTTTAGATCGCTCGTTGAATCTTCACATGACGCTGATTCACTTCTGACATTGATCACCAAGAGTCGCGGTTTTCAAGAAGGCTCTCAGTTTGGGGACCTTGTGACAGCAGCAATGACCGCCCAAGTCGCCGGCTTTCAACTTCCATTTACTGGTCGTCAGCTCTTGACCGCGCAGCGAATCGCGGCTGGTGTTCGCGCATCACAGTTCCCCGATAAGGAAGGGAAAGATCTCGGGGCCGCGATCAAGTCCGAAAGAATCGTACAATTGAAGGTTGGTCTCGACATCCCAAACTGCGTTGTCTGAAATTCATTCATAATTTACAATCACTCATCAGCTTAAACAAATACGCTTTGTTGATTTCTTAAAGGAACAAAAATGTCTCGTAATAGCAAGAACGCACGCAACCTGGCTCGTGCTCGACAAATCAGCTCGATGCGCAAGAACGGCGAAAAGGGTCCGTCGAAGACAACTCCCCAGCACAACAAGCGTTGGGGTTATCGCACAAACCCTGAAACCCAGAAGCGCTTGGCTGAAATGCTGAAGGCTACCAATGCGGCTCCGACTCGCGGTCGAACTGCAGGTCGCCAGATCCTTGAGAAGGCTGGCGCCGCTGCTGAGTAATGGGAACCCCAGAATCAGCAAAGCTTTTCAACGTCTTTATCGACAGTGACGGACCAGTTGCTGATTTCGATAAAGCGTTGAAAGAGAGTGGCCTGAGCACCGATGAGTTCAAACATAAAGCTGGGACTTACTTGTGGTTGTCTATCACAAAAGGTGCTGAGAGAGCCATATCTGAGCTTAAGAAGTTTGATGATGAAGGCCTGATTAGAATTTGGATTCTGACGAAAACACCTTCTAAAACGCCGTACGCGTACACCGAAAAGGTTCTTTGGTACGCACGGCATTTTTCTTGGCTTGAAGACCGCGTTATCGTGACTCACGACAAACACGTGGTTGGCGATGAAAACGATTTTCTACTTGATGATCGGCCGCACAAAGCCAACGCTAGCAAGTTTAAGGGCCACTTTAGACTGTTTGATGTTGCTAGCCCTGTAAAAAGCTGGGAAGCTTTTACATCTGAAGTGGAGGCGGCTGTCCAGTCGCGCTCCACGGAATGAACTTGGGGGAGGATTGAAAAATCCTCCATTCATGTGTGCTTTTTCGAAAATGACGTGTAGTCGCCACAACATCACTCAACTCTCGTTATGCCTACCGCCATTTTTCACGTTTTCGTTTCCTTCGCGCTGTCGTTCGTCGCTTCTCTCGCCTTTAACGGTGATGGTGAAACATCGAAAGCCGTGTTCGTGATTCTCGGTGTCGTGCTCTTCTGCTACTTCAGGATTCGCGACACGTTGTATACGATTTGCCGTAATCAGCAACTGATTTTTAAATCGTTGTCAGATATTTCGCGCAAGTAAAACCGCACAACGAAAAAACTGAAGCCACTATAAGGATACGTCGCCTTTCATGTAAAACGGGTCCAATGGACCCGTTTTACCGATCAAGTATCTGGTTGCAGACATTCAGAACTTCAGTACAATTGTTCTATGGGAATGATCAAAATTTACCAAACCAAGAGCAAACCCGCAAAGAAAAAACCGGGTTGGCAGCAGAAAGAGGCCGAGTACCAGGCCTGGCTAAAGAGTATCCAGACAATGTCGTCTGGAATCTCCAAACCTAAGAAGGCAACGACAAAGCGAATAGAGGTGGTCGTTAGCGGCCCGGTGATTGACGAGTCTCGTCTGATAAAGCATAATAGCCTTCAAACAGCGGGTGGAGCCGGCACCAAACCGGTAATTCGGCCGGAGATCATGTACAAGGACGACCCAGAGTTAGTGGAGCGCGAAAGAAAAGCGCGTGAGCGAAAATTCGCGATTGCACCGGCGTACAACAAGGGCCCTGCGCAATTCGTGTCAGAGGACATGGACACAGACATGAAGAACGGTCTACTGCGTAGACGATAACACTATTACAAGGAGACAAGGTGACTTTTAAACTGCGGGATATGACCCATGACGACATCAGAGAATTGGTCAGGAACGGTGTTGGCACCAAGCTTGAAGACATGATCTACGAAGAACTGAAAGTTCAAGCTGAGTCGACGGCGCGAAAAGTTGCAAAGGAAATTGCAGAACGGTTGTCTATGACCGTTGAAACGTACCGAAGTGCTGCTGATTTTCAGACCCGAATCGATCTGAATTTCACGATGTCAAGCGAGCCAGGCCACCCAATTGGCAAAATTGTTGCGGTGAAGAATGGTACGCCGGTTGTTGCGTGGCAAGCTGAAAATTACGAGAGCTTAGTCGGTAAGAAGATCTTCGGATGATCACCTTAAGAAAAATTGCCGTTGACATCCTTCAAGGAAAACTCCCAAAGGCAGCCTCAGAAGACTTAGCTAAAGAACGACTCAAAGTTTGTGATGACTGCGAGTACTTTGGGCGATTAGCTAGGCAGTGCAAGCTTTGCGGGTGTTTTATGGACCTCAAATCAAAGTTGCTGGAGGCAGAATGCCCAACACAAAAATGGTAAACATGTTCCCTTTCTCGTCAATCGTTCAATCTGAACCGCAAACTTGCGAGACGGTATCTGGGAAATACATTGATGTCATGAATCCAGACGTGAATCTCATCTGTATCAATGACATTGCATGGGCGCTTTCACGGCAGCCACGGTACGCTGGTCATAATCTGGGTGAGATTTATCACGTAGCACAGCACGCCGTTTTCGTCAAGTCTCTCCTCGAAAGCGCACTCTCCGGCTCTAACCCGCACCTTGTTGCGTCTTACATGCAATGGATGAATGAGTACGGGAACACACCATCAAAAGTATCCGCAACGAAGAATTTTCTACGACAAGCCCTCTGTCATGACAACACGGAAGCTTATCTTGTCGATCTTCCATCGCCCATCAAGAGACACTCTGCACTTCGTGGTCCGTACAAAGAGGTCGAAAGTAGGCTCCACAACACGATCGAAGAAGCGCTGGAGCTTGAACCACTCAGTGTTGACGAAGCCCAAGCTCTGTGTTGGGCGGACCTCATGGCGCTACAAATTGAAGCCGCCAACATCATGCCGTCAAGAGGCAGAGGGTGGGGTGTTATGCCGCAATTCGATTTAACAATGATGGACCTAATGCCTACAGTCCTACCCTGGAATCAGGCAAGAGAGTTGTTCTTGAACGAGTACATTGCGCTGCGATAATACAGGCATTAGTTGACAAATAAGCGGGCTTTTGGGTCCGCTTATTTGTTTCTGCGGCTAAATATCAGGTTCACTTTCTAGGAGCACTGGTAATGTCGCAGAATTCTCGAGCTAAGCCAATAGCGGCTCTGCTCCGCCCAAAAAGTTCACCGGTTGACCATGTTTCCAACCTGAATCAGCTTGAGGGCGATCTTCTAAACGCATTAGACATGTGCTTGGCTAGAATCAAAAGCTCTATGACGCCGCAGTCCCAAGAAGATCTTGGGCGGCTAGAAGATCAGATCACCAAATTTAAAAACAAGATAAGCAGATCAGGAAAGCCTGTTAAGAGGATTCGACTATGAAATTGAAGACTTTGCATGAAGTAGGCAAATACTCAGATTTTGCTGATGAAGCCGAAGACACACTGAACAAAATTAAGAAGCTGGCGGGCGCAGCCTTTCAGACCTTCAAAACGGCCAAGGCTAAGGCAGATACTGACATTAGAGCTGATGCGGCGAAAGCAAAAGCTGCTCTTGATTCCTCTGACAAAGATCAACCGCAATCTGATGCCACCCCGCCAGCAAAAGCGAAGTTGAACTTCAGCGATCCTAAAACTGCCGAGATCACGGTTGCTGGAATCATTTTAGATCGCACGCCTGAAGCTGATGATTTACCGGAGTTTGACTCTGCAGACGCTAAGGAAATTGAACAACTTAGATCTTCAGTCGAGAAAATCTTTTCAAGATTTGAGAAGTTCGAGAAAGAACTCTTGAAGGCTTTCAAGAACGCGAACTTCATTAGTGCCGATGACAAAGCAGAGGTTGTTGATCGTTTGGGTGATCAACAAGACAAGATTCTTGACGCGGCTGAAACAGCGCTCATGCAAAACAGGCACGGTGAGCGAGACGCGTGGATGGCATCTTTACTGAAGGATGATTCAGATCTTGGCACGCGAGCACTCGTGAAGATGATCGCAGATATAAGCAAGAAGAATGAAATCAAAAACCTAACGCAGTCCAAAAAGTATTTTGCGACGGGTTTGAACTTGGTGAATTTGATCGGCGGTCAACGACAGACGATTGGCATGAGAATTTCTCTCATGCGCGACGCGCTTGAGCAACTGAGCAATAGACCAGCCATCACTGAAGAGCTGCTGAAAAGAGTTGGGAAACTCGCCAAAAAATTGTAACGGTTATCATTGTTACAGATTCGCGCAACACGAACCTGGTGGATGTGGTATGATGTCTCTAACGTCACACAACATCCACCAGGTCTCATATGAGTTCTACTGACAGCACACGACACAACATCGCGAAGAAAATTGCGCAGTTCATTCGTGACAACGAACTTGCAAATATTCATGGTGGTGATGTGACCTTGCGTAAGGAAAAGCGCACTTACTACTACACCTCTTTTTCCCGCCCGCTCTATCTGGACGGTGGTGTTGCGGTTTACAGTGAAAAATTTGTGCGCATCACATGGAGCACGTCGTATCGTTCGATGCCCTCGCATGCAAGCGTGATCTTGACTGCTGACAAGGCGATCGACTTTATTCGCCTTGCATTTGTTGAATTTGAATTTGAAGCTGCAAAGGAGATGATGAATGATCACCGCTGATGAGCGCCTGGAGCGTCATCTCAACGCCCGCGAATCTCGCCGCCTCGCCGCCGAGCATCGGTATCTTGAGCGGATGGAGCTTCGCGAAGAGCAAGCTGAAAAGATGATCGGCGAACTTATTCGCAATGGGCAAACGGTATACTATGTTTGCCCTCCTGGCGGCAAGTACCGTGAGGGAACTTTCGAGGATCTGATCTCATTTCTTATTCGCAACAACTACGCTTGACCTCATTCTAAGTTTTGGAATTCACCATGCAACCAATCAAGACAATCTCTAACGAGCAAGCATTTACGATCAACCTGCCCAAGTGGCCGGCTCTGAAACTCACCGGTGAACCTGTCACCATTGACCAAGCGAAGGAGATCATCTTCAGGACTGATTCGTTCTTGGTCGGGCTGAGTGAGCACGCGGGTGGAAACAACAAGAAGTGGAATGACTGGGCGCTGAATCGCCTGCACTACGATCTCGTTTTTCGATTCTGCGATAAATTGTTCGGGGAAAATCAAGTTCCTGGTCTTTCTCGGCTGTACTACGACGTCCTCGATGAAATCCGAACTGAACTCGGCTTCGTGCTGACATCATACATTTCGAATGATTGGCTTTCTTCGGCTTACATTTTCGGGCCGCACGGGTGGTGTTCGCCGCGTGGTGAAATTTGTCACACTGACAATATTGGAAAATGGCCTTCAGTGGAAGAAGTATTCGGTGATTTTGTCAAGATCGCGAACGCTTTCCCTTTCTTGAAAATGACAGCGACTCTCATGAGTGGCGAGCATTCCGACGATGGCATCGTGCCGCTCATTACATTTGTGATCCGTGATGGCATGACGAGCATGACAGACGAGCATGACAAACACCATTTTGTGGTCACGTTTCCTGATCGATCTGACGAAGCAATGTTTAATCGGCTTAAGAAGTTTGATTCAGAGCAAGGAATCCCGAACGAGTGGGTTCTGGAATACGGCGAAAAATTCAAGCCGGTGATGCAACACGCCGCACGAAAGCTTGAAGATTTTATCGAATCTGCCGGGAAGCAGCGTCGCAAGAAATAAGAGCTTTCACTAATCTGTAAAACCTATTGAGGCCCTGGAGTTCATTCAACTCGGCCTCAACAGGTGCATCCGGCGGCAGTTCAAAATCTAATTTGAGATCGGCGTGCCCACTAACAAGATGAACAAAGGGACTGGTATCTTGCCAGTCCCTTTGTCTGCCTTTAAACGGCATCATCTCAGTTCAATTTGTTGAGAGAGGAAGTTTTTAACTTTTTGGTAACCATGTGTAGTAACTGCGTCTTGTAAAAGCTGTGATGCTTTCGTGTACGCTGTTTTGTCTGCCATCACCATATCAAGACAAAAACTTATTGCTAAATCATGAGTAATTCGCTTTTTATCAACTTTTGTCAATTCAGTTCTACGTACCAATAACCAAGAAACCTTAAATGGTTCAACGAGATTCGCGCTGAACTCTTCATTCAGATCCATTTCAGTTACCCTCCAAACTTTTGTTGTTGACAAGTTATTTTATACTGTGAACCTAAAAATGAGAACTTTTTAACAGTTCTTTAGTGTAATAAAATAGTTACTTAAGAGTCTGAAATTTACCATTAATTCGTAACTACTATGGAAGCAAAACTTTTATCTCGCGACGATTTTAGAGAACAAGTGTTCTTGCGCGACAATCACCGCTGTATATTCTGCGGGAAAACCGCAGAGCAGACACCAGAGGGAAAACTTGATGCACACCATATCATCGAACGTCGGCTGTGGGCTGATGGTGGGTATTATCTTGACAATGGTGTTACTGTTTGCGAGGAACATCACCTCCAATGCGAACAGACCATCTTGTCTGTGGAGGATGTTAGGCACGCCGCTGGGATAACGAAGATTCTTGTACCTGATCAATTCTACCCGGAACAACCAATCGACAAGTGGGGAAACTACGTCTTAGAAGACGGTTCACGTACTTGCGGTGAATTGTTCTATGACGAGAGTGTGCAGAAAGTACTTGCTTCTGGCGGTGCACTTGGGCTGTTCAAACCATACGTGAAGTACGGCCGAACCTTCCATTTACCGTTCTCGCCTGGCCTGCACGACGACGACAAAGCATTAAAAGACTGTTCCCAGTTTGAGTTTCAAGAAGTCGTGATTACACTAAAAATGGACGGCGAAAATACGACTTGCTACAGTGATGGCCACATCCATGCTCGGTCAATTGACAGTCGGGGCGGCGAAGATCGAGCGTGGATTAAAAAGTTCTTGACGGAAAACGTATGCTATAACTTGCCAGAAGGGTGGCGTGTTTGTGGCGAGAACTTATGGGCCGAGCACTCCATTCATTATGATGATCTGAAGTCGTACTTCTTAGGCTTCAGCATTTGGAATGAGCGCAATGAGTGTCTACCATGGAAAGAGACCCTTGAGTGGTTCGAGCTGCTTGGCATTACTCCAGTTCCTGTGCTGTGGGAAGGAGTTTGGATCACGAAGCACATGACGACCATTCACACAGATTTGGGTCTTGATTTCACTAAAGATGAAGGGTACGTGGTAAGGCTCGCAAGAGGTTTTAAGTACGGCGAGTTCAAGAAAGCTGTCGCGAAATTCGTACGTGAAGGACACGTGCAGACGACAAAGCATTGGAGAGCCGGGAGAAGCTTCACTCCAAATGGGCTGAAGAAGTAATCAAGGACTGAACATGATTGTTTATGTGACTAGACCAAATAACCATGAGCTGGTGATGGGTGGGTGGCGATCGGTTAATGTGTGGTTGGAAAAACCGTCGTTCTACCACACACCTAAGGGAGGGTTTACGCCACTTCGTGATTTCAAGAAATCCGTGTGCCGTGACATTGGTTGGGCGGTTGAGTATGAAAACAGATCTCTTAAATTTAAGCCAATCGTGAAGCAAGACCCAGCTTTAGAACAAGCCGCCTGGGACTTGATAGCTTGGTCTGCTTGTCCTCAAGGGGTCACTCTTGAGGGCTATGAGGCATGGGGAAACGCTAGACCTGAGGCGGGCTGTGAATACACGAATTGGGAAAACCTGATGTGGCACAGGGCTCAAGACTCTGATCTCGCGGCCAATGTGCATTACAAGCGTTTTCTCATGTCAGTGAATCTAAAAACAAACGAGTGCAAGCTCTTAGTTCCAGAAGTTCACATCTTTCGTATTGGCCAGCCGTTGCATAATCCAGCGTCGCACGAGAAAATTGAGACGCAGAACATCAGCGTCGAGCTTGCAACACGCACTTACTACGAGTGTCCTGAGCTAGAAAAAGACATTCCCTTCTGATGCTAACCTGAGCTTCAGGTTGTTAGCTATTTGTTTGTAGACGTACAATAACTTTGTTCACAACACAAACGTTTAACTGGAAGCTCAATGTCTATCTCTACCGCAATCGCCAAGACCGCAGACCAGCTGATTGTTCGCCTTCGCGAAACCGAACGCATTCAAATTCGCGCTGCCTCTCCTGATCGTCTTGAGTATCTGCGACAAAATGATCTGGCTTCTGATGGCCCTATCACTGCCGAAGCCATGATTGAGGTGAAGCAGAAGCTTGACGCGCACTACGCCGAGTTCGACACGAAGCGGTGGTGGCAAACTCAAACTTGGGCTATCTAAACTTTCTCTGACGCGGGATCATTAGGTGGTTCCGCGTCAATCATGCATTCGTCATTTCAAGAAAGAAGTCTAAATGTCAAAAGCACCAGAAATGTCCACCAGGCGGGCAGCGGGTATCGTCGCAGGTTTTGTTACCACCGTGGTGATCTTTGCGTCATTTCTTACCTGGCTCCTATTCATGCATACACAGACAGTTGAGCCTGGGCATGAACTGGTGGTGGTTGATAAACCATACTTCTTCGGTCATGAAGGCGTCCGTCAAGAGCCGCTGAAAGAAGGTCGAATCCTTCTGTTTAAAACATCTAGCGTGGTTCCTGTTCGAATGACGCCGTCAGCAGTCAGCGTGTCATTTGACGACCTTTCATCCTCAGACAACATTCTGCTTGATTTTGAAAGCACGATTCAATACCAATTCACGAACTCCGTGGGTCTCGTGAAGAATTTCGGTGTTGATGGGTGGTTCAACAACAACATTCGAAGCCAGTACATGGCGATTGTTCGTGACGCAGTCAAGAAGAAGTCAATGACCCAGATGATGTCTGACGTGGCTACCGCGAAACTCGTGGATGATGAAGTGACCGCAGGACTTGAGCGCCTGATTAAAGAATCGAAGCTGCCACTGCGAATCCTTGGTGTGTCGTTGGGCCGTGCAAAGCCGAACGCCTCAGTGCTGGCACAGATGAATGAGACCGCCGCACAACAGCAGCGTGAAAAAACCTTGATCGCCTCGACTCGCGCCGAAAACCAGCGTGAGCAAGAACAGATTGCCAAGGCCAAGGCCGACAACGCGTACCGCAATGCGATGCAGCTCTCGCCCGAAATGTTTGTCCAGCTGGAAGCAGTCAAGCGTTATTCTGAAGCTTGCGCCAAGAGTACATGCATCATTGGTTCTGTGCCAGTGGTTGTTGGAGGAAAGAAGTGATCACCGCTGCTCAAGCTCAAAAGCTTTCCAAGCGTGGCGCTAAGGATGCTGAGATTGTCGAGGACGCGCTTGAGCTGATTGCTCCAAAAATCGAGGAGGCTGCGAAAAACGGGCTACAACACCTCTCGTTGAGCACGATTCCTGCGCTCTCACAATTATCTGGTCTTGGTGTTCATTCATTTATTCTCGACGGTAGCATCGATTCTGATAGCTCTCGAATTCGAGAACGCCTCATCTTAGCACTAAGATCATTGGGCTATGAAGCTAACCTGTATCCTCACGGATCGCCATACGTTCCTCGAGGCCTGGCCGACGATGACGGTAATGGGCCGCGCACGCAAAACTACACTATCATTATCCGGTGGTGAACTCATATGTCTAACATCGAAACGCAGTTTAAAACCGTCTTCTTTGCTAACAGCAAAGAACCAAAGTCCGCCTTTGCAAGAGCACAACAGCTGGTTTCCTCTGTTGGTGAGTTGCTGAAGTTGGCGACTGAAGATCATTCACCAAAAGCTGCAGAGGTGACAGCGGCCATCATTCGCGACGCACTTGCCACCTTTGCTGAAGTTAACAGGGGACAGTCTGCCGAGACTAATCTGGAACAGCTTAAGAAAGAACTTTCTTTGAAGATTGATGATGTCGCAGAAATGACGGCCTCTTCTTTGCAAAGCGTACCGGATAAAAACGCTGACCCCATCGCAGTACAGTGCATGGCGTTGATTGCAGAACAGCTTGGGATGGAATGCAAAGAAGTTCTACCACATCACAACATAATTGCTAATTACGGGGCGGATTCTCTTGACGTCCTCCAGCTTGTCATGGCATTCGAGGACGCGTTCGTCATTGAGATCCCCGACAGTGACGCTGAAAAGATCGTCACTGTGCGAGATGTTATTGATTACATTCGCGCTAGGTTGAAAAAAGAAACGGGTCGGATGTATGTCAACATTCGCAAACACCCCGATGGCTATCAGCAACCGACAGGCAAGCGAAAGATTACCAGACTTGATGTTGATGGGGACGCGGTGAAGATTGGGATCGGTGATGGATCACAGGGTTGGAAGTTGTCGCTGAAAGCGCCTCAGCCGGAGTTTCTTGATTTCATTCTGAACACCGAAAGCGGTGAGCGCGTCTCGCTGGCTGAAGCAGTTGCTTATTGGCAGCGCCATCATCCGTAACCTAAATACGGTTGAACTGATTATCTTAATTTGGGGACGTAATGCGGCTAGTCGATTTGTTTGAGACGAAACAAGACCTTCATGAACTTGCGACAGAGTTCATGAAGGACGCCGCGAAGAACATGAAGAACTGGTTTGGCACAGGTACTTTTGATGCGCTCTGCTCAGAAGCAGGGAATTGCGCAATGGTATCTGAACAGTTCATCGACTGGCTTCACGAGAAGGGCATCGGTGCAAAGAGCCTAACCGTGTATATGGCTAAGAATCCGATGTGGGCGAAGAGAGCCGGTGTGACTTCTGGAAGTGGTGATGACGCTCACACAGCGGTCCTCGTTGGTGACATGGTCGTCGACTTTACGGTTCGTCAATTTGATCCGAAGCTGCCGTACCCACGCATAATCCCTATGCACGCGTTCAAAGACGAGTGGCATCATTGACCCGGCGAAAAACGGTGAGGTTTCGACGGATTCGCTAAATACATTCACGTTGAGTTAAAAGAAACTTGCATGGTGAACCCGAAACTAGTTTACGTCGGGATCAAAGTGAGTTATGATTACATCATCGACGCTGTTAAATACAGCATACGCAACAACACTGATTGAGTACTAACATGACCTTCTGCAACATGATCATCAAAAATCGATTCTGGCAAGAATGCCAGCGATTTGATCGTGCTCAGAATAAGCATGAGATTATCGATCAACGCCCCCAGGCAGGAGGCAAGACAAAGACGCAGTAACACGCGTTGAGTCAAGAATCTAAGCCTGGGGTACTACGAAAGTGGTACCCCAGGGTTGTTTTAGAAAACATTTTTAAAACTTTATGAAAAGCCACATGCAACTTTTACAGAGTTCCGCCCACGCAAAAGTGAAGAAGAAAGTTTTGAAGATCACCCCGCATGTCAGGCAGTTCATTGAAGAAGTTCTTTTCGATTTGAAGTTAAACGCTCGCCAAATCCGGCTAGCTTTGAATTGTGATGATGAAAAAGCCAAACTGATTTTGAACGAGATAAAGAAGGAACGAAAAGAAAAAGGAATTGTGAAGATCACTGAAGCTGCTGGGTATCTCTACCTTATTGAGAATGAAATTTACCCAGGGTGGATCAAGTGTGGAATGACAACAGATCTTGAAACTCGATTAGGATCGTACAATCAATACGACCCCTTGAAGAGATTTGTTGTCATTGCATCAAAAGCTGTGTATGACAGAAGACTGTCTGAATCTCTCCTGATTAAGCAACTGTCAAAGTTGTCCACCATTAGAAATGGTGAGTGGATAATGATTGACAGAAACGCAGCAATCAGCGCTTTTGAGAGTATGAAGTGATATGGCACACCCGGTGGCCGTGGACACTATAATCTACAGTTAGGAGGGGGGTTCCGGAGAGCAATCAATGGACAAGCATACGATGTGTATGCACATAGGTTTTCACAGCCATCGAATGGTGGCTGTCATTCTTCAAAGTACACGATACCAAGCTCATGGTACTTTGAAGAATGACATGGGAGTGTCGTATAGCGGCTGATTATACCGGACTCTTAATCCGGCTGACGTGGGTTCGAGTCCCACCGCTCCCACCAAGAACAATAGGTCCTTAGTGTAACGGCAGCATACCGGTCTCCAAAATCGTTGGTGGGGGTTCGAATCCCTCAGGACCTGCCAAAACAATACCGCGCGATGACGGCTGGTAACTGTCATCACCCTTTCAAGGTGACGCCTCTTTAGGCTGGGGTTCGATTCCCCCGCGCGGTACCAAATCTATTGGGGAGTGGTGAAATGGTAGCCACACCTGCCTTTGAAGCAGGCGCTCGAATGAGCTTGTAGGTTCAAGTCCTACCTCCCCATCCAGAACATTTTTACCGAATCTGCTAAATAGGTCTCAATAAGGAGACCAGATGAAACAAGCAGAAAGACGTAAATTCCACTACATCTACAAGATCACCCGCATCGACGGGTCTGGCAAGTACTACATTGGCATGCACAGCACTGATGATCTTGAAGATGGGTATTTGGTAGTGGACAGCTTCTTTGGAAGTCCATCAAAAAGTACGGCAAAGAGAAGCACTCAAAAGAGATTCTCGAGTGTGCCAAGTGTTCTTTGCTCCGCAGTAAGCATAACTGGTACTGCAGCACGCTGTTAACGTGCCTTCCGAAAGGTCTTGCTGGTTCGAGTCCAGCCTGCGGAGCAAAGAACATTGCCTGGTTAGTTCAATGGTAGAACGGAGTGCTGATAACGCTCAGAAGATGGTTCGATTCCATCACTAGGTACCACCTAATTTCATGCACCGGTGTCAGAATGGTAATGTCTCTCGCTGCAAACGAGATGTTCGGGGGTTCGATTCCCTCCCGGTGCTCCACAAACAAAAATGCCCGGATAGCACAGCGGTAGTGCACCGTCTTGATAAGGCGTAGGTCGTTGGTTCGAATCCAACTCTGGGTACCATGGATCTGTAGCTCAATTTGGTAGAGCGCCTGCCTGAAGAGCAGGGCGTTGCTGGTTCAAGTCCGGCCGGATCCACCAAAACACATGCCTCGTTGGAGCAGTTGGAGTGCTCGCTTCCCTGTCACGGAAGAGGTCACGGGTTCAAGTCCCGTACGAGGCGCCAGGATATTCCACCGTTGTTGGTAGCACCAGCATCGCGCGCACGCTGGGAGTGGTTCGATTCCACTCTGGATAAACTAGGTTCGAATCCTAGGCGGTGGGCCAAAATTTATTGGGGACAGGCGGATTGGCGACGCGCTTGATTCTGAGTCAAGATGTATGCGGTTCGATTCCGCAGTCCCTTGCCAAAACAACATGTGAACTCATGGACTCGTAGCTCAATTGGGAGAGCACTACCCTGTCACGGTAGAGGCAGCGAGATAGAAACTCGTCGGGTCCGCCAAATCTATGAGGTTAGCGGTGGTACATCAGCCGTTAGCCCCACCAAACATGCCCGATCCAGCGGAACTGGTGTTGCGCCTACGAAGCGCGATGACGAAGGTTCGACTCCTTCATTGGGCTCCATAACATGGGCCTGTAGCTCCAATCGCGTAGAGCACCTGTTTGAAACGCAGGGTGTTGCCAGTTCGAGTCTGGCCAGGCCCACCATTTACCTATGGAGTCGTGAGTGTGATGGGAGCACCCTAGTCTGTGAAACTGGTAGAACGAGATCGAAACTCGTACGACTCCCCAAAACATGCTCGATTAGTTCAATGGTAGAACAGCGTCTTGACAGGGGGCGACTGCGAAGGAATCGAAACCTTTGTTGGTATCATTAAATACCGCATTACACTGAGGTTGTGCATGCTATTACTTGAACTTTTCCAAAAGTCATCTGCGCTGAAGATGACCGCGAACACTGACAACTCCGTGAAAGCGACCGCGACAATCGGCCGTAGGGACCTTGTGTTTCAAGCCGATTTGGTTGGCGATGCTTGGGGTAGTGGTGTTTCTTGAGCCAGCATCTTCTATGCCCGCTGGAAGCGGAAACCGAGGTAATGCAGCTGAAGTGATGAGTTGTGCAGTGAAGTTCTTGAAGGAGCTGATTGAGCTGAAGTCACCGAGCAAAATCACATTCACTGCAAGCCACGTCTTTACGAAGCGCGATGGTGAATGGGTGGTCCGCAAATCAAGAGCAGACCTCTACGATCGTATGCTCAGCAGATTCAAGGATGAGCTCGGGTATGATGTGAAGTCTACAGAAGACAATCATCCACACCGCCATCAACGTCATTTTGTTCTAACCAAACATTGAAAGGAGCGCATCATGCGCAAGGTCTCTTCGACGCTTGATGCGTCTCGAAAACGTACCTCATAACAGGGGGTATAGCTCAGCGGATTAGTAGCAATCGGCTTTTAACCGATAGGTCCTGGGTTCGAATCCCAGTGCCCCCACCATTTCATGTCACTGTAGCTAAGTTAAAAGAGTGTGAGGTTATTGGCGGCCAGCGCTAATGGGGTCCATTGGACTGTGTCTGTTGAATTTCCAGTCTGTAATGTCATGGCCAATTTCGTGACCCACTAGGCTCAACCATGGACAAACAGGCGTCATGGTGGCGCCAGTTTAAAATATGATAATTCTTTATTATGTTATAGATATCGCCCATGACAGCCAAGATTATCAAAACATCTGACATTGTTCGTATTACGAACGCGTTTGCGGGAACCTCCTTTAAAAACTACAAAGAGCTTTCTGCAAAAATACAAGAATCGAGATCCATGTTGCATGCTGCATGGATCGATTCTCTTGATGAATCTGGCGGATCGGACAAACCTGGCGGTCCTTCATACTGGGTGTATGATCATCCAGAATATAATTATGAGGCAATTCACTGCTATGAAAAGTCAAAAGCGGCTGTTCGAGAATCAATTCAATATTTTCTAAAGAATGTTGAAGGTAAACACACCAAAACGCTTTTTGACGGGGATGCGAGTAAAATTAGTGTTCTCGATCTGTACAACGGAAATGGATTGACGACAGTACAGTTTAATCTGAACAACATCAATGCAGAATCTTTTAATACATGTGATCATCAAGTAGAGTACATGCAGGCTGCCGCACAGGATCTACTTGGTCATAAGCTAGTGAATCACAAGGAGCTTCCCAAAAAGAAATATGATGTTGTCGCGACTTTGGAAGTGTTTGAGCATTATTCTGAGCCGTTAAAGCATTTAGAGCAACTCATTTCCCTAATGAAGCCGGGTGGTTATCTCATAGAGAGTTCTGGTTTTAATGGATCTTCTGAAAATATCGGGCATTTTGATTCGTATTGGCTTTGGGATTGGAAGATGTCTTTCATGAAGGCAAGGCAACTCACGTCCAAGGTGATGAATCACTATTTTGACAAGGTTCACGTTGGATTCAACTGTTGCCCTCGCATTTGGCGGCTCAAAGAAACATTTCCTGCTGAAATGACGCCAAGTATGGCGATTGGTAAGTGTTGGGAAGCGCACCCAAAGCATTATGGGTTTGGAAGCAGTGTGTATGCGCTGAAGGACGGCGTTGTATACCGCGGGGACGTTGACGAAATTTTGGATAGCGTAAATGATGACCTGATTAAAAACGGAAAACCTTCCATTTTTGAAAATCCATTCATGTTTTCCTGTTGCACTGGTCCGTGGGATATTTTTGAAGTCGTCAAGTAATGTTTTTGATCCATGCTGTGAATTTGCGCAAGTGGTATGGGATTTAGTTCTAGTACACGCAGACCATAAACCGTCGCGCGTCTAATTTGAAGGTGAGTTGGCAGAGCGGTAATGCACTTCCCTCATAAGGAAGACAAGGTGGGTTCAACTCCCACACCCACCACACCAAGTACTTTACTGGCCGTGAAAACCTTTGTTTATGCTGCAATAGTGCTAGTGGTAACATGAATCTTTGGTACGGATTCGTCGGTGGTTCGATTCCACCTTGCAGCACCACCGGAACATATTTGCTGGCAGTGCTAAATAGAATATCTACAACGTGGATATCGACGTGGCCGTAAATAAGACAATGCTCTCTTAGTGATAGTGGTAGCACACGGCCCTCGTAACGCTGAAGCGTCAGTTCGATTCTGACAGAGAGCACCACGCATGCCTTCTAAACTTTGATGGTGAAGCCTGGTTTCGTAGTCCAGTAGAATGCGGTTCGAGTCCGCACGAGAGCTCCACCGTTGTAGTAAATATGTCTACCAAACTTAGAGGTAGACTATGAAAGTCAGTGAACTTTTAGAACGCAAAATCAACCCCAATTACACAAAGGGGCTAACGGCCGACGAAAAGAAAGTCATGAAGGCCGAGATTGAACGCTTCTCGAAGATGAAGCACACGGACCCTAAGGCGTACCCTAAGGATTGGGAAGCCGATCGCGAGTATCGTGAGCGCACCAAAACTCCCCATAAGTCGAAATACACCCAAAAGTACCACCAGATGTTTGGTGAGGAAACTAATGTAGACACTGCCTTGAAAAACAAGGCTGAGAAATCTGGAATCTCGATTTCAGTGCTAAGGAAAGTCTACAACCGAGGTCTTGCGGCGTGGAGAACTGGCCACCGCCCTGGTGTTTCACAACATCAATGGGCAATGGCGAGAGTGAATTCATTTATCGTGGGTGGCAAGGCAAAGAGCGTTGATAAGGATCTTCTTGAAGAGAGATTCAAGTTCAAAGACGCGGATTGGCCAGATGCTGAAGGCCTCTTTGCTAGCGGGTCGGCGGAGAAAATTGCAGCTTGGTTGTGGAGAACGAGAACCAAGAATGGTAAAAAGCACGTGAAGTCAATGTACGGTGCTACCGTAAACTTCGTGAATGCCAACGGCGAAAACAAGAAGTATGCTGGTAAGATGCAAAGAGTTCGCGACATCATCGCTAAGAAAGCAGAAAAGCTGAGTGACAGCGAAAAAGTTTAATCTGTAACGGTGGTGTACTTCCTGCGTGATTGTGGTATGATGCAAATCATCGAATGACAACGCAAGTAAACCAAAATGCACAACCCACTTTCCGCAGTCGCTCATACCTATCGGTTTGATCCCGAAAAGTTTGAAGCATTTGCTCTCGCAAACGAAGATAAATACAAGATCTTCGAAGAGTTCGGCAAGAACTGGGTCAGCAACTGGTTCGTTGACGATCTGATTCGCGATTTTCGCGCTCTTGCTCAACCTGAAAATGTTCAGCAGAGTTCCTGAAGTAGTTTAAAATACAAATCTATTCCCCAATAGCTCAGTTGGTAGAGCGCCGGACTGTTAATCCGTAGGTCCCTGGTTCGAGCCCAGGTTGGGGAGCCAGAATTCATGTGCCCATAGCTCAGCGGATAGAGCAACTGCCTTCTAAGCAGTAGGTCGGGGGTTCGAATCCCTCTGGGCGCGCCATCTTACTCTACGTGAGTACTCCCAATGAGAACCTTGAAAGTTATCGGTGAAGATCACCCGATGCACCGAACGGTGCCTGTTGGTGGAAAGATTGCTGAGGTGGTATACTCTGCAGTCGAATTCGATACTGCAACCGGCGCCGATCAGGTGTCATTGGTTTGCTATCGAGACAAATCTGGGACAACCTATTTGTCAGAGGTCGATGCCAGCATCGTGTCTGTCCGCGTTGCACTGGACCCTTTCAAGAAGAAGTAATATCATGCGTAAGACCAAGCAAGTCATTCACTATTTCGACAACGGTTCGTGTTTCACTCTAGAGAGTCTGGCCAAGTGGAAGAATGACTTGGTTGCTGGCATGAAAGCTGAAGGCAGAGAGGTTGACGAGGCCGGACTCTACTTTGAGATCAGGACGCGGTATTACAATTATGATCCCGTTGAGTATCATGATCTCGCGGCCGTGTGCACCGTGTCTGAAACCGACGAAGAAGTCGCCAATCGCCTACGCGAAGAATCCAGACTTGCTTGCGAGCGGGTCAGTCAAGATTTGCAACTCCTCAGGGACCTGAAGGCGAAGTACGACGAGGTTGGGTAAATACATCTCTTACGGAGATGTGGCATGCGAATCTGGCATTTAGTAGAAGAGACCAATTTTATCGACAACATCAAAGGTAAGGGGGCAGTTCCCCTAAATCAGGATGTTTCGTATTTTGGCCTTGCCGTCAGAATGAAACCGTCGAAGTTTCTTGAGCTGGCTCTTCCACTGTCTCGCGCTGATGCTGCCTCGGCCGAAGGTCTAAAGCAACACATCACTAGTGGTGGAAAAATTGGATCTCCATTTCTTGACATCCAAATTCCTGAAGATTGGAACGACGAGAAGTATGACGAGCCAGCAAAAGTCAAATCGCATGAAGGTAGAAATCGCATGTACGCGATCATGGACCTTTACGGTGATAAGCCGGTTGAAGTTCACCTGTTCTTTAAGGGTGGGTTGAGAGCTCGCGATATCTCCGAAACGTGGAAGAAGAAGTTGGCAAAATCTCTGGTGTCCGAAGATGGACACCAGATTGTACAAAAGGTGTTTGAACTATGAAACGAATCATTGAAATTCGAGCTGCTGAAGGCGGCGACGACTCCAAGCTGTTTGCAAAAGATCTGATGCAAGCATACATCAAGATGTTCGGCCGTCTTGGCTGAAAGCATCGCCTGTTAGATTCCCGCCTCGGTGAATTTTCCATTGAGGTTGAAGGCGAAGATCTAACAGGGCTCTCCAACGAGCAAGGTGGACACCGTATTCAGCGTGTTCCTCCTACAGAACGTAAAGGACGAGTCCATTCGTCCACCGTAACCGTCGCGGTAATTGACTCGCACGGCATGACGCAGTACGTTTTCAATCCCAAAGACTTTGAGATCCAGTGGTATTCTGGTACCGGGAATGGTGGCCAAAATAAAAATAAAGTGCAAGCCTCATGCAGACTAATTCACCTTGAAACTGGTTTGACGCAAACTGCGCAAACTCGGTCACGTGAAAATAGTTATAAACTTGCCAAAGAGCGGATGATTGAAGCGCTTAAGAAAAGACAAGAAGAGCAGCAACATGCGGTATTAGCCGCCGCTCGTAAATCACAGGTGGGATCTGGGATGCGTTCTGATAAAATTAGGACGTACAGATTCCAAGATGATGTATGTGTCGATCATCAAACTGAGAAGAAAGTATCTGTCTCAAAAATCATGAGTGGCTTTTTTGATATGATTTGGTAAGAGACCACCCCTCCGCTAGCATCGCCTCGATATTTTCGGGGCGAATTCGTTTTTGCTTTCCGTCTTTCCACATATACTTTCTACCAGTCAAGGAAGCTGAATGCGCCGCGTTTCGCTCTGCGCTATGCTTTTTCCCGAACATGCCGTTATTAGAGCCTGTTAGACTTTTAGAGCGTTTTTGTGACATTTCTTCACGTAGCTTGTTAGCGATTTCTATTCCATATTTTTTAACCCACACATCATAACAGCCTTTGCCATACATGCCATGCTTTTCTCCAGTGATGGCCCGTTTATGTTCCGGGGACAGTTTTCTTCCGAACATTGGATTGCCGACTCCAGATAAAGCTTCAGAGATTTGCTTTGATGCGCGCTCGTAAGATCTGGAATTTTTTCCAAATCGCATCATTGCGAATGCCATCTTTGATTTTGCCACGCCGGTCGTGATTTTAAGTAACAGCCTGTGCGCGACAAAGTGTTGTCTAAATGTTAGATCGACCAAATTTGAAGGATCGTCAGTTCCACCAAGAGATTTTGGGATGATGTGATGCCGGTGCGTGTGCTTACTTGTTGCACTTTTACTGCACAGACTGTAGTACCATGATCTATACTTGTTGTCTAGAAACATTATTATCTCCAAGTTTTAATATTTATTGGCCAGCACCGCAATAATCACCAAAACTCTTGCAGAATCATTCACCGCAAGAGCGGGTTAATTGCAACTGCGCAATGCAGATCTAGAGAATTTTCTCTAGAAGAAGCAAAAAGAGCGATCTTAGATCGGCTCAATCGGCACGCCCTCGAAACTGCAAAATTATCAGAGGCTGCAGACCGAAAAATGCAGGTCGGGTCTGGTGAAAGCGCAGACAAGATCAGAACCTACCGTTTTCAAGATGGAATTGTGAAGGACCACGTGACAGGGAAGTCCGCAAGAGTATCTGACGTTCTTAATGGAGGGTTTGACCTAATTTGGCAATAATGCTTTTTGTGGTGGTGGTCACGAAGAATAAATAACAGTTGGAGGAAAAGCATAATGCAACTTAAAGAAATCTTCGACTTTTTGCTGAAAAATGACCAACTAAAGCGCGCGCTCAGTGCACGACACATTGAGTGCAACTACGCCTTTAAGCGAGGTGTAGAGCGCGTCACGTTTGATGATTATGAAATCCAAATCGATCACCATTCTGGCGAGCGTGATAAGCTAGATGTCATGATCAGACAGCATGGCCACCTAAAATATTTTCAATCGGTCCATGACTATCGTGAATTGGTTAAATTTCTAGAAAATCACCACATCATTCCGAAATTGGCGACGGCTAATAAATAGTATGTCACATTTTTAAGGAGAGACGTGATGAAAAAGTTTCTGCAGCCAATTCAGGACATCATCGTTGAACTTATCAGATCACGAGAAGATGGAAAGAAGTGGTACACGTCTAAGACTCTTTGGGCAAATGCGATTTTGATCGTATGTATCCTCGTGCAAATGAAGTGCGGTTTTGTTGTGGCTCCTGAAATTCAGGCTTTACTAGTCACCGCCATCAACGCAATTCTACGCAAGGTTACTAAACAGCCTATCTCATGGTAATGCTTTTTGAGCGGATAAATAGAAGCTCAAGGAGAAATATATGAAACTAACTGACCTTAAACAACCGATTGCCGAAAGCGATTTGGCAAAATTCCACAGCATGATTAAAGACAGAGTCAAAGCGCACGTGGAAGCAGACAAGCTCATCTCAAAGAACCACAAATGGAAGTTTGAGATTGGTGACGTTTTTATGGGCATTAAGACTGGGAAGACTTACAAAATCGTTCACCGTGGATTTCAGAAGCGAATCGATCGCGATGAAAATTTCAAGAAGGTGGGAGAAGCTTATCTGTCCCCAGTGTACTACTATGAAACTCCAGATGGGGACAAGGGTCAGTTCTGGGAAGACCGTCTCGTTGACAGCAAATCGATGAAACGAATTGCTAAAGCTGGCGACAAGACTGAATAACACCGCAATCTTAAATTCTTAATGGGTCCTAGACTTCAGGTTTAGGACCCATTTTTGCGAACTAAAATAGAGCTGAGAAGGAGACGTTATGAAACTAGCCAATCATGGTAAGGAGGTTTTCAATTGACTACTCAGCAGGTTCAACTTAAGAATGGTGTTCGTGTGCTGTTGATGCATAGTACGCACACCCAGACCGTTTCTGTCGGCGTTTTCGTGAACGTTGGTTCCGCGAATGAAACACCCGAAGAAAATGGGATCAGTCATTTCCTTGAGCACATGGCTTTCAAGGGAACCAAGCGTCGGTCATACAACAAAATCAGCTCTGATGCCGAACGACTTGGCGCAGACATGAATGCGTTCACTGACCTTGACATGACCGCGTACTACATCAAGGGCCTTGCATCTCATGCACCGGTGTTTGTTGACATCCTTGGTGACATTTTCTGCAACAGCGTTTTTGACGAAGGCGAGATCGAAAAGGAACGCGACGTCATTCTGCAAGAGTACAAGATGTACGCAGATAAGCCAAACTACGTCGCGCAGAGTTTGTCTCAAGAACTTGCTTACAAGGGTCAGGCTTTCGGCCGCTCCATCATTGGCGAGCCGAAGACAATCAAGTCTTGGGTTCAACAAGACTTCAAGAACTACATGCAGAAGCACTATGGCGGCAACAACGTCATTGTTGGTGTTGCTGGTAACTTTGATGAAGAGCAAGTCCTAGCCGCCATCACTAAGAGTTTCGGTTCATTTGTTCGCTCTGATAGTACTGGTTTCAAGCGTGACACTCCCACTTTTATTGGTGGTAGCGCCGTCAAGAAAAAGAAGGTCGAACAGGCGGCAGTCAGCATCATGTACGAGACTGTTTCAGCTTGTGATCCTTCCGTGTACGCTTTCGAGCTTGCCGCGATCGCGCTGGGTGGCGGCATGAGTTCTCCTCTTTTTGATGAAGTCCGAGAAAAGCGGGGCCTGGCGTATTCAATCGGTGCAGGGCACGATGCTCGTCAAAGCTGCGGCTCACTGCAGATGTACGCGGGCGCCACGGCCGACCAGATTGAAAATCTATTCACCGCTGTTGACCAAGTGCTGCAGGCGTCATCTGAGAAGATCCGGCCTATTGACCTCGAGCGAGCGAAGAACTCTCTGTGTCTTGATCTCGCAACGAGCACTGAGCGCCCATTTTCTCAGCTAGTGTCGACTGTCAACGACCTGTTCACGTTTGGTCGAATTCTCGACGTGAACGAAGAAATTGAAAAAATTCGCAGTGTTTCTTCCGCTAATGTGAAAAAAGCGGTGAATAAAATTCTGGCTGCGAAAAAATCAGTGGCAGTCGTCGGCAATGGCGTCGACCAAGGTGTAGTCAAATCTTTCGTGAAATGAAATTCACCAAGATTATTCTTGACAAGAAAAATCGCATGGTACGTGCAGGCTTCGGCCTGCACGACGGCCAGTTCTTCATACGAATCGATCTTTGGTTCTTCGGTATTAGACTATCATGACACTCATCCCAGAACGATTTTTGCGTTTGTCTATCCGTGATCTGGAGCGCAATGCACTAGATGAGGAGAAGAAATTCTGGCTTAAACGTCTCCATGAGTATTACGCAGTCCACTACGGCAGTATTCAAGAAAACGTGGAAGCTGATCTAATCAAAACGCAGTCCGCGCTCATGAAGAAGAATTTTGACACGCTGGTGATCGATCTTAGTAACATGTCGCCTGAAGGTTTTACGTTCATAGGGTATGAGCGAGGCGAAGCCCTACGCGAATCTCTTCACCTTGAGCAAGAAGAGTGGCACCACAATGTACGTATCATTTTTCCAATTCACACGTGCACGATAAGCCGCTCTTTTTTCGACGGGCTTCTGGGTGCAAGCGTGAAGGAAGCAGGGTCTGATGCTAAATTCTTTGAGAAGTACACGATTGAATGCCCGGACCATCTTTCAGAAGTTGTGCGCCGATACGTGCATGTGATTCTAAGCAGCTAAATACTCCATCAAAAATATGGAGAAACCATGAAAGTATCTGACTTGCTGAATGAGTCGCGTAATCCTAACTGGAAGTACATCGAAAAGCGCACAAAGGGCGCGCTGACAAAAGTTACTCTAGAGCTTGAGGGTAACGATTCTGGCGCAATGTCGCGTTTGATGACTCGTTATAAGCGCCTCGATCGACAGTGGAAAATGCTAGAAGAACGCCGCAACGAAGTAAACCGACAAGTGAAGGATGTTGCGGATCAGATTTTTGACGCAGAGGATGCGCTGTCTACGCGAATCATTGAAACCGTGTCGTACACGGTTATGCTCACGAAGGCAACACCTGCCTCCGAGAAGGCTGCTACTTCAAAAACTGACTACGAGAGCGCGTTTGCTGAACTAGCACGCCTGGTGCCAGAGCTTGAGGATAAGGCGAAGGAAATCCTTGCCAAGTACACTGAGCTCGTTCCCCCAAAAGACACTCCTTCTGCGCTGAAGTACACAGCCAAGCTTGAAGAAGGTTTTGGAGACGCAATTCGTGGTTGGGTATCAAAGGCCAAAGCATTCGTGAAGGAAATGCTGAGTTGGGGTCGTTCGTATGACGCCAAGCTCGACGCGTTCCGTCGCAAATACGGTCTAAAGTCCGCGTAACAAAACGCATCCATTGTGGCCCAGTCTGTATCTACCCATTAGGGTGGGATTTCGGCTGGGCCACTTGTGATTACGAGTGTAACGACGGTGGCGTTACACTTTGTTACACTTTTGATGTGTACATTCCTCGCGAGGTTGTTAAGATTCAACTGTCGCAAACATCAACGCGATGCAACAACTGAGAGGAAATCATCATGACTGCTACCGCTACCAACACCAAGACCGCCAAGTCCACCAAGACCGCCGCTTCCACGAAGGCCGCAGCGGTGAAGAACACCAAGACCGCCAAGGTTTCGAAGACCACGGCGAAGAACACCAAGACCGCCAAGGCCGCACGCCTGCCGGCCAAGGAACAAATGGCACTGCGCAAGCGCATGTTCTTCGGCCCGGCCTACATCAACGGCGTCCTGGGTGGTTACCAGCGCGACTTCGAGAAGATGGTGCAGCACGCACTGGTTCTGAAGATCGACCAGCCCGCCAAGCTGCGCAAGCTGTCGCTGGAAGATCTGCGCTCCAAGCTGGCTGATGCCATCATGACCAAGGAAAATGGCGCCGCACCCTTCAGCATCGCCCTGGGCGATGGTTCCAAGCCCGTGATCAAGATGCACTAAATGATGCATCAGCGATAGGTTCCTCTCACCCCCTGGATATTCTGGGGGTTGAGAGCCCAGAGCGAATCATCTTCCACTTTGCTTGACTGGCGAAAGCCTTGAAACACCTCGTCAAACGCCGGGCGAGAGCAATGTGGGTAGCGGGTGATTCGCTCTGGGGGATTAAAAATGAATATCGGTTCTGCCGCCAATCAGCCCGTGCACGACGGCATGCTGACGCCTGAGGAAGTAGCTCAAGTTCTGCATGCTTTCCCAGACGCCGACACGTCCATCATCAAACGCATTATCTTCTTTGATGGTTGGATCACATATGAGGAATGTGGCGGTCTCTTGATTTTCCAAGGGATCGACGATTCTATCCAAGCGGCAAACTACGGGAAGTCAGTCTTCAGCTCCGATCCGGATACATTCTGTCCTCGCGATGTCAGCGAAGCTGAAGCAGACGAGGAAATCATCTCACTGAAGAAGTATCTGGAGACACACAACTGGCCCAATTACTAAACGCTATTTGTCACCTAATGCCTGTATGCGTGGCTGAGTAGTCTCTTTTTGCCTTTTTTCGCAAGCTCCTCTCATGAAGGAGCTTTTCTCGTTTCTCCATTCAGGTTGCTAAATACTTTCAACTAGACTAGATTTCCTTATGGGAAGCAAGATGAGATGTGTCCAACTTGTTGTCCCTACTTCTCTCAAGGTTCCGCATGACTGACAAAACGGAAGCTCTCAAAGCAGTGGGTGACATCTCAGCAGCATCGATCACCGTGGCTACAATTTTAAATTGGTTGCCAGCCGTCGCAGCCTTACTCACCATACTGTGGACTTTAACTCGTCTTTACGAGGCCACCACAGGGCGGCAGTTTAGCGAGAGCAAACTCGCAAAGTTTATTACAAGGCGAAAATAACCATTAGGTTGCCTTGTTAATTTTTGGCGCTCGCCATTTTTCAACGCTTGTTATTTTGGGTCAGATGGTGGCGGCAGAATGTAAATAGTTCTGTCCTAACCTCAAAAGACCTTCATCATGGAATTAGCAGTTTTGGCAGCCATCATCGTGGCTTTCCCACAAATTTCATACCTCTGTCATCTCACTCTAAAGTTTCTCGCGAATTCACTTCGAGAAAAATTCTGCCCCAAGCATAGAGTTTGCCTAGAGAAATAATTCCAACAGTCATTTTTATTCAACCTGAAATCGGGAGGACATGTCTGTTGGCAGTCCTCCCGATTTCGTTTACAATTAAAAAATGGAAACCTCTGACGAAGACCAATACGAAAAGCGACCACGCTCTGGGCTCATCCCTTATCTTAGGGATGAACATGGAACGTATCTGTATCTGATGATGGTCAGTTCTAACCCGAAGTTCGGCGGCCCACGGCCAATGATCAGTAAGGGAAAGATCGAGGATGGCGAGTCTAAGTTGGAGTGCGCTATTCGAGAAGCTGAAGAGGAATTGGGCCTAGTCAGAGAAAACATGGTAGGAACACCAGCACCTCTTTGCGAAGAGCGAGTCGTACTGAGATCCGGAACATATGATTTGACGGTGTATTCAGTGCCAATTCGAGACAGGTGGAACTTCACCATCTGGTGTTCTGAGACTGAGTACACAGAATGGATGTCGTTGGAACAATTTAAGGAGCGCGGTCGCCGTGATCACGTCCCGTATGTAGAGTTACTTGAATCAAGACTTCGGTCACAATAAGGAGAATGCAAATGCACAAGCACCAGATTCTGGCGCTTGACCAACAGGGTCAGCCGCATCGGTGGATCAGCGCCGAATTAGCTATCACGTACCACGCGAAGAACCTCGTGGCTTGGCAGATTGGCGATGTGGATCACCTAGAATTCCGCGGCGGAGAGAACCGTATCACTGGCTCACAATCTAGAATTGTGACTGCCCCGATTGTCGCCATCAAGGGAGAATCGGTTGCCGCCGGCAAGAGAATGAAGCGTGTTCCGACGCTCACCAACCGTGAGCTGTTTGCCCGTGACCGTTGGACCTGTGCATATTGCGGAAATGTGTTTCAAGAAATCCGCTTGACACGTGACCACGTCATTCCCACGTCGCGCGGTGGCCTTGACATCTGGACCAACGTTGTCACGGCGTGCGAAAAGGACAACCACCGGAAGGACAACAAGACGCCTGAAGAAGCCGGTATGGAATTGTTGTATGTTCCGTATACTCCCAACAGGGCTGAGCATTTGATCTTGAAGGGCAGAAGAATTCTTCCTGTACAGGCTGAATACTTAGCGCAGTTCATTCCAGAAGGTTCTCGAGCGCACCAGATTCTGGATGAACTGATGCATGTTCACTAACTAGGCGCAAAAACCGCATGGGACCGGGCTAAATACTCGGTCCCATTTCTTTTAGGAATACACAAATGAAAGTTGCAGAACTGCTTACTGAGGCTGGCGAGAAGAAGGCCCGCTACAAGATTAGTTGGGAGGGTTATCACGGAAACCCAAAGCCAGAAATTCATGGGCTTGACTATTTTTCCGATGATCTCGGCTTTGATAAAGACGACGTCAACGAAATCAAAAGTCTGTCTGTGGGGCAAAAATACGTGACGGGTGGCCCAGCAGATTCTGTCACCATTGTTCGCATGTCTGACGGACCCCTGAAAGAGGCCGCCACGCAAAAAACTGCTGCAGAAGCCATCGAAGCCGGGCTAACAAAGAGCTTTGAACACAAGGTTTCGTTGTCCAACGCGATGCAGAAAGCGCTCAGCGGCCTTATTGCAAAAGGCAAACTGAAAGATCTCGGTGAGTGTGTGTTTGATGTTGATACGCTCGGTCGTGCCAACCCAAAGTCTTCGTATTTTACGGCTGATCCAAAGAACCCCGCTCATAAACTTCAACTGCGTGAACTTCCACATGTGAAGAAAATGTCGGTTGGCAAGGCGAAAGAGGGTTACTCGATTTGGCTCTTCAAGCACTCAACACTACCAGTCATCTATGTCGTGAGCACCGATGGTGAAAGCGGCACGTTGATTGTTGACCGTCTTGAGTTGGCCAATCCTGTATCTGAGGCGGTTCTTAAGCCAAAGAAAGAATCTCGCCAGACGCAAATCCTCAACAAGATGTCTGATCTTGCCGCCAAGAACTTCAACATCCACCATGGAATTGATGACTTCCGCGCTCTCTTTATTGGCGGTGATTCCAAGGGCATGCGCAAACTTGCGGACGCTCTTGACAAGGTGGGCTTTGACGATCTAGCGGATTCGTACGAACGAAACAAGTTGATTTGGCAAAAGCTTGGTGTCTCCAAGTCTGATTTCGAATACCTTGTAAATCTGGATGACTGATCATGAAGGTTCTAGAGGTACTGGCTCCGGCCAAAATGGAGTTTGAAGTAGTCTTTAGAACTGGAACAGTTAGTAAGACCACTCAGAGGTTTAATCAGATCACGATAGACAAGTGCAAAGTGCTGTCATTGTCTGAGAAAACACGAGCTAAGCGGTTGGAGGTTGGATCAACCTTAACAACGAAGTTTAAATCAGAGGACGGTATTACAATAGTTTCTGTTACTAGAACTAAGTGAACTTTGATGGAAATCAATACTGCTAAAGCTGCTCAACGCTGTGTTATTGCGGCAGTCGGAACGTCACTAGCGCTCACATATCTTTTGTGGGGTTTTTGGTGGTATGTATTGTTTTCGTGGGTCCTGTGTTTCCCATTTGCCCTCTTCTATAGTTTGTTGTATGGCATTGCTGCATCACTGATGGGGGCAAAGCTGATTGAAAATAAACCAGAATTAGAAGATAATGTTGATGAGAACGTCATCAACTTGGTTGAGTTCGAGACTAACGATGACACCATTTTGTCAGGTGAAGTCATTGGACGTTTTGCTGATGCTGACATCCACGCTTACGTCTTAGTTGATGATCCTGCCGATCCTACCAACAAGATCAAATGCGAGTACGAACGTTGCGTTGATCTGAAAAAGGATTTCACACTTCCGTCAGATGCAGAATATTTTGTGGTCATTGAGCCTGGCATCTTGTATGTTAAGCGTCATGAACCCGAAAACGCATAACACACGTTTCTCAAACTCGTTAGAATTTCTCTAAATACTGAATTGCGGTATGAACCGAATCGATAAGGTTATCATTCATAAGGTCCTTGTCGAACGCATTTGTTCAACTTCTAACTCCGTAACGCAATCACTACAACAATTCAGCCGCCTGTTGTTGGTTATCAATCAACGTACTTGGCCCACATGCCCATGGACAGTAAACTCCTTGTGAAGTGTGGCGTACTCAAGCGATCTTGAGTGACTCTCCCAGTTAAGTCGATAATTCAACTTCCCCTTATCAGACTGGGATATCCCCCTAAGAGGAGAAATTCTTAGGTCGTACACCGTGACCAAAACGAACGGTTAGGTAACGAGACCGCTATTGTCTAGCGTGCAGCTAAAACTGACTTGTTACTGAAATCTCCGACGGCTAATTTTTGCTGAATTGTTGTAGTGGTTGTGTTAATTCTCACAATGCTTCCAAAACTGACCTCTGATGCTTATCAGTTCAATGTTTCGCGTACCGAAAAAGGTGTGCTGACAGTGCTGACGCAAACTGAAACGGGCAACGTCAAAAACTTCTTCAACGCGACTGGAAATGTTGACGCTATTGCTTATCACATGAATTCTCTGACGGATTCACAGTGTGAACAATGGTTCAACGCCTCCAAACGAGTCAAGAAGGAAAAGCAGAAATGAAAACGATTCACCTTCCGTTGGAAGAAGCGATTAGCTTAGCGGCGAAAGAGAACTTCGCGCGTGATCTTCGTGTTGGGTGCATCGACGCCGCAGAGTCGATGGACATTTACATTGAGGAAGCACGTCACCTTCTCACCACGACTGGTGAAACTACGAACCAGAGTTTGAAGATCATCACATGATCTTTGTCAAAGCGTAATTTGTTGACCACGCTTAAGCGTCAACCGATACTCATAGGAGAAACTAATCATGTCCAAGATCTACACTGACTTCGCAGCTGCTTCGACGACCAAGGCTTCCAAGGTCGTGACTCCGCAGACTCAAGCAATTCCAGGTCGCGAAGCTGAAATGTCGCGAAACAACGCTGGAGGCTTCACGTTCACGCTCGATAAGTGGGGCACTCTGGACCGCTTCATCATGATCGGTTCTGAAGGTGGTAACTACTACGTTGGCGAGCGCGACGTGACCAAGCAGTCCTTTGATAACGCGCTGGCGTGTATCGCTGAGGATGGTGTCCGTGCCATCAACCGTGCGGTGGAATACTCTGTCGCTGGTCGCGCCCCGAAGAACGACCCTGCACTTGTTGTGCTCGCTTTGGCAGCTGCAAAGGGCTCGCCTGAAGTACAAGCCGCAGCGTACGACGCACTGCCGAAGGTCGCGCGAACTGGTACTCACCTGTTCACATTCGTGTCCATCTTGAACTCCGTTGGTAAGTGGAACGCGGCCGCGAAGCGTGGTCTGGCAAAGTGGTACAACACTCGCTCGATCGACAAGCTGGCCGTGCAGGTGTTGAAGTACCAACAGCGTGACGGTTGGTCGCACCGAGACGTCCTGCGTCTCGCGCACATCAAGCCGCAGAATGATGTGCAATCTTCGCTGTTCAAGTACATCGTCAAGGGCGGTGAAGCGATGCAGCAAGGCGAGGCGATTCCTCAACTTGTCGTCGACTTCGAATACCTGAAGCGCGCCGCGACGGCCAGCGAGGTGGTGACCCTTATCAACGGCAACAAGGACATTTCGTGGGAACTTGTGCCCACTCAGTTCTTGAAGGATCGCGATGTTCTGATGTCGCTGCTTCCTTCGATGGGGCTGACTGCCGTGATTCGTCAACTCGGCAAGCTGACTGCCGCAGGTGTGCTGGATGCGATGTCTGAGGGGCAGAAGCTGGTGATTCAAAAGCTTTCGGACGCCGATGCGTTGAAGGCCCAGCGTGTCCACCCTATCACCTTGCTGAACGCATTGAAGACGTACTCGAAGGGCGCGGGCGATCGCGGCTCGCTGAGCTGGACGCCGAATCAGCGTATTGTCGACGCGTTGGATGACGCATTCTACGCGTCGTTCTCCAACGTCGAAGACACCGGTGCTGGATACCTCATGGGGGTAGACTGCTCTGGTTCCATGTTCGGTGCTCGTGTAAATGGCATGCAGAACCTCACCGCTGCTGATGTGGCGGCTGTTATGGCGCTTGCGGTCGTGAAAAATCAATCCAACTACTGGATTGGCGGATTCAGCACGCAAATGAGCGAACTGAAGATCACTCCGAAAATGCGCCTCGACAAGGTGTTGTCAACGATGCGTTCTTTCAGTTGGGGCGGAACTGATTGCTCGTTGCCGTTTTTGCACGCAGCTCAAAAGAGCATGGCTGTCGACATGTTTGTGACGATCACCGATAACGAAACCTGGGCTGGATCCGTCCAGCCGGCTCAAGCACTGCGTGACTATCGCAAGAAGTTTAATCCGACGGCAAAATCGGTCGTGATTGCAACCTCGGTTTCAAACTTCACGATCGCAGATCCTAAGGATGCTGGTATGATGGACATCGCAGGTTTCGACTCGGCTGCACCACAGCTGATCGCCGAAATGGCAAAGCTTCGCTGATCTGCACGATCGAGAAAGAGGGCCAGAAGGCCCTCTTTTTGTTTCTGTTACCAAGACACCATGTTGCGGTTATCCATAAAACCTGTCGTATCCAAGTTACAATTTCATCATCACTCCTCAAAATCCTGTGGTATGATTACCCTAACCAACAGTTAACACATCCACTATGTCAGAAGATAACTTGAAAAATCTGAAGGACTGCGCGTGCGGTAATCCTTACATCACGATACGCACTGACATCTACAAAGACAAACGTGAATTTGTGTACTGCGATGTTTGCGGCGCGCTTGGAACGCTGAAGCTTTGGCAGGCTCGAGATGACGGAACCCTGGCCGCGGCCGAGCGTGAACGCTGCGCCCAGCTTTGCGAGGCATGCTCACGCGTTGGGAATAACGCCAAACTCAAGGAGCAGATGCCGGACGTCATCAGAGATGTTCTTGGGCCTGAGTGTCCTCTTGACAGGCGTTGATCAGAATGGCTGTGTACGTTGACCCGGCCAACTTCAAAAAAGTAGGCGGCAGAAAAGCATATGCTCATATGGTCGCCGATAGTCTTGAAGAACTTCACTTATTTGCCGCCCGCATTTCGGTGAAGCCACACTTTTTCCATAAGTCTGCGAGTTATCTGCACTACGACATTACTGCAGAACAACGACTTGCGGCGATATCATCAGGGGCGATTGAGGTAACAAGCAAACAGCTGTTGATCAAAGCAAAGGAGATGACGTCTCAAGTAAAAACACCTCAGTGATCTGAACTTTTTAAGGAGCCCCAGATGAGAGTGGTGATTGTATTTGACACAGAAGGACTTCGTAGAGCGCAGCTTGATCTGCCAGAGTTTTACGAATCGTTGAAGAGGGCCGCGTTAAGCAATGCAGGCCCTCGGACGATTTACTCGATGTCCGCGCCAATTGGTAATGTGGTATGGCGAGGACTGCCATCCGAGCACCCCGTTCTCCGTCTTGACGGATTTAGAGCCGATATCATTGGCGACGGAGGGCAGACCGGAACCACCAGGAGTTGACCGGTTCACCCAAAGAGTATCACTTGCATAACCATAAGAATGGCTTCAAAAGAACCGCCAAGACCACCAAGGTTAACGAGGGACGAGCTGAAGGAAAAGATAAAGCGATCCAAAAGAGAGCCTCTTAAACTTACGCAGCCTCAGAACCCGGTACGACGATCAATTCGATCGAAGAAATAAAGAACGGCCTCTCAAAGAGGCCGTTCTTTCATCCTGAAAACATGGTTTAACATTTGATGCGTGAAAGTCTACAATGACTACATGAATCAAACTGACATCGCCATTAGCACATCGATTACCAAGCTTGACAAGTGGCTGATCCACGCGCGAGCATGGTTGCTTGGTCTTGCCCAGCATGACGTCTCTTACTTCAAGGTTCTCGACGCCCTTGAATTTGGCCGCGCCCATCACGACGGTAAACGAAACGACGGAAGTCCAGAGTTCATTCATCAGCTCGGAATTTTTCGCACTCTGGCCACGTTGCACCTGCAGATCGCAGACCCTGTAATGGTGTACATCTTGGTGTTTCTTCACGACACTATCGAGGATGCGAACCAGACGACCAAGAAGTTCGTCTCGCCTGATGAGATTCGCAAGTTGTTTGGAGGTGAAGTAGAGCAGAAAGTTCTGCTGATGTCCAAGGAAATCTTGGGCCAGGTGAATCCTCATTACAACCTCAAGGCCATTTTCGCTGATCAAGACGCGGGTCTTGCCAAGCTTGGTGATCGTGAAAACAACATCAGCTCAATGGTTGGCACCTTTAAGCGCCATCGGTTGGAGCGGTACGTGAAGGAAACGCGCGCTGAATTTATTCCTGGTGCGCGCGGCGCCCGCCAAGCATTTCCGTTTCAAATTGGCGTTTACAACAACCTGCAGTTCTCGATCGAGAATCAGCTCAAGCTGATTGACAAAATTCTTGCTGGGTATGTGCCGAATGAATAATATGCAGTTCACTGGCCGGATGTTTCGCTTCCCATCGGGCATTCGTATCGTGCTATCAGAGCCTACGAACTTTGAGGGAAAGCGGTGCGTTGCAACAGCGATGCCGTACATTCGATTTGGGCAGGATAATGAAGTTCGCACGAACATTGATGGGACACCATACGTATACCCTGGAGTTGCGTACCTGTCAACCTTCGGCATCACGCACACCGTTGATGTTTACGGCGAAGCTGATGATGGATTCCGCAAGATCGTCGAGCGACCTTTGGGGTTCAGCCCATCACAAATCGCTGCGTCGAAAAAGCGCAAACCTCGTCGTCGCAGGGCTAAGAAATGAGCAATGTGCTTGATCACTTGAAGACGTTGCAGCCTGATCAAATCAAAGAAATGGTTGCTAAGTTGCCGAAAGATCAACAGCTCGCTCTTCTTGGTGAAGTTTTGGACGGACTGCATAGTTTGTCAAGCCACATTGTTGACAATGCAGATGAAATTTGGGAAACCAAGACCATTCAACATCCTGTACTAGAGAACCCTGAAATTCAAAAACATTGATCATGACTTCCACCTCTCAACCTGCACAACCTGCACAACCTGCACAACCTGCACAACCTGAGCGGTCTACAACAGACGCGATCATGGAATCTGGCGATCAGGCGACCATGTACCACGCTGGCACGAACCGCTTTTACCGAGTCATTGTCCAATCGGTTATGACAGACGCAGATGTTCTGTGTGAGCAAAACGCCTGCTAAATCCACTTAAAGTGTTTCTTAACTCAGAAGTCTAAAGTTTTGTCATGATTCGTATGATTTTGGCCGTTGACCGCGGCAATGCCATTGGCTGGAAGAACGGCGATCTTCCTTGGAAGATTCCCGCCGACATGAAGCGTTTCAAGGAGCTCACTACTGGCAGCACCGTGGTCATGGGCTTCAACACGTTTAAGTCTCTTGGCCGGCCGGCAGGCCTCCCAAATCGAAAGAACATTGTTCTGACTCGAAAAATTTGGTCAGAGTGCCGCGAGCATATTGACACGAATGCAAACATCGACGTCATTTCAAGTCTTGACTGGCTCACTCGCCCAGTTCAAGAGGCCGGCGTTGTGCGAGCACGATTCGCCACCAATGACTGCTGGATCATCGGTGGTGCAGCCGTGTACGCCGAGGCAATCGATAAGCAGATCGTTGATGAGATCTATTTGACATTGGTCGACGCGAACTCGGGCGCCGACGTGACACTGAAACACGACTTCAGCTCATGGAAGCTGTTTGTTCTTCAACAACAAAAAATCGGCGTGTACTGGGATCTGGAATCGATTGAGACTCCAGCCTCAGACCCTGCCATCACCTTCATCAAACTTACTCGCCTCAAATGAAAAATCCTTTTAAGTTTCGCGGTTTTGATTCCGTAGTCGCAAAAGGTCTGCACCTTGAAAACGTTACCATGGTGATTGACCATGGCAAAACGGTTCTTATTGAGGGCGCCGTGTTTGGCCCGACAATCAACATGGGCGAGATGCCAGAGAATGCCAAGGTCAATACCAAGACCACGCTGATTGCTTCTGGGCTTGTGTCGTGCACAAATGACATCAACGTCCACAACATCACCGTTACTGGCACGCTTTGCTGCGACAGAATCGTTTGTGAAGGGGTTCTTGCGATCCAGGCCGGTGCAGTGGTCAAAGCTCGAGAAATTCTTTATCGAGGCCTTGCTGTCGAAGATGGTGCGGTTGTGAACGGCAACATGAAGCATCTTGACCACGTCTCTGAAGGCGAACAAACGTAACTTTTCTACCTCATCCTGAAAATGCAGGTTGGTTTTTACACCAGCCGCATACAATAGATCTTGAGTACTTAAAGCTCTCTTTCATCCACCAACTGGAGCCCAACACACATGTCAGCTCTCAAGTCACTTGCAGCAAAGTTCGCAGAGAAGTTCGCTGCTCCTGAAACCATGACTCTCGAGGAATACCTCGAGCGTTGCAAGACCGACCGCATGGCTTATGCAACTGCAGCTGAACGTATGGTTGCTGCAATCGGCGAGCCAGTCGTGGTTGATACCTCTGAAGATCCCCGTCTTTCGCGCATCCACAGCAACAAGAAGATTCGTGTTTACAAGGCGTTCAGCGATTTCTACGGCGCTGAAGAAGCTATCGAACGTCTGGTGGCATACTTCCGCCACGCTGCAGACGGCCTCGAAGAATCCAAGCAGATCCTGTATCTGAAGGGTCCTGTCGGGGGCGGCAAATCCTCCATCGTGGAGCGTCTGAAGTCGCTGATGGAAAAGTTCCCGATTTACGCGCTGTACGATCCTTCTGAAAAGGACCCCGAGCTTCGCACTTCCCCTGTGTTCGAATCTCCGCTGGGTCTGTTCAACAAGCACGAACACGCCGATCTGCTCAATGAATATGACATTCCCGTCGCATACGCTGGCCAAGCTGTTCTGTCCGGTTGGGCACTGGAAAAGCTGAAGGAATTTGGTGGCGACATCACTCGCTTCAGTGTCGTGAAGCTGTACCCGAACAAGGACACGCAAGTGGCCGTGATGAAGGTCGAACCGGGTGACGAGAACAACCAAGACGTGTCGGTGCTGATCGGCAAGACGGACCTGCGCAAGCTGGAACGCTTCAGCCAGAATCACCCATACGCTTACACGTACTCTGGTGGTCTGAACCGCACGAACCAAGGTCTGATGGACTTCGCCGAAATGTTCAAAGCGAACATCAAGACGTTGAACCCTCTGCTGATGGCCACCCAAGAGCACAACTACAACGGTACCGAAGCCATCCCTGCGATGCCTTACACCGGTATCATTTGCGCGCACTCGAACGAAAGTGAATGGTTCGCGTTCAAGAACAACAAGACGAACGAAGCTTTCCTGGACCGTGTGTACATCGTTGATGTGCCGTACTGCCTGCGCAGCGATGAAGAGGTGAAGATCTACGAGAAGATGCTTGGTGGTAGCACACTGCGCAACGCCCCGATCGCACCCAAGACGCTGGACATGCTGGCGCAGTGGATTGTTCTGACTCGCCTGAAGGAACATGAAAACAGCACGATGTTCGCCAAGCTGAAGGTGTACAACGGCGAAAACGTCAAGGACACCATGCCGAACGCCAAGCCGTACGAGGAATATCGTGAGGCAGCCGGCGTTGATGAAGGTATGACTGGTATGTCCACTCGTTTTGCCTTCAAGGTTCTGTCCAGCACTTTCGATGTGCGCCCCGAAGAAAAGCAGGCAAACCCTGTTGATCTGATGTACATCATCGAAGAGGCCATCAAGAAGGAAGCGCTCTCTGAAGAGAAGCACAAGCAGTACCTGACCTTCCTGAAGGAGCTGTCGAAGAAGTACTTCGAGTTCCTGGAAAAAGAACTGCGCGCGGCGTACCTGGACAGCTTTGACAGCTTCGGCCAGAACATGTTCGAACGCTACGTGATGTTCGCTGATGCTTGGCTGGAAGATTCGCAGTGCCGCGACCCCGAGACTCACACTCTCCTGAACCGTGACATGCTGAATCAGCGCCTTGAAGAAATTGAAAAGCCCGCTGGCATCTACAATGCCAAGGACTTCCGCAATGAAATCGTGCACTACGTGCTGCGCTTCAAGAACAAGAACGGTGTGGCTCCGCGCTGGAACGAGTACGAAAAGATCAAGGTTGTCCTTGAGAAGCGTATGTTCAGTGCTACAGAAAACATCATGCCTGTGGTCTCGTTTGGCCCCAAGCAGGATGCTGAAACGGCCGAGAAGCACAACAAATTCTTGGAACGCATGGAGTCTCTTGGCTACACGCAGAACCAAACCAAGATCCTTGTTTCCTGGTGGGCTGACAATAAGAAGAGCGCTCACTGAAATTGAGTGATGAATCAGGCGGTCTTATGTGCCGCCTGATTTTCTGGACGTAAGCCTACAATAAGGCGTTGAATATGGAAAAACTCCCTAAGGCAACTTACATCTACGTAGACCGTCGTAAGACGGGGCGTGGTAAGTCGCTGCCAAATCGTCACAGACTTCTTCGCCGTATCAAGGATGCTATTCGCCAGTCTAAGCCTCAAGACATCGATGCTGGTGGCGTAAAGAGCATGGGTAATGGCAATGGGCAAGTCAACCCTGTAAAAGTCACACGGCACTCGCTGCACGAACCCACTCTGCACTACGCGTCTGGTACTGGAAATCATGACATCGTTCTTATTGGAAATGACCAGTGGGAACGTGGAGATGAATTCCCAATCGACGACGGTGGCGGTAGTGGTGGCAGCGGAAATGGTGCTGGGAATGGTCAAGAGGACGGTGAAGACGACTTCGTGGTGAACATCAGCCGTGAAGAATTCTTCAACGTGTTCTTTGAAGATTGCGAGCTCCCTGATCTTCAGGACACTCACGAGAAGGAGCTGCCTGAGCTGATGCCGAAGCACGCTGGTTTCCAGAAGGAAGGTAACCCAGCGCAACTTAGCGTCATTCGCTCGTACAAGAACGCGCTGCCTCGTCGTCGCGCACTGACCTCTGAAGCCCGGGCTGAGCTTGAAGAGCTGGAAAACGAGTTCGATGATCTGCTTCAAGAGCTGGGCAGTGCGGACACTTTGCCTAGTCGTGGTGAAGTGATCAACGACCGCATGGCTGAAATCGAAGAGCGTATCACTGAGCTACGCAATAAGATCAGCAACGTGCCGTTCTTCGAGAAGCTTGATCTTCGGTACACGAAGAAGGAGAAGGTGCTCGTCAAATCTGCTGATGCTGTGTTCGTGATGATCATGGACATCAGCGGTTCTATGGACGAGGAAAAGAAGCGAATTGCACGCAAGTTCTTCTCGCTGCAGTACGCGTTCATCAAGCGTAAGTACCCAAATACTGATCTGGTTTTCATCGCGCACACGGAAACCCCGTACGAGATGAGCGAAGAAGAATTCTTCACCACCAGAATTAGCGGTGGGACACTGGTGTCGCCTTCCTACAAGATGGCCCATGACATCATCAAAGCGCGGTATGACGCATCTACCACGAACATCTACCTGTCGCAAGCTTCTGACGGCGATAACTGGACAGACGACAACTCGCATATCATTCCTGCACTTGAGGATGAGGGTCTGCTGTCTAAGTTGCGGCACATGAGCTACGCGCAAGTCGGATCGCAGTGGGGTGGCTACTCACCTGGCGGCAGCACACTTTGGACGACACTGCAGTCGGTGGCAAACACCAACAAGAAGGTGTCCATGGTGAAGATCGTGAAGGACACTGAAGTGTTCGACGCGTTCCAAAAGATCTACAAGCGCGGCTCCGCAAAGAAGCAGCAGTAACTTAGTAACCCGCGTATTGGTTACTAGCGGGTAGACCTTTAAAGTACGATAGGTCTACCCGCCCTTAAAGGAATCTCCAATGAGCAAACTTGTGATCGACTCTCGAACCGACTGGACGCCAGATCTGCTGCAGCGAGCCTGGGACGAGATCGCCATCATCGCCGAGGAGGAGCTGGAGCTCGTTCCTGGCAAAGACCTCTACCCCAACCAGTTTGAAATTGTCTCTGCTGAACAGATGCTTGACGCGTACTCAAGCATCGGTCTTCCAGTGCATTACAATCACTGGTCGTTTGGCAAGGAATTCCTGCAGAACGAAAAGCAGTACCAAAAAGGTCATATGGGCCTTGCGTACGAAATGGTCATCAACTCCAATCCTTGTGTGAACTTGTTGATGGAGGAAAACCTTGCTTACATGCAGGTGATGGTGATGGCCCACGCCGGTGTTGGGCACAATGCGGTGTTCGCGAACAACGAGTACTTCAAGCAATGGACCAACGCTGGCTCCATCATTGACTACATGCTGTTCGCCCGCGATTACATCCAGCACTGTGAGGACCGCTACGGCATGAAGGAAGTTGAGATGGTGCTTGACGCAGCGCACTCCATCTCTATGCACGCTATTGACAAGTTCAAGCGTAAGCACCGCCCGCAACTGAGTGAAGAGCAGCGTCTACAGGCGTTGATGGTTGAAGACGAGCGCCGTCAGCGCGAACTTGACATCATCCTCAAGAAGACTTCTATCAATGAGGCTGACGAGAAAGCCCTTATGATGAACGAGGTTGATTTCTTCGAAGAAGAGGAAGAAAACCTGGTGTATTACATCATGAAGAAGTCGCCCAATCTTGAGCGGTGGAAGCGTGAAATCTTGCGCATCGTGTACAAGGTCAATCAGTACTTCTCGCCTCAAGGTCCGACAAAGACACTGAACGAAGGCTTTGCCACATTCAGTCACTTTTACATCATGGAGCGCCTGGAACAGAAGGGCATCATTACTCCAGATGCGTACATGGCGTATCTGCAGTCTCACACCGGCGTGATCTACCAGCCGAACTACAACAGCCGGCACTACAGTGGTCCGAACCCTTACGCACTTGGTTTCAACATCCTTCGCGATGTCAAGCGCATCTGTGAAAATCCGACTGCTGAAGACAAGGAATGGTTCCCTAAGCTGATTGGCAAGCGTTGGCAAGACGCTGTGAAGGAAGCGGCGTTCGAGCATCGCGATGATTCTTTCATTCAGCAATACCTCTCGCCGAAGGTCATCCGTGACATGCACTTGTTCACGGTGAGTATCAACTACGAGAAGGATGAAGACTACGGCCACGAAGTCGGAAGCGCTATCGTTTCTGAGATCCATGACGAGCAAGGCTATCGCAACATCCGCACGGCCCTCGCTCGTTCGAAGGAGCGCATCAACTACTGTCCTCAAATTGTGGTCGAAGGTGCTGACTTTGAAGGTGATCGGACGTTGTACCTGCGGTACGATCCATACATGAAGCGCGAACTAGATGAGGAAGATGCCGAAGAGGTTCTTCAGTACCTTGATTACCTGTGGGGCTATAAGGTAGAGTTGAAGGTCTGATCTTTCAGAACAGAACGAAAAAGGGAACCAATGGTTCCCTTTCTTGGCGATGTAAATACTCAAAATTAAGGAAACTTATGATCACGAAACCAATCATCAATCAGGAATTCGGACTAGTGTTCTACCAAGCCGAGTGCAACACGGGTGAAACATTCGAATTTAAGTCGTTCACGCCCAACAACGAATTGGACACTGACAGCAAAGACTATTGTTGTGTTGTCATTTCTGGATCATTCAACTCTGAAAATGATTTTCGCGATCCGATGACCTTCAGCCCGACAAAAATGCGTGTTGCTGATGGTCTTGTTTTGCCTGGAAATAATAAGTTCACCGCGCTTGAAGATAACTCGGTGTATGCGTGTGTTTCTGCAATTCAGGAAGACCTAAGGAAGTATTTGGAGATTAAAGGAATGCGCGACATTCCTTATTTCAGACAGGGCTATGAGCTGACTCATCTTTTCATGGAAGCCGGTGACGAGCATGCACTATCAAGTACAGGTCCTGATGTGGCCGTGGTGTGTATTAGCGGCGAAGCGAAAATTCTTGACACTGTCATCAAGGCACAGCAAATCTACGTTGCCAATGAAGAAGAGGTTGTCACCTCAACAGAATCAGGACATTTTTGTCTTATCAGAAAGATCTAAATGCCATTGCCACCGTCTGGGTTAATTACCCTCGCAAATGTCAGATCTGAACTTGCGGCAGCAGGTACTATTAGTCTAGGATCGTCTGTGGTTAGAACTTTAGCTGGAAAGCCTTCTGGTATAATCAAGCTATCTGATCTACATGGCAAATCTAATGCTTCAGGGCAGTTATCTGGGAACTTTTTAACTAATTTCACGCGTACCATTGATTCTTCTACGGCCTATAACTCAGAATCTGCTACTTATGGAATAATGGCCGGGAGCACCACCTCAGACCCAGCTATTATCGTTGCAAGTGCAGCAATTACGAGCCAGCTGCAAACTTTTATTTCATCTCCTGGGTCAGTTGGAAGATTGAGCATTATGTACAATATTCCATCCGACCCTACATCTAGACCGGTGTTCTCGTTATCCGTGAATTACGTATACGGGTCTAACCCAGACTTTGCAGCATGCGAAACGGCCGTACGCCGCATCAAAAACATATATGTTGAGGGTACGAAGATCGTGGTTCCCACCAACGCTGATTTAACTTTGTTGACTTGGGCACAAGACCTAGGCAAGGCCAAGACTCCGCCCGCGCATGACATTATGATAACTCTTCCAGATTCTTCGCTAAATGCCGTGTTCGAAAACTATTTTCAAACACTAAATCGGCCGCCAATCGTTGGATTTGATATTTGACTGTTACGATTATGCAATACCAACTGACAACCATTGAAAAAACCGAAGGTGATGTTTTCACCTTAGTAAAGGCGAACAACCAGTGGATGATTATGTCTGCTGGTGGCCAAGCTGACACTGCCCAAGGCCAGTTGGCCTTGGGCAGAAAAATCATGGTTGACGACATTCTTGTCGTCACGGTCACGAAATCTGGCAAGTTCGTGCTCGGCGGTCCTAAAGAGTAAGCGTTCGGCTCACCAGAAATGAACGAGGGGCCCTAGGGCCCCTCGTCTGTTTAGTTCATAAGCTTGCGACGCCGGTGTGAGCCGGCGTCGCCTGGTTTAGCGGCTCTTAAGTGCTTCGATCTCTGCCTTCAGTGACTTGACCTCAGCGCTCAGGTCCTTGACCGCTTCCACAAGAAGACCAACCATGTTGCCATATGCAACTGAAAGAATTCCTTCTGAGTCTGCCTTCACTACTTCAGGCAGAACGGCCTGGACCTCTTGAGCAATAACGCCGCTGCCGCGAACTCCGTCTTCAACGCGAGTGAAGTTCACACCACGGATAGACTCAACCTTCGCCAGCGCGTTGTCGATAACCTTGATGTCCTTCTTCTTGCGGATGTCAGAGAACGCCGCAACGTCGCCCGACATCGTGAGGTTTCCGCTCATGTCCATCTGCAGACGGCTTGCGGCAGCCGATGATCCACCAATTCTGAACACGTTATCAGAATCCAGACCCATGTTCACCGCGTACTGACCACTGCGGTTAAAGGTCATGATGGCGCCAGAATTGTTATTCGAGAACGCCTGCAATGGAGCACCAACCGTAACACCAACGGCACCAGTATCCGCGTTCGATCTGAATTGCTGGTTTGCGGTCCACACATAGGCAGATCCAACCGCGCTTGAGATTGACGAGACGTTTCCTGCGGTTGTAGCGTACAGAACACTAAAGTTTGCGGGGTTAAACACCGTTGAGGTCACACCATCAGCAGTGCCCCATACCCCCACCGGCGTTCCAGCCGAGTTAGTGTACGTAAACGTCATGGCTGAACCGTTCCCACCGCCAAGGGCGACAGAGGATGCCTTTGCTGCAAGCGCCGCGGCCGAAGCCGAAGACACGGCGCCCGTGACTCTTGCCCCAGGCACTGTACCATTTGACAGGGCACCGGCACCGTCAAAGGACCACAGCCATGTGGTGTTGCTCTTGATCAGCCCCGATGATTGATCGGTAGTGTTGACCGCGAAGGTGGCACTTGCGTCAGTGAAATCGATTCCACTGTGGCTGTTTCCAGACCCGCTAATCGAGATAGATCCATAAGTACCGCGCGTCACGCCGTCTGTTTTGACGCGACCAAATGTGGTCTGTGACGTGGTGTCGGACACACGGGCACTATCAACTCTCACACCGTACGTCTGCGAACCGTTCCACCCCATCAGAGTTGGATAAGACGCAGACCATGCAACTGCAGCATTTGTTCTGTTGATGACGGTGGTTCCATCGGGGGCGAGTTCATTAGACGCGTCAAAGATGGTGTGATTGTTGCCGAACGATCTCCAACCAAGTTGACCAACGACCACTGAGAATGGCGTTGTTGTGCTGTTCCAGTTTGTTCTATTTGGTAGTCCAGTGATTGAGCTAAACGCGACAGATGACGCGGTTGCGGCATTTCCGGAAATGCTGATGCCCCAGGTACCTGAAGCGCCCGTACCGGTTAGCGTTGGGGCGTATGTTCCAATGTTTCCAGCGTGAACGTTTGCCGAGCCGTTGATGCTAGGGTTGTGCTGGAACCTCCAGCCCGCGCCATCGTTGTACACACTGCTAGTGAAGGAGGTGTCGGATCTTGTCAGTTCAATTGCATACTGTGCCGACCCAGGCATTGTCACTCTAAGACCGGCTTCAGTGCTATTCGCGATTGAGATGAATGTCTTAGCGCCAATGCTAACCACCCCGTTCACTGAGGCTGTGCCACCTACACTAAAATTGCCTTCCACCGTCGTGCTGACGCCACGCAGATAGTTCACAAAATTGCCAGCGTTATCTTTGTAACCAAAGTGCGTCTTGTTATCGCCTTGCGATGTTCCGTAAGGGGCGGTGCTGAAGAGCGCGGCCCCTGTTGCTGGGCTTCCGTTCAAAATGATCGTGCCGTTCTGCCATTGCAGATTGCCCGTCATCGTGTCACCAGTGATTTTTACGGCGTCTGTGATGCCAAAACCGGCCAAAGTAGTTGGGTTAGACCCCGCGACGACTCTACCCTTGGCGTCCGTGGTAACTGAACGATAAGTACCAGCAGTCCCAACGTTAGCCAACGCAAGTTGAGCACTTGGGGCTGTCGAAGATGTGCTGTTGTCGACTGTTGTCATCAGGCCGCCATTGGAGGCAAGATCAATGATCAAATTACCACCAGCGTCGAATGTCAGGCCCGCAGCTTCTTTGACAGAGACCGTGCCACCAGCTGCCAAACTAATTCCGTTACCGGCACTGTTCACCACAGGACCAGAGAACGGTGTGAAGTTGATGGCATCACCAAGTGTAGAAATTGTTGAGGTCTGGATGAAAGAACCTTTACCGTTGGCAACACCCCCAGCAAGAACCAAGACGGCCGACTGGTTGATTTCGTTCACCGCGTTATAGTCTGCGGCTCTTGACCAAGCACCAGACGACACCAAGTAGATGCCGTTTTCTGAAGGGGTTGACTGATCCTTTACCAGCACTCGGTCGTTGACGGCCAGTGCGACACCATCAATTGTTTGCAGCCCAGTAAGCGCAATGGCTGACGTGGTTGCTGCTTTGACTGGCGTTGGCCAATGGATACCCTGTACAAAGATGTCTACGTAATCTTTGTTTACCGCGTCAGATGCAAGCGTTGGGGTGGGAAGTCCGGTGATCTTCTTTCCGCCGGACATAATCAAATCACCAGTCAACGTTCCGCCAGTCTTAGCAAGTTTGGTGTTATCCAGGTCAGCAAGCTTAGATGCAACAGACGCAGATGACACTGACGTCAGATATGAATCGACACCAGCAAGGCGGTTGATTTCTGCAGCGGTGGCAGTAAGCGAGTTCAGAAGAGTGTCTTGGGCCGCGGTGATGTGGATTGACGCATCATTGATGTGCCCATTGACTTGAGCGTTCAGTGCTGAAACATCCGAGGCCGCACCTTCACCCGCATTAGATGTCAGCTTAATGGTGCCAAGATTGGAATCCACGAAATACATCTTTGTAGTGTATCTGTCGTAGACGAGACGACCCGCACCGATGGCCTGCACCAGAGACGTTGAGTTGTCAACAACCCATGCGCTCGAGACGTACTTATAAGCTGCCCCGTTTCTTGTGTCGTAAATGGAGCCAGTAGTTGATCTAGCCTTTGCAGCGGCAAGTTCAGCATCAGTTTCAATGAACTGACCGATTTGCACAATAAAATCTTGCTTAGAAGTGCGAGTGCCATCGGTCACAATAAACGGCACTTGACCAGCTGTTCCAGCGGGTACAGATCTGGAAATTTCCGAATCAACGTACTGCTTAGTGGTGGCATCGGCCGTCTGTACTGGTGTTCCAAGATTTGAAACACGGTTAGCCCCCATGTCAATGCCGCCGGTCATTGTACCGCCGTATTTCGCAAGCTTGCTGTCAAGTTGGGGCTGAATTGGGGCCGTAACACCGTCTACGAAATTCAATTCCGCAGCTGTTAGAGTCGTTGCCAAGGCGTCAATGAATGCATTTTGCGATGCAGTAAGGTGCTTAGCGTCGTCTGTTACGTGCGAAGTGAGCTCATTCCCTGTTGAAACTGCTGCCCATGCGCCGCCGTTATAGACGTGAAGCCCTGTCGTGCCTGTAACAGAAGAGCTCGTGAAGTAGAACAGTTCACCTGCGTTAGGCGCGCTAGGGGCTACGGTGCCTGATGGTACCGTAGCGTTTTGGATGGAAGAACCTTCGACAATCTGTGGGCGATCAATAAGCATGATATGGGTCTCATAATGTGACCCATTATTTACGTTCTAGAAATCTTTAGCCCGATTTCTAGAACGTAATGACATGCCCAGGCGGCTTATGCTACCTGAGTAGCCGCACATCATCAGCTATTTGATGATTTAATTACGACAAATTGTAAGACCACTGCCTCAGAAAGTGAGCCTGCGCTGATATTGCGAACACAGATCACGCACGACCCAGCTGCCACGGAATCACACCAGACGTTGTACACGCCCGCCGTGCCGCCAGAGGCACGCTGCACGTGAACTACGTCGGTAGCCGCAATCGAGCTGTTTGTGAGCGTGAATGAAACTGTTGTGTTTGCTGCAAGAGCAGCGGCGTTCAATGTGATCGTGCCGTTCGGCTTGTTCAGCGTGACGCCAGTGGCCTTGTTGGTGATCTGGGTGACTGTGCCGCCAGATCCAGCACCATAGCCAAGGCCACTGCTGCCAGTGACGAGCAAGTTTCCTGACGAGTCGATACGAGCACGCTCCACTGAATTCGTCACGAACACGAGAGCGGCTGTAGCGGAGTACGCTTCGAAGTACGTCAGACCTTGTGTGGTTCCGTCGACAGAGAGGTTGAACGATGTCACACCACCTTTTCTAAGCGAGAGAATGGGCCTAAATGAAGGGTTCGTTCCAAGCGCATCCGACTGGTTCAAGTTGATGATCGAGTGGTTGGTGCCGCCGTGCTGCACGACGGCTGTTTCCTGAGCCCCGCTACCTTGAATGAGCATTCGGGCAGTGGTCGAGGACGCACCGAGAGCCAGGTTGCCTGCTGACGTAAGTCGCATGCGTTCAGCGTTGCCCGTGCCGAACAGGATGTTCGCTGACTCGTAGTTCCATACCGACCCATCCGTGCCATTTGCATACAGAGCAAAGCCATCAGCGGTGGTATTCCCTGACGTTGCGTTCTGCAGATGTACCGCGGAGAGGCCAGTTGTCTCCGTGTTGTACAGAGTGAGTGCCCTACCACTGTTCACAGGGGTGCCAGTGCCAAGTCCTAAGTTGCCGTTTGAGTCGATTCGCAGACGCTCAACGTTGTTCGTGTGCACAGCAAGCGAGTTGCTCCAACCAGTGATGCGGGCGGCCTGTGTGCCTGCACCCTGGAACTCCAAGATGCCACCAGTCGTGCCGTTGATAGCAATCGACCCGTATCCAGATCCTGTGTAGTTCGTTGGAGCGGTCGAGCCAACACCAAGATTACCGTTGACGTCGACACGAAGACGCTCAGTGCCTGAGCCTGGGTTGCCTCTGTAGACGATGAGGTTGCCCGAGCCGTCAGAAGCCAACTGATAGTTGTTGGTTGCGGTGGCCGATCCACCGAGGGCGATTGACCCGTACCCCGTAGTTCCATTTCGGAAGCGCACTGGCGATCCGCCGTGGTCAACATCCAGCTTGTATGCAGGAGTGGTACCGATACCGAGGTTACCACTTGCGTCCAGCGTCATCGCTTCTGTGAACGTGATGTCCGCGCCAGCTGTTCCAGACGGCGCAGTGAACCACAGGTGCACGCCACCCTGAATCTGATAGCGGCCCGCCGTCTGTGTGCTTCCATACTTCCAACCTGCGTTGAAGAACGCATTTTGCGTGAGGTTTATCTCATTCGCGCTTGGCCCAAAGAGCGAGTTGCCAGCCGCTCCAACTTCAAACGCCTTTCCGGTACTCCATGTACTTGGCGTAACACCCAGCCCAAGATTACCAGATGCGTTAAGGCGCATCTTCTCTGCACCACCTGTGCCGAAGACTAGGCCGTAAGCACCGTAGTTGTACAGATAGAAGTTCCCATCGGCACTTTGTGTCAGGTACGTGGAAGCCGTACCGTTGCCAACTTGGACACCGGCGTCTGTTGCTCCTGATTTGATGACGGACAGTCCCTGCGCGCTTGGCGCAGTCGTCCCGATGCCCACGTTACCAGATGCGTTCACACGCACTCGCTCAAGACCCGCAGTGTTGATAACAAACGAGCCAGTTCCCAGGGCCGAAATACCTGCGTTGCTGTTCGCACCTCCACTGAAGTTCAATTGGTCAGTAGTGCCAGCGTTGTTGTAGATGAAGAAGCGCCCACTATTTGCTTCAGTTCCGGCAGTCCAAGCGGCAGTGCCAGTGACGAAGTTCATGGAAGCAAAGTTGCCCGCGGAAGTGCCAGTTGCCGAGACCTTCAGCGCGCCGTTGGAGTTCGTGCCGTTGGAGACTTCAAGTTTCGAGCTTGGAGAGCTAGTACCGACGCCAAGGTTCCCGTTCGCGTCGATGCGCATGCGCTCAACACCACCACCCGTGCGAAAGAACATCTGGCCGGCAGCGGCCATTGCAGAGATGAACACGTTACCAGTCTGTGACGTGAAGTACGTAGTGCCAGATGAGTCAATTGCAATTTCACCAAAGTTCGTGGGCGTGGTGGACGAGCGAAGTCGGATCAGCGCGGCATCATTAGTGATGCGCAACATTTGCCCGTTTGCAATGTCCAGAGCGGCACCGGGTGAACTTGTGCCGATGCCGACGTTGCCGCCGCTGTCAACACGCATACGCTCAGTTGGTGCTGCGCCAGGGGTGTTTGTCAGGAATGCAAGATAGTGCCCGTTAAGCCCATTTGAGACTGCTGCTTCAATGGCAGCAGCTCGATTAGTTGAGGCAGAGGCAGCCAGATAAACGCGGACACCCTGCCCTGTTGTTGGGTTTGCCTGCGTGTTTTGGGTAAACAGAGCAACGTCCGTGATCGTACCGGCAGAAGCTACTGTTGCGACATCCATGCGAGTCATGCCGTAAGAGCTACCAACGCCCATGTTGCCAGTACTGCCAATGCGCACCCGTTCAGTACCACCCGTGTTGAAGATTAGGTTTGCAGACTCCAACAAGTTGATGAAGGCATCGGCAGAGTCACTACCACCCAGCCCAATACGAAGCCCGTCAGAAATGGTCGTGCCAGTGGTTGCGTTAGTGAATTGTATCTGCGCGTTTGTGTTGTGGATAGACAGGGGGCGCAGCGGCTCGGCTGCCCCGATACCTACGTTACCAGAGCTGTCGATTCGCATGCGCTCAGTACTCTGGGTCTGGAGCATTATCGCCGCACCCGCATTCACGGCATTTAGAGTAACGCCGCTGGCGTTCGTAGTTAAATCTGCCGTAGTTGTGCCGGCAATACGGAGCCCATTATCGTTCTGAACTCGAATTGATCCACCAGCGACATCAAGCTTCCACCCAGGGTTGGACGTACCAACGCCAAAGTTTCCAGTCGACGAGAATCTAGCCCACTCTGTTCCTGCACTTCCGTCAGTGAAGCGCAGGCCACCAGCAGACAAGCCACGAAGTTGGCCTGCTTGAATTCCGCCGACTCTGAAATCCACCGCAGATTCAGAGCCTGTTCGGTCTAGGATCAGTATCGCATTCGACCCTATCACATGGAGTTTGCTGGCTGGCGCAGATGTTCCAATTCCGACATTGCGGCTTGCATCAACTCGCAAAGCTTCTGTGCCATTCACGGAAACGGCCAGGGATTTATTGGCTGCTGCTGGGGTGTCCTGCCGAATATCTAAAGCAATGCCCGAGCCGTCAGTTAACGTGTCCACTGTTAGCCGCGCGTTTGCTGCCGGTGAGGAAAAGATCGCCACGTCGGTACCAACGGCGCCACTAGCGTGCACGTGGAGAGCGGCTGCTGGAGAAGATGTACCTACTCCAAAGTTACCGGATGTGTCGATGCGCATGCGCTCAACACCATCCGTTCTCCACACTACTGCGGTCGCCGGTTGTGAGTTTGCTTCATCGGCTTTGAAAATCATGGATCCCGCAGAATCAGAACCAATACTTGCGTTTCCAAAGTCAGGGTGTTGCAAGACTAATTTGTCTGCAGTGGTACTACTGACCGTGAGAGCCCCGGTCAAAGTGTCCCCATTGGCGTTAACGTACTGCGCGTCGAGTATAGGGCTAAGATCAGCAGCGGTTACTGGGCTAGTTCCTGATATTCTTCCGTAAACGTCTCTAGAAATCTTCAAAAGACTTCCGGCACCAGAATCTGCAAGTTGGGCTAACGACAACGTATTACCGTTTTTGTCAATTCCTTGGCCTGCTTCAATTTGACCGGTGCCATTGAATCTTACGAAGTTCAACTGTGTAGTGCCAAGTGTAATTGCACCATCATTGACTAACACCCACGCGCTATCCGCATTTGTAGCGCCTTCCTCCACCATGAAGAAAATTCCAGGCGTCACCTTCGCCGAAGAGTCTGCATCAGATGCTCTGGCCCAAGCTCCTGCCGCAGACACATAAATGCCGTTCTGCGTAGCATCCGTTTGATCCTTCACTAGAATTCGTTGGCCTGCAGAAATTGCAACACCGTCAATTAGCTGTGATCCGGATAGCGAGATATTTTCGGTTGTCGCAACTTTCACTGAACCCTTCGGGTCTAGGCCAGCAGCCACCGTGTCAACATACGCTTTGGTCGCTAAGTGAACGCCCGCAGTTGGGTCTTGTCCCGTAATAGGATTATCGAATGACCAAGAACCAGAAATGTTCTCATTCGCGCCTACCCTGGCTAGCAGCGCCCCGTCTAAAATCTGACTCTCTGAAAGCGTTAGAGCTGATTGGTGCTGAGTGACATTGGATTGAGAAATCCTTGAATCTGCAAACGTACCAGAATTGATTTGGGAAGCAGCCAATAGCAGGCTTCCCTGATGCTGAGTGACGCTGGTCTGAGAAATTCTGCCGTTTGCAAATGTGCCAGATGTGACCTGAGCGGCATCAATGGCAATATTCTGCTCGTCAACTGAAGTGACGCGACCCTTTGAATCAACTGAAACTGTAACGGTCTTTGAAGCAGATCCTTTCGCAATTACCGGCGCAAGAATCGTTGCAAGTGACAGCGTGCTAATAGAACCTAATGTGACTGTTCCTGAAACATCACCGGTCACGCTTGAAGTGTTATCAGGCGTTCCATTTGCCTTAACCCACGATCCGCCGTTGAAGACGTATAGCCCCTCAGCAGCATCATTGGTGTTCAGGTAGAATAAGTCGCCGGTGTTTGCTTCACTTGGAAGTGTCAAACCGGTCGGGGAGGTCAGAACCTCCGTTGTTCCTACGCGATCCCAACCTGTGCCGCCATAGATGTACATGCCTCTGACGTTTTGGTCTGCGTCAGACCTAAAGAACAGTTCGCCGACGCTCGGTGTTTCTGGGAACGACACACCGATCGCTACCGTCATGTTAGTGACTACGGTGCCTTCTTGGAGTTGGATGCCATGGAACTTCATTTCGGGATACGTCTCTAATGTATGTGATAGCGGTATTTAGCCCTAAATAGTGACAACAGGCTTACATGTATACGAAATGATCACGTTCAAGCAATTTCTTTTTGAGGGCGGTAAGGCGACCGAAAAGTTTGGCACCGTCAGAGCCAATCAAGCCGACATGAAATCCGCAATTAAATTTGTCGCGAAACACACTGGGATCGATGAACAGACCCTAGCTGGCAGATTGTTAGGGTCTGCTAGATTGACTTTTAAGGGTTCACAGAAGGATTCTGGTGACATCGATTTGGCGATCAGTACTGAAGAGGTCGACAAAGAATCCATTGTGGCTAAAATGAAGAAGGCCACTGGCATGACGCCGCACGTCACTGGTGGAAGCACATATTCTTTTGCAGTACCAACAACTGAAGGCCGTAAGGTGCAAGTAGACCTTATGTTCGTTCCAGATGTTGAATGGGCAAAGTTTTCCTACCATGCCGCTGAGGACAGCAAGCACAAGTCCGGTGTAAGAAATGAGTTACTGCACTCTGCGTTGAAATGGTCAATGGAGCCTGGAAAAGATCTACGTTTGAAGGATGCAAGTGGCAATGATGTGGTGCGTGCTTCACGAGCCTATAAGCTTGACGTTGGCGTAGAACGTATCTTCAAGATGGCGCCCAAGAGGAAGGACGGTAAGGGTAGAGTGAAGGGTGTGGCCAAGGCTGATCCTTCGGAAATCCAGACCGCGCTCGATGAACTTGGGCACTCTGGAAAGTTCAGCCATGAGCCTGAACTTATTCGAAATCCTGACGAATTTGCAAAGCTTCTTTTCGGACCATCTGTTAAGGGCAAAGATATGATGTCAACAGAACAACTGATTGCTCTTATCAAGAAGTACAAAGCAAAATTTGCGGATGAAATTTTTAAGGACGCTGTAAAAGGAATGAAGCGTCTAAAGTTCGCTGTCCCAGCTGAACTGAAGAAATATGAATAAAGGGCCAATGGCCCTTTATTTCATTCGCCTAGCTTCGGCAGATGCCGGAAAACCCAAGCTATAATTTCAGTGCTTGGCGGAGTAACTTCTCCGCTTTCCACTTTGCTCTGTAAATCAAAACACGCCTGCCAGGTTGCATCTCTAAGCTGAACGCATTTCTGCCCCTCGGTTCTAAACTTTTCTACAGAACTTGTCGCGTAAGAGCAAGCCGACAGAATGTTATCATAGCCCATTGACCTAGCATAATCGTCTAGTCGGCGTTGGACGACGTCAATGATAATTTTTTTGGTGTCTGTTTGCAACTCGTCTGGTGACTTGTGCCAGACGGTGTACCATCTGCCATCACCTTGTTTTTCGGCAGTGTAGTAACAATTTTCAGAAGGTTTGTCGGTGAAGATTATTTCTTCAAAACCTAGATGTTCAACATCTGTGCCGCTCAAAATGGCAGGAAAAGACACGTTTGCAAATTCTGATCTCAGTCTGTCTTCTGAGAAAATTGATCCATCTTGTACTCTAACGAAAATCATCAGTATTCTCCAACGTAAAAGTTGCTACCAGCAGCGACTACGATCTTATTACCACTCACCGCAAATCCAGTTATAATATTCGCACCAATATTAGGGTGCGGGGTGAGTTGTGACCAATTTATTCCATCAGTTGATTTATAAAGTAAATCACCACTGGGGATTCCAACACACATCAAAAAGCCGCCCGCTACTCGCTTAATCCTCAACGTTTGATATGTAGAACCATAGCCTACGTTTGCTATAGAACCAGACGTCCAGGGTGTTCGTGTTGCACTTGGCGCGTAGGCAATTCTGTTAAAAGACTCGGCGTTTCTAATTGCGATGAATTTGCCGCCATTAGAAAATAACTCGGCTTGCGCAAAATAGGTCTGCGAAATATTGCCTAGTTGCGAATTATTTAATTCATTAGAAAATGTCCAATTGTAACCATCAGTGGAAGTGTACGTTTTGAATTCGCCATCATAACCGTTAAAATCATTTCTCAGAGAAAGTTTATAGGTTAATGCCATGTACACGCCGCTGTCATACGCTACTGAAATAGTGTATGAGAATCTTGTAGATGATGCTGTTGCCGTGTTGTTGTCAAGAGTTGCCCATGACCAGTTTACACCGTCTGCTGATGCCCCGACTCTCGACGGATCGCCAGACGTGGCGGATGACAGAAGTATAAAAAGCAATCCATTCTGATACGTTACACGCTCTCCATAACTTCCTGCCGGCGTCCACAACGTATTTGCCCATGTAGCCCCGCCGTCAGTGGTTTTTAGGAAAAATGCACCAGCACTCTCATACCCAGAACCACTTATAGCAGATGCAAGTGCATATCCAGTTTGTGTTCCTGGCACATTATAAAAGCCTTTAACCGGCCGGTTGCCGGCAGCTGCCGGCAATGATGTGTTTGTCGCCCACGTAATACCATCTACCGAAGACGCAGCTGTATATGTGGTGTTAGCTCCTACACTGCTGGCGGTGGTGTAAGACGTGACAAATCGACCGCCCATCCATTCAACTTCGCGATAATAATTGCCAAAGGGAACGGTCACCCAAGACTTGGGCGCTAATGCTGAACCACCACCGGACACCAATCCGCGTCTGTGAATCATTTCATGTCCTTACCGAGAAGGATACCATTCCATGTTGCACCGCCGTCGTAAGAAACAAACGACAGCATATCGCGCCCGGATGCTGTCAGCGTTGGCGCTACACCGCCAGACCACTTCACCCCTGACCACCACGTTACGGTGTAAGCTCCACCGTTGGTGAGGTTCAACATAAATGAGCAGGCCTGGTTTGTATCAGGGAGATTTGTTAGCGTGAAAGTTGTCGCGCTGGAAATAGTTTTAGAAAACACTGCAGCGGCAGACAGATCAATGTTATTGCCTGTCATTTGCACGTGGTTTTCAAGAATGGCGCCGTTCACCCAAAGGTTTCCGTTTGAATGAATCTTGAAAAGATCCTTAGTGGTACTGCCAATATTGCCAACGCTAAGCTTGATCGAGCCGTCAAGAATTGACGGCGTGCTCAACGTGATATTTTGTGACGGAGTTGCCGAATTACCGATTTGGATGTTGTTTACGATTAGATTTGACATAACATATTTCCTAATCAGCAACCTACAGCAATCCAACCGATACCGGTATCGGCCCACGCCCCAGTGGATACGTATTTGCCATACGCCTTAAATTGTGTTCGGTCAACAATGACGGCCGCCGTAGCGTTTGTGCCGTTTCCACCAGAATCGTTCGAAACGACAATAAAGCACGTAGATGGGAATGGAATATTGAACTGAACAGTTTTTCCGTTTTGCCCGTCAGATGCAAGGTATGAGACGTATCCCCACTGCAAAATAATCCCGTTAGGCAATTTGTAATACCCGTTAATTACAGGGTTTGACACGTGATCGGCAAGAGTTACAACTGGTGAACCTTGCGATTTCAGCGGCGCAAGCGCTTCAATTGCGCTCGTAGCCAGCTTTAGAATGTCAGCACCGTTGTGTTGTAGTGTCCCTGAACCATCTGGATTTGCTTTTACTGAAATAGTCATTTATACTCCTGCGAACACACAAGGAAGAAGGGCCACGTTACGAGGTCTGGTTTCGGCGCCGCCAGTGGCGCCCGTCGTGGCTGATTCATATCCAGGACCCGCCATAGCGTTATTATCATTCTCCCCGTTCGAAACAATGAAGGTTCGATCAAAGGTGTGGGTATGCGATCGAAGTTCATCGGCTTGATATGAACCAATGGTTCTGCCAGTATCTACCCCGCGACCACCATCCCACCCACGAATGAACTCCCCGCGAAGATCAGGCAGGTTGAATGTTGTAGAGCCATTACCCACGCCGTAAAGCGTACCAATTGCCGCGAATAAGGACGCATAGGTTGTTCTGCTTACGGCTCTACCGTCGCAGATAAGAAAGCCACTGGGGGCAGCGATCATGGCGAAAAAACAAACCTGTCCTACCAAAAAAGGTAGGCCAGTCGTTTGAACGCCGTTTGTTCCACTGAGTTGCAAAGGCATAGTTGACCTTAAATGATTGTCCAAGTCGATCCGTTAGGAATCGTCACCGTCACGCCATTATTTATGGTTACCGGTCCAGCAGTCATTGCGTTCTTTCCGGCGGTGATGGTGTAACTTGTTGTGATGACAGTGTCGTTTTCCCAGAAGATCTTGTCGTTGCCACCGCCAGTTGCACCGCCAGACGTCACATACCCAGCATCATTCGCGAACTGGCTGATGTTGGAGCCAGCTGTGGTGTAGTTCGCGTCGTTTGAAAGCTGACTGACCTTAGTGAGGTTTCCCTGATCCCAGACGGTTTGGAATGCTCCCCAGCTGTTCGTGTCTGAAGTGTCATCGTTAACACGATACTTCAGCGCACCAACAGGAGCAGTCTCATCTGAATTCCAGTTCACGGCGATCTGAGCTGCCCGTACTCGCTGGCCGCCCATGATGGTCATGCCGACAAAATAATTCCCAACGTCCTGTGTTCTGAACGCGTCAAATCCGGAAATTGAGCTTTCCAAGAACGATCCTGGAGCTGGCGTCACTACTGCGGCATTGTCCTGGAATCTGTAGAAATAAGATGGTCTTACATATGTTGCAACTCCAGCAACTGGGTAATCGGCCAGAATTTGAACAGACGAAGAACCTGCTGGAGCAGTTGTGTTAAATCCAGTGATGCCAGACCATGGGGTAGCGTTAGCAGTACTTGCGGTAACCGCGGTGGTAGCAGATCCGGCTGACGCGGCGTAAGATGCGTTCCCTACGTTCAGTGCTGACTGATTTGCCCATGTCGGCGCCGAACTGCCGTTCGAGAGTAACACTTGGCCGGCGGCACCCGCCGCACTAAACCCAAATGAACTTGATGTGGAACCATACGCAACGCCTCCGGCAACAACGGAGGTGGAACCGGTGCCACCTCGAGCTACCGGCAGTGTTCCAGTGAAAGCTCCGTTTCCGAGATTGAGGTAGTAAGACCCTTCCTGGCCATCTAGTAAGTCAGCGTCAAGCCCAGACGCAGCGCCATCGTTCCCGGCGTGCCACACTTGAGAGCCGAACCAGGTAAGGCCACTTGCGCCATTTGATGTGTTGATAACGAGGCTTTGTGTTGCGGTGCCACCGTCTGTCCAGTTCGTTCCGGTCCCAAACCAAAGGATACCGTTAGAACCTTCAATGATGGCTGGTTTGTTGGCGCCGCCCGAGTCCTGATTACCAATCAGGATGCGCTGCTTATTAGTTTGGGCAGTAACACGCAGAACGTTTGGTACCTGCAGCGCACCAGTCATGGTGTCGCCCGCTTTGAGAACGAACGTATCTGGCGCAGTTACCTGAGACCAACCTTGTGCTACTTGATTGCCGAGGATACTAGGATTGCTGTCCTTGACGAACCCATAAATGTAAAGCCCCTGTGAGGCATTACCAGAGCTGTCTGTTTTGAAGAACAGAGTTCCATCAGGAGTCAGGTTTCCCTGTGGGAGCGCGGTGCCGTAAGAAATGAGAGCACCACCGGTTAAAAGTTTAGACATATGTTACCTTACCAAGCTGGTGTAGTGATCTTCTTCATTGCATCTTCAAGAGAGATCACAATGTCGCCCTTTGATAGTTCAGCAATGACCGTGGCAATATCAACACGGAGTTGATCTCGTAGTTCAATCGCGCGTTCCGCATCAGCCTTTATTGACGCTACATTGCTGTTCGCAAACGAAATGGCGTCGTTCAGATCCAAGTACCCTTTTTGTTTTGCGAGAGCATTCAATTTGCGAGTACCTTCAAGAATCATTTGTTGGCGGAGCTCGTCTGATGAGGTAAACGGCGCTTTGACCAATGTGTCTGCGGCCTCGTCGTAGACTAAATTGCCAGCGTAGAAGAGGGCTTCCTCACCCTCTTTAGCTTCACGAACAAAAACGTCGTCTGGTACAGCCTGGACGCAGCTATTCAAACTTAGGATTTTTCCAGTTGCGATTTCAATGTTGAAGTATTTCATTATTTTCTCCAGACAGCGAGATAGTTCGCGTACCCAGTTCCTCTTTGCTCAGAGTTATAAACAGTGATGCGCACGCGGTCACTTTGAACAGCGTGGAAACAGTACAGCGAGTCGTTGTTATCCACGTCACCGTTGAAGAAGATAGCATTGATGGAAGGCACGAATGCTACCAGGTTTGCCATAGTGCAACCTGTTGGCGGGAATACGTCACCACCGTTAGGAACGACACCAGAGCTGAATACCAACTCGCCCGTTGATGCATTTGTGACGACCCATGATGCCCCATTTGACACAAGCTCAACCATTCCAAAAGCAGGAACAGTGATTTGCGAAGTGCCAGATTCTGAACCAAGTGTTGGCCCCACGAACAAGTTTCCGGTAGTGGTTGTGATTTTTAGTGAGTTCGCAGCATTGTTCCAGAACGTGAGCGTTGCAGCGGCGCCAAACCCCCATGCTGGGCTAACGTAAATTGACTTATCCACTGCGTCGTTCACGACTTCAACCAGCGCACCTAGTTGAACCGTGTTGTTTATGGAGTAGGAGTTTGTATCAACTCTCAAGTACTGGTTGCGAATGCACTTTGCGGAACTAATTCTAGACCCATCAGCAAATGACAGCGCATTGTTTAGCGAAACTTCACCTCTGAAGTTATGCCCACCGGCCGTATATCTTAAGGTTCCACCATCAGTGCTCACCGATAGTGATGACACCGCGATGTTAGCCTGCCTTACAGAAGTAGCGGTTCTAGTGAACTGAATACGTGGTTGTGTGTCGTTTGTGGCCAACACCAGTGATGGCGCGGTCAAAGCGCCAGTCATGGTGTCACCGGCCTTGGCAACAAATGATGAAGAGGCGTCGCTCAACGTAATGAAGCCTGCGTCATTTGATAGTTGGCTCAGCTTGGATAGATTTCCCTGATCCCAGATTGTTTGGAATGCACCCCAAGATCCAGCAACGCCAGTGGTATCGTTCACGCGGTATTTCAGTCCGCCAACTGGCGCGGCTTCTTCAAAGTCCCAATTCGCAGCGAGCTGGAAGGCTCGGCTTCCGTTGGTTGAGCTTCCAACAACAGTAAGACCGACATGGTTAGCGCCAATGTCACCAGTGTAGAAAGAGTCGAATCCTGTAATTGAAGATGCTGGGAATCTGTCTGGTGTTAGTGATTGCGCACCAGAAGATCCAAAGTCGTAAAAGTATGAAGGGCGCGCAGAAGTAGTAACACCGGCGATTGGTGTTGCAGCAAATGTCTGAACTGCGCTGTTAAGACCGGTAATGCCAGTCCACGGCACGTTTGCAGCGGTTGTAGCATTTGTGGCATTTACTGCGTTAGTAGCATTTACCGCGTTCGTGGCGTTTGCGGCGCTGCCAACAGATAGAGTTGATTGGCTCACCCATGAAGGGGCAGCGGCTCCATTTGAAATCAGGACTTGATTTGAGGTGCCTGCGGCTGTTGACCCAACAAGTGTTGCGCTTGACCCAAACAGCAAACCGCCTGGCGTCAGAGAGCTGAGGCCCGTGCCACCCCTTGCAACTGAAAGAACGCCGGTAAACGCGCCGTTGCTTAAATTAAGGTAGAAAGAACCTTCTTGGCCATCAAGCTTATCAGCGTCCAGCAAAGATCCCGGTCCCATTTGGCCAGCGTGCCAAACCTGCTGACCGAGCCAAGAGATTCCAGTCTTACCAGCGCCAACGTTAAGGGACAAACCAGATGTAAGGGTACCGCCTTGGGCCCAGTTCGTTCCTGTGCCGATAGACAGAACTCCGTTGTTACTCTCAAGGATGACTGGTTTGTCGGCACCAGCGTTGTCTTGATTACCAATCAGAAGTCGTTGGGCGCCGGATGTTTGAGTAATTCTGACGCTGTTGGGGACGGTGAGAGCCCCCAGCATTGTGTCTCCAAGCTTCGACACGAACAGATCAGGTGAGACCACCTGAATCCAATCTTGGGCAACTTGGCTGCCAAAGTTGGTTGTGTTTGAATCCTTTAGGAAACCATACAAGTACAAACCCGGCGTGCCGCCAATGTTGTCAGTCTTGTAAAAAAGTGAGCCATCGGGGGTGGAACCTGCGACCGGCAGGGTTGGTCCATATCCAATAAGGGCTCCGCCACTTAGGGTTTTAGCCATTTGCGCTCCAGCAATCTGGGGGTTAATTCTGTCTGCTATTTAGCTTTAGTGTTGTGGTGGTCCCGCAATAAAACAATCCTGACCCCCAAGTCGAGATGCGTGAACTTGATCAATCGTTACAATAGAGAATCGTTAAAGTAGACGGAGTTTTTAATGGAACATGTTCAAAACGGCAACCTGAACAATGACTTTCGCACGTGTCTTCACCACCTAATGACGCATGGTCTGGTTGCACACCCGCGCGGCACCACCACACGTGAACTGTTGAACTACAACATCACGCTGCTGAACGCCCGAAATCGAATCATCAACTTCCCAGATCGCAAGACGAACCTAAAGTACCTACTCGGCGAGTTCATTTGGTACATTTCTGGTGACAATGATCCCGACAGTATCATTCCGTATTCCAAATTCTGGGATAACATTCGCAACAACGGCAACATGCCAGGTTACGAAAAAGGCACAATCAACTCGAACTATGGATACCGGTTGTTTGGACACCACAATGAATCTCTGGTTCCTTATGTCGAAACCGTGACAACGGCGGGGGGCTGCGACGAGCAGGGAAATGTCGTAATTGAGCCACATCAAACACAAGCCGTGTTTGGAAAGAGCCAATGGGACGCGGTTGTAGAACAGCTGAAGGCTGACAAGGACACTCGTCAGGCCATCATCAACATTCACATGCCGGCCGACCGGCACGCTGGGAATAAGGACGTTGCCTGCACGTTGACGTTGCAATTCTTTATTCGTGAAGACAAGCTCTTCATGATCACGAATATGCGGTCGAATGACATTATTCTAGGGTACACGAACGACGTCTTCCAATTCACCATGTTGCAAGAAGCGTTGATGCTGGAACTCCGTGACACCTACCCCGACCTGCAACTGGGACATTACTACCACAATGCAGGGTCCATGCACATCTACGATCGCCATTTCGAAATGGCGTCAAAGATCATTGCTGACGAACGTTCTCTTGAACTGCCGATGGTTGCAATGGATCGGTTCGATGGTGATATTTGCTTGGGTCTGGTAACACTCGAAAGACTTTGGCGTGACGCAGGTATGCCGAAGGATTACGATTTCAGTGCTCAACAAGCATGGAGTCTCCTGTCACCTTACTGGCAAGCGTTGATTCGCATGTGTTTCAATGAAGACAGCGAGGCTATGCATGTCGTCTTCGGAATCCCAGAACACGAATAAGGAGGTATGGTGTACGAGGTGCCAGAGATGGCACCTCAATGAACCAGCCAATCCAGACAAAACTGCTACTGAGCAAGCTCAGAAAATCGCTGACGACATCGACACAGAGATCCTTCAAGAACTGATGAAACTGAAGTAATGAGCATCGTTTTTCTCATAGCCGGCATGATTGGTGGGTACTGGGGTTTCAAGCTCTCCGACAACAACCGTGGTGACGCGTCCACCGCGTACGGCATTGCAGCAGCCTTGTGGTGCGCAGCATGCGTTTCCATCGCGGCCTACATCGCCACGCATTGACCCTATCCCAGTACCCAAATGCGGCGGGGGCGTGGATCAACTACAATTACAAGATGCGATACGAAACACAAATTCTCCAAGCGTACGAGCGCCTCGGCTTCAAACCACGTGGCCGCCAAGTCGAGGACATTGACAAGATCTTGACCGCCTTCCTAGATGAAGGGTTCAAGACTGTCATTCTGTCCGCACCAACCGGCACCGGTAAATCCATTATTGGGGCGGTGACGGCGGAAGTACTGCACAAAATTAGATTTCCAGATGCTCAGGCTGGAGGATCATTTCTACTTTCCCCAACAAACATCTTATCAGAGCAGTACCACAAAACCTTCCAGGAAGGACGCGACCCTAACGACACGCGATTCCGAATGATCAAGGGCGCTGGCAACTTCAACTGCGAAGCTCTGTCTTCTCCATCAGAGGTTCAAACTGCTGAAGTGTGTTCGCTCCGTCTCTTCCAAAAGGAAAAGATGGATGACATGATCGGTAAGTACTGCGATGGATGTGAATATGCGCATCAGAAGAAAATGCGCGATCGTGCAAGGCACCTGATCACGAACTATGCGTACTACTTCGTAGATCGTATGTATCTACAGATGATGGAAAAGCGGACGGTTTGTGTCTTTGACGAAGCGCATCTGATCAACGACCTGTTCACCGAACACAACGCCATCTACTTCAGCGATAGCCGCCTAAAGAAGATGAGCGAGGAAATCAATGAATCTCTTTCGCTCGGTCACACTGGAATCTTCAAGACCATCAAATCCATCAAGGAAGATTTGAACGCGGGTAAGATCAATGAGATCACCTACATGTCTTATCTTGAGAAGCTCGCAACGTTATATTACGACGTGAACGAAGCTGCCCAAACAGCTGCTGAGCGCGAAGTGCGGAACCCGAAGCGATACCTGCAGCTTTCGAAGTTGTCGAAGAAGTACTTCGGTCTTGGCTGCAAGATTGGTGATTTGCTTGAATACGGGTACCCACACGCTTTCGAATACAAGGAACGCGATCCGAAGTTCAAAGACTCTGAGGATGAGGTTAGCGTCAAGCCGATTTTCGTCGGCGACATGTTTGAAAACTTGATCAACGCCGAATTCAATCTGCTGATGAGCGCGACGTTCAGTGAACAGTACGCGCGCAGAACGCTGACGTTGGAGAATGCAAAGCACATTCGCCTAGAGCCGACCTTCCCGAAGCAGAACAAGAAGATCGTGTTCTACAAGCCGCAGAACTTGAACTTCAACACGCTGAAAGACGCGAAGACAGTCAAGCAACTGCAAGCGACCGTTTACGAAATTGTCAAGCACCACACGGATAAGGGTGAGCGTGGACTCGTACTGGCACCAAGCTTTGCGTTGGCCGAAGGCATCGCCACTTCGCTAGGTCAAATGCGGCTGAACACTCGAGTATTCGAGCATAAACGTGGCGAAAAGCTTGCTGAAGTCCTTGACCGATTCAAGAAGTACAATGGCGGACCTGCAGTCCTTGTGACGCCATCTGGATTTGAGGGTATGGACCTGGCTGGTGACCTTTCGCGCTATCAGATCATTCTGAAGGCCCCATTTGGGTCACTTGGCGAAGCGCGTATGAAGAAAATTCTAGCAACTTGGCCAGACATTTATTCATTGCTCTGCACCATGAAGCTCGTGCAAGGAGCCGGACGATCGGTCCGCGGCCCAGAAGACTATGCGACCACATACATGCTGGACAGCAACATTCAGCGGCTGTGGACGGCGAAGAACATGGAGTGGTCTGACGAGTTCATGACTAAGTTTACGTCAATTCTCCAGGAAGACGAATAACCCGATTCACAGTTCAAAAGAGCTCCTCGGACCGTATAATGTTCTGAGGAGCATACACCATGACAATTGCTGAAAAAATTGCCGATGAAGTACAGTATCGTGAGAACGTGGAAAAGAAGGTCAGGCGCAAAAAGTCTGACGGCCCACGTCACGCTGAAGAGTTTAGAGAACCCATTGAAGAGCTCGAACTAATGTCAAAAAATCAAGACGAAATCATGCTTGGTGTTTATGGCCTTGATGATTGGGTGACGTATAGCGCGCACAAAAAGGCCATTTCACAGGGTCACAATACGGTCGTCCAAGACGGTACGTGGCTTACTCCTGCAAACTGGTCCCTGAAAGATTGGGTACTGAAAACTGCAGAGCGGTTCAACTTTATGAGTGCAAAGCGTGCCATCCTGTTCTTTGAATGGGGTATCGCTGAGGCCACAACATCTAACGGAAAACTTGCAGTTGAGCTGTCAGGGTTGGTTGAGGGTGTTCAGAAGTTTGAGGAAAAACTGAACACTGAGTTCAAGAAGGCTGAAAACCTAATTGAATGGGTGTACAACGGACGAGGCGACAGTATTGAGGTTCCTCTGAACTTCCGTCCTGCGCTGAAGAACGCGTACCCTTGGATCAAGGGCAGCATCGAGTCCTATATCGATGACTACATCAATTCAGAAGCCTCTGTTCTTATCTTGATTGGCCCTCCTGGCACAGGCAAGACCACGTTCATCAAGAACCTAATTCACCGTTCGGGCGGTAATGCAAAGATCACGTACGATGAGCGCGTGATGAGCGACGATTCGTTCTTTGCACATTTTATCGAGGGTGAAGAACAGTTCTTGATTATGGAGGATGCCGATACGTTCTTGGCGTCTCGTGCAGATGGTAACACCATGATGCACCGATTCCTTAACGTTTCTGACGGGCTTATTTCGGCCAAAAATAAGAAGTTGGTTTTCTCCACAAACCTTCCATCTGTTCGTGATGTCGATTCTGCGTTGATGAGACCTGGCCGTTGTTATGATGTGCTTGAATTCCGAGCTCTGACTCGAGACGAAGCAACGTGTGTTGCACAAGAGCTTGGGCGAGAATTGCCTGATGGCGTCGAGTTCACTTTAACAGAACTGTTCAATAAACAACCTTCTGATGGCAACGCGCTTAACCGGCGCGTCGGATTCATTTAAACAAAAAGCCTAGCATTGCTAGGCTTTTTCTGTTGGGAAAATTTAATGCCACGCTACATTTCATCTCGTCCTGAAGAAGACGAAGACCCATTTGTGCTTGACGATCTAGTGCCAGAAGAGCTAGAATTAATCTGCGCGCTGCTTTACAATGTGAGGCTTGGGCATTCCTCGCCTTACAGAGCTGCCGCGTCAAGTCTCTTGAACAAGATCGAGCAGTACATGGGCGACGACGATTTCTCAGAGAAGGCAGCCGAAGCGGTAGATGCTACGATTGCGATCCTTAACAACCAAGGAGTTTTGGTCGGCGCTCTGGGTAGAGATAATTTTGAAATCAACGTTTGAGGGGAAACACAATTGAGTGTCAATAAAATTCTAATTGAGGGTCTTGATCGTCTTGGGAAAGACACGCTGATTAACGGCATCCTAAATGCGCGCGGTTTTCATCAAGTCATGCACTTCAGCAAGCCGATGGCCTTAGATTGCTATGCCCCAGATCCGTCTGGCTTGACTGCAGCCGAAATTAAACAAGAACAGCTGATTGAATATCAGACCCGTTCGTTCCGCACAATGTTCTCTATTCTTCGTGATGCAACATACGCACGCGTCATTTGCAACAGAGCGCATTTGGGCGAGTGCGTGTACGCGCCGCTCTACCGAGGTTACAGCGGCGATTATGTGTTCGAGATGGAACACTCATTCGAAATGCACAAGAACAATCAAACGCGATTGATTCTGCTCGTCGAAGATTTTGCTATCGCTGAGCACTTCATTGATGATGGCGAATCGTTTGACATCACTAAACGCCGACAAGAGCAAGACCTTTTCCTTGAGGCTTTTCACAGCTCTTTGATTCCCGACAAACGTGTCATCTGTGTCACAGACAAAGCCACTGGCGGCTTCAGACACAAGGAGCAGATTCTTGCCGAGGCGCTGTCATGACAGATCTTGTCAGTATGTCTTCCAGACAATATGCGGAAGCCAGTGACCCAGTGCTAGGGAAGTTTGAGGTCGTTGGCGAGCCATTTGCGCTTTACCTGCACGCAGGATGTCGCCTTGCCGTGCAATGTGAACGGCACTCAATGATTGGCTTTGGGTATGACAGATTTGACGCAATCGATGAAACTTACGATTGCCACGGTAAAACGGCCGCGGAGCGAGACGCTGAGGAATTTGCGTCTGATTTCGTCAATTTATTCTGCGACCATTTATCTCTTCGGCAACTGAATACATTAATCCCCGAGTTGATTAAACTCAGGGATAAAATGATTGCCGAAAGGGCTGCGTTTTCAGCGCAGCACCGGAAAGAAGCTTAAACAGAAAAGAGGGGATGGGGTGGCAACTTCCCCCATCCCCCAAACTCCCTGCTTTTATGCCTCTCTCTTGAGGTGCTGGTGAATTATTGGTCGAGGAGACCCTTGAGCTTGGCGATATGGCCTTCCAGATTCTCGAGCTCTTCAATCGAGATTCGCTGGCGCAGGGCCGCAGTCGTCAGCTGGTTCTTCATACGTTCATGCAGAGAAGGTGCTTGCCGACGCTCACGAGCCGGCTTGTCGCCCTTGTCCTTTGTGCCTTCATTGCGTGTTGCGCTTGCGGTAGCCATGGTGTTTCTCCGGTTAAAATCGGTCTTCATTAACCGATAATTAACTGTAATTCTGAACCCGAAAAAAGTACATAATAAAAATGTAACTTTGCGTAACTAACTTTTTGATACACCCGCGGATTTTGGATGTGGTAATCCCAAAACTCGTTAGAAAAGTATTTTCCTTCATTTACAATAATATGAAGCGTCTATTCACGGCGTGAAAATACATAGGAATAAAATGTCTCTGCTTACTACACTGAAAAAAGATCAACTGGATGCTCGAAAATCCAAAGATTCTGTAAAGGCTCAACTGTTGACCACCTTGATTGGTGAAGCAGAGATGGTCGGGAAGAATGACGGAAATCGCCCAGTCCTTGATCAGGAGGTCGTCGCCGTCGTCAAGAAGTTCATCAAGAATCTTGACGAAACAATTCGTATTGCAGGTGACTACAAAGATACGATCTCTCTCGAAAAAGCAAAGGCCGAAAAAGACATTCTCGAGTCTTTCCTTCCGAAACAGTTGTCTGAAGCTGAACTCAGAGTCGTAATTCAAGACATCATCGCCAAGAATTCGCTGGCTGGCCCCAAGGCAATGGGTGCACTCATGAAGGAGCTCAAGGCGGCGCATGATGGTACGTATGACGGCGGACTGGCTTCTAAAATTTCAAAGGACCTTCTTGCATGAGATACGTCATCAAGCGTCTTTGTGATGTTAGTGACGATGAACTGTGTAGCGTCGACGAAGAGTACACAGTTCTCAGTTTATCGGGTCTTATATCAGCACATAACATCGGCGCGGTCAACATTGAGGAGTACTGCTATTTCGCTCATCGCGATGATTACGCGTTTGCTCCCAAGACAGCTCCAGCTCTGGTGAAGGTGCCAGAATGACCCCACAACTGTCCCTTGATCAGCTCCTCGAGAAATATGGCACGGTGCGCGTTCATTTTGAGAGTTACTACAAGTACACGTTCAACTTTACCGCAACTCTTCCGACGGGCGAAATACTTTGGTGCTATGTCGGTGGAAACCCCGACGACATCTACCGACTGTCTGTGAGTCAGGAGGATAGTTATGCGGTTGAAGATTTGAGTCCTTATCGAGCAGAAGTGTTTCTTTTCGGTGAGATGGTTGAAGTATTTTCGGATTAAACAATGAAAATTGGTGTTATCAAACTCGGTGCCCGCATTGCGGCTGGCGTCGATGCTTCTGTTACTTCTGGTGAGGCAGTCAGCATCTGTAATGCGTTGGTGCGCGGCGGGGCTGAAGTGCACGTGTTCACAAAGATCCTTAGCAAGGATACGCTGTGTGAATCCATCAACTGGCACGACATTCTGGAAGATCGTGATACCGCTGGCCTTGACGCCCTCGTTGTTATCAACGGCAATGTGAACTTCTTCGGTGGCGCAGAAGATCGTGCCCAGATTCTGAACTACACCGTGATGAACAACTTCGACGGTCCAGTGGTGTACGTCATGTGCGACCCTGAACTGCCGCTGCTCCAAATCTGGGACAACGTGTCGAAGAAGCAAGTGGATCCAAAGTACGGTTGGGAAAACACGTATCAAGAGAAGGACATTCTGGTCACAAAACCGATCCACGTTCTGTGCCAGCCTTTCAATCTCGAGGAGATGAAGAAGGTTTGGAACAAGAAGAAGGGTACGGTGCCGCTTGGCACCATGTTCCACTTTCCGATGGAACGTTTTCCTCTCCTGAATACGTGGCTTGAAGGCGCAGCTCAACCTACCGTTGATCTCCTGTATGGCGGCACCGCACGCGGAGGTCGCCGCATTCCGAACCTCTACAAGTGGTACTGGAACCTGCCAACCGATATCAAGGTCGAGATTTTCGGCTCAATCAGCGTGGACGACTTTTCGAAGCACCCGAAGATCGGCCATGGCGCCTTGATGAACAAGGGTGTTCGCCCACCAGAGTTCACCGGCAAGGTCAAGTACTCCGATGTGCTGCCGAAGATGAACAACGCGCTGGCGCACCTCGTGACTGGTGACCCTTCGTACGAGACGCTCGATCTGATTCCGCAACGTGTGGCTGAGTGTATCGCCGCAGGCAACGTGGTCTTCGTAGACGCGAACATCGACAAGAGCCGTCGCATCTACCCCAAGGGCACGATGGCCCATGATTTTCTATACGTGGAGAATCAAGAGCAGCTGGTTGAGCGTCTGCGCTCCATAAAGGAAGATCCCCTCATGCGTGCTCAGATCATCGAAGATCAACGAGTCGCCACAAATTTCAACGCGGACATGTTCTGTAGGTCGTTGGTAGCGAAAATTGCCGAGGTCGTATGAGAGTTTACGATGTGTATGACGTGCGGCGTGGTGTGATTATTGCCACGGTTCACTCCCCCAATAAAGAGAAAGCATGCTCAAAAGTGGCGAGCATCTACAAGATTGACATTGCTCATCTGGCTGCGGCCCTTCAGTAATGCCGTCCCTTAACGCGTTCAAGAAACTTGAGCCAGAGACGCGACGCGCCATGACGGAACGTTGCGTCCTAAGAAAGAAGCGCTTTCTTGGCTTCACCAAGCTCGGAACCATTCCACAGGCGAAAGTTCTGATTGTGGGCGACTGTCCTGCACCTTCTGCGCCAGATGACCCAGAGTTCCACTACACGCCGTTCGCCGCGCTGTGGAACTCATCGCTGTTCCTGAACCTTGGTCTCCATGAACACGGAATCGATGAATCAGAATTGGCCTGGGTGAACGCGGCCGACTTTCATAAGCGCCCTACAGACACGGCGATTCTGGAGCACTCGTGGCCCCTGATTGTTGCCCTTGGTGGTGCCGCAGAGAAGTGGGTCGCGAAAGCTGGCAAGGACTGCGTCCGGTTCGACCACCCAGCGTATCACAAGCGCTTTCATGGTAAGAAGCCGTACCCACTCTTCGCGTTTCTGAAAGAGCAGACGCAAGCCTGATCCTAACCTGGACCTTGATCAGGGACGCCGAGCAGTGTTGACGGTGAGAGAATACTCCTATCGAATGGAGTATTCTATGAGTCCCTGTTTCAATCTGCCAACGCTTGTCACGTTAACCGCGCCCACTTGCGCGGGCAAAAGCTATCTCCTTGAGCTGCTGGTCGAGCGTCTAAAGTTCAATCGCATCGTGAGCACCACCGATCGGGCGCCCCGTGCTGATGAAGTTGATGGTGTGCACTATCACTTTATCTCCACCAAAGAAAGTAAGGCCATGGAAGCCGGTGGCAAGTTTGCCGAGCTTGTGACCTACAACGGTGTTCGGTACGGTGTTACGCATGATGAAATGGCCGACAAAATGCGGCGATCCGAACCGCCCATCGTTATTCTCGAGCCGAGCGGTGTTGACATTTACCGCGAGTATTGCGCCAAGCACAACTGGAGAATGTTCTCCATCTACGTTCTAGCCGAAGAATCTGTTCGGCTAGAACGTCTGAATGAACGAACGTCGCAAGACATCATTCGCTCGTTAAACGTTCTCCAGAAGAATGACGCTGCGACTCCTGAAAATGTCCTTGGCGTCGTCCGCAAAGAAGTCGCAACAAATAACAAGCGAATGAAAGCCATCTTTAACCAAGAACGCGTGTGGATTACCATGAAGTCATGGGACCTTGTCGTTAATGGTACAGATGCAAATCGCGCCATTGATGACATCGTAATGGCTATCGCATCACGCAATTCTCGCTCACAAATTTTTGAGTGACTTACTGAAAAGGAAATAATCAACATGTCTAAGACGATCAACAAAGTTCTTTCACAGTCCCCAGAAGCTAAGTTCCTGCAGGCAGCGGGTCTTAAGCTTGTATCGACAGAGCGTCAGCTGGCAAATGGAACTATTGCCCTGGCTGGGAAAGTACGCAAGCAGCCAGTCTCGTACAAGATCACCGCAAATGGCGCAGTGCTGAGCAATGAGTTCGTTGCGCGCACCGTGTCTGGCAGCACAGATTACCAAGTTTACAAGGCAGGTCTGAAAGCCGCGGCTGAACTCCTTACAAAGCGCCAGGCACGGTAATGAAAAGCTACACTGCACCAGAAACCCCTCCAGTTGACGAAGTGCCAGCAAGCTCTTCGGTTTTCTTGGCTGGGTCCATTGAAATGGACAAGGCTGAAAAATGGCAAGACGTCGTGATCTCTAAACTGGAAGGGTATGACGTGGCAGTGTATAACCCAAGACGGGAACGGTGGGACTCGTCGTGGGTACAAGAAATGGCAAACCCCGTGTTTGCCGAGCAAGTGAATTGGGAGTTGAATCATTTGTGTTTGGCTGATGTGAAGTTCTTTTACTTTGACCCCAACACAAAAAGCCCCATCACCCTTATGGAACTCGGTTTTGTGTTGGGTCTCTTCGCTACAAAAATCGTAGTGGTTTGCCCTGATGGATTTTGGCGTAAGGGAAATGTGGAGGTTATTTGCCAGCGTGCTGGGGTTAAGGTGTTAAACGATCTGAATTCGGGGGTTCGCGTGTTGTCTGAAATGTTACAAAATCGTTCGTTACAGATTGATGATGTACATCCGCGCAATGTTGTGTAAGAATTACATCAACGTCAAACACAACGAGTGAACATCATGGATTTCAACAAGTACAAGAACACCAAGGTTTATCCCAACAGCGCGGACTACACTACCGTGTACTGGTACCGTGCAGGTAAAGTTGTTTGCACTCAGCGCCCCGGTGAAAGCCTCGCTGCAGGTTTTGACACAACAAAGTGTATTCGGGAAAAGGTTATCGATGACGCCGCGCTGGCGGCTGCAGCTGCAGAATGGCGCGCAGAACAGGGTCGTCTGACGGAAATGTTCCGTCAAGATCTCATCAAGGAACTCGACATCGAGGATCACCCGATGCGCAATAAGCTTCTCAACAAAGCGTGGGAAGATGGCCACTCTAGCGGTCTGCAGGAAGTGTATCACTGCGCGCTGAATCTTGTCGATCTCATTGAGATTCCTGAAGACTGCGTCCTGGTGTCCGCTAAAAAGATCTTGTTTGGTGCTGGCACTCGAACGAATGCAGTTGCCGACGCAGCTGAAAAACTTGCTCGGAAGCTGCGTGGTTAACACAAGGAGCATGATCATGAACACTCACAAGTCTCATTCTGTGAAAGCCCCCGTCGCAAAGGTCAAGGCCACCCGCGCCGATGCAGTTGCGAACCAGGCAGTGATCAACGAACTGCGCGAGATGTTGGACCTGAAGGAAGGTGAGAGCCTGACCAATGCCGTACGCGAGTTGGTGGCCCACAAGCGTTGGCAAGGGAAGTGGATGCAGCCCTGGCCGCACAACTAATTAAACAAAGAGACCAAATATGGCTACCACTGAATCCTTGCCACCACTGCCTGAGCCTTGCGGTAACCTCGCCAGTGATCCGTATGACGGACACCTGTTCACACCGCGAGACGACGCAAAGTGGCCATTTGGAGACCTGTTCACGGGTGAACAAATGAACGCCCGCTACTTGCAAGGTTTCGCGGATGGGCAAGCAGCACGGACTCAGCCTTTGCCGAATGATGTACGCAGGGCCCTTGCCTCGGCTAAGCGCGCACTTGAGAACTGGTGCGACTTGCATCCTGACCAAAGGGATGCTTTGGACACTATCGCATTTGAGGCCATCGACGCCGTCCTGCAAGCCTAGAAGGAGCACACGAAATGAGCGAAGAGAAATCCCTACGCGAAGCCGCGCAAGCGCAAATTGACCGCTGGAAAGCATTGATGTTCGGCCCCGTTGAAGAGCTACGCGCAGCACTCTCCCAGCCCACGTACGACCAGACGGCGCTTGATCTGTGCGACGTGTGTGGATGGAGCGCGGTGGTGCCAGGCGAAGGGTGCCTCAATTGTATGCGCAACGCCAAGTCCTCAGAGGGTGAGGAGGCCGTCTACCAGCGCGTCTATGAAACGATCGTCCATTGGGATGAGGGAGGGGGAAAGCGAAGCCGTCGAGAGCTTGCACGCCGCATCGTTGACCTCTACACCCGCCAGCCAGGAGCTCGTGAAATGAGCCACACTGAACAACTGCTGCGCGATACACTGGAAAAGATCGACATCAAGGCCCAGGCGGGCTTGTGTCAGATGTCTCACAGTGGGACGCGCGAGTTTCTCAAAGATGTCCGCACCATTGTGGCCGACGCCCTCTCCCAACCGTCTGCTAGCTGGGTGGCGGCAGCATGGCGCACATTCGACGGTGAAGGCAGTTACGACTACCGTGACTTCGAAGGCAATGAGAACTATGCCGCAGAATTCGAACGCCGGAATCCGCGCCACAAGGGGTGGGTTGACCTCCTCTACTCCAAGCAATTCGCTGGGCAAGAGCAAACAAAGCAAGCTGAGCCAGTGATCGTGCGGGTACTGCCTAGCGTTGATGACCTTGCGCAGTTCATCCGACAAATTGATGGAAAGCATAGCATGGGCGCGGGAACTCTTGCTGAGCATATCTGTGAGTGGCTCTCCGCCTTGCCGCCCACACCTGGAGCCGAGTGATGGCTACAAAGTGGACGATGTCGGACGGTAAAACTCGAGACGCATCCCAAGGACCTTGGGTTGGTGCCGCAGATATCGAATCGTTCTTGCTGTTCTGCCGATCGAATGGTCATGAAACGCGCCCCAATGCAGGCGAACATCGCGGATTTGAGGTGCGACATCAGGGCCACTGGATGGGGCTTCGCTGGAACAAGTCGTTTGACCGGTATACCGCCGACCGCCGGCTGACGCTTATCGTGCAAAGTTTTGCCATGGTGCGAGTTTTGCGAGCGAACACCCCACGCAAAACATTGACACTCAAGAACATCACCTCTGAGAAGGATGAAAAGTGAATAACAAAATTGCTGTGCGCCAAGCGCTGGAAAACATCACACATTACGCCGAGCATCAAATTGAGTCGTTCAAATCTGGGCGACCGTACTTGGACATGACATTGTTTCCCTCGTTGTGCGAAGATGCTCGTCACGCGCTGGCAAATGATGTCGTCGACGAAACCGCCAAAAAACCCATGGTTGAGGTCGACTATGTCAGCTCGAAAATGGCCGGTGCGGTGATTGGCTTAGCTTCTGCGATTTTTCGTGCCAGAAATAATAACTTGGCCGGCGCACTTGAGGCCATGGTTAGTTCACGAGACGTGCTTGTCATGTGCTTGGAAGAATTGACTCACATTCCCAAGACGAACGATGATTTCGATCACTGCACGGCATCACCAACAGGTAAACATTCTGAAAACTGGTACTGCAACGGAAACTGCTCGTACTGCAATACTGGGATTCGCGAGCGTCAACTGAGTCTAGATGAAGTACGAGAGTCTTTCATAGAATCTCTCAGCATTACCGCCAACAAGACTCTTAAAGGGCTAGGTTTCGAAGACCCGATGGTTCAAGCCATGTGGGATTCATATCTGTGTGCTTTTAACCGGGCACAAATGGGCGAGGTTGGCAAGTCGAATCTCACTCCTCCCGAGCCAAATTATGGCCCTCCGGTCGCGTATGAAGTTTGGGCTGGTGTCCTGGACATGCATCCTGTGGGTGGCGTTTTTAGAAACCGCAAGGAAGCCGAGGAGTACGCTGCGTCCGTGAAAAGCACCACCGAAGTGAGGCCCCTGTTTAGAGGCCCTTCTGAAAAGGTAGGTTCGCAGTGAACGGACTTTTCGTAGTGAACAGCGAAGATCAAACGAAGCTTCAAGAAACGATGGTTTACCTAGACAAGGTTGTTCACGACTGGACTTTGCGGGCTGCACGAATGGAATGTAGCTGGATTTGCGCCGACTGCTGCATGACATTCCCAGGTGGCATGCCAAACTCTTGCGCACATGATCATCAGGGGTGCACCGACATCATCAAGCGCGACAAAGCTGAAGCAAACGAGAAAATCAAAGAGTCGAATTAACACTGATTGTGGGTCGCCATGCAGAAACACGACGACAATGAAGACGAAAGCTCACACCGTTATGAGGCGGTGCCGATAGCCGAACCGTCTTATCTTGACGAACCGCGCAAACAACCAAGAGTGCAGCGCGCTAAGTCTTCGCACAAACAAAATGCCCGTAAGGCGAGGAAAACGGAAAATGACTTCTACACATCAAGAGTACGTGCAAAAGTTGAGGGAAATTCTGCAGGCGGTGCAATCGGTTTTTCCAACTGATGATGAGCTGGTCGATGCAGGATACGCGCCTGAACAAGTTGATGCGGCGTGCGATGTGTATAGAAAAGTTATCATGATTCTCGAACAGCCCGCCGTCGAGGATGAAGATGGGAAGCGCTATCGTTTCGTGATCAACGCGGAAAACAAGACGTTTGCCGTTTGTTGGCGCGATGGTGAGCAATGGGTTCCATGTCTTACGAATGGGCCAATCGATGTTGCCATGACAGCCGCGCAGAACACCAAGGAGTAACAAATGCTTTCTATCTACCTGTCTATCGTTGTGCTATTCTTCGCTTTGGGTGCCCGAGTTCGTATGCCATCGCGAGACGTATTCTGGATGTCACTTCTTTGGCCCTTGACAGTGGTTCTGCGGTTGGTAGAGTTCATCACGAACTCGTTCGGCTGGCAGTTTGACATGCAAAATGGGAACGGCAAATGGGGTGTTCGGAGACCGAAAGATGGTTGGCCTGGAGTTGCCATCTGCTGCCCATGGGTGGAGTTCCAGTTCTGGAAAACACGAAATTGACGGGTTGACCGACAGTCTAGCGGGTCTCTTTAAATACGCAGAGCTTTGGAGACTTGTCATGACAACTTACTTTTGGAATTTCGACGGAAAGAAAATTCCGTGCACGATTAAATCGTTGAATAAAAACATCGCCCTCATCAGGGTGCCTGATCCGTATGATCATGGGGAAGTAGAGATTTCAGTACCGTTTTCGGAAATTTCATCAACCTGATTTGAAAGTGTAACAGGGGTGCATCGTTACAGATTCGCAGTGTACAAACTGCGGATTTGTCGTACAATGCACCCATGAACACCGCACTCACCCCCATCTCCGCAGCATTCAAGCCGAACCCCCAACAATCCGTCTTTTTCGATTGGATTGTGAATGGGACTGGTTCCTGCGTGCTGGAAGCCGTCGCAGGTGCCGGCAAAACAACAACCCTGGTGCATGGGTTGTCGCTTATGAGCGGTAAGGTCTTCTTCGGCGCGTTCTCTAAGAACATCGTTGAAGAAATCAACGGTCGTGTTTCGCATCTCGGAAACAAAGTCAAAGTCAGCACCATGCATGCTGAAGGCTTTGGCGCACTGCGCCGGGCTTACGGTAACTTGTCGGTTGACAATGACAAGTGCCGTAACATCTACCGCGCCGCAAGCGATAAGTACCCGGAGTACCGGCCGCTTGAGTCCATCACGCTGAAGCTCGTGTCTCTCGCGAAGCAAGCAGGCGTTGGCATCAACAAGAGCATTGAACGCCGTGAACCGTGGGCAGATCTGATCGATCATTACGATCTGGAAGTGTTCGACGAAGAAAAGTGCTGCGACAACACCGAACTGATCATCAAGTTGGCTCGCAAGACGCTCCAGGAATCGAACGCCTTGAGCCACCAAGTCATCGATTTTGATGACATGATCTACGCTCCCCTGTTCCACCGCGTTCGGTTCTTCCAATATGATTGGGTGCTCATTGATGAAGCCCAAGACACCAACGAGACGCGCCGTCTGTTGGCTTTGTCGATCTTGAAGCGTGGTGGACGTCTGGTCGCGGTCGGTGACCGCCATCAAGCGATCTTCGGCTTCACTGGTGCAGACGCCAACAGCCTTGAACTCATCGCGGAAAGCACATCCGCAAAGCGCCTCCCGCTGACCACCACCTTCCGTTGCCCGAAGTCTGTGGTTGCTTACGCCAAGACGTGGGTAAACCACATTGAGGCCGCTGACACCGCTCCGGAAGGTTTGGTAACCAACAGCACTCCTGCAGATCTTTCGAAGATCGCAAAGATTGGTGACGCGATCCTGTGCCGCTTCAACGCGCCCCTTGTCAAATACGTGTACTCTTTCATCGCTGAAGGCGTACCTGCCCTGATTGAAGGCCGTGACATTGCTGAAGGCTTGCTGGTGTTGGCGCGTCGTTGGAAGCGGATCAACAGCTACTCGAAGCTGCTGGAAAAGCTCGGCGTGTACGAAGAACGTGAGACCGCAAAGTATGAAGCCAAGGAACAAAAATCTAAGGCTATGGCAGTCCAAGACAAAGTTGGGTGCCTGCGTGTGATTATCACACGCGCCGCGCGTCTTGACCCCAATGTTCGGAATGTGGTTGACCGCGTGTGTCAGGAAATCGAGGCGATCTTTGCCAAGAAGGACGGTGAAACCATTGACAAGAAGAAAGTGGTTCTGTTCAGCAGCATTCACAAGGCCAAGGGCCGTGAATGGTCGCGGGTTGTGTGGCTGCAAACTGGCCCCTCTGGTTGGGCACGCCAAGATTGGGAGCTTGAACAGGAAGATAACCTCTGCTACGTCGCTGCTACCCGTGCCAAGTCAGAACTGGTGCTGATCGATATTTCCGAGGAAATGAAGAAATGATGGACTTCGATCGTTGGTTTGCCAATCAAGGCAAAGAGACTGATACAACTCCAGCAAAGAAGGCGGCGCAGCACCAGAGCGTCCGCTCTTCCTCACACGATGGCACGAAACGTCTCACAGAAGAAGCGCAATTTGACCGCGACGACTTTGAGGCGTGCCACGTGACCGAGGATGGGGCATACAGTCTCGCTGATCGTGGTTGTATCTGTTTTACCGGCTGCGCCCCTTGCAGCTTTTGTACTCACCCTGGCAATCCGCTGAATCAAGAAGAACGCGATGAGTGCTGGGAACTGGACGAAAATTGAGGACATAAATCATGACACAAGAAATCATCTTCGCACGCGGCCTTATCGAAATTAAGTGCTTGTACTACTACGACGGACCGCTGCTGTCGCACTTTCGCGACGTCTCGCGGATCGTAATTGATGGTGGTGAGACATTCGACGGTAGCGTTCAGCAGTTTCAGGATTCGTTCTTCTCTAACGTTCATGGTGAAACCATCGCCGCGTGGTGCAAGCCGCAAGGTATGGAGTTCACGATCGAAGGTCAAGACTACATCATGATGTGGACTGACCTTGATGATCAGCAGGACTATTGGTTCGCAGTTCAAATCACGCCTGAAGATCTGAAGTTGTATTTGACCGATGGCATCACGACTCTTCAGGTTCTCGAGCGTTCTTCTGCAATCTACAGCTGCAAGGGGCAGTTCATTGGCGAGGACCTATCGGGTACCGGAACGCTGATTCAGTTCACCGACATTCCTGATGACCAGAGGCCCACCGTTGACTCATGGCTGCATCTTGATAAGTACCACACAGACGCTAAAGAAAATGAGCTGGCGACGTTCGGTGACTCCGAGGGTGGTACTCCTGACTGACGCGCTATTTGTCAACTAATGCCTGTATTATTGCGCGCACTATGACCAAACATTGACCGCATAACTGGCCTCTCAAAAGGTAAGATATGAAACGCCTCAGAGTTGCTTATGACCCGATTTTGCGTCGACCTGGCTCAATTGAACTTGCCATGCGTCTTGGCGCAACCGTGGAAGGAACTCTTTGGTTTGACAAGAAGCACTGGTTGCATCAGAAGACGGAGCACATGGTGGTTCGTGAGTTGACGTATCCAGAACTGAGACATTTAGTGTACCTCACTGAGGCGCACGCAAACAGAAAGCAAACATGACTTATCGCCTCTACACATTTGTGAACCATCTGTACATGAACCCGAAACAATGGGGCATTCAGACTGCTCACTGTGTCAGCACCATGAGCGTGGCATATAAGCACAACACCGAACAGCACGCTGCCTATTTGAAGTGGGCCACGGAAGAACCCACTATCATCATGTGTGAAGGAGGTAATGTTGCAATGCTGACCGCATTGCACCAACGCCTTGAAGTGTTGGCGAACGCGCTGAATCTTCCGATCGTCAAGTTCCACGAAGATGAGCAATCCCTTGGTGGGGTCATCACCGCTGTTGCAGTGCTCGTGCCTGACACGCTCTTCAACTGCCAAGTTACCATGGAAAATGGTACGTATTTCAAACGTGAAGTACCTGAGGGAGAAAACCCTGAAGACCCCAAGTTCTATCACTTCACAAACACTGAATACGAGTTTCTTCGCATCATCAAGCTCGCGAAACTTGCATAAAGGGCGCACATCATGACTGACACTGAATATGACTCGTTGATGTATGAAAGTGGACGGGCACAATGGCTCGAATCCATTACCACCATCATAGCCAAGTACGGCTGCCAAATCATTGGTGTGCACGACATCTCCCCGTCATTCACATACACGATCGGGCTGCACTCAAAATTTGGGTTCGAGATCATCGTGTTTGGGCTGCCATACGCAGTTGCTGGCATGATTCTGAACGACATCCACGACGCCCTGGCAAGCGGGCAAACGATCGAGTGCGACGTGCCTGATCCGCGTTGGGCAAACCTGCCGTGCATGTTTAAGGTCGCAAGTCAGGCGGCCCGCGGCTATGTGTGCCAAGCAGACAATTACTATGAACAACCGGTGAAAGTTCTGCAGCTTGTTCTGCCAGACAAGGATGGAAAATTCCCAGGTGAAGAAGGATTCGATCTGCAGTACATGGGCGTTCGGCAAACGCTGCTTTATTAACGGCGCCGCGCCATTCGTCCTGTCTTCATCCTAAAGCCGGGATGCGTAGCGCGTAACTTTCGATAAAATCATGCAAGTACTTCCCATTAAATGGAGACTTGCATGTCCACAAATCTTGCACTGCAGTGCATTCAGCGTCAGGTTGACGCATTGACGGGTCTTTCTGAGATCGTCACCTCCTCGCCAGAGTATCAACAGATCGTCACTCTGGTTTCTGAACTTGCCGCCGCAAACGACGGGCGTCGTGTGTTGATGGCAGGTGTCGGTAAGAACTCGAACATCGCGGCAAAGATCAGCCAGACAATGGCGTCTTTGGGTATTCCCTCCATGGCTATCAACGTATCGCATTTGGGCCACGGTGACTACGGCTTCATCGGATCGCGCGATGTGGTTATCCACATCAGCCGCTCAGGCACCACCCGTGAAATGCTTGAGGGTATCGAGCACATCAAGCTGATCTTCCCTGGAGTGAAGCAAGTCCTGATCCACTGTAAGCCGTCGAAGCCGGAAAACGTTGATGTGGACATTGAGCTTTGCATTGGCGCGGTGAAGGAAGGTGATGAACACGAACTTGCACCGACAACGTCTACCACGGCTTTGCTCTGCATTCTAGACTGTATTTCTGTTCAGGTTTCCAGCCTCATCGGATTTGAGAGAATGGACTTCTTGAAGTTCCACCCTGATGGAGCTCTTGGAGAAATGCTCAAGGCCGAAGCAGCTAAGCGAAAAGCTGCTCAAGGCGTCGAGACCATGACAGAGCAATAATTCAGTTGGGAGGTACTTGTTGCCTCCCAAAAAGGATGCACATGATAAACGTTGTAATTGTGGCGGGTGGCCTTGGTTCACGCCTATCCCCACTCACGAACTACATACCAAAATTTCTGGTCAACATCGGAAAGAACACTGGGTACGTAGAACAGGTTCGTTACTGGGAGAAGTACGCAAACTTCCACATTGTCGAAGAAGTCCAGAATGAAATGCACGGCGCTGGCGTGTTGCCTGAAGAGTTCTTGAGTTCTCTCACCGTCATTGTGCACAGTGCCTACGCTGACTTGATCAAAGCATATCACAGCATGTACTTCCCAAAGGTGCCTCTGATTGTGAAGACTGTTGACGTGGCAAATGGGTCTGCGCACGCTATCCTTTCCTCGTGCGATCACCTCGTTGGTAAGCCGGTGTTTTTCCAATGGTGCGATGTTATGCCAGGTGAAGGCATTCCCGCAACGGAAATGGATGAACACTACCACGGCAAAAATGCGGTGTTTACGAACTATGATCACCCAAACCGGTATGGTTTGGAAAAGCGCGAAGGTCGGCCTGGTGTGTTCCCACAGCTTCGTGAAGATGGGCGCGGCGGCATTTTTGGCCTGTACTACGTCAGTCGTTTCAAGACGGACATCAAGTACGAGGATGGCCAAGACTTTGTTGAAGTGCTTGAACAATACGGTGAACTGCGCGAACATCAAGTTAGGAGCATTGTCGACTGGGGTGACAAGCCCAAACTTGAGCGAACTCGCAGTACCGCAGACGCTGCTCGCGAGTTCAACAAGGTCGAATTCCACGGTGATCTGGTACTGAAGGCCGCGCTGAATGATCAAGGCAAATCGCTAATTGCTCGTGAGATTAAGTGGTACCAAGAGCTGGTTGGCACCACAGTGAATGTCCAACGCCCAACGTGCTGGCCTCATCCGTCTGGCTCTAGCTTCGTTATGTCGCGCGTCGAAGGTGCCCCGGTCTTTACGTTTTGGCCGCATCTCGACAGTGAAAACCGCGGATTGGTTCTTGAGCGAATCTTTGACCAAATGGGTGAACTTCACCGCATTCCCATGGCTGGAGAGCAGAGTCTTCTGAAGGACCTCCATAGAGACGTCAAAATTGAGGCTCACGATAAGTTGCTTTCTCGATTTGCCGAAATTGAAAACGTTGTTAAGGCGTTCGGTGATGTTCACACTGTGAACGGTTGGGTGCTCAGCGAAACTGACCCTCGTAAGCTCATTAGCAAACTCCACGAAGAGCTGGCTGCCCAATACAACGAAGACGACAAGTACGTGATGATCCATGGTGACATGCAAATGTCTAACGCCATGATCAACCCTGACACGATGGAAGTATCTTTAATCGACCCTCGTGGCTACTTTGGCAAGTCTGAAATCTACGGTCTGGCAGACTACGACATCGCCAAGATGTATTACAGCCTGTCTGGCTATGACATCTTTAACTACAGCCGAGATTTTGGAATTACGTCATTGAAAGACGGAGCCATTGAGTTCGCTATCCCAAAGCCGGAGCTTGACGGCTGTGAGCAGCTCATTGCCGAAAAGTTCAAGTACAAGCACAATCTTTGGCTGGCTGTCATTTGGCTTGGTCTTGCAGGGTACATCAAGAACGACCCAGTGAAATCGGTTTGCGCACACTACCACGGCATGGCTATGGCAGAAAAAGCGCTAGCAAAGCTAGACAAGATCTTCTGATCTTTCTCAGCTTACTAAAGGGGTCCTTCATCAGGACCCCTTTTTGTTACAGAAATCGTTACAGATTCGTTGTTCCAGGTTCACAAATCATGTGATATGATTTCATCAACGTCAAGCACCGCCGAGAACGTCATGATCAATCTGAAGATCGCTCGAGTTTTGAAGATCAACGTGGAATTTACCGCCGATCAATGGCAACTTTATGACCCGAAGGGTTCTGAAGCTCGCGTCGTGGCCAAATGGTTGAACTCCAAACTTGAACACTGCGTCAATCTTGGCTACGATCGTGATGAAACCGCCGGGCACGTGCGCTCACTCATGCGGCAGTACTCGGAATATGGCGCAAACGACAGCGCTCCGCATCATTTTCTTGCGGTCGTTTTGGAAGAGATTTACGGCATCTAACTTCAAGGGAGATAAAATGTCCACCACCGCCAAGTACATGACCTACGTTGACACGCGCCTGGCTCGCACGAATACGGTTCTCCAGCGGTTTTCGCAACAAATCGTCGCGCAGCCCGAGCATGCCCTCGAATGGTCGAGCGACGTATTTGCCGCGGCAGTTCAGCACGGCATCTTTTCTCAAATTAAGGCCGCGATGGAGAGCGATAACGCTGTTGATCTCCAACACGTGTTGAACACACTCCAAGAAAACGCTGAAAATGGCGCCGAAAATGCGAACAGTTTCAGCACGTCGCAGACCACGAACCTTCTTCGCTCGCACCGCACGGCGGCCCTGATGACAGAAGTTCGCTACCTGCGTCGCCTGCTTCGCGCTTCACAAGATCAAGAGTAACACCGTATGACCCCCATTATGCCTGAAGGACCTGAAGTCAAGCGTATGGTGGCGGATCTGCAAGCCGTTTCGGGCAAAACGATCCAAACCACTGTAGTTGTCAGCGGACGATATTCTCGCGGTGTCATCCACAACATTGAAAAACTGGATGGCGCCGTCGTCGAGAAAATCATCTCCAAGGGAAAGCTCATCGTCTTTTACATGAGAGGTGAAGAGCAATTCTGTGTGCTTAGCACAATGGGCATGACGGGGTGGTGGGTGTGCTTGAAAGATGTTGACCACGCTTGGAGCAAGCACCGCCGCTTGGAACTTCAATTCACGGATGGCACTTCAGCCGTGTTCTTTGACCAACGGAACTTTGGCACATTCAAAGTCGTTTCGCCGAATGAAGCGAAACGAAAAATGGCTGAACTTGGCCCCGATATTTTGGCTGAGCCCAGTGAATGGTGGTCAATTGGCTTGGATGAATTCACTCTCCGCCTTGCCTTGTTTGGCAAGAGGCAAACGATCGCGGAAGCCCTAATGGATCAGCGCGTTTGCTCAGGCTGCGGGAACTACATTCGTGCTGATGCCCTGTATCTGGCGCGAGTCTCGCCAATTATCAACGCAGCAATTCTCACCGATGCCCAGATTCAAAACATCTGGAAAGCCATGCACTTGATTGCGACATCATCATTGGCGAATGAAGCGCCATTTGCCGATCTGACAAACCTGAAGGGAAGTCGGATTGACTCGCACGGGTTTTCAAATTTGTGCTACGGGCAGACTCAGACACCAACTGGTGGTGAGGTGCAGAGTTATGTTGACTCAAACGGGCGAACTGTTTGGTACAGCCCGTCTGAACAACACTGATTCGTCAACCAGAGAAAATTACACTCAGACTTCTGCGGGTGTGTAAGATTAAAATACCTACAACTTTCTTGGAGAATAACCATGAAGCGCTTTGTTCACCTGATTCTGGCAACAGTTCTTTCTTTCGCGTCTGCATTTGCGAGTGGTGCAGAAAATCTGCCAATGAAGGGTGGTTGGGTGCTGCTCTCGGCGACACCTGGTGATGCGATCAAGCTTTACCTCAAGCCTGAGACCATTCGGTTTACTGAAAACCGCGCCAACTCCAAAATCGTGCTGGTCACTTCTGCTCTTGTGCAGGATGGTGCAATCAATTACTCGGGCCGATATGTCAGAGTCAATGAATGTAAGGCCGGTTTTGGAACTTTGTTCACTGTGAACTTTGCCGGTGAAGTGGAATACAGCAACGATTTCGTCATTGACGGACAAAACACCGTCGCTGATACAATTGCTGCCGTACTTTGCAGTTATGTGAACACGCCGTCTCAATCAAGTGGCAAGCCCGCCAAGAAGCCCGTGAAGTCCGTGAAGTCCTCTGACGTCTAAGATATCATGAAGAAGTGTAAGCACATCACCTGCTGGACGGATTACCCATTCTCTGAGCTGGGCGATGTACCGTATCACCAAGCCCCCATCCGTCACGTGAATATTGTCACGTACGATGGGGACAAGTACGCAAGAGTGTCGTTTGCAAACAACGGTAATTTGCTGGAAGTCAAAGTTGGGTATTTGTACAGCAAGCCTGGTCGTTATGGGCAAGTGAAATGCGTCAATCCCCGAAAAATCGAGCGCATGGGCGATGGTAAGATCGCCAAAAGAAACGATCGATTTAGGAAAGAATGGAAGCGGCAGCAGAACGCTGCAACACGTTACTGAGCATGAAATACGCAGTCCTCGTGCTCTTCAAAATCGGAGGAATGCGCGGCCGAAAGCCATAAGTTCGTGTGTGAATCACACTCGAGCTAGTAGTCATGATTACCACCGAATCTTCTGACCCAACAACGGGTCAGGGGTGTTTTGGAGAATATATGGCAAATCACAAAATTCGAGTACGACAAGGACACAAATCGGCGTTGGGGACCGTTTTCACCTTTACGGAAAAAGAACTTCTGAAAATAAAGACAAGAGCTTACTCAGCTTTAGATGCGTTCGTGCGAGGTCAAGGAAACTCGCACGATTTGGCCTTAATCATCACTCGCATATCCAACGGCAGAGAACTTGCCATCAACTACTACACTGACGAAGCAGGTGAATCCTTGCATCGAACAATAGTAAGTCTCGGTGGAGTCTACATCTACTTCAAGTACTACGGCAAGTGGATGATTGAGCCAGACCTGTGTGCTGAAGTCACAAGTGCGTTGAATGCCGTGGACACCATGCAAGATGAGCTCACAAGGCGAGAATTTTTACTGGCCTACAATAACGCAGTCGATGTTGAAATCTCGAGTTTTGAAGACTTGGTATTACCATGGGACAAGTTCAAAGCTTTACGTGCTTCGCTCCTGCGTAAACATGGGCGCAAGGTAATCGTGAAGCCTTAAATGAACGGGCGATGCTTGTGATCAGGCATCGCCGGTTTGCTTGATCCTGAAATATCGGGATGAATTAAGCTGCGGCGGCCTTATAATTAAGACTGAATTTTCTGACTGAAAACTATGGCAAAGCAAATCACACAAGCATATCAGGTGCTCGACGAAATTGAGCACGTGCGCAAGCGCACTGGCATGTACGCTGGTAGCACGGAGCTCCAGACGTCTACTGAATGGGTCTATGATCCATCTTCTAAGAAGATGGTGAAGCAGACCATCTCTTACATTCCCGCTCTCGTCAAGATTTTTTCGGAAATTCTGGACAACGCTATTGATGAGAGCCGTCGTGCCCCGGACGTTCTTGACAGCATTCGTGTTGAGTTCGACCAGGACGGCACCATCAGTGTGCAGGACAACGGTCGAGGTATTCCTGTTGAGGTGCACCCGCAAACTGGCAAGTACGTCGCTGAAACAGTGTTCTCGAACTTGCGAGCCGGTTCGAACTTCAACGATGACGAAGACCAGCAGCTTATCGGCACCAACGGCGTTGGTTCTACACTGACAAACATTCTGTCCACTTCGTTCAAGATTGAAAGTTGCGACGGTAAGAAGCTTTTCCGCCAAGAGTTCCGTGATGGCATGCGCACGCGTGGCGAGCCAAAAATCAGCTCTGACACGAAGAACCGAACAAAGATCACCTTTTACCCTGATTACGAGTTCTTCAAGCTTGACGGGCTGAGCACTGATCACGCCCTCAAGATGGCGAAGAAGGTGGTGGACGCGGCTGCGTGTAACCCTAACGTGAAATTCTACGTTAATGGTGAACGCATCATGGTCCGCGACTTTGGCGACTACATCGCGCTGTACAGCGATGAGTACGTGTATGACGACACCGATGATTGGAAGGTCGGCATTTCCCACAGCGACGGTTTCGAAGCCGTGTCCTTTGTGAACTCCGTGGAAACCTATCAAGGCGGTACTCACGTGTGGTATGTGATGGATCAGATCACTGACCGCCTGCGCGAATTCCTGAAGAAGAAGTACAAGGTTGAGGTGAAACCTGCCGACATTCGCAATCACATGCGAGTGTACATCTCGGCAAACGTGAACCGCCCCAAATTCTCCTCGCAGACAAAGGAGAATATGATCAGTTTGCCAGGCACATACAAGACCTCGTGGACCGTACCAGACAAGTTCATCAACAAGCTCATCAAGAGCCCCATCATTCAGTCTGTTCTTGACTGGGCTGAAGCCAAGAACAAGGCAGAGGAACTGGCCGAGCTTCGCAAGAACTCCAAGAATCTCGCCAAGGCGTCGGCGAAACGTATTGAGAAGTTCACAGATGCGGTTGAGAAGAAAGATCGCCACCTCTGTGAGTGCTACTTCACCGAGGGTGACAGTGCACGTGCGTCCATTCAGAACGCGCGTGGCAAGAACCAATACATCGGCTCATTCAGCTTGCGTGGTAAGCCGTTGAACGTGTACGATTGCGAAACCAAGGAGATCATCGAACCACGTAAGAACGGTGACCTGCCGGAACTTGCGAACGTGATGGTTGCACTGGGTCTGCAGTTCGGTGTGACTGTGAATCATGTCAGTCAGCTCCGCTTCGGCAAGATTGTTGTGTTGAGCGACCAGGACTTGGACGGCTTCCACATCACTTCGCTGCTTCTGTCGTTCTTTGCCAAGTACTGGCCAGAGTTGTTCAAGCTCGGTATGATCTATCGGATGAACACGCCCTTGTACATTGCCAAGACCTCCAAGGGCGAAGTGCACGAGTTCTTCACTGAAGACGAGTACAAGACTTGGGCCGCAACCGCGCCGAAGCACACTGCAGATTACTACAAGGGCCTTGGTGGTTTTGACACAGAAGTCTTTGAGCGATTCCTGCAGAACCGCGAGAAGTATCTGACACAGATCACAGCGCTTGAAGCTGAGGACATTGCCAAGTTCGAACTTGCGTTCTCGAACACCGAGCAAGATGCGCGCAAGGAATGGCTGCAAGACGTTCGGTACTTCGAGGTCGAGGAGTGACGCGCGAGGAGCTCAAGCTCCTCAAGCGTCCTGAGCGTACTCAACCTGTGCTCGCCAAGGCGTAGTACGATTATGAAGACAACATTTCCATTCTGATATGGTCAAGAAAACCCCAACTAATACCGTCGCCTCGACCTTGAGCGCGTCGCAGTTCATGGACGAAAAGCTTCGTCTGTATTCCGCGCACTCAAACGTTCGTGGTATCCCGTTCATTGGCGATGGCTTCAAGCAAGCCCACCGTAAAGCAGTGTGGGGCATGCTCAAGCGAGGTGAGAACGCTGGTCTCGACACCGTTGAGCGTATCGCAGCAGCCGCAGCTTCGACCACCGATTACCACCATGGCGTCGGCTCGCTCGAAGGCACGATCGTTGGTCTAGCCCAATCATTCCCTGGCTCGAACAACGTTCCGCTATTTGGCTACCAAGGCCAAGTTGGTTCGCGCCTGAATAAGCAGTTCGCAGCTGGTCGCTACATCAAAGCAAAGCTCAGCCCCATTTTCCGTCAGATTATTCGCAAGGAAGACGATCTGATTTTTGACCATGTCATCTCGAATGACATGAAGGTCGAGCCGAAGTACTTCATGCCGATTCTGCCTCTCGTTCTCGTGAACGGCGCGGAAGGTATGGGTACTGGTCACAGCACCTACATCCTCTCATACAACCCAGACGATCTGAAGCAAGCCATCATCAAGCTTCTCGATGGCAAGAAGCTCAAGCCAAATGGTCTGCTACCTTGGTGGAATGGCTTCAATGGATCTGTCTCACGTGACGAAGTCACTGGACAGATCGTCATTGAAGGCAAGTACGAGATCAAGAATGGTCGTGTCCCCACCATCACGATCACAGAGCTTCCGATTGGCGTGCAAGCTGAGAGTTACCGCGCCCACCTCCAGAAGCTGGAAGACAAAGGCATCATCGTTGACTTTGACGATCTGTCGGACAAGAATGGTTTCGAGTTTGTCTGTCGTGTGCCTAAAGTGGCGACGTTGCTCACGGACGAAGAAGTAAAGAAGACATTCAAGCTCGTGGCTCGTGAGACCGAGAACCTCACCGTGTGGAACGGCGATGGTATCCTGACTCGCTTTGAAAGCGTGGAAGCGCTGCTTGAACACTGGGTTGAATGGCGCGTTGCTCGCTACGAAGACCGACGTCTGGCGATGATTGACAAGATCAACTCAGACATCACATGGGCGAACTTGAAGATTCGCTTCATTCGGTTCTACTTGGCAAACTACAAGTTCTTCCGTGACACGCCTAACAAGGAGCTTGTTGCACGGTTGATCTCAGAAGGGTTCGACCGCCACGATGAGTTGCTGTCGATGCCAATGCGAAACCTGACGCACGACAAGATCAAGGAACTCGAAAAAGATGTCGAGGACCTGAAGGCTGATCTCGCTTCGTTGAAGAATTCGAGTGCTGTTGAAATCTTCAAGCGTGAACTGAAAGAACTGAAGCTGTGATCACGTTTATTTTGGTCGCCTTGGCCGCGTGGTTTGTTATCAGCATACGATGGTGCATGTACAATCTGAGTGGCGCTCCTAGGTCACCACAGCCACTCACGACGCAGATCAAAGAGCTGTTTATTGCAGCCCCAACGCTGTTCTTAATTGTCGTAATTGGTGTGGCCACGCTGCCCTTCAGAAAACGGCGCTAACCCATTATCGCACCACTGTTCGGGATACATTAGTGTCCTGGCAGTGGTACGATAGCATGAAACATCTGAAGGGGACACATGATTCTTGCATCGAGACAAAACGAGAAGAACACCGACCTTCTCGAAGCAATCCAAAATTCTGACGCAGTAATCGAGATTATTGACGATACCGTCATTGATCCTCCATCTTTCTCCATCACCCTCAGTATGGAGAACGGCGCAAAGAAGATTCCACTGCTGCTTCAGGCTGGCGGTAAACCGCTTACACTCTTCGACATGATAGACGTGATTGACCGCTTAGGGTTCTCCCACACATACAGCGAAATTCGTTGATTAATAAGAACAAAAGATAGGGTTGTTTCTGCGCTCGCGCCACCATAACACCTAGAGTTGACAACATGAAAGAATCCCTGAAGTACCTCGCATACCTGACCTTTTTGTCTCTACATCTGATCACTGGATGGATGTGGCCTGTTTACATCATGGCGGGCATTGTGTGGGTCATGGCGGCCGGTGTCGTACTGGTCTTCATTGCCTCACTGTCTACGTCATTTTCTACGCTGAATCCTGGAAAGTTCGCTTTTCAGAAGTTCCTAGAACACCACAGGCATGATCGCGGTATTCTTGACGTGATTAGCATGGCCATTTGCGTGACAATCGTTGCTTCGACGTTTATGTCTGCTGAATACCTGCTAACTCTTTTTGCATACGGTTTTGTCGTATTTGTGAACTTTATCCTTCGCCTTCTCGCTAAACTGTCGCGCGGCTTTTACTAAAAATTCAAAAATGAACAAGTACTACGAAATTCTGGGTCTTACTCGAGGTGCATCGCAAGACGACATCAAAAAGGCTTACCGTAAGTTAGCGCAGAAGTATCACCCCGATAAGCCTGAAGGCGACGAAGCAAAATTCAAAGAAGTCAAAGAGGCATATGAGCAGCTCTCAAAGCAAGGTGCTGACTCAGGCGGTGAAGATTATTTCCATACGGATATGGATGATCTGTTGCGTTCGTTCCGTGAAGCTCATCGTCACCAGAGCTTCTACAACGCAGTCACTAGTATCAACATTCCTGTTGAAATCAAAAAAGCTTACGAGGGCGGTAAGGTCGGCATTCACCTGTACGGCAACAGTGTCGCTTATTCTCTGAGACCTGGAATGCCTCATGGCGCGATGTATGAGGACTCAATTGTCGTAGGGGATGTCGCGCGCAAGGTAATCGTCTCCGTGCAGATCGTGAGCGATGAATTCAGATTCGCCCGCCCCGGATCTGAAGATGGGCACTTCTTCAGTGGTGATCTGATCACGGGTGTAGCAGTTGACGCCGCCATGATTTTGTCTGGCGGTTTCATCGAAGTTAAGGATTTCCTTGGAACAACGCTGTCAGTCAAGATTCCACGTGGTTTTGACGTACGTCAGCGGTTGAAGATTGCTGGCCGTGGCTATTCTAACTGGCGTGGTCAAGCTGCTGCCGAACGTGGTGATTTGTACGTGCAAGTGGTTCCATCCTTCAAGCCGCTGAAGGAAACAGATGAGGGCGTACTGAAAGAACTCAAGTCGCAGATTGAAGAAATTTTGAGTGAGAAAGAGAAACATGAGTGACGAAGCACTTTCCCAAAAGATCGCGCAGCTTGAAGCAGAGCATGAGAAGATCAAGCGAGATTTTTCAAAGCTGCTGGAAGCGGTGAAAGCCCAAGGTTTCATGGTTGGGCGAACGCAAGAGGGATTCATTCTTATCACGAACAGTTCACCCATAGTGGCTCAGTAAACTGTTACTTTTTAGTTACGAGTTGAAGTGTACTTTCCCCGGTGGTCGTGCTAAAATTTACCTAACGCAACAAACAACCACCGGAGAATCAACATGTGCACGGTCTCTATCAACTTTCAAGGGTATGAGCTGGTTGAAAAACTCGTGAAGACTCGTATGGAAGATGGCGATCTCAGCGTTCACGAGACGATTCTGGAAATTCAGACTGATTTCGATCGCATGGGCCCTTACCATTTCGCAAAGTGCGAAGGGCTGCTGGTGAACGGAAGCGGTGAAGAATTCGCGGTGCAATTCATGTCGTTCTTCAACGATTACAATGGCTCCCAGGTCTACTAATATCCAAACATCATGACCGACACCTCAAAGCCAGAAGACGATCAGGGCAAGATTGATCTTGTCATTGACACTCTGTCCAGGCTTGAGGAGGTCATCGAAATTTTTGATGGATTGGTCAAAATGTTCCCGAGCAACAAGGCGTTCAGCGACACGCTTGACGAATTGCTGCGCCGTAAGGATGCCATGATCAAGCACCAAAAGGGCGGCCAATGACCCTGCAGAAGATCATCAGCGGCGGGCAGACAGGAGCTGACCAAGGCGGACTTCTCGCCGCATTTGAAGCTGGGGTCGAGACGGGTGGAACAGCACCGTCGGAATTTTACACGGACTTTGGCCCTAATCCGTTGCTCGCCGTTTTTGGTCTTGAAGCACACGGCACGTACCAATCACGCACGATTCGTAACATCAAGAACTCTGACGGAACCGTGCTCCTTACCCGCACACCCCAATCCCCTGGGTCGATACTCACTCGGAACGAGTGTAAGCGGGCGGTGCAGCCATTCCTTGAGATCGACACCACTGCCGCAATCATTGCGTATGAAATGGGTGACGTGTTGTGCTTTCAAATTCTCACGTCAAAACTAGCAAATGACATCGCTGACTTCATCGAGAGGAACAGAATCAGTGTGCTCAATGTTGCTGGGAACCGTGAGCAGAACCGAAAAATGTTCAGCACTACTAAAGTAGTTCAAGTCATTGTCGGTAGTGCGATCGCGCGGCTAGACGCTTCAGGGCTGGTGCAAAGATAATTTCACTCAATAGGAAGGTGGTAAAGTATGACCGAAAAAGTGATGGTGGAGGTAGTAGAAAATGAACTTTACCTGGGGCATGACGGTTGTCAAATTGCTCGAGAGTTCAACACTAAACTTCCTTCGGGGCGGTCTGCTGGCGGGTTCTGGGTTCTGCGTGATGTAACCGGCATCTTCATCGATTACGACAAGTACCGGCATGACTTGATGGAACGTTTTGGATATACCCCTGACTATGACGATCGGAGATTCGTCGGATGAATGCGCAAAAATTCAACGAGAAGCTCGCAACTGACGTAGAGCACTTGTGCGGTTTCGACTTGAAAGCTCTCGACAGTGACGTTGAATTCTCAAGCGAAGAATGGATGGGCCTCGAGATCATTTCTCGCGTTCTACCACTAGTCTACCAAGAAGCTGACTTGCTGCGACAGCATTTTGGCGACGATGCCGATGTAGCTTACGTACTGCAAGCAATTCGTAACGAAGGTGCGTTCTACACTCTCGTTCACAAGCTTAATGTTGACGTGTACACTGGTTCAACAAGCACTATGGCAGGGTACGCGCGCTTGCTGCGCGGCGCCAATATCTTGATCAAGACGCTGATCAAGTAACCTGATCCTAATCATCGGTTAGCTGACGAGGTACGCGGTCTTACAATGGCTGCATGCAACAGACAAAATCGCTAACCGAGAAAAGCAAGTTTCTCTCATACCTGCTTCGGCATAATCCCGAAGCAGCTGGTTTGACGCTAGACAAAAACGGCTGGTGTTCGCTACAACAACTGATTGACAATACAGATCTGACCTTCAAAGAGATCTGCAACATTGTCTACTCGGACAACAAAGGTCGTTACTCCTTAGATGACCTGGTCCCAATGCGAGCAACCGCAATTCGGGCAAACCAAGGTCACAGCACTAAGCAAGTAGACCTTTCATTTAAGAAAGCTGTTCCACCGTGTGTGCTTTATCATGGCACCACTGCATCGGCGTATGAGAAAATCGCCGATGAAGGGCTAAAACCTATGGGTCGCCACTATGTGCACCTATCCAGTGATGTAGAAACTGCCAAGAATGTCGGCTCTCGGCGTCAAGATGAATTGGTCGTGCTCAAGGTGAGAGCAGATCTGATGACACTTGATGGGATTGATTTTTTCAGGTCAGACAACGGTGTCTGGCTTGTGAGCGCCGTAGACGCTAAGTACCTTTCACAGGAACTCTAAATGATTGGCATGTACAACTTCGAAGACGAATACCTCGACCTGCAGGATTACATCCTTAAGCGTGGTGAGCAACGCGGAGACCGCACTGGAACCGGCACTCTTTCGGTTTTCGGTCAGCGTCTTGAAATCAATCTCCGTGATGGAAAATTTCCACTGTTAACGACCAAGCGCATGGGCGTGAAGTCTATCATTGCTGAACTTCTCTGGTTCATTGAAGGAAGTGGTGATGAGCGGCGTCTTGCTGAAATTTTGCATGGCACGCGTGACCCAAGCAAGAAGACTATCTGGAGCCCCAACGCTGAGGGAACATCTGGTAGTCTGTACGAACCAATGTATCCGGGTGACCTGGGACGCGTCTATGGAGTTCAATGGCGTAAGTGGCAGAACCATACACTGAAGAGCTACGGTGATTACCTGGGGCACCCTGGTGAGCCGGATGGTATCACTTATTTTGACGCCAATGTCGTCATTAAGGAATTTGACCAGCTGAAACGCCTGGTGAGCACGATCAAGACTAACCCGACTGATCGACGCATGATCCTGTCTGCATGGAATCCTGGTGAGCTTCACAAGATGACTCTGCCGCCATGCCACATGTTTGCACAATTCTACGTCAGCGAAAAGACGAATGAACTGTCATGCCAGATGTACATGCGTTCTGTTGACGTGTTCCTTGGGCTGCCGTACAACATCGCTTCTTATGCGGCGTTGACCATGATGTTGGCCCAAGTGACCGGGCGCAAAGTTGGCGATTTGATCATTGTCATGGGCGACACTCATATCTACAGCAATCATGTGGATCAAGTCAAGCTGCAACTCGAGCGCGAGCGTTTTGAATCTCCGACACTGAAATTCAAGCGTGAAGTGACCGACATCGATGATTTCAAGCTTGATGATTTTGAACTTGTTGACTATAAGTCACATGATTCAATTAGCGCCATCATGGCCGCATAATGACAGAAACTCACTTCTATCGATTTATCCGCCCGCAAGCAATTGACAGCACTCGGGCGGAGCTGAAGACAAACCCTAAGGGTGGGGTTTGTCTTCGCTTTGAGCCGTCCGGCGATTATCTGTGGTTCACACATTCTAGACGCGAGACCGACAGTCTGTTCTCTAAAGAGGTAGCAAAAAAGCTAGCTGACACTATGGCTGTCGTGGTGAAACAGAATGGTTGGCATGAGCTTGGATATTGCGGCAGACTCCCGATCACAAAAAATACCGATGAGCTTATTGCTTCCGTGATTCAGTGGGCAGCTAAGACAACATTTGACGAAGATTGTCAGCCTTCCGTGTTCTACCTTCTCCAAGAGACAAAGGACATGATTATTTCGCTTCAGAATATTCTCACAACGAATAAAAACCAACGAGAAAATCTGGAGAACTGGAAAAAAGTTTTGGCGGCTGCCAACTTTCAAAGTGTCTACGCTGGAGAATAAAATGGCGCGAATTCAACACAATAAAATTGGAAACATCGTAGACTCTGTCAAAAGTGGCGTGATCATTCAGCAGGTCAATGCGCAGGGCGTCATGGGTTCTGGTGTCGCCAAGGCCATTAGAGACAAATGGCCGAAAGTGTGGGATGAGTACTCAAAGATTGTTCGTCCCAACACGATTGACATGGGTGCAGGATATATGGGTATGATGATACCTGTTGAGGTTGAACCAGATTTAATTATTTGCAATGTTGTTGGCCAGCAGTTTTATGGGAGAGATTCCACAAAAAGATACACATCGTATGACGCGCTTGACGCAGGTCTTGCCAAGGTGCAGCGTTACTGCAAAGATCGATTTTCAGTCGCGCAAGATCTGAAGTGGGCAGCCCAGCCGGAAATTCATTTTCCGTTGTTTGGGTGTGGGCTCGGCGGTGGAGATTGGAGAGTTGTGTCATCAATTCTCGATTCAAGACTTGACGGTTTTTCTACTTTTCTTTGGTTACTTCCTGAAGGAGAATTTGGTCTGTGATTTTTCGGGTTGACGAAAAAATCGCTTAAATACGCCATATTCAAACTCATTTAACTTTTATGGGCGATCACATTGACAACCGCGCGCAGAAGCGCAAAAAAATTGCTGAACATGATGAAGCTGCGAGAAAACGCCGAGCATCATTCAAGCAATACCTTCGACAGCTCGAGGAAGATCTTCTAGAAGACGATCTCGCTTACGAAGAAGAAGACCGCAAGTACGAGCACTATCGCATTAAGTGATCTAGGGTAAGTTGACATCTAAATAAGACTGTCAACTTACAGCCTAGACTAATGCTTGTCGTTCCGTTAAAAGGTGATGTCGTTCGTGTTGAGGGCGGTGTAAAGTACACTGTTCTCTCTTACGCCGCCTACAAAAAACAACCTGCCGTTTACGTGGATGCTCAGGGAATTGATATTAAATCGATTCCGTTCACTGACATCAAATCCATCAACGGTACTCCAGTTGCCCTGACACCGTCAAAGGTGTTCAGGGCGGATTCGCTTCTGAAGCGAAAAATGCAACTGCCGCAGCCCGGTGATTCTGTCTTTTCTGGTGGGAAGAGACTGAAGGTCCGCTCGCTAAAGCTGCGCGATGCAACCAAGCTAACTGATGGTATCATTCTGATTTGCGACGAAGAAGAAACAGGCAAGAGCTTAAAGATCAGACTATCATCTGTTGATAGCATTGACAAGGCAACTGCATCTGGCGTATCTAGCGTTAACTTCTCCAAATTTTACAAAGACTACCTGGGACAATAATGAAATTCCACGGCATTGATCTCCAAGAAGGCACAGCTGTCAGAAATATGACAGTTGATTCGGGCGCGTCGTTTCCTTTGACGCCCAACGACGGCGAACTATTTTTTCTGAACAACCCCGGTGTTGATACTGGCCTATTCCTTTATTCAAACAACGGCTGGAACAGAGTTGGAATAAATGGCGGGGCGTCCAACATCAATATCGCGCAACACGCAACAAGGCATTTGCCAGATGGTGAGGATGCCATTACCACCGGTCCCGGCGTGACTTTGACCCCAACGTCTACAAACGGCGATGGATCAGCAAATGCTCTGGCGCGCGCCGACCACACCCATGCGGTAAGCGGCTTCCAACGTGAGTCTTCAGAGTTATCAGCACTTTCCGGCATTACAAACACTGGAATTATTGTTCGTACCGCTGCTGACCTGTGGAATACTAGACAGATTAACAGTGGGTCATCAAAGATTGTTGTTAACAACGGAAATGGTGTCTTAGGCAATCCAAGTATTGATGCGGTAGAATCTAATTTCTCTCTCAATAACATCGGCGGCACACTTAGCCCAAGCAAGGGTGGCACCGGGCTTTCGGCCGTTGGCTCTGCTAACTCTATTATTGGGGCCACGGCGTCAGGCACCGGGCTAGAGTTCAAGACCATTTCTGTTGGTACCGGATTAACCTTGAATCACGGCGTGGGCACCATCACGCTGGCCGCGACTAACACTGGTACCGTAACGTCGACATCAATTGTGTCTGCTAACGGCTTCGCCGGGTCAGTGGCAAACGCCGGAACTACACCGGCAATTACGCTCAGCACGACGGTCAATGGTCTCATCAAAGGAAATGGAACTTCCTTGTCAGCGGCGGTCGCCGGTACTGATTACCTTTCTAGCCTGACTGGTGACGTAACGACTTCTGGAAATGTGGCCACACTTGCAACGGTTAACTCTACTCCAGTTACCGCGTCTTTCTCCAAGGTTACCACTAACGCAAAGGGGTTAGTCACTGCAACGTCGTTGGTTACCTTGACGGACCTAGTGAATGCTGTAGGTTCGCAGACCGCTAAGACAATTCTGGCTGCGCCAGTTGGCGCAGCCGGGATTCCAACCTTTAGAACCATCTCGCACTCTGATCTGTCAGACACAATCATTACGGCGCCGGCTGCTAACCAAGTACTGACTTATAACGGGACAAACTGGGTAAACAGGGCCTTGCCCGCGAACTCCGCGGCCAGCGCAACCATTTCTGCTTGGACACTGTCTGGCACAACGTACTTCGCCGATTTCGTGCACAATTTGGGCACGACAAACGTGTTGATCTCGGTTTATGACACCACTGATAACACGCTGGTTGGTATGGAGTCCATCAAGGTTCTAGACACCAACACTGTTCGTCTAGTATCAAGCGTCAATACCATTTCCGTTAGAGTCGTAGCCGTGGCAAACGGATCTGCCGTTAGCACCACTCCTACTTCAATTACTGGCATTACCGTGGCTAGAAATGGCGTAGATGTTTCTTCTGCGTCCAAGCTGAATTTTACTGGATACGGTTTCAGTGTTTCCAACGCAAGTTCAGGTGTTGTTGACGTGACGATTGGTTCGCGTTTTACTTACCACCCGGCGTCGCTTGACTCCCCAAATACAACTGACTGGGCAGTTGGTGTGAACGCACCGATGGTGACTGATGCGACACATACTTCACTTGCGGTTCGTCAATTTAGCAACACCGCTGAACAAGGTGTTGGTTTCTTCATCAACGTGCCGGCGGGCGCGACAAACCTAATTATCAGAATGAGAGGCAAGTCTGATACTGCACAGGCCGCCGCGTCTCAAGTGCAATTTAGATTGTACAGACGAGCAATTCCTGAAAATGCCGCCGTGGGATCTTGGTCGACAGCATACGACCTTCCAGTTTTGAGTGTTCCGGCGAATGCCTTTTTCCAGTACTACACGATGACGGTTCCACTATCTGCATTGTCAATGTTGACCGACAGGATGTATCAGCTAGAAATGACTAGGAACATCGGCGTTGCTAGTAATCTGGCAACAACATTCAGCATGATTGAAGTTACTGCGGAGTTCAGCTAATGGCACTGCGACTCACTGCAACGGACTCGCACTTGAGCTTTTCAGGTGCGAGCTTTTTGGGTGTTAACGATGCTCAAACTATTGAGTTCTGGGCAACCGTTCCTTCATGGGCATCAGTCACTTGTCTTGTTGGGCTGTACGGCCCGGGGGCAACCCCCACTAGCGCCTTCCAAATTGGGACACGCGGAACCGGTTTCTTAGATGCTTGGACGTGGGGTGGAACAACTTCCATTTCGTCTGCGACAGCCATGACAGCTAACACGTCATACCACATCGCCTTTACTTCAAGCAACGGGTTCTGGCGTCTGTACATCAACGGCGTGGTGTCGAAAGTGGATTTACTTTCAGTTGCGGATGGAACGTTTGACCAAATTTATGTGAACGGGTATCCCACCATGACCACAGGTGAAACATCGACATCACTCGTTGAGAATCTTTCGATCTACAACAGATCACTATTGCCGCGCGAGTTGCAAACTATTGCCGCAGCCAAAGGTGATCGGCACGGTATCGTGAATGGGTTACTTGCAAAATACGACTTCACAAATGGCGGTGAGGGAGTTGATGTCACGGTCGTGCCAGATCTAAGCGGTAACGGCCGCAATTTAACGCACGTCGGCGCAGCAACAAGTCGAATTAAATACACTTACGCGGCCGCAAATACCGCCAACCTAAGAAGGGTTATGTAATGTCTAAGCACTTTGGAAGCATCTCTTTCAGAGACACTCCCGATGTAAACGGTGATCTGGTGATTACACAGGTTTACGGAACATCGAACCAGATCGTATCCGCTAAGCTGGGATCAGGCGTCACTTTGGCAATCGCCGACAATCCTGTTTTTCCAGGAACTGGCAGCATCAGAATTCCTGCAGGGCCCACATCGGCCAGACCTGCCGTGGCAGCTGCCGGCGACCTTCGCATCAACACCACAACTAACTCTTTGGAGACCTACAACGGGGCGAACTGGATCCCGCCAGGTGTCGTCTTAGGTGTGGCGGTGCAAAAAATCGCTGCGGCGTCTGGCACTACAACCGTCCCATTAGACGCTACAACCCCCACTAGTACTGAAGGGTGGCAGTTCTTTTCAATTTCGTACACCCCCAAGTCCGCAACATCGACGTTGATTATTGATTACGCTATAACGGCAGCGAGCTCGGCAGCGTCACTAACTATTACGGCTTCAGTTTTTTCTGGAACCACTAACTTGGGGTCGACATCTGCCAGAACACCGGCAACTGCGAACACTGCTGTTTCTTTAGGCCAAAAAGTATTTTTTACTCCTGGTTCAACAAACCCAGTAACGATCACAGGAAGAATCGGTAGCAACACAGGGTCTACAACTTATGTTAATACTGTTGGAAGTTCCACTCTTGGTGGCGCCCTGGTTTCGTCATTAAGCATTGTTGAAATTGCCTAAGGAGATTTATGAGCTATACGTACATTGAAGCAATTAGTGTTGGTTTTCCAGCTGTTCATTGTCGTTCTCCGGGCATTGGCGATGTGTATGAGGACATCGTGTGGGAGGGTGGTGCACCACTCCCCTCAAAGGAAACTATTGACGAATGGATTGCCGCCAATCCTAAACAGTCTGGGATTGTGTTGACAAAGTATGAGTTTAGAAAGCTCTTTACTCTCCAGGAACGCATTACTTGCGACAACATTGCCACAGTGACATCTGTTCCAGAAGCGGCGAGGGCGGCCATTGCAACCTTTATGAAGGACCTAGACGCCTCTGGTGCGGTGTTCCTCACTGACAATCCAGACGTCGCTAACGGTTTAAACATGCTCGAGCAAATCGGCATTCTCGCTCCGGGCCGCGCGGCCCGGATCCTTTCAAATCAACAACCTTTATGAGGTAGAACATGAAAGTAGCTTTCTATAAGGGAAGAAACAAACCTTTCAACTGGTTTGTTTCCTGGTGGGATAACGGTCCCTACAGCCACTGCGAAATTCTCGGAGAGCACTTTGGTGGAAACACCTACATGTGCTATTCAAGTTCAGCGCGGGACGGTGGGGTTAGAAAAAAGATCATCGACATTAAGCCGGAAAAGTGGGACATCATTGAAGTCAGCGCTGATATGGACTTTGCTATGTCGTGGTTCAACAAACACGAAGGGGCAAAGTATGACTACCTCGGGCTTGTAGGATACCTTATTCGCTTGATCAAGGGCGGCAAGAAGCGGTTTGTTTGTAGTGAAGCTCTGTGCGAGATGCTCGGGTACAAGGAAGCTTGGAGATTTTCTCCAAACGCGCTTTTCTGCTCATTAGCACGCTACTAAAGGGAACCCAATGAAAATTCTTTCAGACAACGCTGTAACAAAGCATGATCTTGTTGAAGTGAACAAGAAGCAAGACAGGCAAATTCGCCAACTCCGAATTGCTATTGCTGTGACATTCATTCTTAACGTGGTGATTGCAGTGGGCGTCGCATTGGCGCTGTAATTACAGGCATTAGTTGACAAATAGCGGGGGCTTTAGCTCCCGTTTTTGGTTTTCGACCCGACATCGGGTCTCTCGTTGACCATGCATCTTGTATGATACACATTCAAGGAGAAACCCTATGTCAATCTTTCCGCACATCAAAACGCTTTCTGACCTGATCCCGAAGATCGAAGACAACCCGCAAATTCGGGTTAAGCCGTGTCCGATCACTGGTCACACGGTTGTCTGCTACATGATGCAGGACGAAGACACCTTTACTGGTGAGAACGAACATTACGAACGCGAGTGTCGCGGGATTACGTTCGACGAGAATGGGAACATCAGCGCCCGCACCATGCATAAGTTCTTCAACGTTGGTGAACGTGACGACATTCAACCAGAAAACATTGATTGGTCGCGGGTGACACGCGTGATGGAGAAGCGCGACGGCTCCATGGTTACCCCTGTCAAAATTTCCAATTGGAAAGACAAGGTGTCTGGGCGCTTCAAGTTCAAGACCAAGAAATCCTTCGAGACACAAGAGGCAGCATTGGCAGACGAAATCGTTCGCCAGGATCCTGGTTTTTCGCTGTGGATCATGAACATCCTGAACGCAAACTTCACGCCGACGTTTGAAATCACTTCTCCACGTTTCCCGATTGTGATTCGGTATGAGAAGGATGAGCTGACGCTGCTCCACATCCGAGATAACGTGACCGGAAGGTACTTGACAGAAAAAGAGATCAAGTTCCTGGCTCCTCCCTGCCCGATGGTCGAGAATCTGATTGATCAGTTCCGAGGCGATGCAATCGTTGCCGCGGGGAATGGCAACGCAACTCACGGCCGTTTGCGTGACCTGCAGCCGCAATGGAGTAAGTTCAAGCACGCAGCTGAGACGGTTGAAGGGATGGAAGGTTGGATCTTGCAGCTCGACACTGGCGAGATGTTCAAGGTCAAGACCAAGTGGTACTGCGATCTGCATCATTCGGTCACGTTCACTCGTTGGCGTGACATTGCTCGCACCGTCTGCGCTGACAAGTCTGATGATTTGAAGGCGTCATTCGCAATGGTTGGGCGCTCCATTGAGCCAATTCTCCAAGTTGAGCGAAAGATCAAAGACACCATGGAATACATGCGCAAGTCTGCGTCTTCAGCTGCAATCGCTGGTAAGGCTGCTGGGTTTGATGCAAAAACCATGGCTATCTCATTTGATGGTCATCCGTTCTTCTCGCAAATCATGCGTTTATATCGCGGCCAAGAGGTGAACTGGATGGAAGTCTACGAGAAGAAATACTTGGAAGCCGATTGGAACCTTGAGGTAGTGGCATGAAGTACCGAATGCTCAGAGGCCTGGGCATCGGCGCGCTGATTTACGTGGCGCTATCGATGAGCTTTTGGTTTTTCGCGGGAATAGCAGTGCTTGCTATGGTCATTGCCTTTGTCCGTAACGGCAGGAAATAAAATGCGACGTAAAGACACTGTTAATAATCAGCACCCGCTGCACACCGCGCTGGAAACGCCAATTTTTGCAAGTCGGTGGATTCAGGCGCCAATGTATTTTGGGCTCATCGTTGCCCAATGCGTGTACGTCTACAAGTTTATGGTAGAACTCGTCCACCTCGTGGTGGGAGCGCAGACCATGAAAGAGACGGAAGTTATGCTTCTGGTTCTCGGCCTTGTAGACGTCGTCATGGTTGCGAACTTGTTGCTCATGGTTGTCGTTGGCGGGTACGAGACGTTTGTCTCTAGACTGCATTTGGAGCAACACCCTGATCGCCCAGAGTGGCTTGACCATGTCGACGCCGGCGTTTTAAAAGTGAAGCTGGCGGCGGCCATGGTCACTATTAGTTCTATTCACCTACTTAAAACTTTCATCAACGTCGACAACATCGGAAATGACAAAATTGTGGCGCAAGTAGCAATCCACGCCGCATTCCTATTGTCTGTTTTGTGTATGGCGTACCTTGAAAAACTCATGAAAGCAAATCATGCGCGTTGACGCAGCCCAGATCAAGAATACGCTCTGCGAAGCGAAGTACTATCTTCAACGCAAGTGGGATAGCCTTTATATTTCAATCAAGGACTTCTTCTTTCCTTGGAACGTCATCAAGCTGAAGAGACTTGACCGCTCTTGGCAGGAAACTGATGTGCGGATGGAAGAGGCAATTTTTCAGTTGCTTGAAGAGTACTTCGACGGGCAACAACCGTTTCACAACTGTGATTACGAGAAGAAGCCCTCTTTGCTACGCCACCGCCAGTTGTTGGCCGAGCGTAAAGAAGATATGGACCCCGAAAAGTACGAAATCTTCACCAAATTGCTTGACCATCTGGAGTGGTACCGCAGTGGAGGTCTGAAGGTGACAGGTGATGGTATTCTTTTGGCCGCGCTGGCAACTGGCAGACCCATAGAAGAAGCGATTGAACTGTCAGAAAAACATGAACAGCAGATCAACGACAGGTTGACTTTTGTCGTCGTGAATCGAAAATATCTCTGGACCTGACACGTTCACCAGAAACACACGAGGGACCCTAGGGTCCCTCGATTGTTATGTTCAGCACCTAAACCGGCTCAATTGAGCCGGGCCTCATCAGGCGGTCCGGCGGAACGGTCTTTCTACACGCGTACGTTCATCAGGAGTATCCAGGAAAGTGAGTACTTCACTTACCAGCTCTGAACGTTGTACGTCGCCGTGTGAGAATTCGATGACGTTGATCATACTAGACTTGCCTGCAAGCTTTCGCGTAATCCATGACAGACCATTTTCGCCGCCAAACTCAGCGAGAGTTCGAGCTTCAAGGTCACACTGCGACGGGTCGCCGTTTACGATGAATGTGCTGTAGTTACCCGCACGGGTAACGAATAGCTTCATTTGTGTTGGCGTAGTGTTTTGTGCTTCATCGAGAATAACACAGCAGTTGTTAAAAGTTCGGCCTCGCATGTACGCAAGTGGAGCGAACTCAACTTTACCGGACTCGATGAGCTTCTTGGCCATCGTAACCCCGACAAGTTCTTCCATCGCGTCTAGCAATGGGCGAAGATAAGGACTAATTTTTTCCTCAAAAGTTCCCGGCAAAAACCCAAGATTCTCACCAGCTTCACAGATTGGTCTCGTGAGAACGATCTTTGAAACCTCGTTTGACAATAACTTATCGATTGCGACAGCCATCGCCAAGAATGATTTTCCTGAACCTGCAAGACCAACACCGATGGTGAGCGGGCTTTCGTTCAGCGACTCAAGGTAAAGGGCTTGAGCCGTTGTTTTAGGTTGTGGTCTAAATTTCAAACGAATGACTTTGGTACTTTCTTCGTTGATTGGTTGAGGGTACTTCTGACGAGAGTTTGCGAGCTTACGACCCATTTGATCCTCCTACAGGACTGGGTGTGATTGGTTAAAAACATGGATAAAACTCCATGCAGCTTGTTGACAACAGAGGGGCTATAGGAAGGTGTTGTGCGGCGCTCTGGCTCGCACCCAAAGGTAGGAAAAAGCCCTTGTTGCACTCGGTCACGCTAAGTTGCGTAGTGGAGACGGTACTAAGCAGCATTACTGCTTACTCAACACGAGATTCAGCCAAGATTGCATATCGGTTGCACCACTGTTTTGGTGGATGCATTCGCCAACCTTGATGCACATCAACAAATAGGATGCAAGTTGAACCTGCTCTTCGGGTGAAAGCGCTTTCATTGCGTCTTTCACCTGTGTTGACGTGGCGTTCGTGTTGAAGGAGATGGGAGTTTCTAAGTGCAGATCAACTGACTTAAGGCCGCTCTTGAAGAACTCTGAGAGATGGCCAAGAACAAATAACTGATAGGGATTGGTGACACCGCCGGAGGCCACGATCTCCTGGAGGGTGAGATCGACAAGCATATTGCTATGCTTTGGGCTGCATACTAATTCGCTTTCAGCGACTACAATGCGGTGAAGATCCATAATTGCTCTTCTATGTCTGTTTTGTGATACCGTATTTAGCGTTTATTTTTTGATGGCACCGTTCTATAAGTATCTTTGTAACACTAGAAAGGCCATAACATGAATGAATACTGGGTTGACTCTCCGCGTGTGGAAATGCCACCAGCTTCTGAGTGGAGTAGCATGACGTTGTCACAACTACTCGAAGTTAAAACACAGTTACTAGACAAAATTTACATGGCAAGAGGCAAGCCGGCTTATCTTGTGCCGCTAAACCGCGCGCTGATGCAACTTGATCTTTTGATAGCACAGAAGATGGCAGATCCGCGGTCAGCGTCTTGATCTAAATAAGCCGTCTTGCGATTGAAAGTCGACCAGCAAGACGCTTTCATTTTCAGTCGACGGAGAAATAAACAGATGTCTTACACGCTTAAGTGGTATTCTAACGGCCTGCAATGGGCCCAAAAAGCCGACATTGAAGTGCTGCCCGGCGCCGTGGTCACAAATAAAGCGCCAATTGTGTTTACTGGCAAGGGTGCTGCCAACTACGGCAAAGCACAACAAGAAAACATGATGCACCTGCTTGAAAATTTCGCAGGTCCATCTTCCCCAAGCAAGCCAACTGTCGGCCAAACTTGGTATGATACCCTCACGTCCGCTCTGAAAGTTTGCACTAATACAACCGCCAATGGCGCAGATTGGACAGGGTCGTGGCGTTCTCTCAATGGAACACAGGTGACAAATGTTGGTGAACCAGCGCCGACACCCGCTGTCCTCGGCGATACTTGGTTCCAACGCACGGGTTCCTCCTCTGGTGTTCTGTACGTGTATACCGGTCTTGGTAGATACCCAGAAGTTAATTGGAATGCTGCTAATGTCGGGTACTTCCCGGCAAACAGCACGACCATGGCGGCACTGCTGAACTACCAATCGTTTACGCAACAGAACTTTGGTGAGGTTTTTATCAGCGCCAAAGTCAATGGGGTGCAGACAGATGAAGACGGTACGATTCTAATCGATGGTCAACCAACCATTGTTCCTCGAAACCACTTAGCCACGCAGTTCCCAATCACGGATGGATACATTGTGTGGGATCGTACAGGTACCATGATTTCGACTGGAACCGCAAGCGGGTTTTTCTCAGTCCGCCAGCTGATTGACGGCACCTGGCAGTACGACAACAACGCGCAATGGGTGAGCTTTATTCCTACTGCTGACATGTATGTTATTGGCACCATTCAAGTTGCTGAGCAGGACGATGCAACGGCCCCAGGTGTCAGCGCAGCTTCTATCTTTGCGGAGGCTATTGAGCTTCGCAAGATGACTAACGTTCCAGCAGCTAAAGCCAATGGTGCGATCGGCGGGTGGGAGCAAATTTACCCTCCCGTAGATGTAGCTGCAGGGCGTGAAGAATATGATTACGTTCTGCAACTAGTCTCTCAATTGATCGGCGACACAAGCGCATTTGGTGGGGGTGGCGCATTAGGGCGTGCTATCAGCAACCTTCCTTCTTTGCGCACACTTGACGCCAGTTTACAAGCAGCATGGAAGGCGGGTGCCCCTCGTGATCAAGTGGTTCTGAGTGAAGAATCACTTCTGAGCAATCTTAAAATCGATGTGAACTCGAATGATTGGGACGAATTGTTGGCAGCGGCCAAATACGCAATCAATCGCCTAGAGCTGCCAGCCGGTTTTGTAGACGACATTAGCGACATGCCATTTGTTCTCGACGGCAGAACACCACCACAATATCTGCTTGACATCAACCCAAGTGTCAGCAATGATGTTGCGTTGCTTGCCCCATCAACTCGACGCAAGATCAACCGACACCGTGGTATCGGGCAGGTTACTCTGCAACGCTTGTATCAAGAGACAGTTAACGTTCTTGCAGCCGCCATCCAAAACAGATACGTGTTGAAGGGCATTCAAGGAACAACTGGTGTCAACCAGACGTTTGGATCCACAGTCGGTGTTGCTGAACATGTCACTTTTGTGGTAAACGCTGCCGGGAATACACTAGCATCTACAGTGACCAATGGAGTGTCATTCAACTTTGGAACTGCCGATGTTAACCTTGAACGTTTCTTTGCCGCTGGACAGGCAATTGAGGTAATCGTTAGAACAGCCCCTAGCACGTCAAAGACCGCCGCTGACACGAATCTTGGTAATCTTGCATCTCAGTTCGGGCGATTCCGTATCACACAAGATTCCGTGTATATCATGGACAATTCTGTGACACCAGCGATGACACAGGCAAGACAGCCAACAGGATTTGCCGCGTGCACTCAGGCCGGAAGTACACTCGCGTCCGCATCAGTTGCCGGTGCCTCGTTTGTCCTTCGTGGTCAAGCCGTGCCATCCAATGGCAATATGAAGCTTTTCCTTGATTTGAATGCAGGTGGAGCAACTACAGGCAACGTGTATGTGACATGGAATCTCATCACAGACAATGAACTTTACGACGTCTCTAAGCGAGTGTACCCAACCGCATCTGCATATGTTGACGGATCTGATAAGCTTGGATCTGCAGCATTTGTTGTTGGGGCAGCCCCAGTGGAAACACCGGTGACACCACCAGCTCTGTCAACGACCGTGAATGTGACGGGAAGATCGTTGACCATTGCAACATCCGAAACTGGTGACGCAGGCGTGAAGTTCACAGGTGTTGGATTCAGAAATGATGGTTTCATTTACACCACAACTGCTGCTTCCGGAACAGGAGCTACGCCAACCGTCATCGTAGACAACACCGCTGGAAACTGGTTGGTAGGAAAACCACTGGCCAATACTGAGAGCGCGAAATACGAGATCAAGTTTGACGTTGTCAGTGGAACGGCAAACCAAAACGATGCATCTAAGCTGGTTGGTGTTGGTCCATGCGCGCAAGGAACGTGGTACAACCTCGGCTCGACCCGCGAATTTGGCCGTCAGATTTGGCTGAAGCAGGCCGCAACTTCTGCCAGCACTGACCTGACATTCAAGGTTACCATTAGGGATGTTGCCACGAAGACGACGCAGGCTATCAGCACATTCAGTGTAACCTGGAATACTACCAGAAGCTAAAAGCATAACCCTAAACTAAGGTTGTACTGGCGAGTAAGGACACACTACAATGTCCTTACTCGCTTAATTGTTTTTGGAGACACTTTTAGTATGAAACGAACCCCCATCATTGTGCCTGGCCAAGTTTACCTGAGCACTGAGTACAACGAGTACTTGGTCGTGGTGAAGGCAATTAAAGGGGACATTCAATTTCGCGGCACCGGGTTCAATGGCATGCACGAATCTGAACTCTTTCTTGAGCGCTTTCACCCCGTGAATGACGCCGATCTTTCGGAACACGAGCGTGAAGTTCTCATCACGCTACTTGATAAGCCTGGCGTTCCGCTGTCTACGGGTTGGGTCGCCCCCGCCGACGAGGATGACGAGGATGACGAAGGGGATATTGAATAATGTCAGGTAAAAAGACTCTCTCTTCTAGAGAAAGTCCAGAAGACGGTCGAATTTCTATTTTGCACGACATGCTCTTTATGGCGCTAGACGCCAGAGATAATGTTGATCGTGTCGCTGTAGAAGAATTTCCAGACACTCTGGATGAATCGATTGCGTGCTTAGAAGATGCGATTGTCGAATTGGCGGTTGACCACACTGATCTTCAGCGTTTGCGACAGCGGCTCGCCGAAGAAAATGTGCTGCTTGACGTTGCGCTCAAAATATCTGAGCGTATGAATCACAGTCGAGGGTGCATCATCAAAGATTGCGCCTTCGCTTCAGAACCGGTATCTAACACGGTTCTTCAAACTTTCATGCAACAATTGGGCGTCAAGGCTAGAGTAGATGTAAACACCCAAACCGTAACTTACTCATTTGAGGTCACAAATACCAATGATGGTATTAGAGACGCTTTGAGAGAGGCGATACGACTCTACAACCAAGAAGTCGTAGAGTCTCACGAAAGTTACTGAGACTTTTTTCTTGGGCGTGTCAGGACGGCTTCTGCTCCGTGGAGGGTTTGAAGTTCGTCTGACAGTTTTCGTTCAGCGTGCTTCACGTCATGGTCCGTCAAGAAGCCGCTGTCATGAATGCTGAAGAAGATTTTGATTTCGTGTACTTGGTCAAAGTATTCACTGCAGTACAGTTTACTCTTGCCAATTCTGGTGGTGGCTTTGCAGGTTCTAAGCTCGCTCTTATGTAACGAGAGTCGGGTCTTAGGCTTTCGCGTCATTCCGGCGTAGTGAAGAGTCTTCTCACCATTCTTGGACACGAAAGTGAACTGAATGTGGTAAGTACTAGCCGTCCCGTCAACATGCTTTGTCATGTCAGACGTAGTCGTGATTGTGATGTTTTTCTTGATGTAATCTCGCCATTGGTTAGCGAGTTCATCTAAAGCCAAAGGTAAAGTTGAAGAAGATGTTGTCATTTGCCGTCCTTTAGATGTATAGGACAGCTTGTTTAAATTTTAACGTTCAGCACAAAAAATACATTTTGAGATCAGGATGCGGGGCATAAATATGTGATATTTCCGCGGAGCTTAAATGCAACTAATCAAAGAAATTCTCCAGCAAGTCCAAATCCTTGAGACTAAACAGTCAACTCCAGAACTTGACGCCTTCATGAAGGATTTCTTCGCAAAAACGGTGGGGAACCCATTCGCGCGCCACCTAAGAATCTATGACGATTCCGTTGGATTCGAAACAAGCATTTGGAACAAAGCCATTCACCTGGCCGCGATCATGTCTTTTGCCAGTAAGGGTGAAGGCGAAGCGAGCAAAGCTTTGAAGTGGTTCGTGTCACTAGCAGACAAGCACGGTGTTCCTATTGAACTTGACGTAAAGCCTATTCCTAACGCAGGCGCAGAGGGGAAAAACCTGACGAAAACGCAACTCACCGCGTGGTACAAGCGAAATGGCTTTGAGAAGGTGCGTGGCGACATGATGCGTAGAGAGCCGAAGACTGTCGGCTAATCTGTATCTTTTAGGATACAGACACGATCGTTACAATTTTCTCGACGATCGTTACACTTTTCGTGGCTTTTCGTGACCGGTCGTGGTATAGTTCACCTATCGACAAACACACCACGAACAAGGAACACGATCATGAAAACTTGCCAAGGTCGCTACAACGCATCTGCTGAACGTTGGGAAGCAGTCTTCCAAGGCAAAATTCTGGCTTCTAATCGCGATCGCGTTGGTGGCCCTGACTATCTGCGCCGCGTCATCGAAGGCGGTCTGAGCCAGAAGGCGAAGAACGTCAACGTCACGAAGATCGAATTCGCTGACGAGATTTCTGATGAATCTGGCAACGTTGTTTCGGGCGTTGAAGCTCAGACCGTCGAAAACGAATTCTCGATCAACGAGCGCTTCCAAATCATGGAAGACTACGTCGACATGGTGGCCAAGGGAGAACTTGCATCGTGTCTGGTCACCGGTGAAGGTGGTCTCGGCAAGTCCTACACTGTGATGAAGTCGCTCAAGGCCAGTGGTCTCCAAGACATCAGCCAAATGGAAATTGGCGCACGATTTGGCGGCAAGCGTGGTTACGTTTGCGTCAAGGGCTACAGCACTCCCAAGGGTCTGTACCGCACGCTTTACGAAAACCGCAATCAAGTCATCGTCTTCGACGACTGCGACAGCGTTCTCAAGGACCCCACCGCCGTGAACGTGCTGAAGGCCGCGCTCGACTCTTATGATGTTCGCATCGTGAGCTGGAACTCTGAAGGCTGGGGCGGTGACGACGACCTGCCGCGTTCCTTCATCTTTGAAGGTGGCGTGATCTTCATCTCGAACATGCCCAAGCACAAGGTGCCGCAGGCAATTCGCTCTCGCGCGATGTGTGCAGACGTTGGCATGACTCGTGCAGAAATCATCGAGCGTATGCGTGTCATCGTCCAATCGAACGAGTTCATGCCCGAATTCGAGCTGACGCACAAGACTGAAGCTCTGGAGTTTGTCGCTGAAAATGCGTACAACCCCATGATTCAAGAGCTGAACCTTCGCTCTCTCGTGAACGTGGTCAAGGCTCGCGCATCGAAGCCCGATACCTGGAAGCGTATGGGTCTGTACTCGATGGCCAACAGCTAATCAGAGGAGCAATCATGCGTTACATCGAATTCAACGATGGAATCGTGCTGATTGCTCCTTGCCGGCACTTTGGACATCGTGAGATGTTGAACATAGTCGGCAAAGACGACAGAACCATTCGCAGCGCTGGCTTCTTGGGTGCTCGGTATTACGCAAGTGAGAAGTGGATACCGTACGGAGATTCCATCGGGCTGAACGCCAAGTCCCGACAAGATTTCATTGTTCCTGATGCTCTGTTCGTCGGAACGTTTGGGAAGTTCAAAGGCTTGATTTTCTCGAACTCCAAAGAGAGCATCATGCACACGCAAGATGTTTGTGACGCAGTATGGGGAATGACGGAGGCGAGCACGTGGGGCGATATTTTGCCGGTGTACAGCCCTCTTCACCCTCGTGAAATCATCACTTCGGAAGACGTCCTAACACGATAAATGGAGCAAATAAATGGTACAGCCAAACATTCAAGGGATTGACTCTCCAGAACGTATGCTGGATTACTTCACAGCAATTGCTCTCGGCTGGGTATGGGCGAAAAATGCCGGCCACCGATTTGGTGATTCGGTGCGCAAATACAACGACCCCAAAAGTGAAGATCGTTGGCCGATCGGTTCTCGATGCGTCATCCCGCCCAACAAGGCAAAGGGTCTTTCATTAACAGAAGCCAATTGGGACTATTGGATGGCGTCCTCTCTTGACGAACCCATTGCGCCAGCTGCAATGGACGATGTCCCACGCTTCTGCAAGAGGCTGGACAACATCGCTGAATACGTGGAGAAAATTGGGATCGGTTTCACGGTGAACCATAATCCCGAATGTCCACCAGAATTCAAGGTCACCGCTTTCCACCCGGCCAACAACTACGGCTTCCAAGGCCCAACGCATGCCGTGGCCGCCTGTCGTGCCATCGTTGCCGCGGCGCTTGGCCCGGGTGTTTTGCGTGCCATGAACTAAGGAGACATACACATGCTCAGCACGACACACACCCTGCCACCCGGAAAGTACTTCGTTGGTGATCCCAGTTTTGTTCTTGACGAAAGTTGGAACACTGCGTTGCAGCTGAGTTCGGACTTCACGTCCGATATGCCAATCGCGCTGAACGGGAAAATCATGTGGGCGGCCCCGGTTGACAGTGACGAAACGGCCGACGCCTTCGATGACCAACACGGGACCGAATACCCGGTCAAGGAATTTTTCCTTGGTGCGGTGCCAATTGATCTGGTTGAAAATCCAGAAGGCGAAGAGCACGGAACCGTTGTTGATGCGGTGAATGGTATGACTGTGTCGCATCAAGATGGGGTTTTCCGATTCAACAACATCGTGATTGACACGAACCAGGCGCTCGATGAATTTGACGGCGGCTACGACCTTGATCCAGACGATGATAAATTCTTTTGAGCGCGATGCCGACCTGAAAATGTGCGCATTGCGGGTGAATTTTGCGCACTGCACGCGAAAATAGCGCGTTAAATAGGCTCTAATACTAGGGCCTATTTTCATGCTCGCGACAACAAAACTTGCTCTCATTAAAACGGCCGCCGGTGCTGCTCTTAAGTTGAATCTAAATCTCAACAAGCTTCTTGACGCTTACGACACTTATTCGTCTGCCAATAAGGCAGAGACAAAATCTGAGAAGCTTAAGTTGGAAGATTTAGAGGTATCAATGCGGGCTTTAGGAACGTTGCCCCATCAACTGGCAAATTACTTAGATGATTGGACGCGGGGTGTACAGTCTGAATTAAGCCAACCTGGCTTTGAGGTTTATGTGCTCAACGAATTTTCAATTCACATGTTTTCAGTTGAGACCTTCTTCAGAAATCACAGCATTGACACGCAAGTCGACTATGATGAAGTTGGTGGTGCATTTGCATGCTTAAGAAATGTGAGTAGGGCCTTGCACAAATGAAGTTGCTTCAAGAGATCATTGGAATAAAGAACATTTCCGACCAGGCAATCGCTGAATATCTAAACACTTTGATTCGGGACGGAAAGATTAAAGTACGGAGTGGTTCATACGCTTTCGTTGTTATTCCAACTGACGCCTCAATTGACTACGTTTACAAGGTTTGGACGCACGACGACGGATGGTGGGAGTATCTTGAGTACGTTGGCGATCATCCGAATGATCCACACCTTCTGAAGATCAAAAGCAGGATCAAGAAGATCAAATTCACTTTCAAACGCCCTAAAGACTTTGACACTTCGCTATTCATCGTTAAAGTCGAGAAACTGAAAGAGCTTGAAGAGGGATCGGAAGAATATGACCAAGTCAAAGGTCTAATGAATTATTTCCGCTATAATGATGTCAACAAATTGACAACCTCTGACATTCCAGATATTCAAGCGAGGGTAATGCGAGAGGAGTCAGTAAAGCCCCCTCCTGCCAGTTTTGTGCAGTCAGTGATTGACGTTCTTCAGAGCGCAACCATTTCTTATACAGATTTCCATATGGGAAACGTGATGATGAGAGATGATAAGACACTCGTTGTTACGGATCCGTACTACGTTCCAGAAGGTTTCGGGGCGAACGTGAAAATTTCAGCTTCAGATCTGCTGCACGGCAGGTTCTACGGTAAATACGACTCACAACAAGGCAGCAAAAGCAGCCTGTAAGGAAACATCATGAAAGTAAAAGATATTCTGTCAGAACTGCCAAACGGCAAAAGTCTCAAAGAAGAGAAAGCCGAAAAGAAGTACGTCGTGATCGGCAACCCCGGCCGCGGCCTCCCAAGCGCGCTCTATCCAAAGACCGAGATGCCCAAGCTTTACACAGCTGCGCAGGCAAAGAAAATTTGCGACAAACTGAACGACACGCCAAAAGTAACATACGGTGTCTCGCCATCCTCAGTACACTGGCACTTCAAACCGATTGAGGATGCAATGAAGTACATCTCTGGTAGCAAGGCCGCAGCCAGCGTTAGACTGCTCACTCCGCCAGATCCAGATTCATGGGGACCTGGGCCGGCGAAACATCGTTTCGAACATCATGAAAATAAAAGGACCAACATGAAAATTGCAGAACTTATCACCATGCGCGAATCAGAAGGTGAAAATATTCCCGTGTACATCAGCGTCAGCGGTACTTGGAATGATCACGACTATGAACGCGTCTATGGCGAGGCCGTGTACCAGATTGATACACCTTCGAAAGAGGTTGCCGAAAAGATCGTGAGTTCTTTGGTCGCCAAAGCCGAAAATGAAGACGTAAACGACATGATCGATCGCTTTGAGCAGGATGGTTGGGACCCTGAGGATGGTGATGGCCATGCTGAGGAGATCTCAATTGACGATGTGAGCCTCGTAAAGCCAGCTAGAAGTGATATAACCTTTGTGAATAAGTACACAATGGTGTACTTCCTTCGCGATCTCGATTTGCTTGATGACGACTTTGCTAAGAAGATCGCCAAGACATAATCCAAGCCAATTCCAGATACACTCATTCAGCGTATCTGGAATGTCTGCATAAGAGTGTGAGTTTCACAGGAAGTGATCGACAACCTGTACTACTGGCTCGAAAAGCAGAAGTGATCCCGAATTGAGAGCGTTCTCGCACTTCGAGTTTTGTAAAATAGGAACTAACGCTAGAGCGTTATCACAAGTCCCGCGATGAGTGGGCCCTATTCACTAACTCGGAGTACGAGAACATGACTGATCACACCTCTATTGGTAATCGCATGAAGGCCTATGAGGAGCCTTCAACGAGCCGCCGGGCCTTTAAGGGCCAACCACTTGTCGCGCGACTTGACGGCAAGGCATTCCACACCTTCTGTCGCGGTCTCAACCGACCTTACGACAAGCGTCTGTCCGACCTCATGATCGATACAATGAAGGCTCTCGTTGATCGATTCAACGCGAACGTGGGGTACGTTCAGTCTGACGAAATCACACTGGTCTGGCTTACTTCAACCAACGGCACCGTTGAGCTCCCATTTGCAGGACGTTTCCAGAAGCTGGAGTCACTGCTTGCAGGGTTCTGCTCGGTGTACTTCAACAAGCAACTTTCCTTCTACTTGCCAGAAAAAGCTGAGCACTTGCCGTATTTCGACTGCCGTGCGTTCGTCGTTCCAACGGTTCAAGAAGCTTACCACGCAGTTCTTTGGCGCCAACAAGATTGCACGAAGAACGCCATCAGTATGGCCGCGCAGTCCATGTTCTCGCACAAGTATCTGCAAGGTCGCGGTGGCGCCGAGATGCAAGAGCTGATGTGGAAGGAGAAGGGTGTTAACTTCAACGACTATCCGGCCTTCTTCAAGCGCGGCACTTTCGCTCGCCGGATCAAGGAAGAGCGTATGTTGACCGAAGAGCAGCTCGCCAAGATCCCAGAAGGACACCGTCCAACTGGGCCCGTGATTCGCTCGTTCATCGACACCGTGGACATCTGGCTGACGAAGCAGCCAGATCCGGTGGCCGCTCTGTTCTACGGGGCTCCAATCGTAGAAGCACCAACACCCACGATTCCCGAGGGCAAGATCGATAATGGTGCTCGAAGTGGAAAACGGTTCAAGGAGCTGATGGACGCCTTTGAAGACTACGCAGGCCCGGAAGTTTCCGGAATGCAGTAAACATTAAAATGTTGGCTGTCGTTACAGATTCGCCAACATTTTTACCGGGATGTTGATACTATACAAACTGTATCAACATCCTTTTTGGTTTACGGCACAAGACGCCGAAGTCAAACAAGATCATGAAGCTCATCGAACTCATTGCTGAGTACATCGTCACACAGTTGAAGCTGGTGTGGAACGCAATCCAAATCTTCTGGTACTCGTGATGCTCACCGCTAAAACCAAAGACGGGTTCTCCGTGCAAATCCCGAAGAAGCACATGAAGCTCCATGCTCAGGATATTCCTGCAGTAATCGATGCCCTCGCGCAAATCGAAGCAAAGGGCGAGAACTTCATCAAGACGTGCTACGATTTTGGTCGGCTGATCGGCTTTACGGTCTGCGTCAAAACCACCGATGACGACGACATTGTCTTTGCATCTCGCGTTGGGCGCTCAACCAAAACTCGGTTTGTGCGCAATCGTCAACCTGCCCCGTGCAGTACGGTGACCATCATCATGACTCGCACTGCCGACGGCTACCGCCTGATCACCGGCTACATCGGCGGTCTCGCCGAGCGTGAGGTTGATGATCCCGCCATTTCTTCTGCGGAAGAATTCAAGCGGTGCTTGAAGTTCTGGAGTGAACACGCGCTGTGTCTTGGATATGTTCCCATCAAGGCGCTGTTGTCCAAAAATGAAACCGAATTTGCAACTCGTGTGACGGCTTAACCGATTCGCCCAGGCTGAAGTCTTAATCGAGTCTGTAGCGCATACCAAACGAGGGACCAATTGGTCCCTCGGGTGTTTCTGGTGTCAACAGGGTTAATTGAAGAACCTGTCGAAAGAAGCCTGCAGCGCCTTCTGCGCGTCTTTGATGTAAGGGGCTGCAAGGTGGTGCGATGAAAGAGGGTACAAGTACAGTGTCGAACCCTTAAGTTCAAAATCCTCGATCGTAATGAAAGCTTGGCTCTCGATGAATTCCCAGATTGAGGCGTTTGACAAACCGCGTTTGGCCTTAATCTTGAACGCCTTCACGGTAGGCTGCTCACCAGCTTCCTGAACAACATCTTTCTCTTGGCTATTTGACTCGTAAAAGTTTTTGCCAGTTTTGTTCTTAGGCGTGTTGTCCTTTTCGTCGCGATATTTGTCTTGACGCTTCAGGACTTTTCTGTCGCCGACGCTGAGGATGTCATCCCAGGTGACATCCTTGTGGGCGCCTGCTGGAAGAGGCTTATCTCCAGAAGCGAAATCTTGAAGAGCACGATCAATTTGCGCTTTCTTCTCAGCGCTCATGTTCTTCAGCTTTTCGCGTTCTTTACGCAGCTTTTCGACCTTCGAGTTGTTCTTGAAGAGCCCGAAAATTTCGTTAATCTGCTCATCGCTAACCTCTCCTTCAAGGTCAACGAACTTGGCAAATGTCTTAAAAGACAGTTTAGACATATGGGTTTGGTCCTGGAAATAACGTTCACCAATATTTAGCGTGCTGGTTAGCCGCAACCCAAACATTTGAAGCGCCCAAAAACTCAGTTGATAAAATAAGACATTAGTGAAGTGTGGTGCATCGAATATGAATAAGTCTTTTGTGCTAGTGACGGCTACCTTAAGCCTAAAATCTGGATCGTGTAGAACCTCTCGTGGGCTTAAGGTTATCGAGCGCGCTGAAGACTTTGAGAGTTTCGTTGAATCTTTCCTTCGGGACCGTGGCGTCAAGGATGCTGAAATTCTAGTGCGGGATACGCATACCCTGGCAAAGTTGTATGTTGATGAAGATCTCTGCCAGTGGGTCTTTACCCCATACGAGCGGTTTCAGCTTTTTGAAGCCGTTGCGCATCTGACGAAAGAAGAACTGTTGCGCGACATTGGTGCCATTTTGCCGTTGCTGGGTAAACAATGATTATTGGATTAAGCGGAGCTCAGGGTGGTGGAAAGACCAGCCTGCTGAATGAGCTCAAGACTCGTGGTTATCGAGTTGATGATTTCAAGGTGTCTCGTTACGTCCAAGCCAAATTTGGCTGGACCAACCTCTACGAGGTGCTTGACCATCCAGATACAATGAAAGCATTTCAAGAAGAAGTCTTCAAATGTAAGCTGAAGAATGATAGTCAGTTCGTTGACACTGTTGACTATGTCCTGACCGAGCGGACATTCGCGGACATTTACGCTTACACCTTTTCTTGGATGCATGCTTTCATTGACCGTGGTGACGTATCTGAGGCCGATGGTCTTGCATGGTTGCAAAGCTACTATGATAGGTGCATTGAGGCGCAATGTCAAATTTATCGTGGGTGTCTTCTTCTTCCAATGATGCAGCACATTTCATTTGAGAATGATCCACACCGTGCCAAGAGTGATTCCGTTGAGGAAGTGTTCGAGACTATCAGCCGGTTTGCGGAACGTTGCGCCTTCCGTGGCGTAAAGCGCCTACTCATTTCTCAAAAAAGTGTGGAAGACAGGGCAACTGAAGTCCAACAATTTTTGAACACCATAGTGGCATGAACTCCATTCCATATGTACCACCTGAGGCTGATACTCCAGTCGTGTTAACTAGAGCTCAAATTCTAGAGGCTGCAATTGCCAATCTAGAAAAGGAACTCGAAGAGGCTACGACGAACTGGACAACGGCTAAGTCCACCAGAGATGATGTCAAGATACAAGCCTACGAAGATGAAATCGTCAGAATCACGTCATCATTAAGCGTGCTGAAAATGCGGCGACCGGTGTGATCACCAATGTTTTTGAACCAAAAGTTAAGTAAGGATAGACCATGGCATGGCAAAAGGGCTACAGTAAGGCGCACCCCGGCAAGTACGGCTTGCTGATTGATTGGGAGACTAGCGGGTCAGATTTTGGCGGTGACAGCTCTGTTGAGTACCAAGGCATCACGTATGGTGCAGTGGTTTTCGATACCACGACCTTCGACGAAGTAGACTCGCTGTACCGTGAGTTGCACTTTGACGACAAGAAGTACAGGTGGACTGAGCAGGCTGAGAAGATCCACGGTAAGAGTCGCGAGTATCTCGCTACGCATGGTGTTCCTCGCGAAGAAGGTCTTGCCGATTTGATGGAACTGTTGCTCAAGTACTGGGCACCTGGCTCCAAAATTCTGGTTGCTGGCCACAACGTGTCTTTCGACAATGACTTCACGTTCCAGCTCTTCCGTGACCATGACCTGGAAGGAGCGCTGAAGCTGCACCACGTTGTGATTGACACTAGCGGCATCGGCTTCGTCTGTATTGGTGATTACAAATCTGACGCGGTGTTTAACATTCTGGGCGGGCTTTCGCAGCGTGAAGATCACAACGCTCTGGAAGATGCACGTGCAACGCTCGCAGTACTGCGCACCGTTCGACAAACTTTTAACGCAGTTTTTTCGGAGTAATTTATGGAACGCTTGCGAATTGATAGCGACGGCCACTGGCATATTGGCACCCCAACGTCTGAGGAACAGCCATCACTTTCTCTTGAAGAGATGGAACGTGCTTGGGGCGTAACCAAGAGTGCCCAAATGCCAGTGGACACTGGGTCCTTCAACCACCAGTACATTCCAAAGATTGAACTACCCGTGGGGTATATCCGTTATAACGTGGATGGAATGGAAATGTTCGATGGCGCGAACTGGATTCCATTCAAGCTTCCAGACCCCAGCGGTCAATTCCTTCGCAATGAACCGAAGGCCAAAAAGCGCCGTGCTCTGTCATCCCGATAACAGTCGTTTACGCATTCACCGAGTACAACTACAATGAAAACTTATGTTCTTAACGACACAGAGGTGAAACTCACCGGTCGAGTCGCCAAGCGTAAAGGCCCGGGCGGCAAGGAGATGGAACTGGTGGAGGTCACTCCATCTGACGAGGACAATGGCACCTGGAAGAAGTGGGTGCCGCACTCATCCCTCTTCGAGATCCAGGAGTTGAATCCTCTACATAAATGAGATGCCGCAGATTAACACAACAACTCCGTTCACGCATCGCTGCGCTTTTTGCGGTGACACTCCGCACCACACTCGACAACGAGTGAAGACTGATGAGAAGACGGGAATGTCTAAGTACTTGGGGGCCTACTATAGCTGTCGGTGTTTCAGCCTGACTGTCGGCATCACCAAAACGAAGCACGTCGTAAATCAAACTGACGTCCCAACACGCCCCGATCTTGTGGAGGCCGCATGAGGTTTGTAGCACTTTCGCAGTTCCAACTATTCATCTTTGCCGTCATTGTCGGCTTGATTTCTGGCGGTGTGGTCATTGGTTTCAAAAAGTACGAGGACCTCAAGTTACTTCCTGTGGTAACATTTTCGGCTACTGGCGAATGTGTCAAGGTCGTGAACTTTGAAAATGGCCACGCGTTCGGTTGTCCGGATGTGAATGTGTTGCTCAGGCGCTATCGTAAAGAGGTTGTGCAATGACTTACAAGCTTTTTCTCGATGATCTCAGGGCACCGCCTGATCAAACCTGGGTGGTAGTGCGGTCAGTGCCGGCTGCCATACATTATGTTGCCGAGTACGGCCTCCCGCGAGAGATGAGTTTGGACCACGATCTTGGTGGCACTGAAGACGCACCAGTGTTTGTTCATCATCTCATCGAACAGCACTTAGATGGCAATCTGCCGGGGTTGAAGTCCGTGAAGATGAAGGTGCACTCGGCGAATCCCGTGGGTGTTCGTAACCTTTACGGGTTGTGGTTGTCCTTTGGAAAGTTCGCCGTCTGAAGTCGCATAAATAGGATCGTCCTCTAGCGGCGATCCTATATGAAGAAATATGTAACTCTAAAGTGCAGCTCTTGCACTAGACAAAAAGACCAGCTTGTTGACCTTACGCGCTTCAAGCCAGACAGATGTACCATCACATTAGGTTGTGAAGGTAGATTATCCCCGATAGGGTACACAAGTGAAGGAACTTCTGTCCTTAGTGTCCCACCGGCAGGTCTGTCAAATTGGTACGCGCGAGGCACTACGGTCTCAGTGACGTCAGCTCTGCAGCAAGACACGCTGTACAACACTAGCACAGGAACTAAGCAGCAAATTGTTGTCGCAGTTCCAGTCAATAATCTTGGTTTTGTTCCGGGCCCTCAAGCAAAGCTCATGCTTGTTCTTAGTGCTGAGCAGCAAACTTCCAAAGATTACCGCCAATACACCTATCGTAAGAGCGCAACGTTCACGATCATCAACGGTGTAGAAGACGGTCAAGCGAAAAAGGTTCTCAGATACACGACGACTGATCAGGTGGAAGTTTACCTGAACGGCGTAAAGCGCACTAATGGTGTTGACTATCTGTTGAATGACGGCACTGCAACGTCGCCGGTTCCATCCAATTCTATCTTGTTCCTTACCACGATCACTGGCACTAGCAACCAGGTAGATGTGGTAGTGACGCAAGAGCCTACACCAGATTTGAAGACGATTGTCTTCAATCGTTGCATTGATGATGAGAGTCGTGCAGGCACTGGCGCGTGGGAAGGTGTTGATTACGTGACATCGCCTATCATTGGTGATTGGGTGTTGTTCTACTGTGACTTCTCTGAAATTTCTGCGCTCTTTATGCTTGACGTTAAGATGCGGTTCTCATCAGCTTCAATGGTCGACGTTGAAGATGGCCCTCTCTATGACGTCAGTTTGGCCACCATGTTGTTGTCGCGGACGAAAGTCACTACTCCAATCGATCGGCAGCGCGCTAAATGGGTAGACTTGACGAAGTTGAACACTGAGACAGATTTCTTGTGCGTTAAAACTGTCGATGGCGTAAGGTCCATGTTGGTCACTGAAGCGTCAGCGCAGGACATTTTTCCAATTCTTGATGTGGTGAGATTCAAGGCACCAACATTGCAGACAACGAACCTGACTGGTAATTCTGATTCTGCTGAGTTCGATAACGTCATCATCAATGGACCTGACGCATGATTACCCCACCAAAGGGAACGACTTCATTTTACGCGGCCATTTTTGAAAAACCGGCAGCCCAATTTTTCATTAGCCTTATCGCCCCTGAGTTTTCAAAAACTGGAGAGATAAAGGAGGCAATGATCACCAGCGTTGACTTTGAGAGCGACGTCAACGCTGTCGTTGAGATGCAAAATGGAATTGCAGATGTAATTGACGCCGTTACTGGATTTGACGAGGAAGTGCATCTTGACGAACAGTTCAATCCAATCTACCTACCAACGACAAAAGATTTTCTTGATTATGCTGAGTTGAATGAGGATGATGACATCGTCGGAATTAAAGGGTTCAACACGCCGTTTGTCATCATGAACTGTTCGGTGGCCACGCAAGATCATCCAAAGGTCATCACAGCCAAGGCGCTCTATCGCCAATTTGCGTTGACAACAGACGATTCCGGATCGTTCGCTCAACCTGAAATACTTCTATCATGACAGACACTTCTTACCGATTTTCATTGGACCTAAAAGTGTCGCAGATTAAGGGAGCCGACACTCTAAAGAGCATTTTCCCAAATTTGGAAGATGTCATTATCGGGTCAGAACCGTTTGACTCCCTTGAATCGATTGTTACTTCTCTGAATAACCTGATCACCGAGATCGTCATCGGGATAAACCTGCGACTCGGCGAAGAACGATATGGCGTCATGAGTGAGTTGAACCCTGCTAAGAGCGGCGTAGAAACGATTTCCAAGGAATGGGGGTCGAATGAAATGGCCAAGGTGTGGATCATCGACAAAATCGAAAATAATTCTGGCACAGAAAAAATCAGTGCGGCCGGTCTGGCACAGATTCTTGAGCTTTCAGTCAACCCAGAAACTGTTAACTAATTTGCGTCCCAAGCTTGGGACGCCGGGTCAGCAAGTACCGTTTACAATTAAATCTCTTTCCAATGGCTAAAATGGAGATTTACTTTGACAAACATGCTGATTAACGCCAGCCTCACGAAACAAAAGTTTCGCAACATCGAAGACATCCTGAAGGATCCAGCTAGCAAGGCTAAGCTGAACAACCTGGTTGATGAAGCAGTTCGTTGCAAGATTCGAATTCAACAAGAACAAGAAACGATCAAGGATCTTCGTGATGTAGCCAAGAACGACCTGAGTTTGAACCCCAAGCTGTTCAACTATTACGTCGCAATGGTTTACAACAACGACTACACAGCTCGCAAGGACAATCTTGAAGAGCTCAGCACGCTGATTGAAAGCGTGATGGCATTGCTGCCGCCCGACAACTCGAACTTCCGCGGCAGCGACGATGAGTGATCAGGCAGGCACCGGCGATCTGCAGTTCTTGGGCAACGAAATGGTGTCCTACCGCTGTCGCAAGTGTCTCTGCCTGATCGGTCCTGATTGGGGTGGATACTGCGACAGAGACACCCCGCACCCCAACATCTTCGTCGAAGGCTCGACCGCCTATCTGAACTGGATCGACGGTCAATGTGAAGACCCAATGCCCGAGAACCCTTACCCGCCAGAGTCTTACGATGGCAAGGCGTGGGAGACCGGCTTCGACGACGCGATGCACTACGTCCTACACGGCCAGTTTGAAGAAGGCCAAGAAGAATGACTCAGAACTCTTACATCAGTGCAGTTCACGACTACGACACCGACAAAATTCTTGTCTGGGAACGTCCTATTGAGGGTGGCGAGCGAGTGCTCCGTACATACGACGCGCCACGTTACTTCTACGTCCCGGACGAGAATGGAGATTACAAGTCGATCACGGGTGTGAAGCTCAAGAAGCTTGTTGCTGGAACTGAAGATGAGCACCGTGAGACGATCAAGCGGTATCCAATGCGCTTCGAAAGCGACGTCAAACCGCTAGCCCGTGTGTTGATGGACATTTACTACGGCCGCCCAACGCCCGTAGTGAACTACGCGTTTCTCGACATTGAGGTTGATTACTCCTCAAAGATCGGCTTTAGCTCTCCCGAAAATCCGTACGCCCCCATCAACGCCATCACGATCTACCAATCGTGGACTGGCAAGTACTTGACGTACGCCGTTCCACCGAAAGGGTTCAAGGACTACGCAAACTTCCAGGCCAAAATCAAGGTCATGTGGGAAGAGCACAAACTTGGCTTTGAGCCTAATGTTGAGCTGTGCGCGAACGAACGTGAGCTACTTCTCAAGATGCTCGCGGACATTGACGACGCGGACATCATTTCCGGTTGGAACTCCGAGTTCTTTGACATTCCGTACATTGTCAAGCGCCTTGACCGCGTGCTGGGTAAGAAGGCACCAGCGTATATGTGCTTTAAGGGTGCGAAGCCACCTCGTGAGCGCATGGTGAACCGCTTTGGTTCACCTTCCATCACATACACCCTACATGGCCGCACGCACTTGGATTATCTTGATCTGTTCAAGAAGTTCACGTTTGAAGGCCGCACATCGTACTCATTGGCCAACATTGCCGGTGAAGAGCTTGATGTTCCTAAGCTGGAGTATGAAGGAACTCTCGAACAACTCTACAACGGTACTCACCGCCCTAACGTGAGCGGTTTGACGTGGGAGGACACTGAAAAGATTGACAGCCGAATGGAGAAGCTGAATAGGCAACGCGAACTGATTAGGCAGGAGATTGAACGTCGGAAGCTGAAAGTTCCTTAACTACCCAAGTTTTGCCTTTAGTTCCAGAAGATTTTGAGCGCATTACAGAAGGGTCAAATTTGCCGGTTTTAAGACGGCCCTTGACCCACCCTTCTGGGATACCTTGTTCGGCATAGACGTACTTGTTTTCAGTACCATTATTGATCCAAACTCGACCTGCTCCCGAACCCATCTTGTGATTCTTTCCTTGTTCGGAAATTTGATTTACTCGTTCTGGTTTCTGACCATAGACCCATCCTTCTGGAAGAGGGGCATCAGCCTTGA